>ENA-ORSG01001618-ORSG01001618.1-human-gut-metagenome-genome-assembly--contig:-NODE-1618-length-12789-cov-6.472515_pt1 | contig 12789 bp, 9 predicted proteins | sample MGYA00242189_ERZ509156 | MGnify/ENA primary metagenome ERZ509156 (study PRJEB26280, sample SAMEA2338666) | human gut metagenome | biome: human gut; feature: human-associated habitat; material: faeces...
TTCGTCTCCTCCTTCTACAGTAATCCGGAAAATCCGAAAAATGCGATTGCCATAAGACCTGCAGTTACCAGTACGATAGGAGATCCCTGGAAATTGTATGGGATATCATTTCCCTCAATACGCTCACGGATACCAGCAAGGAGCACGATGGAAACAGTATAACCAACAGCAGTTGCAACACCGTTTACTACACTCTGTACAAAGCTGTAGCCGTTCTGTACGTTAGTAAGTGCAACACCTAATACTGCACAGTTGGTTGTGATCAGCGGAAGGAATACACCTAATGCGTTGTACAGGGAAACCATACATTTCTTTAAGAACATTTCTACGATCTGTACCAGAGCCGCAATTACAAGGATAAAGACGATGGTCTTCAGATAATCCAGTCCTAATGGGTTCAGGACGAACTGATAGATCAGACTTGCAACAACGGAAGCGATGGTGATAACGAAGATAACCGCACCGCCCATACCTGCTGCTGTCTCTACCTTTTTAGATACGCCGACGAAGGAACAGATGCCTAAAAACTGGCTTAATACCACGTTGCTCACAAATGCGGAGCTAATGGCAATAACAAGTAACTCTTTCATCCGTTTTTACCTCCTATTCTTCCGTCTTTGATTCTGCACAGTTTGCGCAATCGCCACAGCAAGCGGTCTTAGCCTTCTTGCCCTTAGCGGAACCGTTAGTTGCTGAAGGCATCTTTAACTTGTTCTGTAAAGCAGTTAAGCAAGCCAGAACGAAGAATGCGCCAGGTGCCAGGATAAAGATGGAAATAGGCTGATAGGAAGCAGGCATAATGGCTACACCAAAGATGGAACCTGCACCTAAAAGTTCACGGACAGCACCGATACAAACAAGGGCGAAGGTAAATCCAAGACCCATGCCTGCTCCGTCGAATGCGGAGATGATCGGTTTGTTCTTCATAGCAAATGCCTCTGCACGGCCTAAGATTACACAGTTTACAACGATCAGAGGAATGTAGATACCCAGTGCGCTGTAAAGATCTGGTGTAAAGCCTTCCATCAGCATGTCTACGATGGTTACCAGGGAAGCAACAACTACGATCTCACCTGGAAGACGGACTCTTCCCGGGATGATGCTTCTCATCAGGGAGATAATGAAGTTTGCTGCTACTAATACTACGGTAGAGGAAAGACCCATACCAAGACCGTTCATAGCAGATGTAGTTACAGCCAGTGTAGGACACAGACCTAACATCTGAACGAAAATAGGATTTTCTTTCCAGATACCATTATAAAGACGTTCTGTATACTTGTTCATTTCTTACACCTCCTACTTTCCAACGCAGTTTTCCACAAAGTAAATAGCTGCATTTGTGGCACCGGTTACTGCCTTGGAAGTATAGGTAGCGCCACTGATCGCCTGAACCTGGTTATCAGCTGTTGTGTCTGTCTTTGTTACTTCCAGTTTCTGTGCTTTCATTCCATTGAACTGATCCTTGAAATCTGGTTCTTTTGCCTTCATACCAAGACCAGGAGTCTCGCTGATGCTTAAGAAACCAAGACCAGTCAGATTTCCCTCAGAAGTGATGCCTACAGAGATCTGTACCAGACCATTGTAGCCTTCTGTGGAACTTGCAGTGATCAGATATCCAAGAACAGAACCATCTTCTGCTTCTGCAACCTGTGCATCATCAACAGATACATTTCCAAAGCCCTGAGCCAGGATCTCATCTGCAGATGCTGCTACTGCTGCTGTCAGTTCATCGGTCTGCTCAAATTTTGCTGCTTCCGGGAATACTTCTTTATAAGTTTTGGTAGCTGCTGCTTCCTGAGCCTTTGCGATCGGATCTAATGTTACTTCGTGAACTGCGCCCAGGCAAAGTCCTGCAACTAAAGTGATGACAAACAGGATGGCAGCGTCTTTTAAAATTCCTTTCATGCCTTCTTTGCCTCCTTTCCAAATGCTTTTGGAAGGGTTACACGCTCGATCATTGGTACAAACAGGTTGCTTAAAATGATCGCATAGGAAACACCTTCAGGAGAAGCACCCCACAGACGGAAGATACCGGTTAAAAGTCCTAAGACAACACCGAATACGATCTGTCCCATTGGAGTGATCGGGCTGGTCACATAGTCAGTTGCCATAAAGAAAGCACCGAAGATAAGACCACCACCACATACCTGGCAGAGTACATAATTTACATCAAAACCACCAAAGATAAATACAAATACTGCAACTGTTCCAATGTAGATCACCGGAATTCTCCAGGAGATTACCTTGCGGACTAACAGATAAATACCGCCGATCAGAAGAGCGATGGTAGAAACTTCACCGATGGTACCAGGGATACGTCCAATGAACATGGAAGCCAGATCTACGCTCTGTCCGGCACGCATAGCTGCCAGAGGAGTTGCTCCGGAAACGCTGTCAAATCCCAGGCTTGCAGCTGAGAAGTTGTTCATCATGCCAGCGAAGGAAATTAACAGGAAGCATCTTGCAGCCAGAGCCGGGTTCATAAAGTTCTGTCCCAGTCCGCCGTAAAGCTGCTTTACAACGATGATCGCAAAGATACCGCCCAGTGCAGGTACCCATACAGGGATCTGAGGTGGCATGTTCAGTGCCAGGATCATACCTGTAACAAGAGCACTTCCGTCTGCAATGGTAATTGGCTTGTGCATCAGTTTTTCGTAAACATATTCACTTGCCACACAAACTGCTGATGTGACTAAAAGTACAAGCAGTGCGTGGAAGCCAAAATTATATACACCGAAAGCTGCCGCAGGAAGCATAGCGATCACTACGTCCAGCATCAGGTTCTGTGTATTCACACTGCATCTCACATGAGGAGATGAAGATACGTTTAATAATTTATTCATAGCTTTTGTCCCCTCCTAGCCTTTCTTCCTGCGGTTAGCCGCAACCGTCTTACGCATTTCCTTGAATGCCTGGGTCAGAGGACGTCTTGCAGGACAGATATATGTACAGCTTCCGCATTCCATACATTCCATACCGTTGATCTTTTCAAAGGTCTCACAGTCACGGTTCATAGCTGCTTTCATCATCATAACTGGAACGATATGGCTTGGGCAGACACTTACGCAGCGTCCGCAGCGGATACATGCAGTTGGTTCAAAAGCTGCTACCTGGTCTTTTGTAAAACAGGTTAAAGCAGAAGAAGTCTTACATACAGGCACATCTACAGTAAACAGGGCCTGTCCCATCATAGGACCACCGGAGATGATCTTTTCAGGCTCGGTCTTGAAACCGCCTGCTGCTTCGATCAGTTCCTGGTAATTGGTTCCCAGTTTTACATTGAAGTTCTGTGGTTCTGCCACAGCATCACCTGTAATGGTAATGATCTTTCTCATTAATGGAGTAGACTTGCATACAGCCATATAAATAGAAGCAACTGTATCTACGTTATCTACGATACAGCCTGCATCTGCCGGCAGCATGGAAGAATTTACCTTGCGTCCTGTTACAGCGTAGATGATAGAACGCTCACCACCCTGAGGATACTTGGTAAGTAACGGACAGACAGTGATCTTGGGTTCATCCTTTACCATCTCTGTCAGTTTCTTAATAGCCTCCGGCTTGTTGTTCTCGATTGCGATCACACCCTTGGCGTTATCAAACAGCTGTAAGATAACCTTCAGACCGCCTACGATCTTCTCAGGCTCTTCGATCAGCATACGATAGTCGCTGGTCAGATATGGCTCGCACTCTGCGCCGTTTACGATTACATAATCGATCGCATTCTCATCCTTTGGAGTCAGCTTTACGTGAGTTGGGAAGCCTGCGCCTCCTAAACCTACGATTCCTGCCTCTTTTACGATAGAACGGATCTCTTCTTTAGAGAGTGTGGAAGGATCTCTGTCCTCTCCTACTCCTTCTACTGTTTCATACTCACCATCGTTTTCTACGATGATGGAAGGTACCATTGCGCCATTTACCATACGTCTTGGTTCGATTGCCTTAACAGTACCGGATACAGAACAGATCACATTTGCTGAAATAAATCCACCGGCTTCTCCGATCTTCTGTCCAGCAAGAACCCTGTCACCCTTTGCTACCAGTGGCTTTGCAGGTGCTCCTATATGCTGAGACATAGGAAATACCAGTTCGCCCTTTGGCAGAAGGACCTGGATCGGTTTGTTTTCTGACAATTCTTTTCCTTCATACGGATGAATGCCGCCTTTAAAAGTCGCCAAACCCATGGTTTCTTCCCCTCTTTCTTTTTGATTTCTTTTGTTTAATGGAACAATTTTAGCATGTCCCTAACAGCCATTTTTGAGTATAACACACTTTAACTTTGTATACAATATGAAAAGTTATCGTTATTTTTTTAATAATTATGTTAATTTTTTGATAAAGTTGTTAGTTTTGACTAACATCTTTCGTCAAAAATAAATTTCAGAATTTCTCCTATATAGCGTTCTTTTTTTCTAAAAAAGCCCTGGTGTGTACCCCCTTTGATCAAAACCAGACGACTTCCCGGGATGCACCGGGCAATGATTCGGGTATGAGACTCTTTGATCAGATCATGGGTTCCCGCCATTAAAAGTACGGGAACGGATATTTTTTTCAATCTCTCTTCTGTGAGAAAAGGGGAATGAAGGATCAGGCTGCTTAAAAACTGCTCTCTTTTACACCATTTTCCAAATTTTCCCACTGGCTTTATATTCTCTAAGATCTTCGCACACTGGAAACGGGTATTCTCCATAAACAGCATAGGAGAGATCAGACCGTCCGGCAGTGCATTGGCACTGACTGCAATGATCTTTTCTGCCCGCTCTGGATGATCTGCGGCAAACTCCAAAGCTGTATTGGCGCCATCTGAAAATCCCAGGATCACTGCCTTTTCTATTTTCAGATGATCTAACAGACGGACTACATCTTCCGCCATATCCGCAGCCCCGGTCCATCTTCTTTTTCCCTTTTCCTGTGAGCGGCCTGTTTTTAATACAGCTGCTTTTAATGCCGCCATTTTCATCACAGATGCCCCATGTCCCCTGCTGTCCATGGCGATTACAGAACAGCCTGCCTTCGTAAGGACTTCTATATAAGAAGAAAAATCCCGGTGAGTGCCCCTATTTCCATGAAGGAGCACCACCGGAAGTCCGACCTTTCCCTGTATATCGTATTTTTTATAGTATAAAGATCCATCGGGAATAGCGATAAAACCATCCCTTTCCTCTATCTCACCTGTTTCTTTTTCCTTTTCACTCATGGTCTTTTTTCGCCTCTGTTTCCTGCTTTTTCTGTCCATGATCCCAAAACTTTGGAAATTTTACTGTCTGGAAGAAATCAAGGATACCCTGTGGGTTCTGGATCTTCACCACTGCATAGAACATATCCGGAGAAGGGATCTTCGGCAGATACGCATAATAAGATGGTTCCCAGACGGTAGGACTGTATTTCTCCTTTGCCCGGTAAAGATCTTTAAAACCATAACACTGGTTTAAATGCTCATAGACAAACTCCAAAAGCTTCTCCATAAGACTGGCATTCTCTTCTTTTAATCCAGCAAGAGGCGCTACCCCCAGGCTGGCATACTCCACGCCTTCTTCCTTAAATACCTGAAACGCTTCATACATGATCAGTTCCATAACACCGCCTGGTGCTTTCTTTCCATGACGGGTCATATCTGCCATATATCCGTTCTTTCTAAGGAAAGGCACAAAAACAATGTAGGCTACCATGCTTCCGCTTTCGTCTACTGCATAAAAATACCGCCGGTCCATAGGATCATCCAGTCCCAGAGTACCCATGGTAAATTTTAACATGGAACTTTTCTTACCTTCCAGCCACTCATCGGTAATGCGGTTAAATTCTACCTCTAAAGCTGCATTCCTCTTCTCCAGTATCTTATACTCGTAAACATCGATCCCCGCTTTTTTCGCATGATTGATGTTCATACGCATCTTGGCGCCTTTTTTACCGCTGATCTCATAGTCAGCCAGCTTAAATCTCGCCTCTTCCCCGCATTTTACAGTTCCAAAGCCCTGTTTTTTATACTCGTCCAGATAATGGTCTGTCACACTTAAGATAAACAGCTTGTGGGCGCTTTTTAAGCAGAATTCCTTAAATTCATCCAGTAACTTGGGAAAGTCCTCATCTTTACAAACCGGGTCACCGTTGACTACCACAGTATCGCCTACGATCCCATAGGGGATAACGCCGTCCACCTGCTTTCCAAAATAGAGGATCTTATCATCTTCTAAGGTCAGATAGGAGCAGGGATTTTGGCTGTAAAGGTTTAATAAGGTCCTGGCATGCTGCAGGTCAGATGCTGTTTTCCCGGGATATTCCATCCACGGACGGAATATATGGACTGCCCCGGCCAGGATACAGCCCCAGCTGAACAGAAACATCAGCTGCTCTAAATGCTCCGCAAACTCTCCTCCTGGAAATTCACCGCCTATGCCAAAAAGCATTCCCACACCAGCTGCAAGGCTTTCAACAAAAGAGACCGTTCCTTTTCCCAGAGCCAGATTTATATAATGGCGGGTGATGGCTGCGTTGACAGCTACTCCCAACAGGGATAAGAGGATAAAGCCAACAGCCTGTTCCACCGACTTTTTAGAGGCCGGACAGCAAAAATCTTTTCTGCTCCACAAAAGGATGAAAAAGACAGCCGCCTGGACCAGCAGGAATAAACTTCGGGCCTCCAGTCCTGTATGTATTATCTCTTCCAGTCCCCGCAGGAGACTTAAAGTCAGTACAGCCATGGTCATTTCCCAGGCCGTCCTCTTTCGCTTCATCAGCTGGGTGGAAAGGACCAGCAGCATCACTGCAAAAGCTCTCTCCACCATCCGGTTCATTTCCAGATAAGAGCGCACCTTTTGTGACATGGCAGAAGAAGGAAACAGACTGGCTGCCAGTAAGATAAAGGCTGCTGCTCCTAAAAATAATATGGTTCCATTTTCTAGTTGTATTTTTTTCTGTCTGCTCATAGAAGCCACCCTCAAAATCACCTTTGCAGGTTTGCCGCTTTAGACTCCATAACTCTCATGATTTCATTTTCCGTTACCAGGTTAAAGTCTCTCTGGATCATCAGTTTTAATACACTGGCTGAAATAGAGAAATCAATCAGTTTCTGAGGTTCAAATCCTCTTACCAGACTGTGTAACAGCGCTCCTGCAAAAGCATCTCCTGCTCCTACTGCCTCAAAGCTGTGTACTTTATGTACCGGGCTTTCATAGAACACACCATCTTTTAAATAGATCGCCATCCAGTCACCGTCTTCTGCTGTATACATGTTGCGAAGGACGCTGGCAACTGCCTTGCAGTTTGGATAACGGTTCTGGATCTCTTTCATGCCTGCCTTGTAGCTTTCAATCTGATCAATTCCCTTTGAAATATCCCCGTCATATGCGTGGATCCCTAAAGATGACTCAAAATCCTCATCATTGGCAATGCATAATGTTACATAATTCATCAGCTCGCTCATAACTGACTGTGCCTTTTTTGTATCCCACATTTTAGAGCGGTAATTTAAGTCGCAGACTGTCTCGATCCCGTGGGCTTTGCAGTATTTTAAGGCTTCTAATACTGCCTTTGCTATATTCTCGCTGACTGCCGGTGTCACACCGGAAAAATAGAAAATATCTGTATCCTTTAAGATCTCATCCCAGTGGAATTCTTCCGGCTTTGCCAACGCCAGAGCGCTTCCTTCCCTGTCATAGACTACATTGGTAGGCCGAATATCTGTTCCTTTTTCAAAGAAATAAATTCCCAGTCTGGAACCTCCGATGACTACCTTGGAAGTGTCTGCCCCGTATCTTCTCACTTCATTTAAGGCTGCTGTGCCAACAGGATTTTCCGGCAGTTTCGTCACAAAGGATACCGGATCCTTAAGCACTGCCAGGGAAACTGCTACATTGGCTTCTGCGCCTCCGTAACTTGCCTCAAATGCATCTGTCTGCAAAATCCTCATATGCTCCGGAGTTTTTAATCGGAGCATGATCTCACCAAAAGTTACTGTTCTTTTCATGGTCTGCTCTCCTCTATCATCTTTAAAATATCTGCTTTTGTAAGTTCGCCAAAGGAAATGCCTCCTCCGGTTACGATCTGGTCTGCCAGATTTCGCTTTGCTTCCTGGAGATTTAAAATATTTTCTTCAATGGTATCACTGGTGATCAGCTTATATACCATAACCTGCTTTTCCTGACCGATCCTGTGGGTACGGTCTGTCGCCTGGTTCTGGGCTGCCACATTCCACCATGGATCATAGTGGATCACAATATCTGCCGCTGTCAGGTTCAGTCCCGTTCCCCCCGCCTTTAAACTGATCAGAAATACGGGAACCTCATTCTGGTGGAAGCGGGATACCATCTGGATCCGTTCTTCCTTTGGCGTTGCCCCTGTCAGCTTATAACATTCGATCCCCTCTTTTTTCAGTTCTTCCTCGATCAGATCCAACATAGAGGTAAACTGGGAGAATAATAAGATCTTGTGTTCTCCTTCTACACCTGTACGGATCAGATCCATACAGGTCTTAAGCTTGGCAGAGCCTGCCTTGTAATTTCCATAGCAGAGCCTCGGATCACAGCAGATCTGGCGCAGCTGCATAAGATCTGATAAGATCTGCAGCTTTTCTGCTCCCTTAAAGTCATCTGCTTCCAGCTTTTCTTTTAATAAAAGGGCATTTGCCGTATAAAGCTTCTTCTGTTCTTCCTCTAAAGTAGAATAAACTACTTTTTCCAGCTTATCCGGAAGTTCTTTTAACACATCTTTCTTTACTCTTCGCAGGATAAACGGTCCGATCAGTCCCTTTAAGCGTTTTAACACCTGCTCATCCCGGTCTTTCGTAATAGGTACCTCATATTCCTTGCGGAAATACTGATTTCCAAACAAAAATCCGGGCATAAGGAAATCAAAAATACTCCATAACTCTCCCAGCCTGTTTTCAATAGGCGTACCGGTCAGCGCAAAACGGGAACGCACCTGGACAGCCTTTACAGAGCGGGCACTCTGGGTAGTGGCATTTTTTATGTACTGGGCTTCATCAATGATCTGGAATCGGAAATCAATCCCCTCATAGTGGGCAATATCCCTCTTTAACAGGTCATAGGAAGTGATCAGGATCTGGCAGCCGGAAGGATCTTCTTTTATTTTTTCCAGCAGTTCCAATCTCTGGGGTCCTGTTCCCACTACAGACCGAACCTTCAGATCCGGGGCAAATTTCTGGATTTCCTGCTCCCAGTTATAAACCAGGGATGCTGGGCAGACTACAAGGCTTGGGGCCTTCTCCCCGCTGCTGTAGGTATCTTCAAAAAGAGCGATCACCTGAATGGTCTTTCCAAGACCCATATCATCCGCTAAAATGCCGCCAAAGCCGCATTTATCCAGGGTTTTCATCCACCGGAAGCCAGTTTTCTGGTATTCCCTTAAAATAGCTTCAAACCGGGCAGGAACCGGCTCATCACTGTCCTCAACCGTCTTTACAGCACGGACCATTGACTTAAACAGCTGGTCCCTGTAATAGGTAATACCCGGACCTTCTTTTAAAATATGGTCCAGATACAGTGCCCTGTAAGCAGGCAGGCGGATGGTGCCGCTTTGTAAGTCCTTTTTGCTGATTCCCAGCTCTCCCGCCAGTTTTGTAAGGGTAAACATACCGCCCTGGTCCAGCATTAAAAACTGTCCGCTCTTTAAGCGGTAATATTTCTTTTTCTGACTGTAGGCTGTCAGGATACGTCCCAGTTCTTCTTTTGGAAATTCTCCCATATCCACGGTCAGTTCCAGCCAGCCGGAATAAGCGCTGACACCTGCAGATACAGAAGGAGTTTCCACAATTTTCCAGTTTTTCATGGACTCAGACAGGTATACATCTCCCAGTCCCCGGAATTCTTCCATTCCCTGATCTAACAAGTGGTACAAGGCTTTTTCATCCTCTTTTAATACCAGCCTGCCGTCTTTTGGATCCCTGCACTTAAAATACTTGCGGATCACCTGGCTGATCTTAAACTCTCCCGGCACATCACGGCAGATCGCAGACGGAAGATTTTCATCTTCTATGGGATGGAAGGTATATTCCCCATAAGATAAAAGAGGTTCCATATATAAAGTGCCTTTTTCGTCTGCGTCAAAACGGAACACCGCTTTCAAAGGCTCCATTTTATATTCTTCCAGATCTACTTCTTCCTGGATCATGATGCTGTAGGGCTTTAATGTCTTAAGTACACGCTCATATAAAAGAGGAATGTCCTTTGCTCCTGCCTGGATCCGGTATTCCCTCTCCTTTGTGATCTGCTCCAAAAAGGTACCTGCCGCCTGGCTGAAGTGGTGGGAACAGCAGCAGAGGGTCTTTCCTGTGACAATATAAATGCGCCGCTCTCCCCTGAAAAAAGCCAGTACCGGCTCTGTGTCCCCTTCTTCGTCTGTCCGGACACCTTCTAACACAGCTTCCACGCCGTCCCTTCCATATCTGCGGATGCGGATCACCAGTTTCGGATCTTTTTTCTGTACTTTAAGCTGGGAACGGATCCCTCCCGGAAGCTGCACCTCCAGTTCTTCCTGCTGTAAAACCTCAAAAAAACGTTCCCGGTTCATACGGCTTAAGGATATATCCCTCTGGGATTTCTGTCCCTCTGTCAGTGCCATGACTAAAGACAAAAGTCCCCTGCATTCCGGACAGAAGGAACTTCCCTGGTGATGGAAAGCCAATTCTTTTCCGTATTCCACATAGGCGCCTACAGCCACTGCATCGGAAAAAGCTGCCAGATCCCTTACTGCATACATTTTTTCACGGCCTACTTTAAATTCCAGCCGGACATCCCTTCCGTTTAAGATCACAGCAGGCACCAGTTTTACCTGGCTTCCCTCTTCTTCCTCTAAGATGCGGGCTACCTCCTGGTTGGTATACTCCCGGATCATCGTGTGGACCTGGGAAGAACTGTGTACCAGAGGCTTGGACATTTCCGCCTGATATTCTTTATAATATGCAAAAAGGGCCTCCCCATGGGCGCAGATGCCCCTGTAAGAATTCCCTTTTTCACAGGTACAGGAATAATCCTTTACCTGACCATTTTTCAGATATAACTTTGTTTTAAAGGTGTGGGCCTGGTCCTCCACCAGACCCACTACGCCAGCTTCGCCTTTCCAGAAACTGTTTGTATCCATTTTGACGATCTTCATTGACGTTGATCTATCCCTTCTTTACATCCGCTCCGGAGCCTCGATTCCCAGAAGTCCGATGCAGATCTCCAGTGTTCTTCTGGTCAGTGTGATCAGACCGATGTAGCTGTCTTTTACTGCCTGGTCTTCCTCAGAGAGGATCTTTGTATCGTGGTAAAAGCTGTTAAATGCATTTGCCAGCTCATAAATATACTGACAGATCTTATGAGGAGCTGTCTCTGCAAAGCCGTTTTCGATGACTTCATTGTACTTGGAAAGCTGAAGCATCAGTGCCTTCTCAGAAGCGCCCTTTGCAGGAAGGATTTTCTTTTCAGAGCCCTCTTCTGTTACCTGTCCGCCATTTTCCTTATATTTATTTAAAATGGACTTGATGCGGACGATGGTATAAAGGATGTATGGACCCGTATTTCCCTCAAAGGAGATAAAGCGGTCAGTATCAAAGATATAATCCTTGGAAGCCTGGTTGGACAGATCTCCGTATTTTAAAGCTGCAAGACCTACGATCTTTGCTGTCTCTTTTGCTTCTTCCTCAGATACAGTGCGGTTCTCCATAATTCTCTGGTAAACAGCCTCATCAATATCTGCGATCAGCTTCTCCAGACGCATAACGCCGCCTTCTCTTGTCTTAAAAGGCTTTCCGTCCTTGCCGTTCATAGTACCGAAACCTAAGAATACCATCTGGGTCTCAGGCTTTACAATACCGGCCTTCTTTGCAACGCGGAATACCTGTTCAAAATGCATGGCCTGACGCTTGTCTACTACGTAAATATAGCGGTCCGGCTTAAAGTCTTCCTCACGCTCTACAATGGTAGCAAGGTCAGAAGTTGCATACAGGGAAGCACCGTCTGACTTACGGATCAGGCATGGCGGAATCTCCTTGGTATCACTTTCTTCTGCTACATCTACAACTAAAGCGCCCTGGCTTTCATGTACCAGTCCCTGTGCTTCCAGAGTGTCGATCATCTTCTGGATATATGGCTCTGCATCGCTTTCGCCCTTCCACAGGTCGAAATCTACGTTCAGGTTGGAGTAGTTCTTCTTAAGGTCCGCTACAGAAACATTCATAATATGCTTCCAGATAGCTCTGAATGGCGGATATCCCTTCTGAAGCTTTAAGGTTGCCTGATGGGCGCGCTCCTTAAATGCCTCATCTACCTTGGACTTGCCGCTGGCAGCCGGGTAGATCTCCTCTAACTCGCTGATGGTAAAAGGAGCTTCTGCTGGATATTCTCCTGTATAATTTTCATCAAAGTATGGCAGTTCCGGCTTGCGGTCGCGCAGTTCCTCGATAATAAGGCCCATCTGCAGTCCCCAGTCGCCTAAATGCACATCGCCGATCACATTGTGGCCAAGGAAACGTCCCATGCGCTTTACGCTCTCACCGATAACTGCAGAACGCAAATGTCCTACATGAAGAGGTTTTGCCACATTGGCACCGCCAAAGTCTACGATAATGGTCTCTTTCTTTTCCGGTTCTCCCAGACCCAGCTTCTCATCTGCTGCCATACCGTTCATATAGTCAGCTAAAAAGCCTTCAGAAAGTTTTAAGTTGATAAAACCAGGCATTACTGCCACAACCTCAGAAAATACAGGATTTGCATGTTCTCCTGTAAGCTGTTCTACTACTGCATTTGCAATGTCGATAGGTTTCTTTTTATATGCCTTGGCAGCTGCCATAGC
>ENA-ORSG01001648-ORSG01001648.1-human-gut-metagenome-genome-assembly--contig:-NODE-1648-length-12537-cov-3.311328_pt1 | contig 12537 bp, 3 predicted proteins | sample MGYA00242189_ERZ509156 | MGnify/ENA primary metagenome ERZ509156 (study PRJEB26280, sample SAMEA2338666) | human gut metagenome | biome: human gut; feature: human-associated habitat; material: faeces...
GGTAGAACGGCGGAACCTACACAGCCTGTGCCAGCTTCTCGGCTCGCTCGGCGGCGGCGAGGGCCTCGATGACGGTGCCGAGCTGGTCGCCCAGAAGCACGCCGTTGTAGGTGGAGTTGAAGCCGATGCGGTGATCGGTCACACGGTCCTGGGGCTGGTTGTAGGTACGGATCTTCTCGGAACGGTTGCCGTGGCCGATCTGGCTCTGACGCTCGGCACCGAGCTCGGCCTGCTGCTTCTCGAGCTCCATCTCGTACAGACGGGCGCGCAGCATCTGCATGCAGACCTCGCGGTTCTGAATCTGGGAGCGCTGCTCCTGCGACTGCACCACGGTGTTGGTGGGCAGGTGGGTAATGCGCACGGCGGAGTAGGTAGTGTTAACGCACTGACCGCCAGGGCCGGAAGCACAGTAGGTGTCGATGCGCAGATCGGACTGGTTAATCTGGACGTCGATCTCCTCGGCCTCGGGAAGCACGGCGACGGTAGCCGTGGAAGTCTGGATACGGCCCTGGGACTCGGTCTTGGGGACACGCTGGACGCGGTGCACGCCGGACTCGTACTTCATGACGGAGTAGACGCGGTCGCCCTCGACCTTGAACTCGATGGACTTAAAGCCGCCAGCCTCGCTGGGGCTGGAATCGAGCACCGTGGTCTTCCAACCACGCGACTCGCAGAAGCGCTGGTACATCTTGTACAGATCGCCGGCAAAGATGGCGGCCTCGTCGCCACCGGCGGCGGAGCGGATCTCGACGATGGTGTTCTTGTCGTCGTTGGGGTCGCTCGGGATGAGCATGTACTTGATGTCTTCCTCGAGCTGTGGGAGCTTTTCCTCGTTCTCGGAGATGTCCATCTGGAGCATCTCCTTCTCGTCCGCATCGCTGGTGTCGCGGAGCATCTCCTTGGCGGCCTCGATGTCATCGAGCGCGCCGATGTACTCGCGCGAGGCGGCGATGAGGTCGGACTGGTGTGCGTACTCCTTGTTGAGACGCGTGAACTCCTTGATGTCGGAGGCGACGGCCGGGTCGGAGAGCTTCTTCTCGAGCTCCTCGTAGGCCTTAATAATCTTTTCGAGCTTGTCGCGCATGGCGGGACTCCTTTATGTGCGTGAAGGTGAAAATCGGCAGAGTTGATGGGGCGCGCGGCGCCACTGCGGGGGTAAGCCCAGCTAGAACATGTCGATCTTCAGATACATGCGCATCCCTTCGCGTATGGGGTACATAGTTGCGGTCTAACCCATACATGATAGCGTGCGCAGGCATACCTGCATATAACCCGCACGGAATGTAACTCCTTCACCTGCGGTTTGCAGCTTTTCCGGGTGTATTTGGCCTAGATTTGCAGCTTTTCCGGGTCCAGATGGCTGCTTCGTGCAGCTTTTCCGGGCTTCTAGAGCGTGTGGAGCAGGGCGATGAGGAAGCGGATGCCTTGGAGGTAGGCGCGACGGGAACAGGACGCCGCTCATGCGCGAGCAGCTCGAGGACGGGCGCTACAGGAAGACCTGGAAGAAGATGATGGAGCCGGAGTACGAGTTCCATCCGGAGCCGGACGTGCAAACGGCGGGCTAACATAGCCTTTCACCGAAAAGGGCGGGTGGCCGCGCCCTGCGACCACCCGCCCTCAATCAAAGCCCTTCTCGGCCGCCGCAGTTACCGGTTCCGGCGCCGCAGAATCACGCCTGCGGCGATCAGCACCACCGCGCCGCCCGCGATGCCACCCAGGGCCATCGGCGACAAGCTGGTATCGCCCATGTTCGGCAGACCCGGCTTCTCCTCCTTCGACACCGGTGGGTTGGTGGGCGGCTCCGTCGGCGGGTTGACCGGCGGGGTGGGCGGCGGCGTGTACGTGTTCTTGAACACCGGCGCCACGTCACCGTCATAGGTTACCGTCGCCACCAGATGGCCCGCACCGTCGTCCGTCACCGTCACCGTTACCCGGTGCTCGGCCGCGTCGTACGTCACGTTCTTCTGACCGTCGTCCACCTCGGAGATGCTGTAGGCGTACGTCCCGGGCTTGTCGTACGAGATCGCCTCGAAGCCCACCGTGCCGTCCGCCGCGTTCTTGGCGGTCTGCAGCACCTTGCCGTCGGCATCCTTCAGCTGGAAGGAGAACTGCCCTTCCTTAAGGTCTTCGCCGCTCAGCACCTTGGAGGCCCCCAGCTTCACCTCAGTCGCGGCCGGCGCGTAGCTGTTGCTGAATGCCACCGCATCCGCAGCCTTGCCGCCCTTGCTGTAGGCAACCTGCGCCTCCAGCGCGTGCGTCTCCGCATTCTCCGTCACCGTCACCGTCGCGGTAAAGACCGTCGTGTCGTAGGTGACGCCGTTCGCCGTCGCCCCTGCCCGCTCGGACACGGTGTAGACGTACGTCCCCACCTTGTCCAGCTGCAGCGGCGCGAAGCCAAACGTGCCGTCGGCGCCGTTCTGCACCGTCTGCACCACGTTACCGTCGGCGTCCTTCAGGTCGAAGGAGAACTCACCCTCGGCCAAGTCGCGGCCGGTCAGAGCCTTCGTTCCGGTAATCGTCGCCGTCGTTGCCGTCGGCGTGTAGATGTTGGTGAAGGTCAGATCCGCGGCCGTCTTGTTCGCCGTCGCGGTCAGCTGGCCGCTGCCGTCGTCGGTCACGCTCACCGTCACATCCAACACCGCATCGCTGTAAGTGATGGTGCCATCTTGGCCCGCAACCTCCTTCACCTGGTACGTATGCGAACCAGTCGCAGTGTACGAGATGGCCTTGAAGGTAAACGCGATACCCGCGTTCGTGGTCCGGTCAATCTCCTGCCCGGTGGCCGCGTCAATCAGCGCGAACGTGAACTCGCCATCGGCGGGCGTCCGCATGGTGGCCGAATCGGTATTCTCAAGCACCTTGATGCCGGAGATCTGGTAGGAGGTCGCGCCCGGCTGGTAGCTGTTCGCAAACGTCATGGTGTTGGGGGTGACGCCGTTCTCGGTGCCCTTGCTCGGCTTCGCCGTGGAGCTCTCTACCGCCAGCTTGCCGTCGTTGTTGTCCTTCACCACGTAGGTCAGGGTGTACGTCTTGCCGGTGTAGGTCACGCCCGGCACGCCCGGCGCGTCCCCCGTCGGCTGCACCTCGCGGACCGTGTAGGTAAAGGTGCCCGCATGGTCGAAGGTCAGCTTGTCGAAGGCAACCTTGCCGTGCGCATCGTTCTTCTGGGTCTGGATCACCGAGCCGTCAGACCCCACCAGCTCGAAGGCGAAGTCTCCCGCCTTTAGCTGATAGCTGCCGTCGTGCACGTCAACGCTCTTGGTGAGGGCGATCGCGCCGGAGTCCGTCGCCTGTGCCTCGTAGGTGTTGGTGAAGCTGGGCTTCGTGACATTCGTGCCGTCGTAGGCGACGCTCGCCTGCAGCGTGCCGGCATTGTCAGCAACCGTCACCACGGCATGGTGCACCGCGGCGTCGTAGGTCACGTAGGCCAGATCACCCTTCCGCTCCACGATGGTGTACTCGTGCGTACCCGGCTTCGCGTAGGAGAAGGCGTCGAAGTTAACACTTCCGTCCGCGCCGTTGGTCGCGGTCCGGACGGGCTTGGCCCCGGCAAGCTGCTCAGCCGTCAGGTTGCCCTCGTACACATCGAAGGTGAACTCGCCGCACTTGGGGACGATCGGCGTGTTGTCGTCCTTCTTCACATAGCTCTTCTGCGCACCGAGGGCCAGGCCGGTCGCGGCCGGCTGGTAGGTGTTGGTGAAGGTATCCGAGCCGGATGCGCTCGTCACGATCGCCTTCGCATTCAGTGCTCCGTTCCCGCCGTCCGTGACCGTCACCGTATAGGTGAGGGGATGGCTGTCATAGACCATGCCCGGCTCCGCGCCCGGCTGCTCCACGATGGTGTAGGTGAAGTCCTTGCTCGCGGCGCCGTCCAAGTCGGAGAGCTGGAACTCGCGCGTGAAGCTGACCTTGCCGTTTGCATCGTTCTTCGCGGTGTCGAGCACGTTGCCGGCAGCGTCCTTCAGGTCGAAGGTGAACTCGCCGTCCGCGGGCTTCGTCGTGTGGTCGAAGCCGTCCGCAACCTTGATGGTCTTGGTCGCCGTCAGGATTACGGAACCCTTTGCGTCGTAGGTGTTGTTGAAGGTGGGAGCCGTAGCGGCACCGTCATAGGTGACGGTCACCTTCGTCTTGTTGTTGTCGCCCTGGTTCTGCTCTACCTTGACGTGGACCTTGACTTTCTTGGCGTCGTAGGCCACGCCGTCGACGGTCTGGCCGGCTTTCTCCTCCTTGAGCGTGTAGTCGTACTCGCCCAGGTTCAGGTTCTTGACGGCCAGCTCGACCTTGCCGCCCCGGTCGTTGGTGCCCTTGGCGACCTCGTTGCCGGCCTGGTCGTACAGGCCGAAGGTGAACGCGTCGGCCGTCAGGTCCTTGCCCGTGAGGATCTTCGTCGCCTCGACGGTAACGTCCGTCGTCGGCTTCGAGTTGGTGAAGGTCGGAACGTCGGCCTCGCCGTCGTAGGTGGCGGTCGCCTTTAGCTCGCCCTTCTCATCGGAGACCTTGATGTGGACCTTCACGTCCTTCGTGTCGTACACGACGGTCGGGTCGTTGCCGGCAACCTCCTTGATGGTGTAGTCGTGATCGCCCGGCGTGTCGTAGCTGATTGCCTGGAAGGCGACCTTGCCGTCCTTGTCATTCTGGACGGTCTGGATCACGTTGCCATCCTTGTCGAGCAGCTGGAACGTGAAGTCGCCCCCTGCGAGCTCGCCACCCGTGAAGCGCTTCGTCGCCTTGAGCGTTACCGAGGTCTCCTTCGGGTGGTACGTGTTCGTGAAGGTCTTGTCTCCACTCGTTACCTGCGGTGTGGCCGTCAGCGAGCCGGTGCCATCGTCCGCGACCGTCACCTTGTAGATGAGCGCATGGGTGTCGTAGACCATGCCCGGCTCCGTGCCCGGCTTCTCCGCGATGGTGTAGGTGAAGTCCTTGCTCGCAGCGCCGCCCAGGTTGGAGAGCGTGAACTTGCGCGTGAACTTCACCGTGCCATCGGCCTTGTTCGTCGTGGTGCCGAGCACCTTGCCGTCGGCGTCCTTCAGCTCGAACGTGTATTCGCCGCCCTTCAGCTTGGTGTCGTGCGTGAAGCCCGGCGCGACCGCAACGATCTTGGTCGCCGTCAGCTCCACGGATCCCTTTGCGGTGTAGGTGTTCGTGAAGGTGGGGGCATTGGCCTTGTCACCATCGTAGGTAACAGCGGCGTCCAGCTTGCCGGCATTGTCCATGACCTTCACCACGGCATGGTGCACCGTAGCGTCGTAGGTCACGTGGGACAGGTCGCCCTCCTGTTCCGCGACGGTGTATTTGTACTCGCCGGCCTTGGTGTAGTCGATGGCCGGGAAGGTGACGGTGCCGTCCTCGCTGTTCTTGGCGCTCCGGATGGGTTGCTTGCCCTTCAGCTGCTCAGCCGTCAGGTCGCCCTCGTACAGGTCGAAGGTGAACTCGCCGCCCTTGAGCGTGGCCGGCGTGTTGTCGGGCTTCACATAGGCCTTCTTCGCCGTGAGCGCCACCGAGGTCTCGGCGGGCTGGTACTTGTTAGTGAAGGTCGGGGCATCGTTCTTGCCGTCATAGGTGACGGTCGCCTTCGCCTTGTCGCCCTCCGCCTTCACCGAGACGTGAACCTTCACCGCCTTGGTGTCGTAGGTGATAGTCGGATCGGCACCGACGTTCTCCTCCTTGAGTTTGTAGTCGTACTCGCCGATGGTCAGACCGGTGAGGGCAAGATTGATCTTGCCCTCCTTGTCGTTCTGGACGATCTTGACGGGATTACCCGTGGACGTGTCGCCTTGGTACAGGCCGAAGGCGAACGCGCCGTCCGTCAGCGCCTTGCCCGCGAGAACTTTCGTGGCCTCGACGGTAACGTCCGTCGTCGGCTTCACGTTGGTGAAGGTCGGCACGGCCTTATCGCCGCCGTAGGTGACGGTCGCGTCCAGCGTGCCGTTCTTGTTATCGGTAACGCTGACCTTGACCTTCACTTTCTGACCGTCGTAGACGATGGTCTGGTCGTTACCGGTAACTTCCTTGATGGTGTACTCGTAGTCACCTGCCTCGGTGTAGTTGATGGGCTGGAAGGTAATGTTGCCCTTCTCGTCGTTCGTGACGGTCTCAATGGGCGTGCCTTCCGCCTTGTCACCCTTGTACAGAGCGAACGAGAAGTCGTTCCCCGCGAGCGCACCGCCCGTAAAGCGTTTCTTCGCCGCCAGGGTCACGGAACCCTTCGCAGCATAGCTGTTGGTAAAGGTGGCGAGGTTCACCTTGCCGTCCTTGACCTCAGCCTTGATGGGCTTGGCCTCAGCGTCACCATCCTTCTTCACCGTCACGCCCGTGACGGTCAGCTTGGCGTCCACGTCCTCCACCGTCACCGTGGCGGTGTAAGCGGAGGCGTCCATCGTCCAGCCGGCGTTCTGCACGCCGTCCGCTGCGGGATCATCATCAGCGTTGTGCACCTCGGTGAGCGTGAACGTGTACTCGCCCGCCTTGTTGAACGTCATATTCGAGAAGTCGACCGTCTGGCCCTTGTCCTTGATAATCTTGTCCTTCGTGGCCTTGGACTCCGCGTGCGCGTCGCCCGCCAGGTCGTCCGACACACCCAAGTCGCCGGCGGCGATCTTCTGCTGTGTCTCTTCCGTGGCGGTCAGCGTGAACGAGAACGCCTTCTCCGTGCTCTCAACACCGGAGATCTTCTTCGTCACCTGCGGGGTCAGCTCGTCGCTGGCGTCTGACTTGTAACTGTTCTTGAACGGGACGGTAGGCGTAGCGGGCTTCGCATTGCGACTCGAGACCGTCTTCACGTAGTTGGTCGTGGTATCGAGGCCCTTAATCGCCTCGGCCGTCAGCGCATCAACGTTGCCGCCCCCGCCAACAAGCGCCGTCACGCCCGGGCCCTTCGCGATGGTCGTCTCGGTGTAGAGCTGGCCTTTGTTGTCCGGATTCGGCTTCACCGCAATGAGCACGTAGGCGTCACCGGGGTACTCGGTGTCATACGTGTATCCACCAGCGTTGGCGCCATGCGCCTCAGACACCTTGTACACATACACCTTGTTGTAGCTCAGCTGCGTGAAGTTCATCTTCAGCTTGCCGGACATCGTGGCGGTCTGCGTATCGTCACCGTCATCCTTGCCCACGGTGTTCTTGAACGACTTATCGGTATCAGCCGGCTCCGGGGCCGTCGTACCGTTATACGTCATCGCCTCGATGGTGAACGGGAACATGCCATTCTTCAGCGGGGTACCAACCAGAGTCTTGGTCACATCGATGCCCGCGTAGGTACCAGAGGCCGCATAGATGTTGGTGAACGCGGCGGCGTCCGTCACCTGCCGGTCGGCATCCGTCGTCGCCTGCTTGTTGTCGTACGCAACCGACGCGGTCAGCTTACCGGTGTGCTTGCCGTTCTCGATATCGGTCACTGTGTACGTCACCGTGGACGTATGGCCGTCATACGCAATACCAGTCTTATTCGCGTCGGTCGGCTTCGTCTCGTTCACATTGAACGTGTACGTACCGGGCCTGGTGAACACCAGGTCGCCCGCACCGAAGGTTGCAGAACGCGTCGCGTCACCGGCGCCTGCGATCTCAACCTTAGTCGTCAGATCGCCGGTCTCATCGGAGTCGGTAGCCTTCCTCTGGGTAACGACCTTGTTTTTAACCGCGTCCCTCGTCGCATCATCCGCCGGCGTCAGGGTGAAGTCGAACGCATCGCTCGTCTCCCACGCGCGCCCGGTGAACGTCTTTTGCACGTTAACCGGCGCCGACATCGCCTGGGTCACCGTGTAGGTGTTCTTGAACGGGATGTATCCGTTGGCGTCTGCCAGTTGCGTGCCGTCGGCCTTCCAATACGTGACCGTGGAGGACAGGCGCTTACCCGTCCCCGACTCGTTATCAACCTGCTGGTTCTTCACCAGCACGTAGTACACCGTATCGTCGTAGCCTATGCCACTGGACGTCGATGTATCGGAATCCTTGACCTCGGTCACCTTGTACACGTAGGTGAGGTTCTCGCTCTCCATCGTATAGGTGATCTGCGGGAACGCGGCGATACCGCCGTCATCGTTCTTCGCCGTGGTCGTGGTGGACGTGCACCCCATAGGCATGGGGACCTTGCTGGCATCGACGCTGTAGGCAAGATCGCCGAACTTAAGGGTGCCACTCGGCACGGCATCATTCTTCATCCCGCCGAGTGCCTCGAGCTGGAACGTGAACTTATCCTTCACAAGCGGATTTGCACCGGACTGGTCGGCATACGTCTTCTGCACGTTGAAGGAGATGGTCTCCTCATCGGTGTTATAGGTGTTCGTTATCTTGGCGATTTTGTCAGCGACCTCGATCGGGCTGTCCTCATGGCTCACGCCGTCGTCGGTGTAGGTCTGCTCCATCTTGACTGCCGGCTGCGACAGCGTGCCGTCGCCGCGATCCTTCACCGTCACCGTGACGCGGTAGGAAGCGCTTGAATACCCGAACCCGGGCAGCCAGCTAGCGTCGTTTTGAGACGGCGTGGCCTCGGCGATGAGATAGGTGTAGGTGCCGGGCTTGGTGTACTCAATCTCGCCGAAGTCGAACTTGTCCCCGTTCTCAACGGTCTTCACAACCTGCTTCATACCACTCACGGGTGCATTCTCGGCACCGGCGGGCATCGGCGTGCCCTTGTCCGCGCGCAGGTAAATCTTGAAGCTATCGCCATCCTTCCAGTCACGGCCCTGGAGCACCTTCTGCGCCCAGAACGCATTGCTGAGCGTTACCGGCGGCTTTACGCTGTAGGTGTTCGTGAATACCAGCTTGTTGGCGTCGGCCACCGTGCCGTCGGCTTTCTGCTTTGCGATCGTGCCGGAGATGCTGTCGCCCTCGCCGCTCGGGGCGTTGCCGCCCTGCTCGCGCTTGGTCAGCGTGAAGCCGGCCGGCATCTTGTCCGTACCGGTCAGCTCCTGCACCGTGTAGGCGTCGTGCTCGTCGAGACCGTACACGCGGATCGTCTGGTCGGCCGTGATGGTCTGCTCGCGACCGTTCGTCAGGTCGAACATATCGCCGACCTGCTTCTCGCTTGCGGCCCCCGCGTTCTCAAACACCGCGGCCTTGTACGTCTTCCCCGCCGTCGTGGGCACAGTGAACTTGAAGGTGAACTCCGCGCCCTTATTGCCCGTCAGGCCATCGGGCACGGCAACCTTCTTCGTCACTTCGAGGCTTGCCTCGCGCTTGTTCGCCACGCGCACACAGGTGGCACCCGTGAACAGGGCATTCAGGTTCATGTCGCCCAGATTGGCACGGGCACCTTTCGACGTGGTTCCCTTGGGCTGCTCGTCCTGGGTGATGCCCATACGTATCCAGCCCGTCTCGGTCTCCAAGCGATAAGGTTTGCCCTCCTCGGTGGGCCCATACTGGTAGACACGTCCGTTGGCGCCGTACTTGAGGTGCACCTCATCCTCGCCGCCCTTGGCGTCATTGTTCCAGGAAAGGTTGTCGTTGCCGTCGAGCTTCCCGTCGGACGTCTGGCGCTGGCCCTTGATCCACGTGAGCGTGTTGTCGATGTCACCCTCTGCGGCAAACTGGCCCAGGCTCTTCATGGGCGCGCCCGGGCCCACGAACGTCGAAACACCGTCATCGGCCGTACCAGCATCGGCATGGACGCCGGAATCGTCCACAATCACCTTGGTGAGCGTGTCGTTAAGCAGGAAGCCCTTGGGCGCCGAGACCTCCTTTAGGAAGTAGGTCCCCTTCACGAGCGGCATGTTAAGGGTGCTCGTATTCGGGAATATGCCCGCACCTTTGAGCGGAACCGGGTAGTCGACCGACCCCGTCGTCAGGGTGTCGTAGGGGGTCTGCTCGCCATTGAGCATGACCTTGCCACTCTCGTCCGTCGTCACCTGATCGGCCTTGTACAAGCCGAACGTCGCCCCGTCAACGGGCTTACCCTCGGTATCGGTCTTCTGCACGAACAGGCGATTCTGGATGTTCGTGACGAGCAAGCGCGTGGCGAACTGTCGCTTGAAGTTCGTGCCGTCTGCGATGTCGTCGCTGTACACGTGGACGGTGTTCTCGGGAGTCGCGTCGCCGATCGAGCTCGCCTTTGTATGGTAGATGGCCACCGTGTACTCGGCATTCTTGCGGTCATTACCGCTCAGCAGGTAGTAGTACTTGGAGATGTCGCCGGGCAGATTTTGAATCTCTACCTGGTACTGGCCGCTCGTGTTGAGCGTGAAGGCGTGCAGGTCCTTCTTCGCCGCCTCGATAGCGCCGGCCTTGCTCGGATTCTCGGCGAGGGTGTACCCCGCTCCCGTCGATGGGTCGCCCGACACGGCGTACCAATTGTTCTGATCTTTGATACCCGTGCCTGCGCTTTTATCGCGCTTGAGCACCACAGCGAACAGTATGCCGGAGTCCAGGTTGACGGTCTCGTTGGACTTCGCCAGGTCATTATTTGCCTTGTACACGGTCGGCGGCGCGGTGATGGTCTCCTTCGCGGCGGCGAACGCACCGGTCTTCCACACGACGCTGCCCGCGTCCATACCGCCGCGGTTGATGATGACACCGCTCGCGTCGTTCTTGTCGCTCGCGGGCACGTACTCGAGCTGCATGCTGCCATCCGTCGCCGTGAGACTCGAGCGGTAACCGTTAGGCGCCTTTGTTTCCTTCAGGAGGTAGTACTGGTAACCATGCTCTTTGTAAAGGTCATCGAAGTTGATAACGCCGTTGTCCACGTCATTCGTGAGCGTCAGTTGTCCATTCGCGTTCGTGGTGCCGGAGCCAAGTAGGTTTTCTGGGTTAGTGGTCGTGTCAGCGAACCTCTCGTCTGTCTTGTACAGCGCGAACTGAGCACCCTCCACCAGACCGCCATCCTGGTCGAACTTGATAATGTCGGACTCGGGAACCGTCACGAGGTTGAACTTGAGCCTCATGTTGGAGTCGGTGGCGCCGCGCTCCAGGTAGAAGAACTTGAGGGTGTGGTTGGTGCCGTCGGCGAAGGTATTGCTGTTCCAATTCTCGGCTGAGCCGCCCTTGCCTGCCGCCTGGAACTTGCTCCGCAGCGTGCCGTTTGCGGAACCGTTAACGGTGATTTCGCCCGTTTGGAAGTTAATGGTCAGCTCAGCACGGGTGTGGATGCCGCCAATGTCGCCCACGAGGACATCGTCGATGAACACCCAGACGTCATCATCGCCGGCGAACTCAAAGGTCATGGCATCTTTACCGTTCGCCAGGCCGCCGTTGGGCTGCACGAATCGCGTGGACATTGAGAGGCCGAAATAATGGTTGAGGGGATTGCCATCGTTATATTGCGAGTCGCCGACGTTCTGCGACGTAATGCCGTTCGGGACGAGCCCGCTGCTCTCCTCCTTGAATACCTCATTGGCCGCATCGAAGGGGAAGAACTGGCCTACTGTATGAGGCCCAGCCCCCGCCTGCTTAACGCCGGGGGCATCGTATACATCAAATGCATTCTTATTGGCGTTGTACGCCGCGTAGTTCTGCGAGCTGTCATACTCGTAGTAGCCGCCCTTGGCCCGCAACAAACCCGTCACACCCATATGGGATATCTTGCCCGTCTGGGCGGAGGAATCAAACAGGTAGCCGAGGGATTCTCCGTACCAGCGGTCGACGAGTTTCGGGTAACCGCCGGTAAGAACGCTGTTCACGATGCCGGGGCGGACCCGGGAGCCACCCGTATACTGGTTAAGTTCCTCTCTGGCTCCTTGATCCTTGAACTGGAACCGGTGGTTTGCGTTGATGCCGCCGTTGCCGGAAACCGACAGGTGATCATCCGGATTCACCCAGTAATCAAACAGGTTGATCGTCGTCCCCGAGGGCGAGGTCGTCGGAACCGTGTGGTCGGAGATCGCCGCCTCGGCACGAAGCGGCAGGAAGAAACTCGCCGTCAGCGCGACGGCGAGGGCCAGAACAATCGCATATGGCGAAACCGGGCGCAGCCCACGACGGCGGCCATAAGACATGACGGACCACCGCTCGCGCGGCCGGTGTTCACCAGGAAGTTCCCTGCTTAGACACCCCCCCCCGGTAGCAATATTCACGAGCCGAGACGTCGTCTCTCTGAGCTCCTGCATAATTTCCTCCCCAGTCACACGGCGACCTGCCCGGGTGCTCCCCGGGGGCCGAGGCAGTCTGGCACATGCCCGCAGTCGTTCAAGGAATACCAACCCCAGCATATGTCTCTTAAGATATCTTAGTCTTTTTCTATAACAATTTTTGTCTCGTTACCGATGAAATCGGCTCAATCCCCTTGTCGCATGCTAGAGCGTGTGGAGCAGGGCGATGAGGAAACGGATGCCTTGGAGGTAGGCGCGACGGGTGATGCGCTCGTTGGTGCCGTGGACGCCGCGGTCACATTCGCCATCGTCGACCACAAAGGCGGAGAAGCGGATGCACTCGTGGCAAATGCGCTGGTAGTTGGCGGCATCGGTTGCACCAATCACGGTCGAGGGCACGATGCTCATCGGCTCTTGGCCCACCGCAGACGATCCGTTTTCCTCCGTCGGCTTGGGATCACGGAAATAGCGGGCGGCGATGGCGCGGACGGCCTCGAGCCCCGGACCGCCCACGCGCGGG
>ENA-ORSG01001650-ORSG01001650.1-human-gut-metagenome-genome-assembly--contig:-NODE-1650-length-12520-cov-69.123466_pt1 | contig 12520 bp, 8 predicted proteins | sample MGYA00242189_ERZ509156 | MGnify/ENA primary metagenome ERZ509156 (study PRJEB26280, sample SAMEA2338666) | human gut metagenome | biome: human gut; feature: human-associated habitat; material: faeces...
GATGCCGCTCAGGGAGGTACCTCTGTTGTTAAGACTCCTGCGAATGTTGCACAATATGTGGTTCTCAGTGATACCCAAATGAAGGTATATTTGAATCTGGATGCTATCATCGCCAATGTAAAACGTCTGGGCAGTTCTACCAAGGCTATCGATATGAGTGAAATTTTGTCTCAGGCTGTTACGTCTTTGCTTCCTTTGGTAACTGACGGTGTGCCTTTGACTTACGAAAAGAACGAAGGCAAATTAAAGGTTTATTTGAATACGGATTTGTTATTGCCTTTGATGAAAAATATAGTTGCTCCTTTATTCTCGGATGAGGAGTTTGTAAATATGCTTATCGAAGCAATGAAAGCTGATCCTGATTTTGGAAGTATGGCCGGTATGGCAGAAGGTATGTTGAAGGGTTTACCTGAAATAATTAATGAAACAACTCGTTTGGAAATCGGTTTGAACTTGACTGCCGCTAAATAACTTATTTTTCGATATGGAATTTTTCCTCCTTTGTCTCCTGATTTTCAGGTTATAGAGGAGGAATTTTTGTTTGTTTTTTCCTACATTTGCATGATAAATAATCAAATTGTAGAAATGATATGACAGAAACGGAAAGACGACAGATTATTGCTTTGGTTAAATCTGAAGTAATTCCTGCCATTGGTTGTACAGAACCTATAGCTGTGGCATTGTGTGTAGCAAAGGCTGCGGAAGTGTTGAATAAGCGTCCCGAGAAGATAACCGTATTGCTGAGTGCCAATATTCTGAAGAATGCAATGGGAGTGGGTATTCCCGGTACGGGGATGATTGGATTACCGATTGCTGTGGCGCTTGGCGCTTTAATAGGCAAGTCGGCATATCAATTGGAGGTTTTGAAAGACAGTACCCCTGATGCAGTGGAGGCAGGAAAGCGTTTCATAGAAGAAAAGCGCATCAATATATCCTTAAAAGACGATATAGAAGAGAAACTTTATATAGAAGTCTGCTGTGAAGCCGATACGGACAAGGCAACCGCCATTATTGCCGGCGGACATACTTGCTTTACTTATATAATGCACAACGGAGACATCCTGCTGGACAAACAAACCACTTCTTGTATCGAAGAGGAGGAGGATGTATTGGACTTGACTTTACGCAAAGTGTATGACTTCGCCATGACAACCCCATTAGACGACATTCGTTTTATTCTTGATACGGCACGACTGAACAAGACTGCCGCCGAACGTTCCTTCGAAGGGGAATACGGTCATGGTCTGGGTAAAATCCTACGTGGCACTTACGAACACCGGATTATGGGCGACAGTGTCTTCTCTCATATCCTTTCTTACACTTCGGGAGCATGTGATGCCCGTATGGCCGGTGCCATGATTCCGGTGATGAGCAATTCCGGCAGTGGCAATCAAGGGATATCCGCTACCCTTCCCGTGCTGGTTTATGCTGAAGAAAACGGGAAATCGGAAGAAGAATTGATCCGTGCCTTGATGTTGAGCCATTTAACAGTAATCTATATCAAGCAGAGTTTGGGACGCTTATCTGCCTTATGCGGTTGTGTGGTTGCTGCCACGGGTTCCAGTTGCGGTATAACCTGGCTAATGGGAGGAACTTATGAACAAGTGGCATATGCTGTGCAGAACATGATTGCCAATCTTACCGGAATGATTTGTGATGGTGCCAAACCCAGTTGTGCATTGAAAGTAACTACCGGAGTTTCAACCGCAGTGCTTTCAGCCATCATGGCCATGGAAAACCGTTGTGTGACTTCCGTAGAAGGTATTATTGATGAGGATGTGGATCAGAGTATCCGTAATCTGACAAAAATCGGTTCTAAAGGAATGAATGAAACGGATAAATTGGTATTGGAGATAATGACAAGTAAATAATATAGAATTTGAAAATTAAAGAATTAAAAATTAAAGAATTACCATGCGGCATGCTTAATACTGTGTAGTCTGATTCTTTAATTTTTAATTCTTTAATTTTTAATTCTTTAGTGGCAGCATCCGCCTCCACATTCATGGTCGCCGCATCCGTCGCCACAGTCACCACAACCGCAGCTGCCGCAACCGCCACCCATCATACGGGCAACTTCAGCAAGCTCTTCGTTCGTAGCCGGACGGCTTTCCACCACTTCTCCGGTAAAGTTCAAATCACAACCTGCGAGTGGATGATTCATGTCCATTACAACTACGTCTTCCTTTACTTCTACTACACTTCCATTGATGCGTTGACCTTCAGAAGTCATCAAGGGGATGACGGCGCCTTCCACTACACGGTCGCTGTCGAATTCTCCTTCTATCATGAAGATTTCTTTGGGGAGGTCAATAACATGGTCGTCGTCATATTCACCATAAGCTTCTGATGCCGGAATGGTAAAGTCGAATTTATCGCCTATCTGCAAGTCTTTTATCTGGGCTTCAAAGGGTTCGAGTGTCATTCCCAGACCTGAGATAAACTGAAAAGGATGCTCTACGGGTGCTTCTTCTTCGAAATCTTTTTCTCCGTTTTCGATTGAGTACAGCTTATATGCTACGGTGATGTACTTGTTTTCTACTGTTTCCATTAATTTTCTATCTTTATTTAATTAGTAAATACTTTTTTTTGAGTATTTGAAGAGACAAAGATACGAATTATTTGTTTCGGGATGTAGAGAGCCTTTGGTAATTTTCAGATTATTAAATGGTTTCAATGATTGGCAATACATTTACATTGGCTGTCTGAATGGTTCTATTTAGAACTGTTAAGTGATAAAATAGGATTTTAGGGCGATATTTTCTTACGATTATTCATATTTATCTTATTTTTTTCTTCAATTTGTTTGGAGATTATAAAAAAGCCCTTACCTTTGCAGCACGTTTGAAACAAAAAAGAAGAATTAAGTTATGAATTTACATACATCTATTAACCTGGCAGTCCTGCATATTATTCGCGTCGTGGTGGTGGCATCAAGAGCGTGAGAAAGGTTATGTATGTATTCGTACGTTAGAAGATAATTTATTAAGCCTTTCTCACTATAGTGGGAGAGGCTTTTTCATTAAAAGGAGATTTGAAAATGAAGCATCAGTTACGCAGCTCGTTCAGCACACAAGGTCGCCGCATGGCGGGAGCCCGTGCATTGTGGACGGCGAATGGTATGAAGAAGGAACAGATGGGTAAGCCCATTATCGCTATAGTCAATTCATTTACACAATTCGTCCCCGGGCATGTACACCTGCACGAAATAGGCCAGTTTGTAAAGGAAGAGATTGAAAAACTGGGGTGTTTTGCTGCGGAGTTCAATACGATTGCCATTGACGACGGTATCGCTATGGGACACGACGGTATGCTTTATTCCCTGCCTTCAAGAGATATCATTGCCGATAGTGTGGAGTATATGGTAAATGCCCATAAGGCAGATGCTATGGTTTGCATCAGTAACTGTGACAAGATTACTCCGGGGATGTTGATGGCGGCTATGAGGCTGAATATACCGACTGTGTTTGTTTCAGGCGGTCCGATGGAAGCCGGGGAATGGAACGGACAGCATTTGGATTTGATTGATGCCATGATTAAATCTGCTGATGACAGTGTGGGCGATAAAGAGGTGGCACAGATTGAGCAACATGCCTGTCCCACTTGCGGATGCTGCTCAGGCATGTTTACCGCTAATTCCATGAATTGCTTGAATGAAGCGATTGGATTGGCACTGCCCGGTAACGGCACGATTGTAGCCACTCACGAAAATCGCAAGAAACTGTTTGAGGATGCAGCCAGGTTGATTGTAGAGAATGCCTTTAGATATTATGAAGAAGGGGATGAGAGTGTACTCCCGCGCAGTATTGCTACCCGCGAGGCATTTTTGAATGCCATGACGCTGGATATTGCGATGGGCGGTTCCACTAATACGGTACTTCATTTGTTGGCTGTGGCTCACGAAGCCGGAGCGGATTTTAAGATGGACGACATTGACATGCTCTCCCGCAAGACCCCCTGCTTATGCAAGGTGGCTCCCAATACCCAAAAGTATCATGTACAAGACGTTAACCGTGCCGGTGGCATCATTGCCATCATGGATGAGCTAGCCAAGGGCGGATTGGTCGATACAAATGTCCGCCGTGTGGATGGAATGACGTTGGCAGAGGCAATCGACCGGTATAGTATTACCAGCTCTAATGTATGTAAAGAGGCAATCAAGAAATACTCCAGTGCGGCAGCCGGAAAGTTCAATCTGGTACTTGGTTCACAAAATGCGTCTTATAAGGAACTCGACACGGACCGTGCGACCGGTTGTATCCGTGATTTGGAACATGCATACAGCAAGGATGGCGGTCTGGCGGTTTTGAAGGGAAATATAGCTCAGGACGGTTGCGTTGTCAAGACTGCCGGTGTAGACGAGAGTATCTGGAAATTTACGGGGCCGGCGAAAGTCTTCGACTCACAAGATGCGGCTTGTGACGGTATTCTGGCTGGAAAGGTGGTCAGTGGAGACGTCGTCGTCATCACTCACGAAGGGCCGAAAGGTGGACCGGGTATGCAAGAGATGCTTTATCCTACTTCTTATATCAAATCCCGCCATCTGGGTAAGGAGTGTGCATTGATTACCGACGGGCGTTTCAGTGGTGGTACTTCCGGACTAAGTATCGGACATGTTTCTCCCGAAGCGGCTGCCGGTGGTAATATCGGCAAGATTAAGGATGGGGACATTATCGAAATTGATATACCGAACCGTTCTATCAATGTGAAGTTGACGGATGAAGAGCTTGCAGCACGCCCTATGACTCCAGTAACCCGCAACCGTGAAGTCTCCAAAGCATTGAAAGCATATGCTAGTATGGTGAGTTCCGCTGACAAAGGGGCTGTGAGGCTGATTGATTAAAAGCCCCCCTTTCCGAAAGCGAGGGGAGGAAAGAATGAAACAAATTTTTCAAGCTACTATTGAGCTTTTAAATATAATGAATAGATAAAGTATGGCTGATAATAATAAAAAGAGTAACTTTTCCTCCCTCTCCCAAGGAGAGGGTCGGGGTGAGGCTCTAATAACAGGCGCAGAAGCATTGATGCGTTCTCTGGAGCATCAGGGGGTAAAGACCATTTTCGGCTATCCGGGAGGGAGCATCATGCCGGTATTCGATGCCTTATACGACCACCGGAAGGAATTGAACCACATCTTGGTTCGCCATGAACAAGGAGCAACCCATGCGGCACAAGGCTTTGCACGTGTATCAGGCGAGGTTGGCGTTTGTCTGGTTACCAGTGGACCGGGTGCTACCAATACTATCACGGGCATTGCAGATGCCATGATTGACAGTACGCCTATCGTTGTCATTGCCGGCCAGGTAGGGACGAACTTTTTGGGTACGGATGCATTTCAGGAAGTGGACTTGGTAGGCATTACTCAGCCTATCACGAAATGGAGTTACCAGATTCGTCGTGCAGAAGATGTGGCCTGGGCAGTGGCACGTGCTTTCTATGTGGCAAAGAGCGGACGTCCGGGACCGGTCGTGCTGGATTTTGCTAAAAACGCCCAAGTGGAGAAAACAGAATATGCGCCTACTAAGGTGGACTATGTCCGTAGCTATCTTCCCGTTCCCGAAATGGAGCCGGAGGCCATACGGAAGGCTGCTGAATTAATAAATGGTGCGGAACGGCCTTTGGTGCTGGTAGGACAAGGCGTGGAGCTGGGAGAAGCCCAGCAAGAGCTTCGTGCTTTCATTGAGAAAGCCGGAATGCCTGCCGGATGCACTTTATTGGGACTTTCCGCATTACCTACGAACCATCCGTTGAACAAAGGAATGCTTGGTATGCACGGTAACCTGGGGCCCAATATCAATACCAATAAATGTGATGTCCTTATCGCCGTAGGCATGCGCTTTGATGACCGTGTGACGGGTAAATTGGAAACATATGCCAAGCAGGCGAAGATTATCCACTTTGATATTGACCCTGCCGAAATAGATAAGAATGTAAAGACCGATGTTGCTGTCCTGGGAGATTGCAAAGAGACACTGGCTGCCGTTACCCAATTGCTGGAACCCGCCAACCATCAGGAATGGATTGACAGTTTCCGGCAATACGAGGAAGTGGAAGAGGAAAAGGTAATCCGTCCGGAATTACATCCGGCAGGAAAAGCGCTAAGCATGGGTGAGGTGGTGCGTGCTGTGAGTGAGGCTACCCATAACGAGGCGATATTGGTGACTGATGTCGGCCAGAATCAGATGATGTCCGCCCGTTATTTCAAATACAGCAAGGAACGTAGCATTGTTACTTCCGGTGGCCTGGGTACTATGGGCTTCGGCCTTCCGGCAGCTATCGGTGCCACTTTTGGACGTCCGGACCGCACGGTATGCGTATTCATGGGAGACGGCGGCTTGCAGATGAACCTGCAGGAACTGGGTACCATCATGGAACAAAAGGCTCCGGTGAAGATGATTCTGTTGAACAATAACTTCCTGGGCAATGTTCGTCAATGGCAGGCGATGTTCTTCAATCGTCGTTATTCGTTTACTCCGATGATGAATCCGGATTATATGAAGATTGCTTCGGCATATGATATTCCTGCACGCAGGGTAATGACCCGCGAGGAGCTGGCAAAAGCGATTGACGAGATGATAGCGACTGACGGACCGTTCCTGCTCGAAGCTTGTGTGGAGGAAGAAGGAAATGTAATGCCGATGACACCTCCGGGCGGTTCGGTCAATCAGATGTTGTTGGAATGCTGAAGTCATGCGAAATTAAAGAATTTACTCTATCTATGGATAAAAAACTATATACAATCATTGTTCATTCGGAAAACTTTGCCGGTTTGCTGAATCAGGTGACGGCTGTGTTTACCCGCCGGCAGATAAACATCGAGAGTTTGAATGTATCGGCCTCCTCCATCAAGGGGGTACATAAATATACCATTACCGCTTGGACGGACAAGGATACCATTGAAAAGGTGACCAAGCAGATTACCAAGAAAATAGATGTGCTGCAAGCCCATTATTTCACGGATGATGAAATCTATCAGCACGAGATTGCCCTCTATAAAATAACGACTCCTACGCTGGAAGAAAAACCGGAGGTGTCTAAAGTAATCCGTAAGTACAATGCCCGTATTGTGGAGGTGAATGCTGTATTTGCCATTGTTGAGAAGAATGGCATGAGTGAGGAAATCACCAATCTTTATGAGGAGTTGCGCCAGTTGGATTGCGTACTTCAGTTCGTCCGTTCGGGTCGCGTAGCCATTACGACCAGCTGCTTTGAGCGTGTCAATGAATATCTGGCGGACCGTGAAGCAAAATATCGTCAAAGTAAACACTAGGAATCATGATGAGCGAGAACAATAAGATAGGTACCTACAAGTTTGTTGCCGAACCGTTTCATGTCGACTTTACCGGACGGCTGACAATGGGAGTATTGGGCAACCATTTGTTGAATTGTGCGGGTTTCCATGCCAGCGACCGCGGTTTTGGCATCGCGACTCTAAACGAGGACAATTATACTTGGGTATTGTCCCGTCTGGCTGTCGAACTGGATGAAATGCCTTATCAGTACGAAGATTTCTCCATTCAGACTTGGGTGGAGAATGTCTATCGCCTTTTTACAGACCGTAATTTCGCTATCATCGATAAGGAGGGCAAGAAGATTGGGTATGCACGTTCCGTTTGGGCGATGATTAGCATGAATACCCGTAAGCCGGCAGATTTGCTGGCTCTTCATAGTGGCAGCATTGTAGATTATGTTTGCGATGAGCCTTGCCCGATAGAAAAACCTTCGCGGATAAAGGTGGCCTCAAAGGAACCGGTTGCTGCTTTGGTAGCCAAATACAGTGATATTGACATTAACGGGCATGTGAACAGCATCCGTTACATCGAGCATATCCTTGATTTGTTCCCGATAGAGATGTATAAGGAGAAGCGCATCCGTCGTTTTGAAATGGCATATGTAGCCGAAAGCTATTATGGGGATGAGTTGACTTTGTTCATGGATGATGCCGGTGAGGGCGTTTACGATGTGGAGGTGAAAAAGAATGGCAGCGAAGTGGTCTGTCGCTCTAAAGTGATATTTACAGAGAAATAAATAAATTTATCAACGTTGGCGTAAGCCACAAATAAAAATTAAAACAAAAAATGGCACAATTGAATTTTGGCGGTGTTATTGAGAATGTAATGACCCGCGAAGAATTTCCTTTGGAAAAAGCACGTGAGATTTTGAAAGATGAAACAATTGCAGTAATCGGTTATGGCGTACAAGGCCCGGGCCAGGCTTGCAACTTGCGTGATAACGGTTTCAATGTGATTGTAGGACAACGTCCGGGTAAGACATACGAAAAGGCGGTGGCTGACGGATGGGTACCGGGTGAGACTTTGTTCGGCATCGAAGAGGCTTGCCAGAAAGGTACTATCGTCATGTGTCTGTTGTCTGACGCAGCTGTAATGTCTGTATGGCCGACTATCAAACCTTATTTGACTCCCGGAAAGGCTCTTTACTTCTCTCATGGTTTTGCTATTACCTGGAACGACCGTACCGGCGTGGTTCCTCCTAAAGATATTGATGTTATTATGGTTGCTCCCAAAGGTTCCGGTACTTCACTTCGTACCATGTTCCTCGAAGGGCGTGGCTTGAACTCATCATATGCCGTCTATCAAGATGCTACGGGTAAGGCTTTTGACAAGACGATTGCACTGGGTATCGGTATCGGTTCGGGATATTTGTTCGAGACAACTTTCATCCGCGAAGCCACTTCCGACTTGACCGGTGAACGCGGTTCATTGATGGGTGCTATCCAGGGATTGCTGTTGGCTCAGTATGAAGTATTGCGCGAAAACGGCCATACTCCTTCTGAAGCATTCAATGAAACAGTGGAAGAGTTGACTCAATCTTTGATGCCATTGTTTGCCAAGAACGGTATGGACTGGATGTATGCCAACTGTTCTACTACGGCACAGCGTGGTGCGCTGGATTGGATGACCCCGTTCCATGATGCCATCAAGCCGGTTGTACAGAAATTGTATGCAAGTGTGAAGTCGGGCAACGAAGCTCAGATTTCTATCGACAGTAACTCCAAACCCGATTATCGTGAGAAGCTGAATGCAGAATTGAAAGCCTTGCGTGAAAGCGAAATGTGGCAGACAGCTGTTACAGTTCGTAAACTTCGTCCGGAAAACAATTAATCAGCTTTATATAAATAGGTGAAATACCCTCTTCGGTGTTACCGGAGGGGGTATTTCTTTATTATTGATTCCCTATATTTTGAATAAACTCCAATAGCTTCCGGTAAAAACCGTGATGTTTCAGCGTCTCTGCCTCTCCCAATATCACCAGCTTCATACGTGCCCGGGTGATGGCTACATTCATTCTCCTTAAATCATTCAGGAATCCTATCTGCCCTTCTTCGTTGGCACGGACAAGGCTGATGAAGATAACATCGCGCTCTTGCCCTTGGAAGCCATCCACCGTATTTACAGTGAACAAGCTGCGATAAGGCTTGAGTGAAGCGTCTGCCTTTATCTTGTTGCGGAGATATTGCACTTGTGCCTTGTAAGGGGAGATGATGCCGATGTCTATTTTTTCTTCCAGAATGCGGTTGCCACCGATACGGTTGATGTAGATTTTCAGTTCTGATAGGAGCAGGTCCGCTTCCGCCTTATTAATGCGCCCGAAAGTCTCTCCCACAAATTCTTCTTTGAAATCCATTTCGGAGGTGTCAATCCAGTGGATGGGGGTATCCCAGTCCAGGATGCCCCGGTAACGCACTTCGGGAGCGGCTTCCAACTCGCCATTATAAAACCATTGGGAAGGAAATTTCATGATTTCCTCGTGCATGCGGTATTGTACTTTCAGCAAAGAGACAACGGCAGGTTTGTTGGACACCACTTTCTCCATCAATGTTCGTTCCAGACCTCCACGGGCAGCTTCGTAGCATTTTATGGTGGGTGGAAGTTGGCAGTGGTCACCCGCCAATACCACGCGGTCTGCTTTTCGGATAGCTATCCAGCAGGCAGCCTCTAAGGCCTGGGCTGCTTCATCAATGAAAAGGGTGCCGAAACGGCGTCCGTTCAGCAGCCGGTGATTGCTGCTTACTAGCGTGGAGGCTATGACATGTGCCCCATCAAAAAGCTCTGCATTGATTTGTATTTCCAATGCGGTGGCGCGGTCGCGCAGGCGGCTCATACGGCTGCGTACTCCTTCGCGTTCGTCATAGCTGCCACGGCGGGCACGGCTGCCCAGTTCACGGAGATTTTTCCGGATGCTCCACAGTTCCGGATAAAGCGGATGGTTCTCGAAACGACGCTCGTAGGTAAAGGAAAGCATCTTGTCGTTGACACGGGTCGGATTGCCGATACGCAGGACATTGACGCCACGGTCCACAAGTTTTTCCGAAATCCAGTCGACGGCGGTATTGCTTTGGGCACATACCAGTACCTGCGGTTCCCGATGCAGGGTTTCGTAGATGGCTTCCACTAAGGTGGTCGTTTTTCCGGTTCCCGGAGGACCATGTACAATGGCCACGTCGCGGGCACACAGCACTTTGTTTACAGCTGTCTCCTGCGTGGAGGTCAGCCAGGGAAACCGTACGGGGTAGAGCTCTCGGAAACCGGCTTTCGAGGCTCCCAGCAATATGTCCCGCAATTCGGCCAGGCGGTTGCCTTTGGAGCGTAACGTATCTTCCAAGGCTTCGAACATGGTCCGATAGGATGTTTCGTCGAAATAAAGTTGCACGCCGAGGTTGTCCGTTTCCTGCACTTCCATCACGGCACCGGCTCCGGGCATTATCGCTACCATCCGTGTCTCGTCGGCATAGCTTACGGTAGCGGTGAAGTTCATATAGGTTATTTTTCCATCGGCAGACTGGCGGAAAAAACATACGGGACGGCCGAACTCAAAATTATGTTCTATATCGGTATTTTCTGTGTGTGTAATTTCTATTACTAATTGATTCAGTGAATTATAGTAACTTCGTCCCGGAGTGGCAGGATACCAGCAAAGTCCCCGTTTCACTTTCCGGGCAACCCCCATGTTTTCGGTTTGGCGTTTGAATTCCTCTTTTTCGTATTCGTATTCCATGCGCAGCAAAAGTTGCTGCTGTTGGAGGTGAATAATAGGACTATTTGAATCTTGTTCCTTCATGGTTGCAAAGGTAATCATTCTTCGCTTCCGACGGAAAAAATGCTTTATTTTGTTAAACTATTCAGCCTTTTTATTTGTTTATGATATTAATTTGTAATCTTTACAATAATGAAAAACTAAAAAATAGTGGTTATGGTATATGATTTAACGATGCTCAAAACGTTTTATGCCGCTTATTCGGAGAAGATAGAACGCGTACGGAACGTACTGCGGCGTCCGATGACTTTAGCAGAGAAAATTTTGTATGCTCATTTGTATGATGGGGATAAAGTGAAGAACTACAGACGGGGAGAAGACTATGTGAATTTCCGTCCCGACCGTGTGGCCATGCAGGATGCAACGGCTCAAATGGCCTTATTGCAATTTATGAATGCAGGCCGTGAGCAGGTTGCCGTGCCTTCCACTGTGCACTGTGACCATTTGATTCAAGCATATAAAGGTGCAAAAGAAGATGTTGCGACTGCTACGAAGACCAACGAGGAGGTCTATAATTTTCTCCGTGATGTTTCTTCCCGCTATGGCATAGGTTTTTGGCAGCCGGGAGCAGGCATTATTCACCAGGTGGTATTGGAGAACTACGCATTTCCGGGTGGAATGATGGTAGGCACGGACTCTCATACGCCCAATGCCGGAGGTTTGGGCATGGTGGCCATTGGTGTGGGTGGTGCCGATGCGGTGGATGTGATGACCGGCATGGAATGGGAACTGAAAATGCCGCGTCTGATAGGTGTACACTTGAAGGGTACATTGAGTGGCTGGGTAGCTCCCAAAGACGTTATTCTGAAGTTGGCGGGTATTCTTACGGTAAAAGGGGGAACCAATGCCATCATTGAATATTTTGGACCGGGAACCGCTTCATTGTCTGCCACTGGAAAGGCTACCATCTGCAATATGGGGGCAGAGGTGGGGGCGACTACCTCCCTTTTCCCTTACGATGAGCGCATGGGTACTTATTTGAAGGCTACCGGACGTGAAGAAGTGGCAAAAATGGCTGCTTCCGTAGCTGCCGACCTTCGCGCCGACGACGAAGTGCTGGCAAATCCGGAAAAATATTACGACCGCATCATTGAAATAGACCTCTCGCTGTTGGAACCGTATATCAATGGGCCCTTTACGCCGGATGCAGCAACACCGATATCGAAATTTGCCGAGGTAGTGATAACCAATAACTATCCCCGCCGGATGGAAGTCGGTCTGATAGGGTCGTGCACCAATTCGTCCTATCAGGATTTGAGCCGTGCGGCCTCCCTTGCCCGGCAGGTAAAGGAAAAGAATTTGAAGGTTGCTTCCCCGCTGATTGTCAATCCCGGCTCGGAGCAGATACGTGCCACTGCTGAACGCGACGGCATGATTGCCGCTTTCGAAGATATTGGCGCAACGATAATGGCGAATGCCTGCGGACCTTGTATTGGCCAGTGGAAGCGCCATACTGATGACCCCG
>ENA-ORSG01001655-ORSG01001655.1-human-gut-metagenome-genome-assembly--contig:-NODE-1655-length-12478-cov-4.195605_pt1 | contig 12478 bp, 8 predicted proteins | sample MGYA00242189_ERZ509156 | MGnify/ENA primary metagenome ERZ509156 (study PRJEB26280, sample SAMEA2338666) | human gut metagenome | biome: human gut; feature: human-associated habitat; material: faeces...
TATGGCATTTATACTTAGGCGGTCAGCTCGGACAACAAGGTCACAATAACCGACTGTGACAAATCGGCAAAGGGCGCAATAACAATACCGTCTAAAATTGACGGAAAGTCGGTAACACGCATCGGAAATCATGCTTTCTGGAATTGCACCGGCCTCACAAGCATAACAATCCCCGACAGCGTAACAAGCATCGGATCCTATGCTTTCAACACTTGCCCCGGCCTCACAAGCATAACGATCCCCAACAGCATAACAAGCATCGGACCCAATGTTTTCTGGGGTTGCACCGGCCTCACAAGCATAACAATCCCCAACAGCGTAACAAGCATCGGATACGAGGCTTTCTACGGTTGCAGCGGCCTCACAAGCATAACAATCCCCAACAGCGTAACAATCATAGGAGACTCGGCTTTCTACAAATGCACCGGCCTCACAAGCATAACAATCCCCAACAGCGTAACAAGCATAGGAGACTCGGCCTTCTTCGAATGCACCGGCCTCACAAGCATAACGATCCCCAACAGCGTAACAAGCATCGGAGACTGGGCTTTCTACGGTTGCAGCGGCCTCACAAGCATAACGATCCCCAACAGCGTAACAAGCATCGAAGAGAGCGCTTTCGACGATTGCACCGGCCTCACAAGCATAACAATCCCCAACAGCGTAACAAGCATAGGAGACTCGGCTTTCCGGAATTGCACCGGCCTCAAAGACGTCTACTACACCGGATCAAAAGATGAGTGGAAAGCTATAAGTGTTGACTCTTACAATGATAATCTCCTCAACGCTACTATCCACTACAACTGTACAGGAGAGCATGGTAGCACAAATAACGAACCCGGCAGCTCCGCCCCCTTCAACCAGCCGATCTACATCGCTGACATTTGGAGCGGAAACAGAAAAGAAAAAACTCCCGAGCATGAGCAGCTTTCATGGTATTACAACGGTTATAAGCCCATAACGAGAACTATAGTCGAAGAGATGGGCGATACGGCTTTTAAATTTTGGGACGGCGTTAAATGCGTTTCCAATCCCGCGAATGGGGCTGAAATTGCGCTCAAAAAGGAAAAGCAGCGCGAGCTGATTATCTTTGACGCAATAAGGGATGTTCTCGGCAGCCCGGAGTTCAGTGATATCATTTCGACTTCTGCCGCGAGCGATCTTGTGGGCTGGACTAAATCTCTCAACAGCGCGGCAAAAAAGATATACGGCGCAGAGGGCATAAAAACCTTTGAAGATTTTTACAATAAGTACGGCAAGGATAATTCGAGCGGAAAGAAAAAGACAAAGGCACTTGTTGAGGCAGCATATGCGGATTACCGGCAGGATGTCGGTGCGGTAAACTGTCTTAGCGATCTTCTGACATGCGTCGATTCGGTGCTGAAAATTGCAAAGTCATCAAAAGAAGTAATAAATGCTTTTGTCAACTGCATGATGGTCGCGAGAATGCGCGAAAGTTTGAAAGCCGTTATTGATGAGATGTACGCTCAGTCGACCGATTCGGATATGCGCACGGCGCTCAGCAATGTCAAAAATTATTGTGTGAGCGAGATGGATGCACTTGCCGGCACTATGGTAAGATCGGTGGCGGGAATCGGTGTGACCGTTCTGAAAGAGTTTGTAGGCGATTTTTGGGACGATCTGGCGGATATGGTTCCGATAGCCGGACCGATTATCAAAGGAGTTAAAATCGGTGCGGCGGTAGGCGAGGGCATCTGCAATATGCTTTTCTCAACCGGAAACACGCGCGACAATTACTATCTTGCCAAGAGCACGGTCGAGTTTGTTGATATAGCGAGAAAAGCGTCGCTGTCCCTCCAGAAAAAGTATTCGGCAAACAGAACCACAGAGGCGGCGAATGCGTATATAGATTCCGTCAGACTCTATATCTCTGCTCTTAATCTCGATGCCGAAAACGGTCGCAAGTTCTGCAAAACCGCTTGCAACGACGGTCTCATAAACGGCGTTTCAAACTGGATTAACGGCGGAAATGCGAAGTACGACGAAATAGAACGCTGCACCAACAGCATACAGAAGAGCAACAAAGAGTTTGTAGATCTTATCTCGATATCCTGGATTTTTGCGGACAATTATCTGAAAACCGATTATCCGGAGATGTATGATACACTCTGCCAGAATATTTTGACCAGCCCGAAATATGCCAGCACGATAACGCAGGTAAAAATCGATTTAAGCGGCAAAGCTACAGTGTACTTCGATGTTCCTTCGTATGCGGCAGGGTTTAAGCCGGTCAGCGGTGTTCAGGTTCAGTATAAGAAAAACAATGGCAGCTACAGTATGCTTGCCGATTTGGCAAATCCGTATGCAAAGTCCGCTTCGCACTCGATAACTCTCAGCAACAGCGATACATATACCTACAGGGTCAGAACATATGCAAAGCTGACGACCGGAAAGATAGAATATTCCGATTGGAGCGAAGAGTATACCACTTTGGCGAATCCCGCCGAAACGCCTGAGATATATTGCAAGGTCGGCGCAGTCGGAGTGGATGTGAGAGTTAAGAATAACTACTTCTTGAGCACCGGATTCAATGAATCGCAAAGCGGCGTAGTGACCACTGTTGAGATATACAGACGCAGACAGGGTGAGAGCGGAAAGAAACTGATAGGGACTATTTCAGATGTTGACAGAGTAAATCTGTTTACCGATAAAAATCCCGGAACAACAAAGTGCTATTATTCTGCAAGAACTGTTGTCAGATACAACGGAAAAACATATTACAGTAAGTATTCTCAGGAAGTATGCACGATAATGTCCGGCAATATCCCGAAAGATCCGAGGCTTGATATCAACATCAGAGCCAACAGCAGCTCGCCGAAGACCAGAGCGGTTACTTACGCAGATGCTGCGAACGGCTTCAGTATAGAACTGGCTTGGGATAAAATAGACGGAATTTCGACATACGAGGTGTACAGAAAACTCGATGAAGCAAAATTATATGTTTATATCGGAAAAACCGATTCCGGTAACACTTCGTTTGTTGACAACACTGTTTCGGAAGCCGGAAGATACGACTATATTATTAAGTTCTATCAGGATATAGGTGGCGAAAAGGTGCTTTGCGGAGAGAGCCAAAGCGCGTCGGTTCTCGTTGAGCGTGTAGCGCAGCAGACCGAGACGGTGGAAATCAAGAAAGGAAAAACTGCGACGATCTCAATCAATTCCGGCAACCTTTCCGACGGCTCGACCGTTTCGTGGTCGACTTCATCCGACTGTATCACTCTCACTCCGTCCGAAGACGGAACGTCATGTGAAGTTAAGGCGAATTCCAAGGGCAGCGCAACTGTAACCGTTACGATAACGCACGCTGACGGTTCAACTGTTTCCGATACTTTTGAAATTGAGGCAAAGAGCAAGGGCGTTTTTGCAACAATCTTTGATATCATCCTCGCTCCCTTCCGCGCGATAATCAACCTCTTCAAAAAGCTTTTCGGTAAATAAGCTTACTCCCCATCCCCGCCAAGCAGACCATCCCTTTCAAAAATTAAATTAACTTCCCGGCGGGGAATTCGCGGGGCGGCGTCCGGTCTGCGCGCCGCTCCTTTTGATACCGAAAACTGCACATTTCTTATAGCTGCCGTCGGACTCCCGTCCGGCGGTTCGCTTTTTGTCTGCATTTATGACCTAACTCGCCGCCGCATTTCTGCAATTTTTGAGCACCTTGCTCTTTTTTTAAAATCTATGGATTTAACTTCCGCTTTGTGCTAAAATGCCTTTTGTGTGCAATTCTTATTTGGGGGAACAGGGATGAAAAAGATAGGCTATAAACATACCGTCGCGGCGAGCTTTACGGCGTTCGTCGTTCAGGCGGTCGTCAACAATTTCGCGCCGCTGCTGTTTTTGACCTTTCAGGCGCAGTACGGCATCGAGCTCTCGAAAATAACCGTTTTAATCACCGCGAACTTCTTTATTCAGATATTTGTCGATCTGACCGCGGTGCTGTTCGTTGACCGCATCGGCTACCGCGCTTCAACGGTGCTCGCCCATGCGATGTGCGCGACGGGTCTTATTTTCATGACGATTCTGCCGGAGATACTGCCCTCGGCCTTTGCGGGACTTCTCGTCTCCGTGTTCTGCTACGCGGTCGGAGCGGGTCTTTTGGATATCACGATAAATCCTATTGTCAATTCCTGCCCCTCGACAAATTCAAATCAGCTGCTCTGCCTGCTCCATTCGTTCTATTGCTGGGGCAGCGTCGCGGCGGTCGGTATCTCGACTCTGTTCTTCGCCCTGTTCTCGACGGATAATTGGAAGATAATGTCGCTGATATGGGCAATTCTCCCGATAGTCAACGCTGTTATGTTCACCCGCGTGCCTATAGCGCCCGTCGTCGGCGAGGACGAGGAGAAGCTCTCGATAAAGGATATGCTCAAGACCAAGGCATTTTGGATATTCATGGTGCTCATACTCTGCGCCGGTTCGAGCGAGCAGGCGGTCAGCCAGTGGGCTTCGACCTTCGCCGAAAAGGCGCTCGGGCTCACAAAGACCGTCGGCGATCTGGCGGGTCCCATGCTCTTCTCGATTCTTATGGGCGTGTCGCGCTTTATGTACGGCAAGTTCGGCAACAGAATAAATCTCGATTCAATGATGCTCCTGAGCGGCTGCGTCTGCACGGCTTCTTATTTTCTCATTTCGCTGACTTCTTCGCCCATTCTCGGGCTTGTCGGCGTCGCCGTGTGCGGACTGTCTGCGGGTATACTCTGGCCGGGCACGATAGGCAAGATGTCCTCCGCACTCCACGGCGGCGGAACGGCGATGTATGCTATCCTCTGCCTCGGCGGCGATATCGGCTGCTCGGCGGGGCCGACCTTTGCCGGAATGATGGCGAGCTTCTTCGGCGATGACCTCAAAAAGGGCATACTCTGCGCCGTCATATTCCCGCTGACTCTGTCGGTGATAATGCTCGTGCGCGAGTTCATTATTCCGCGCCGCAGAAAGAAGACGGTTTCATGAAGAAAAATTATAAATCGACCGTCAGCGCCTGCTTTGCGGGCTATGTCGTCCAGGCGATAGTCAACAACTTTGTGCCCCTGCTGTTTCTGACTTTTAACAAGAGCTACGGCATCGAGCTTTCAAAGATAACCGCGCTGATAACCGTCAATTTTATTCTCCAGCTCATAATCGACCTGCTCTCCGCGTTCTTTATCGATAAGATAGGCTACCGCGCGGCGGCTGTTGCGGCTCATGTGTCCGCGGCGGCGGGACTTGTTTCTCTGACCGTCCTGCCGGATATCCTGCCGTCTCCGTTTGTCGGCCTGCTCATTTCCGTTGGCTATACGCTGTCGGCGGCGGACTGCTCGAAGTCATAGTCAGCCCGATAGTCGAGGCGTGCCCGACGGATAATAAAGAGAAGATGATGAGCCTGCTCCACTCGTTCTATTGTTGGGGCAGCGTCGCTGTCGTCGGCATTTCAACGCTCTATTTCTCGATATTCAAACGGCTAACTGGAAGTATCTCGCCCTTATCTGGGCGGTCGTGCCGATAGTCAACGCCCTGAATTTCGTCCGCGTCCCGATAGCCCCGCTTATCGAAGAAGGGGAGAAGGGACTTTCATTCAAAGAGCTGCTCGGCAACAGGATGTTCTGGATATTCATGCTGCTGATACTCTGCTCCGGCGCGAGCGAGCAGGCGGTCAGCCAGTGGGCTTCGACCTTTGCGGAAAAGGGTCTCGGTGTCTCAAAGACCGTCGGCGACCTCGCGGGTCCCATGCTCTTCTCCGTGCTCATGGGTGTGTCGCGCGTGATATACGGCAAATTCGGCGACAAAATCGACCTCGACGGCATGATGATTTTCAGCGGCGCGCTGTGCATGGCGTCTTATCTGCTCATTGCGCTCAGCTCCTCCGCTGTGCTCGGGCTTGTCGGAGTCGCGATGTGCGGCTTCTCGGTCGGCATCATGTGGCCGGGAACGTTCAGCAAGGCGTCCGCGGGGATAAAGGGCGGCGGAACGGCGATGTTCGCTCTTCTGGCGCTCGGCGGCGATCTCGGCTGCTCTTCCGGACCCACTTTTGCCGGAATGATGGCGAGCGCATTCGGCGACGATCTCAAAAAAGGCATACTCTGCGCCATATTTTTCCCGGCGCTTTTAACCGTGCTGACAATTTTTACAAAACGCAGAAAAGCGAAAATTTGATATCAAAAAGCGGCAGAATACGGATGATAAACCCGTGTTCCGCCGCTTTAATTTGTTTTTGCGGTTTACATTTGCAGGAATAGCTGATAAGATATATCTGTGAGATTTTGGCTTTCTTTGAGTCTCATAAACAGGAAAATGAAAATGTACAGGAAAACTGAAATAAGGGGACTGAAATATGAGCGTAGCTAATATTCTGTCGATGGCGGGCGGACTCGGTCTGTTCCTATTCGGCATCAGAACGATGGGCGACGGACTCGAAAACGCAGCCGGCGCCAAGCTCAAGAGAATGCTCGAAGTGCTTACCGGAAACCGCTTCCTCGCAGTGCTCGTCGGCTTTGTCGTCACGGCAATAATCCAGTCGTCGACCGCAACGACCGTCATGGTCGTCGGCTTCGTCAATGCTGGCATGATGTCGCTTGCGCAGGCGGTCGGCGTCATAATGGGCGCGAATATCGGTACTACCGTCACCTCGCTGCTTATCGCGCTGAACTTTTCGAGCGTAGCGGCGGCGTCGGCGCTTGTCGGCGTTATTCTGATGCTCGCGTCGAAAAAGACCGTTGTCAAGAACCTCGGCGCAATATTCACGGGCTTCGGTCTGCTCTTCCTCGGCATCGATATGATGTCCGATTCCATGGCTCCGCTCAGAGAGAGCGCAGGCTTCATGAACTTTATCGTCACCGTCTCGGAGTCGCCGCTGCGCCCGCTGTTCGGTATTATTCTCGGCATAGTCATGACCGCCGTGCTCCAGAGTTCTTCGGCGTCTGTTGGTGTGCTCCAGACTCTCGCCATGCAGGGACTCGTGCCGCTCAAATTTTCCGTTTTCGTCCTCTTCGGCCAGAATATCGGAACCTGCCTCACGGCACTCTTCTCGACCGTCGGCGCGAAGAAAAATTCAAAGCGTGCCGCAGTTATCCACCTGCTCTTCAATCTTATCGGCACGGGCATATTCATTATTATCGCCCTGCTCACTCCCTATGTCGAGTGGATAGAGAAACTGTCGCCCGACCCGATGGCGCAGATAGCCATATCGCATATCGTGTTCAATATCGTCTCGACTGTTATTATGTTCCCGTTTGCGAAAGTTCTCGTCAAGCTCTCCTGCCTGCTCGTTCCCGGCAAGGACGACAGCGAGAGCGAGATGCACTGCAAGTTCATCGACGACCGCCTGCTCAATACGCCCCCATTCGCTGTCATGCAGGTCAGCAAGGAGGTCGCCCGCATGGCGAAGCTCGCGCGCGATAACTTTGAGACAAGCGCCCACGCGCTCATAAACCGCAGCGACAAAGATCTCGACAAGGTCATGGAAAACGAAGAGATCATAAACTACCTCAACCATCATATAACCTCGTATCTCGTCAAGCTCAACGCTCTTGATATAACCGACAGCGACTCGGATTATATCGCCCGCGTCTTCCACGCGATAAACGATATCGAGCGCGTCGGCGACCATGCGATTAACCTCGCCGAAGCGGCTCAGCACAATATCGGCGAGGGGCTCAAGTTCTCCGACCCCGCGAGGGAGGAGCTCAACCAGCTCTGCGGCAGTGTTGTTACATTGCTTGAGCGTTCGATGGCGGCGTTTGATAACCAGTCGCTCAGCGACAACGAGGCAAAGGAACTCTCCGACCTTGAGGAGCATATCGACGACCTGACCCTCGAATGCCAGGATTCGCATATCTTCCGCCTCAACCGCAAGGAGTGCAACACCGAAGCGGGTATGCTCTATCTCAACACCATAACCGACTTCGAGCGTGTCGGCGACCACGCCATAAACATCGCTTTTCTTGCAAGATCAAAATAATTTTCAAAATACCCTTGCATTTTGCAGGGGTATGATGTAGAATAAGAACAGAACATTTGTACGAACAAAATTTCAGCTCCCCGAAAGGACGGAACGAACATGGCAGATAAACAGAAAGCGCTTGAAACTGCGATATCGCAGATAGAGAAAAATTTCGGCAAAGGCTCGATAATGAGACTAGGTCAGAACACGGCAATGAATGTCGAGGCTATCTCGACCGGCTCTGTTACACTCGACGCCGCCACCGGCATCGGCGGACTTCCGCGCGGCAGAATAATCGAGATATACGGCCCCGAGTCGTCCGGTAAAACCACTCTCGCGCTCCATGTTGTCGCCGAGGCTCAGAGAATGGGCGGCGAGGCTGCGTTTATTGATGCCGAGCACGCGCTCGATCCCGTGTATGCAGCGAATCTCGGTGTTGATGTTGATTCTCTTCTCGTCTCCCAGCCGGACAACGGCGAGCAGGCGCTCGAGATAACCGAAGCTCTGACCCGTTCGGGCGCTATCGATGTTATAGTCGTCGATTCCGTTGCGGCTCTTGTTCCACGTTCGGAGATCGAGGGCGATATGGGCGACTCCCATGTCGGTCTCCACGCGCGCCTTATGTCGCAGGCTCTCAGAAAGCTCGCGGGCGCGATTTCAAAGTCGAATACTATTATAATTTTCATAAACCAGCTGCGTGAAAAGGTCGGCGTTGTCTATGGCAACCCCGAGGTCACAACAGGCGGACGTGCGCTGAAGTTCTATGCTTCTATCCGTATCGATGTCCGCAAGATAGAGCAGCTCAAAGGTCCCGGCAATGAGTTCATCGGCTCGCGCACAAGGGCTAAGATAGTCAAGAACAAAGTCGCTCCGCCCTTCAAAGAGGCTGAGTTCGATATCATGTACGGCAAGGGCATATCCAAGGTCGGCGAAATACTCGACCTCGCCGTCAAATATGATATTATCCATAAGAGCGGCGCGTGGTTCTCTTATAACGAGAACCGCCTCGGCCAGGGCAGAGACAACGTCAAGAATTATATCAGCGAGCATCCCGACTTCATGGCGGAGCTCGAAGCCCAGGTTCGCGAGCGCCTTATGGCGGAGAACAACGCCGCAAGAGCCGCCGCAAAGCCTGCGGAGAAGCCCGCGTCTGCCGCCGAGCCTGCACCTGCCGCGATGCCCAAGAAGCCCACGAGCCGTTCCGGTGCAAAGGCGAAGCTTGACATCGTTGTTGATGACGACGATTGATGAAGATAACGGCACAGCAGGGCAGGGGACAAAAAATACATATACTTGTCGATGGGGAATACCGTCTGACCGTTACCCGGGATTTCTGGGCGAGTCAGAATATACGCTCCGGCGATGAAATTGACGATGCGGAGTTTGCCGCCTTTTGCGAGGCGGCAGGCTCCTGCCGTGCATTTAACGCGGCTGTCGATATTCTCTCGCGACGCGACCATTCGTTAAAGGAGCTTCAGCGAAAAGTTGCCCGCCGCTCCGGCGCGGAGTTTGCGCGCGAAGCGGTCGAACGCCTTGAAGAGATGGGCTATGTCAACGACGAGCGCTATGCCCATACCCTCGCGCAGGAGCTGTATGAGCGGCGCGGCATGGGTAAAAAACGCATTGAACAGGAACTCAGACAGCGCGGAATATCTCGCGAGACGGCGAGCGAATGCGCCGAAGAGCTCGACGGCGACGATGTTGAGCGGATAAAAAATCTGCTTGAGACCAAATTCGCCGGCAAATTTTCCGATGAAAAGGGCAGGCGGCGCACCTTCAACGCCCTGACCCGTCTCGGCTACGGATATTCCGATATCCGTTCGGCAATGCGCTCTGTGGACGAGGAATATGAAGATACGGACGATCAATTTTCCTGTTAGAAGATAAGAAAAGGAAAAAATAGTGTATAATTTCTGTTATCAAGCGAAAGGAAGAACTGTTTGATGAAGAAAAGAAGAGTTTTATTCGTGTCGCTCGGCTGCCCGAAGAATCAGGTCGACGGTGAGCTGATGCTTGCAAAGCTTCAGAACGCCGGATTTGAAAATGCGGACAATTTCGAGCGCCTCGACGCAGTTATAGTCAACACCTGCGCGTTTATCGACTCCGCCAAGCAGGAGGCTATCGACACAATTCTGGAGATGGTCGGCCTCAAAAAAGACGGACTCGTCCGCGCGGTCATTGTTACCGGTTGCCTCGCCGAGCGCTATCGCGACGAGATACTTCAGGAGATTCCAGAGGTCGATGCGGTCGTCGGCATCGGCGCAAACGGCGATATCGACAAGATAGTTGACGAGGTTCTCGACGGCAAGCAGACCAATGTTTTCCCCGACAAAAAAGAGCTTCCCATGTGCGGCGAGCGCGTGCTCACCACTCCCGACTACTGGGCGTATCTCAAGATAGCCGAGGGCTGCTCGAACTGCTGCACCTATTGCGCCATCCCGTCCATCCGCGGACCCTTCCGCAGCCGCGACGAGGAGAGCATAGTCGAAGAGGCAAAGACCCTTGCGAATGGGGGCGTCAAAGAGCTCGTGCTTATCGCGCAGGATGTCTCGTCCTACGGCATTGATATCTACGGCGAATACAGGCTCGCTCATCTGCTTGATTTGCTCTGTGAGATCGACGACATCGAGTGGATACGCCTGCTCTATTGCTATCCCGATAAGATAACCGACGAGCTTATCGACACCATGGCTTCCCAGCCCAAGGTGCTCCATTATATAGACCTGCCGCTCCAGCACGCGGACGATAAAATCCTCAAGGCGATGAACCGCCACAGCACCGCGGAAGAGACCCGCGAGGTTATAAGAAAACTGCGCGAGCGTATGCCGGATATCGCTATCCGCACGACGTTTATTGTCGGCTTCCCCGGCGAGGGCGACGACGAGTTTGAGACTCTCGCCGAGTTCGTCAACGAGGAGGAGTTCGAGCGCCTCGGATGCTTTGAATATTCCCCGCAGGATGGCACTCCCGCCGCGAAGATGGAGAATCAGATTGACGACGATGTCAAATCCCGCCGCGCCGAGGTCATCATGCAGGATCAGTATGAGATAATGACCGAAAAGAACAACAATATGATCGGCAAGACCCTGCGCGTGCTCACCGAGAGCTACGATGATTATACCGACAGCTACTCGGGTCGCTCATATATGGACGCGCCCGATATCGACGGCAAGATAATCTTCACTTCGCCCGATTTCATAAAAGAAGGCGAATTCGTCGATGTCGAGATACTCGGCGTTAACGAATATGACCTGCTCGGAAGAACAGTAAAATAAACCCGGAAAGGGGAATTGAAATGCAAAAGCTGAATCTGCCCAATAAACTGACGCTCATAAGAATGTTCCTCGCGCCTATTTATCTCGCGCTGATGCTTATTGAGTTCCCTTATCATTACATAGTCGCGCTCGCCGTTTTTGCAGTCGCGTCACTGACCGATATGCTCGACGGCAAGATTGCACGAAAAAATAATCTTATCACCGTTTTCGGCAAGCTTCTCGATCCGCTCGCCGATAAAATGCTCACCACCGCCGCTCTGCTCGCATTCATGCGCGAGGGCTGGTGCAGCATCTGGATCGTCATGATAGTCCTCACCCGCGAGTTCGCCGTCGCAGGCGTCCGCCTTATCGCCACGGCGCAGGGCATTGTTATCCCCGCAAACTATTGGGGCAAGGCGAAAACCGTCAGCCAGATGGTGTTCACTATTGTTATCATGCTCCTTGCCGAGCTTGACGCGACGTTTGATATTTTCGCAAACGCCGGCTGGTTCACCCTCGCGAGAGTGTCGAATATCATGCTCTGGATAACCGCCGTTCTGACGGTCGTTTCGGGCATCACATATTTTGTGGACAGCAAAAAACTTATTGACTTTTCCAAGTGATTTCAATATAATGATTAGTAGATATGCGAGTCATATCGGCTGACAAAAACCAAAAAATAACATGCGTTTACCGGGAGAAGTAGCCGGATATTCGCGGCAAAAGAGAGGGAGCCCGAAGCTGAGAAAGCTCCTTGCCGTATGAAGGCGAAATGCACCCGTCAGCACGCAGGGGGAATAACAGTATCCCTGCGCGGAAGGCACCGTTATCGGCCGGGCGCGTATTTGCGCGCAGAGATATAAACAGGAGTGGAACCGCGTTCAAGCGCCTCCGTTGTCCGCAAGGATAACGGAGGCTTTTTGTATATTGAGCGGCTGTAGGGGCGGATATCATCCGCCCGCGAAAATGCACAGACTTATTAACAGCGCATACGCACTCCAAACAACTAACGCCGCATCGCGGCAGCAATTTTATCTGAGCTCAAGGAGTTGATATTTATGTTTGACAGGCTCAGGGAGGATATAAGCACCTTCAAACGGCGCGACCCCGCCGCGAGAAGCGCGCTCGAAATCTTCTTCCTCTATCCGGGTCTTAAAGCTATAAGAATGCACCGCAGAGCCAATTGGTGCTATCGCCGCAGGATGTTCTTCCTCGCACGCTGGATATCGCAGCGGGCGGCGCGCAAAACCGGGATAGAGATACACCCGGCGGCGACCATTGGCAG
>ENA-ORSG01001659-ORSG01001659.1-human-gut-metagenome-genome-assembly--contig:-NODE-1659-length-12447-cov-2.865478_pt1 | contig 12447 bp, 10 predicted proteins | sample MGYA00242189_ERZ509156 | MGnify/ENA primary metagenome ERZ509156 (study PRJEB26280, sample SAMEA2338666) | human gut metagenome | biome: human gut; feature: human-associated habitat; material: faeces...
TTGTGCGGTCCATGACCCTTAGTGGCCCCGCAGCTCCCTTTTGAGTTCCCACGTGGACAGCCACATCAATGAAGAGCTTGGGATAGAACTGCTGAGGGTAAACGCCCGCGGCAAGGAGGCCGGCCTTGGTAACATTGCCCTGGAAGTCGAGGAAATTCAGACGCTCCATCTTTGTCTTCTTGTCCGCCGCACCGCGCATCGCTCGAGGCGTCAACGAATAGGCACGCTCTATCGTGCGGTCGACCAGCGACTCGTCGAGATCGCCCACACTCGTGCCGGGCACCGCATCGCGATCGCTAGGACTCGTCCGTTCGTATGACGACAGTGCCAAAACCTCGGTCGACGAAAGCGGGACATCTTTGTCATCGATGCGTTTGTAGCTGCCACCTTGAGCGCCCCGCTCTATGACATAGCAAGGCTTGCTCGACGGGTCGAGCTCCTCAATCGTGATAACGAGAACAACGGTCCCCCGAAGCCCCACGCGCTCAATGGTGTATTTGGGCGGATTGGCCAGCTTTCCGCGACCGCCAGCATCGCCCATGCCCGCCACGAATTGGTTGAGCACCTTCTCGGTCTCAAAGTTTGCAACTGGGACAAAACCCGCGCGCTCGCTCACTCCGAGCACGATGATGCCGCCGGCGGTGTTTGCGAAAGCGCTGACCGTTTCCCATACGTCGCGGGAAAGCGTCATGGCGCTCTCTTTTACTTCGACGCTAAGGTCATCCGAGCCCATACGCCTTAAAGACTCAAGCAGACCGGTCAGCTCGTTTTCGTTCATCTGCACGTCCTTTCGCTCGGTCCTGCGGAGAATGCCACGGATAGATTTCCCTCGTCTCTCAGTTATCTCTCGTAATTATCTCTCATCTATCTTTCTATCTCTCGGCTTAGAGATAGAAAGATAGATAGAGATGGAATGTCTACCATTTGCTTCATTTATACATATTTTTGCTGGTAGAACAATCGGTATTGAGACAATACCATGATTGCCTGTCTCTTTGCTGCTCAGTTATCTCTCGTAATTATCTCTCGTCTTTGTGCCATCTCTCGTATTAGTGACAAATGAGAGATGAGAGATACGTGAGTGATGGACGAGCGTGGATTTTTGGACGGTCGGAAAATCCCTCAAACAAAAAACGGGGCCGGCCTTACGCCGAACCCCGTTTTCAAACGGTCAGTTAGTTATCCAACGCGCGAGCATAGCAGTCAACTTTACGCCGCCGCGAACACTCCCAAGCCCGTTCCGATGATGCAGATCGCGAAGATGCCAATAATAATCCAAATGGTCTTGACACCCTTTTTATAGAGGGCAACGCAAGCGAACGTTGCCAGCAAGGGCAGCAGACCGGGGAAGATCGAATCGAACAGATCCTGCAGGACAATCTCCGAACCACCCACATCAAAGGTCAAAGCCGTGGACAGCGAGACCTGTGCCGCAATCATGGCGCCGATAACGGTCATTCCGAGAACGCCGGCAGCATGCGTCATGCGAGACATAAGGTTGTTCTCTTCGGACTGCTGCAGGAACTTGGTTCCCAGGTCGTATCCCAGATGGGCGGCGACGATACGCGTTGCAAAGTTAATCACGGAGTAGATGAGCGCGTACACGATGGGGCCGAGCGGGTTGCCCGTCGACGCGATGCCAATACCAATGCCGGCGGCGACCACGCGGAACGTACCCCAGTAGAACGAATCACCAATGCCGGAAAGCGGTCCCATGAGGCCGACCTTCATAGCGTTAATCGAGGACGTGTCGAAGTTCTTATCGGCAGCCGCCTGCTCTTCCATCGAAACCGTAAGGCCGGCTACAAACGGAAGCACATGAGGCGTGATGTTAAAGAACTCGGTATGGCGATCGAGCGCCGCATAGTAATCGTCGTCGTTGGGATAGATCTTTCGCAGGGGCTTCTGAATGGTGTACATGAAGCCCATTGCCATCATCTTGTCGTACGACTGCGAGCACTGGCTCGTAAACTGGCGAAGGAACATGCTCCGATACATATCGGGAGTCATAATCGCGTCCTTCTTGGCCTCTTTGAGGTCGGTGTTCTGGGTAGCCATTAGAAGTCCTCCTCTTCATCCTCGGCAACCGCCTGCGGACCGGACGAGCCCTCGCGGAAGGCCAGGAGCAGTGCAACGCAAATGGCAGCTGCGGCGACGCCGATAACGTCCATCTTGAGGTAGATGACCATAATGAATCCCAGGAACAGCCAAGGAAGCAGCTTGTTATCGCCCATGGTCCTGATAAGAAGTGCGAAGCCGATGCAGACCATGACGCCGGATGCAACGTTGAGGCCGTCCATCACAAACTGCGGAATCGCGTTGAGCGCATTGTTGATGAGGTCGGCACCAAAGAACAGCGAGCAAAACACCAGCAGTGCAGACGGAATGCCAATCGACAGCGGCACGACGGTCAGATGGTACAGGTTCGCCTTGGCAAGATCGCGATTTGCCAGAGCGGTCTCAATCTTCTTGCAGGCAAAGGCACCCGGAACGGCGTAGCAGAAGTTGCGCCACACCTGAAGGAAGACGGAGACGGGAAGGGCGAGTGCGACGGCAGTTGCCGTGCCCGTACCCGTAATGACGGCAAACGCGCAGCCAAGCACGCCGGAAGCATAGACCTCGGGAGGAACCGCCGCACCGACCATGATGGCGCCCATGAACATGGACTCCAAAGCAGCGCCGACGATAACGCCCTGCTGGACATCGCCAAGGATCAAGCCAACGAACAGGCTCGTAAACAGCGGACGACCAAGCATCGTAATGCCAAATAATTGCTCGTCCATGGACGCAATAAATGCGACCAGTGCAACTAGAAGATACTGGGCAACCATTTCGATCAACCCCAGAAACAGGTCTGCAGACGAGGCATTCTGCGCAGCTCGCCTGCAGACAACCGCAGCAATTTGAGAGGATTAGTAGTTCATCTGGTGATAGTAACGACGCGTGGTGAGCGGGTGGTTACGGACGTGCTCGAGATGGCAGCTCAGACGCTCGGTGATGGTGTAGGTGACCATCGGGGAGACGATCTTGCGGAACTCGGGGTCGCTGAACGGCAGCTCGACCTCGGCGGTGTCGAACTTGTTCACGCGGACATGGACGCCCTTCTCGTCGGCGAGCATGTGAGTGAAGTTGTCCACGCGGTCCATGAGCTTACGGGTGTCGTCCTCGCCGTAGAGCATGATGAGGCTCGTGCCCTCCTCGCACAGCTCGATGGTGCCGTGGAAGAACTCGGCGGCGTGGATGGACTTGGTCTTGATCCACTGCATCTCCTCGAGGATGCACATGGCGTAGTCGTAGGCCTCGCCCCAGAGCATGCCGGAGCCGATCACCATGTGGTAGTCGGTGTCCTTGAAGTCCTCGGCCATGGCGGCGCAGCGCTCGTCCTGAGCGTCCTTGGCCTTGATGAGGTACGGAGCGATGTTGCCGAACTCCTCCATGAAGGTGTCGTACTTGGGGAAGGCGCCGGCGTTCTTGAGGAAGCGGGCGACCAGCGTGATCTGGTAGGTGTAGATGGCCTCGCACAGAACGTCGTCCTCGGCGAAGCTGAAGAACTTGTAATCGGCGTACTCAGTGGCCGGGGTGTTGTCGTTGGAGACATACATCAGCGTGCGGGCACCCTGCTCCTGGCAGAACTTGGCGGCCTCGATGATCTCGGGGGTGGTGCCGGTACGGGTGGAGAAGACGCAGACCGAGTCCTTGTTGAAGGTCTTGGGCGGGCATGCGAGGAACTCAGCGGCAATCTCGCAGTGGACGTCGACGTCGGCCGTGGTGGTCTCGACCCAATACTTCATCGGGAGCGTGTGGGCCCAGGTGCCGCCGCAGCCGATGAAGAAGATGTTGGAATAACCCTGCTCGCAGACCTTGTCCACGGCAGCCTCAATCTGAGGACGGAGAGCGAGGGCATCGCTCACAACCTTCTCGTAACGAGGCTCATCGAAATTGAACATCCCTTACTCCTAACTCACTTGGATGAACCCTTCATTCATCCCATGACGTTATAATACTTTATATAACTAACTATGCAAGAGCTATTTCAGATTTTTTTGATTTTTATTTAATAAAAAGCCCGCCGATCAAATGGTCGGCGGGCTTAAGAAAGGAGGACCTGGTTAATAAATGCTTGACAATGGCATGTTTCCAGCTAGAAAACGTCCTTGGCAAATACCTTTGAGTCATTGGGGACCTGACGGATTTCGATAACCACGCCATCGTTGACAAGCTCTTGGATATGCTCGGCATCGGTTTCGGTCGCAAAGATCGCGGGGGTCGGATGAAGCGTGGTCTCGGGAGACTTTCGGGTTCCACCCAGATTGATCTCTTTGATGTCTTTGCAACCCTTAGCGAGACGATAGGCATCTTCAATCGTCTCAACAATGATAAACAGCGAGTACTTGTCGGTAACGCCGCTGTTGAGCGCCTCGATAGCAGCGTCAACATCCTTGATGACGAGTTTAACGCCGCTGGGGCGGGCGAGCCTCAAGGCCGCCTTCCTCATGTCGTCTTTTGCCACGGCGTCGCTGGCACACAGGATGCAATCGACATCCAGCGCATGCGTCCAAGACATGGCGACCTGGCCGTGAATCAATCGGTAATCGACCCTCGTAAGCTTAATCATCGTAATCATCTCCGCACGTAATAAAGGTAATGACAGGGTTGAATTATTCGTTGAAGCTTGAGCTAGAACTCTTCTTCTTCGACATCGGAGAGCATATCCGCCGCTTCACAAAGCTGGATAAACGAACGTGATCCCTCGACCGCGGCTTTGGCCTTGTCCGCATCCAGGGAGTCCAGCTGTGTAACCATTTCCACCAGCAGCGGCAAGTTCATTCCGGTGATCAACGTAAACGATCCGGTGGCCTGCCTCTGGATGAATTCGTTGTTTACAGAGCCGCCAAAGATGTCAGTCACGACAAACCAAGAGTCGGCAGGGTCCCTCGTCTCCATCCATGCATCAATCAACGCCGCGACGTCCCTTGAATCGTCATCGATATAGGCGCACAGGCACTCGATTCGGTCGTTAGTGCCCATCAGAATCTCCAGAGAGCTTTTCATGCCTTGGGCGAGATAACCATGACTCGCTAGCAATATCTTATTCATAGTTCTCCAATACCAATAGGACGTACTATATTGTCATAACAAAGTATATTAGCAATCTGCCCTACGTGGTGTGTCTATTTTCCAAATCCGCGAACGGTAGCAATTGGTCGGTAAATAGACTAATCTATCTCTAATTTACAAATAGAACTTCAGTCGCTCGGTGCAGTACACCTGACGGGAGATGAAAAGCGGCTCGCCGCTTGGCGCATAACGTCTATCGACAAACAGAAGCAGCGGAGAGTCCAGTTCCACGTTAAGGTATGCCGCCTCGAGCTCGCTCGCATAGCAGACCTCGAGCGTACGCGTGTTGGGGCCCATCTTGATCCCCTGGCGATCAAGTACCGCCATCAGCGAATCCTCGAGGGACTCATGCTCCAAAAAAGAAAGCGCAGCGGAATAGCTATTGGTTTCCAGCATCGTGGGCTTGTCATCCACAAGGCGTAGACGACGACTACGCAATACCTTTTGGGTATCGTCTACGCCCAGGAACTTCGCGTCTCGCAGGCTTGGGAAGTCCCAGCCCATTGCGAGAACCCTGGTAGACGCCTGTTTTCCCGCAAGCTGGCACGAATGGGTAAAGCTCTCACGGTCGTCCGCGGCATACATCTGTGTGTCCGACGAAACGAACGTGCCCTTGCCTCGGGCCCTCTCAACAAGCCCAGCATCTTCCATTTCTTTAATTGCGGAGCGAACCGTTATTCGGCTCACGCCAAATTGCTCGATGAGCTCCGCCTCGGTCGGAAGCTTATCTCCCGGGCGGTACGTGCCGTTGGCGATCGAATCAGAGAGCGCACGGACAATCTGTTTGTACAGGGGGATAACGCTATTTGCTTCAACCATATCAACCATACCTTTGCAAGGAATCAGCAGCTTATAGATAGATGACTTATATTGTATTAGAACTTTTTAGGAGTCCATATATTTCCTAAATGATTCGGTAAACGGGGTGTTATTTCACTTTAGCGGGGTGCAGCGGCTACCCGCGGCATTCGTTATCAACCTAGCTAGGCTAGTCCACCCACATCGTCTCCAGTTCGCCGCAGAGCCGCGGCCCCATATGGGTATACTCTCGAGGATTCGACTCGATTCGCCCCCGCTGGGGCGTCAAAGGAGACTGCATATGCCCACTACCTCAACCGACCCGCGCGCCGCTGCCGCCGCGCTGTTAGTGCCCGGCACTAACTGCCATGGCTTTGCCGTCGAGCACCGCGAGACCGTGCCCGAGCTCGACTCGGACGCCTATGTGCTACGCCACACCGCATCGGGCGCTCGCCTGCTGTACCTGGCATGCGACGACGAAAACAAGGCCTTTGCCATTGGCTTTAAGACGCCGCCGGCCGATTCCACCGGCGTGTTCCATATTCTTGAGCACTCGGTGCTGTGCGGATCGGCCAAGTTTCCCGTCAAGGAGCCGTTTGTCGATCTGATCAAGAGCTCCATGCAGACGTTCCTCAACGCCATGACCTACCCCGACAAGACCATCTACCCCGTTGCCACCACCAACGAGCAGGACCTGTACAACCTGATGGACGTGTACCTGGACGCGGTGTTCAACCCGGCCATCTATACCAAGCCCACCATTTTTGAGCAGGAGGGTTGGCACTACGAGCTGGACCTGCCGGAGGGCGCCGAGGGCGAGGGCGGCGACAGCCCCGCGAGCCTGCGCGAGGGCACGCTGCGCTATAACGGCGTGGTGTTCAACGAGATGAAGGGCGCGCTGTCCGACCCCATGAGCGTGCTGGACGACGCCGTCAACGCCGCGCTCTATCCCGACACTGCCTATGCGCACGAAAGCGGCGGCGATCCGCGCGCGATTCCCGCGCTCACCTACGAGCAGTTCCTGGACACGCATGCGCGCCACTACAATCCTTCCAACTCCTATATCACGCTCTACGGCGACCTGGACGTGGACCGCGCACTGGCCTTTTTGGACGAGCGCTATCTGTCGCAGCCGAGTGCCGCGAGCCGCCGCATGGATGCAGCCGTTGCCGCCGGCGAGGACCCGTCCACGCTGGCACCCAATCCGCTGGGCGTGCAAGCGTCCGTGACCTGCGAGTATAAGCGCGTCGAGATGGCCACCACGCCTGAGAACGCCCTAGTGGGCCTGGGCCTGGTGCTAGGCAGCGCGCTCGACCGCAAGCGCACGATTGCGGCAGACATTCTGTTCGAGGCGCTGCTGGGCTCCAACGAAGCGCCGGTTAAGAAGGCCATTCTGGCCGCTGGCTTGGGCGGCAACGTGGTGAGCTACACCGCGGCCGAGAGCCTGCAGCCCTATGAGCTCATCATGCTGCAAAACGCGCAGCCCGGCGTGGCGCGCGAGCTGCGCCGCGTGTTCCAGGACGCCTGCCGCGACCTGTGTGAGCATGGCGTTCCGCGCGAGCGCCTGGAGGCCATCATCAGCAGCAACGAATACGACCTGCGCCAGCGCGACTACGGTATCGCCGACGGCGTGGCCATTGCGTGCGACGCGCTGAGCACCTGGCTCTACGATGACGATGCCGCGACGCTGGCGCTCAAGTACGGCCCGGTGTACGAGGAGCTGCGCGGCGAGCTGAACGGCAGCTACTTTGAGGACCTGCTGCGCGAGCTCGTGCTGGAAAACGACCATATGGCGCTGGTCGAGTTGGCGCCGGTGGACGCCGCCGAGGGCGCGGAGGGTGCCGAGGCCGCCGAACTGGCAGCCAAGCGCGATGCCATGACCGATGCCGAGCTGGCCGACGTGGTCGAGCGCACGGCCGCGCTGCGCGCCACACAGGAGGCCGAGGACACGCCCGAGGCCAAGGCCACGCTGCCGCGCCTGCGCGTGTCCGACATTGGAGAGGCGCGCCCCGAGCCGCCGCTGGTCGTGGACACGACCGCGCCTATCCCCTGCCTGCGCCACGGCATCCCCACCAACCGTCTGGCCTACGCCATGCAGTACTTCGACCTGAGCTGCGTCGCATTTGAGGACCTGCCCTACGTGACGCTGCTCTGCCGGCTGCTCAAGCAGCTGCCCACGCGCGAGCATTCGGCCGAGGAGCTCGACAACTTACTCGCCGGCAAGCTGGGCTTTTTGAGCTTTACGACCGAGGTCATGACCCAGCCCGACGTGGACGGTGTGCGCCCCTACCTGCTGGTGAGCGCCGGCGCCCTGTCCGAAAAGATCGATGCGCTGGCGAGCCTGCCGCGCGAGGTGTGGTCGAGCACGCTTTTGCTCGATGCCGACGCCGACCGCGTGCGCGACGTGCTCACGCAGATTCGCATTGGGCTCGAGCAGGGCTTTATCAACAACGGTCACTCGGCGGCGCTCGGTCGCGCGATGAGCTACAGCTCGCCTTCGGCCGTGGTTCGTGAGCAGCTCTCGGGCGTAGACTTCTACCTGTTCCTGCGCGATCTGCTCGACCACTTTGACGAGCGCCTGGACGACCTGCGCGCCAAGCTTGCCGAGATGGCGGGCCGCATCTTTGTGGCCGACGGCTGCCTGGCGAGCTTTACTGGCAGCGATGAGGACTTTAACGCGTACTGGGCCGCCGCGGGCGACCTGGGGCTGGACGCTGGCGACGGCACCGATGCCGGCCGCGACGCGCTCGTGGTGCCGGCGCCGTGCGACCGCCACGAGGCCTTTGTCATCCCCAGCGACATCTGCTTTGCGGCAAGCGCGTGCGATCCGCGTCGCTTAGGGCTTGACGTGACGGGCGCCTGGGCGGTTGCCGCCAACGCGCTCTCCTACGACTACCTGTGGAACGAGATCCGCGTGAAGGGCGGCGCGTACGGCTGCGGATTCCGCGCGGCCGGCGAGCGTCAGGCGGCGTTCTACACCTACCGCGACCCGGCAATCGACCCCTCGATTGAGCGTGTGGCGCGCGCAGGCGAATGGCTCGGCAGCTTTGAGCCCGACGAGGCCGCCTTTGAGGGCTTTATCGTAAGCTGTGTGAGCGGCATGGACGCGCCGGTGAAGCCGTACGCGCTCACCAAGCGCCGCAACACGACCTACCTGGCCGGACTCGATCCGCATGCACGCGAGGAGCGCCGCGCCCAGATGCTCGCCGCCACGCCCGGTGAGCTTCGCTCGCTTGGCGCCGACGTGACGCGCATCGCAGCCGAGTCGCCAACCTGTGTCTTTGGCGGCCGAGACGTCATCGCTAAGAGCAACGCCGGCTTTAACGTCGTCGACCTGATGGGTTAACGCACAGCAAAGGTAGGTTTTTGGGACATGCCTGAAAATCTACCTTTTCTTTTGCCGCTGCTTGGGCGGGGCAGCTCACCCCGTCCCACCAGTTTGTCTAAATCTGTAACATCTAGGCGGCAATATTGGCTCCAGATGTTACAGATCGAGACGTTTCCGGATGACGCCGGCCCTTTGTCTCAATCTGTAACATCTAGGTCCGATTTTGCCGAGCTACTGTTACAGATCGAGACAAACCGCGAACACCCGCTCTTCGTCAAAACCACCACGAAGGGGGTTCATGAACTGTCCCCTTTGCGATGACTTATGTGGTGGTTTGGGTGTTTGCCCAGATAAAACCTGCCAAAATAAACCTGTCCCTTTTTGGCAGGTTTGCTAGAGGAGGTTGGGATGGACAAGGCTGAGTTGCGGCAGGCGGTGATTGCCCGGCGCGATGCGATTGATTTGAATGTGCGGGCGGCGAAGTCCGCCGTTATCTGTGCGCGGCTTGTTGAGCTGTTGGATCGCTTGGATGCCGCGACGCCGCACACCGTTGCCGCCTATGCCGCGATGGGTTCCGAAGTCGATCCTGCCGCGTTTGCCGCAGCGGCCGCCAAACGCGGCTGGCGCGTGGCCTATCCGTGCATACTCTCGGCAACAGACGCCGCAGCTTGTGGCCAGCGCATGTGCATGCGGGCAGTTGCCGCCGACGATGCGTCCGCGGCTCCGTTTATCGCCCACCCCACGCGGGCCTTTGCGGCCACGGACATCGACAGCAGCCGCTTCCCCATCGTGCCTGCCGAAGCTCTCGGCATTGTCGTCGTGCCGCTTGCAGCCTTCGACCACGCTGGCGCACGCCTGGGCTACGGCGGCGGCTGCTATGACCGCTACCTGCCCATGCTCTCACCCGCATGTCAAATCATCGGCATCGCCTTTGACGAGCAGCGTGTCGATGGCGTTCCTACCGATGCGCACGACCTGCCGCTACCCCACATCATCAGCTCCTAACGGCTGGCGCACCTCCCGACGGCCTAGTGCTCCTCGCCGGCGCGGGCCAGGTCGTAGGGCGTGGTCTGGTAGACGTAGTAGTTGAGCCAGTTGGTGTAGAGCAGTTGAGCTTGGCTGCGCCAGACGTTGCGCGGCTCGGCGGTGGGGTCATCGCCCGGGAAGTAATGCGCCGGCACCTGAGGGTTGAGCCCGCGCTTCACGTCGCGCTCGTACTCCAGGCGCAACGTGTCGGTATCGTACTCGGGGTGGCCAAATACAAAGAAGCGGCGGCTGTCGGTCGACTTGACGATGTACAGGCCAACCTCGTCGGACACGGCCACAACCTCAAGCTGCGGCTCGGCCTCCACGTCCTCGCGGCACACATCGGTGTTGCGCGAATGCACGGCATAGAAACGGTCGTCAAAGCCGCGGACTAGCGGGCTTTGCGGCTTCACTAGATAATGCTCGAACACGCCGCTCGCCTTTGCCGGCAGGTCGTACTTCTGGATACCGTAATGATGGTACAGACCGGCCTGCGCGCCCCAACAAATGTGCAGCGTAGAGTGTACGTGCGTAGTGGACCAATCCATGATCTGGCAGAGCTCGGGCCAGTAGTCGACCTCCTCGAACGGCATCTGCTCCACCGGCGCGCCCGTGATGATCAGGCCGTCGTAGTGAATGTCGCGGATGTCGTCGAACGTGCGGTAGAACGTCTCCAGGTGGCCGGCGCTCACGTGCGTGGCCTCGTGCGTCTTGGTGCGCAGCAGGTCCACCTCCACCTGTAGCGGCGTGTTGGAGAGCTTGCGCATGATCTGCGTCTCGGTGGCGATTTTGGTGGGCATGAGGTTGAGGATGAGCACGCGCAGCGGACGGATGTCCTGGTGCAGCGCGCGGTACTCGGTCATGACAAAGATGTTCTCGCTCTCGAGCTGCGCGGCGGCAGGGAGGGCGTCGGGGATGCGAATGGGCATGGATGCTCCTTATGAGTCAGTTGCAGCTATGGTACAACGACCGGCCCCATCCGCGCGAGTGCATCGCCCAGCGATGCCGTCAGCGGCCCAAATCACTCCAAAAGTAGAGATTAAGGCATGTCCAAAAATCTACGGCGCTTTAGCCTAGCAAAGTGGCAGCAGGACGCTACAATGGTTCGACGCGAAAAACTCGGCCGAAAGGATACGTATATGTACCAGACGCGTAAGATCGGTGTGGTCGGCCAGGGCCACGTAGGAGCACATGTCGCCAACAGCCTGCTCATGCAGGGCATTGCCGATGAGCTGTACCTGTGCGATATCAACGAGGCCAAAGTGACGTCCGAGGTCCAGGACCTGCGCGACTCCCTTTCGTTTGTCCCGTACAACACCAAGATCGTCAACTGCTACGACCACTACGAGGAGCTTGCCTGCTGCGACGTCATCGTCAACGCTGCCGGCAAGGTCGCGCTGGCCGCCGGCAACCGCGACGGCGAGCTGTTCTTTACCACCGACGCCGCCCGCTCCTTTGCCAAGCGCATCGTCGACGCCAGCTTTGACGGCATCTTCGTGAGCATCTCCAACCCCTGCGACGTCGTGTGCACCGAGCTGTGGCACCTGACCGGCTACGATCCCAAGAAGATCATCGGCTCGGGCTGCGGTCTGGACTCCGCCCGCTTGCGCACCGAGATCTCCAAGAAGGTCGGCGTGAGCCCCAAGTCCATCGACGCCTACATGATCGGCGAGCACGGCTTTAGCCAGCTTGCTGCCTTTAAGGCCGCAACCATCGCTGGCAAAAACCTCAACGAGCTTCAGGCCGAGAACCCCGACAAGTACGCCTTCGACCACATGGAGGTCGAGGAGCTTGCACGCAAGGGCGGCTATGTGACCTACCAGGGCAAGCAGTGCACCGAGTACGCCGTTGCCAACTCCGCCGCGCGCGTCTGCGCCGCCGTGCTGCACAACGAGCACGCCGTGCTTTCGGCCTCTACGCTTATGACCGGCCAGTATGGCGAGGAGGGTATCTTTACCTCCCTGCCGTGCGTGATCGGTGCCGAGGGCGTCGAGGAGGTCTACACACTCGACCTTTCCGAGCACGAGCTCGAGGGCTTCCACAAGAGCTGCCAGCACATCCGCGACAACATCGCCCAGCTCGACTGGTGGGATACCGAGGCCTACGACGCCAAGTAAGCCACTGGCTGCCGCAACCTTGCGAATCTATGCGCGATACTAAGCGGGCCGCGCCGGAAA
>ENA-ORSG01001669-ORSG01001669.1-human-gut-metagenome-genome-assembly--contig:-NODE-1669-length-12369-cov-5.380705_pt1 | contig 12369 bp, 8 predicted proteins | sample MGYA00242189_ERZ509156 | MGnify/ENA primary metagenome ERZ509156 (study PRJEB26280, sample SAMEA2338666) | human gut metagenome | biome: human gut; feature: human-associated habitat; material: faeces...
CCAGCAGGGCGAACATATTCTTCTTGTACGCCTCCACGCCGGGCTGGTCGAACGGGTTTACGCCGAGGATGTAACCGCTGATGCCGCAGGCCTTCTCGAAGAAGTAGAGCAGCGAACCGATGGCGTGTGCGTCGATTGCGGGAATTTCGATGCGGATGTTGGGCACCCCGCCGTCGACGTGTGCCAGCTGCACGCCCAGCTCGGCCATGCGGTTGACCTCCGAAATGCGTTTCCCTGCGAGGAAGTTGAGGCCGTCGAGGTTTTCGGCCTCGGCCTCGATAACCACCTCGTGGGCGGGTTTGGCAACCGAAATGATCGTTTCGAACAGCGTGCGTTCGCCGTCCTGAATGTACTGTCCCATCGAGTGCAGGTCGGCCGTCAGCGTGACGCTGGCCGGGAAGATACCCTTGCCCTGCTTGCCTTCGCTCTCGCCGTAGAGCTGTTTCCACCACTCGTTGATATATTGCAGCTTGGGCTCATAGGAGCCGAGGATTTCGACCTTCTTGCCGCCGTTGTAAAGTTCGTTGCGCACGGCTGCATAGACCGCCGCCGGGTTCTGTCCGAAAGGCGTGCCGTCGGCCGTCGCACGCTCCATCTCCTGCGCACCGCGCACCAGTGCCGCGATGTCGACGCCGGCGGCGGCCAGGGGCAGCAGGCCTACGGGCGTGAGTACCGAGAAGCGGCCGCCCACGTCGTCCGGGATGACGAACGTCGGATACCCCTCGTTGGTGGCGAGCGTTTTCAGAGCGCCGCGCGCCTTGTCGGTGATCGCCACGATCCGTTCCGCAGCCTCCTTTTTGCCGTAGCGCTTTTCGATCTCGGCCTTTATCAGGCGGAAGGCGATGGCCGGTTCGGTCGTCGTGCCCGATTTCGAAATCACGATGGTGGCGATCGAGTGCTCCTTTACGGCTTCGAGCAGTTCGTAGGTGTAGTCTTCCGAAATATTCTGGCCAGCGAAGAGCACCACGGGAGCCGTCTGCTCCTTGTGCAGGAATCTGAACGGGTCGCTCATGGCTTCGAGCACGGCCTTGGCGCCCAGATACGAACCCCCGATGCCGATGCAGATGATAACCTCGGCCTTTTCGCGGAGTTTCGCGGCTTGTTTTTCGATGGCTTCGATTTCTGCCGCCGAGATCGACGACGGGAGGTGTACCCAGCCCAGGAAGTCGTTGCCCGCGCCTTTGCCCGATTCGAGCAGGGCGTTGGCGGCCTGTGCTTTGGCCTGCATTTCGGCCGAGACCGCAATGCCGGTTTTGGAGATGTCTAATTTAATCGTTTCCATGTTATCGTCAGATTAATTTGGTTGTCAGTTCTTTCATGCACTTGCGGGCCGATGCGCCTTCGTAGAGGACTTTGTAGACCATGTCGGCGATCGGCATGTCGACTTTGTGGCGGGCGTTGATGTAGCGGATGCAGTCGGCCGCGAAGTAGCCTTCCGCCACCATCGTCATTTCGTTGAGGGCGCTTTTGACCGTGCATCCGTGGCCGATCAGAAGTCCCAGCCGCCGGTTGCGGCTGTATACCGAGTAGCAGGTCACCAGCAGGTCGCCCAGGTAGCCCGATACGAGCGTGTCGCGTTCCGCGGGGTAACTCTCCTCCAGGAAACGGCGCATCTCGCCCGCGCTGTTGGCGATCAGCACCGCCAGGAAGTTGTCTCCGTAGCCCAGTCCCACGGCGATGCCGACCGACAGGGCGTAGATGTTCTTCAGGATGGCGGCATATTCGATGCCGTAAAGGTCGGTGGAGTAGCTCAGGTGTATGTAGTCCGTGGCGAATTTTGCGCCTAACGACCGTGCGTTTCCGGGATCGGTGCAGACGACCGTCAGGTAGGAAAGCTTTCCGCGCGAAACCTCCTCGGCGTGCGACGGGCCCGTGAATATGCCTATCTGTTTGTAGGACAGCCGGTAATGGTCGTGGATATACTCGACGATGGTCTTGTAGTCGCCCGGGACGATGCCCTTGATGGCCGAAACGACAAACTTGTCCTTGAGCGAAACGGTCAGCGGTTCGAGGAAGGTCTTGAGGTAGGCCGAGGGGGTGGCCAGGATGAGGATGTCGGCTTCGCGGACGATCCCGTCCAGGTCGTCGGAGGGGGCGATGCGGTCGCGGTCGAACTCCATGTCGCTCAGGTACCGGGGGTTGCGGCCTTCGGTGAGCAGCCCTTCGAGCACTTCGGGATTGCGGACATACCAGCCTACGCGGGTTTCGTTGGCCGTGAGCAGTCCCACGATGGCCGTTGCCCAACTGCCGTAGCCTATCACGGCGCAGCGGGTCTCATTTCCGATTTTATATTCCATGTGCGGATCGATTGTTTCGCAGGACAAATGTAATCAAAAAAAATAATAAAAAAATGTAAAAATATCCCTCGCTTTTTGCTACCTTTGTCCGGATATGTAACCTTTTCGCGCCGGTTCGGGCGGGGAGGGGTTTATGGAGTTGATTATAAAATGATTAGGAAAAATAATAGTTGGGTGTGACATTATGGGACTTTTTTCACTGACACAGGAGCTGGCCATCGACCTCGGAACGGCCAACACGCTGATAATCTATAACGGCAAGGTCGTTGTCGACGAACCGTCGATCGTGGCCCTCGACGTGCATACGGGCAAGGTGGTCGCCATCGGCCACCAGGCGCGCCAGATGCACGAAAAGACCAACCCGAACATCAAGACGATCCGGCCGCTGAAGGACGGCGTGATCGCCGATTTCAATGCCACGGAGCTGATGCTGCGCGGCATGATCAAGAAAGTCAAGACCTCGGGCAGCCTTTTCGCCCCCTCGCTGCGGATGGTGATCTGCATCCCGTCGGGATCGACCAACGTCGAGATACGTGCCGTGCGCGATTCGGCCGAGCACGCCGGAGGCCGCGAAGTCTACATGATCTACGAACCGATGGCCGCGGCGCTGGGTGCGGGCCTCGACGTCGAGGCGCCCGAAGGCAACATGGTCATCGACATCGGCGGCGGTACGTCGGAGATCGCCTGCATCTCGCTGGGCGGCATCGTCTGCTCCGAGTCGATCAATACGGCCGGCGACGTCTTTACCAACGACATCCAGAGCTATGTCCGCCAGCAGCATAATATCCGTATCGGCGAACGCACGGCCGAAGCCATCAAGTGTTCGATCGGTGCCGCTGTCTCCGACCTGGAGGAGGAACCCGAGGATTTCGTGGTCACGGGGCCCAACATGCTGACGGCCTTGCCGCAGACTGTTTCGCTCAGTTACAGCGAGATCGCCTATGCGCTCGAGAAGTCGCTCACCAAGATCGACGCGGCGCTGATGAAGGTGCTCGAATCGATGCCCCCCGAGCTGTATGCCGACATTGTGAAGAACGGTATCTACCTGGCCGGCGGCGGCGCCCTGATCAAGGGGCTCGACCGGCGCCTGGGCGAAAAGACGGGCATTCCGTTCCACGTCGCGGAAGACCCGCTGCGCGCCATTGCGCGCGGTACGGGCATCGCACTGAAGAATATCAACCGCTTCTCATTCTTGATGAAATAGTTGCGGCCTGTCCCCGCTTTGCCGGGACGGGAGTGTGTAGTCACATAAACGGATTGCGGGCCCAGTGTCCGCAATCTCAAATTAACGAGAAACCTTGCGCAAGCTCTTAGAGTTTATCCGAAGCGTCTATGTCGTGGTGCTGTTCGTGGTGCTCGAGGCAATAGCCATCAGCTATTACGCCCACTCGACCTACTACACCCAGGCACGGTTGCTGGCACGTTCCAACCAACTGGTCGGGGGCGTCCACGGGCTGTTCGCGGGTGTCCGGCACTATTTTTCGCTCGGGCGCGAGAACCGTGAGCTGCTGGCGCATGTCGCCCGGATGAAGGAACAACTGGCAATGTACGAAGAGGCCGAGACCGCGGCCCGGCTCGACGGCTACATGCAGGATATCGGGGTTTCGAAATACCGCATCATGACCGCTTCGGTAACGTCCAATACGGTCAACCGGGCACAGAACCTGATCGTGCTCAACCGCGGCCGCCGCGACGGGGTCGCCGAAGAGATGGCCGTGCTGTCGTCCGACGGGGCCATGGCGGGGTATGTCGTCGACTGCACGGAGCGCTATGCCGTGGCGATGTCGGTGCTCAACACCTCGTTCCGGGCCAGCGGCAAGCTCGCCGGCTCCGATTATTTCGGCTCGATCTACTGGGACGGGGGCGACCAGCATACGGTGGTGCTGGACGAGTTGTCCAAGTATGCCGACCCGCAACCCGGGCAGGAGGTCGTGACGACCGGGTTTTCGCAGTATTTCCCGGCCGACGTGCTGATCGGCTGGGTCGAGAGTGCCCATCTGAACGAGACCCGTACGGCTTACAGGGTGCACGTGCGGCTGGCGGCCGAGATGACGCGCCTGACGGACGTGATCCTCGTCGAGAACCGCGACCTCACGGAGGTGCGCGAATTGCAGAACAGTGAGAAAGTAGAACAACATACCCGACAGAACAGATAGATGCACAGGACGCTCCCATATCTCGCACTCTTCGCCGTTGTGGTGCTCTTGCAGGTCTTCCTTTTCGACAACCTGTCCATCAGCATTTACCTCAATCCGCTCGTCTACGTGGCTTTCATCGCGCTGCTGCCGCTCGACACGCCGCCTATCGTGCTGCTGTTGTCGGGGCTGGCCACGGGCGTTACGATGGACTTGGCCATGGGGGCTGCCGGTGTGAACACCATCGCCACGCTGCTCATCGCCTTTGCCCGCCCGACGCTGCTCGGGCTGCTGTACCCCCGTGACGATATCCGGGAGGGAGGCATCCCCAGTACCGGACGGCTCGGGAACCGGGTCTTCCTGAATTACCTGATCGTGCTGGTGCTGGTGCACCATGCCGTATTTTTCTCGCTGGAAGCACTTTCGTGGGCGCATATCGTGCGCACGATCGTGCGTACCGTGGCGAGCGGTGCCGTGTCGGTGGCCTTCATCTGGGTCATCGCCCGCATCTTCACCGCCAAACTCCCCGTCCGCATATGAAAAGTTCCGAGGGTTTCGTGCGGATGCGTACCTTGCAGGGGGTGGTGCTTTTCATCTTCCTGCTGATCGCCGGCCGCCTGGCCTATATCCAGCTTGTCGATTCGAAATACAACGAACTGGCCAAGGCCAATGTGCTGCGCCATGTGGTGCAGTACCCGCCGCGCGGCGAGGTGTTCGACCGTAACGGCGAATATCTGGTGCAGAGCCGCGAGTGCTATGACCTGATGGTGATTTACAGCGAGATCGACAAGCATGGGTTCGATACGCTGCGCATGTGCGACGTGCTGGGGCTTTCGCGCGGGAAACTCGAAAAAGAGCTGGCCAATGCCCGGATGCGCCCCCGTGCGCCCCGCGTCGTGACCAACTACATTTCGAAAGAGGACAAACTCCGTTTCGACGAGTGCAATTTCCGCGGTTTCTATACGGTTTACCGCACCGTCCGCCGTTATCCGCGTAAAATCGGCGGTAACCTGCTGGGGTATGTGAGCGAGGTGAATGCCGATTACCTCAAGCGGAATCCCGAATATAAGATCGGCGATTACGTGGGCATGGGCGGCGTGGAGTCGGCCTACGAACCGTTGCTGAGGGGAACGAAGGGGGTGAAAATCCAGGAGATCGACACCCACGGGGCCATCAAGGGCTCCTACATGAACGGCGTTTACGATTCGCTGCCCGAGCCCGGCAAATATATCGTCAGCACCATCGACGCCCGCCTGCAACTGCTGGGCGAAGAACTCATGCGCGGCAAGGTCGGGGCGGCCGTGGCGATCGAACCTTCGACGGGGGAGATCCTGATGATGGTTTCCTCGCCGACGTACGATCCCGACGAACTGGTGGGGCGCGAGCGCGGTAACAACTACATGAAGATGCTGGGCAACAAACGCCAGCCCTTGTATAACCGTGCCGTGAGGGCCAAATACCCGCCGGGTTCGACCTTCAAGCTGGTGCAGGGCCTGATCGGTTTGCAGGAAGGGGTGCTCCGGCCTACGGATCTGCATGTCTGCCACGAGGGATACCAGGCGGGGCGACGGCGTATGAAGTGCCATTCGCATGCTTCGCCGCTCGACCTGCGTTTTGCCGTGGCGACTTCTTGCAACGCCTATTTCTGCTATGTATTCCGCGATATCCTGGACAATCCCAAATACGGGAACGTCAAGGAAGGGTACGATGCCTGGAAAGAGTATGTCGAGAGCTTCGGTTTCGGCCGCAAGCTGGGTTCCGACTTCCTCGACGAGCGCGACGGGTATGTCCCCGACCGGGGCTGGTACGACCGCCAGTACCGCGGGTCGTGGAATTCGCTGACGGTCATTTCGCTCGCCATCGGGCAGGATGCGCTGGGCTGCACGCCGTTGCAGCTGGCCAACCTCGCGGCCATCGTCGCCAACCGCGGTTATTACTACATCCCGCATATCGTCAAGAAGGTCGAGGGGCGGGATTCGCTCGACCGCCGTTTCTACGAGCGCCATTATACGAAGGTCGACCCCAAGCATTTCGAGCCGATCGTCGAGGGCATGTGGCGGGGCGTCAACGTCGGCGGCACGTCGATGCTGGCCCGGCTCGAAGGGCTCGATGTCTGCGGTAAGACCGGTACGGCCGAGAACCCCCGCGGGCGCGACCACTCGACCTTCCTGTCGTTCGCACCGAAGGACAACCCGAAGATCGCCATTTCGGTCTATGTCGAGAACGGCGGGTTCGGCGCCTCGGCGGCGCTGCCCATCGCCAGCCTGCTGGAAGAGTATTACCTGACGGATACGATCCGCCGCCCGGCATTGCTGGATTATGTCAGGAACATGACCATAAATTACCCTGCGTATGACCGCTAACCGCCATAACAGTATCTTCTACGGTGTCGACCTCTGGACAGTTCTGCTGTATGTCCTGATCGTGATGGCGGGGTGGGTGTCGATCACTTCGGCCTCGTACGACGAGGGTACGGCCGATGTCTTCTCCTTTTCGCACTTCTACATGAAACAGCTGATGTGGATCGGCGTGGCATGGACTACGGCGGTCGTCGTGCTGTTGCTCGACGATCGGTTTTACCATATGTTCGCCTACCCGGCCTATTTCGCGGGCCTTGCGCTGTTGGTCGGTGCATTGCTGTTCGGCCGCGAGGTCAACGGGGCCAAGGCGTGGTTCGAGTTCGGGTCGTTCCGCATGCAGCCGGTCGAGTTCGTGAAGATCGCCACGGCATTGGCGCTCGCCCGCGTGATGAGCGCCTATTCGTTCTCGATCAACCGGCCGGGCGACCTGTTCAAGGTCGGGATGGTGATCTGCGTCCCGCTCTTTATCATCATCCTGCAGAACGATACCGGTTCGGGCATCGTGCTCGGGTCGTTTCTCTTCGTGCTCTACCGCGAAGGGCTCAACAAGTGGCTCTGCATTCCGGTGCTGCTGATCGCCGCGCTGTTCATCTTCTCGTTCCTGCTTTCGCCCATGACGATGCTCGTGTCGATCATCCTGGTCTGCACCCTTTCGCAGGCGATGATGAACGGCCACTGGCGCCAATGCCTCGTTTACCTTGCCGCACTGGCCCTGGGGAGCATCCTGCTCTGCATGGCGATGGGGCTTGTCGCGCCGGGCTTCATGGATCTGCATGCCTGCCTCTTGACCGTGACGCTGCTGTCGCTGGTCTGGGTGGTGGTTTATGCCTACCGCACCAACCTGAACAATATCTTCATTACTGTCGGGCTGTTCCTCTGCACGGTGGTTTTCCTGCCTACGACCAACTATATTTTCAATTCGATCCTCAAACCCCACCAGCAAGACCGTATCCTGAGCTTCCTGGGCATCATCAGCGACCCGCTGGGGACGGACTACAACGTCAACCAGTCGAAGATCGCCATCGGCTCCGGCGGCTTTCTGGGAAAGGGCTTTCTGCAGGGTACGCAGATCAAGTACGGGTTCGTGCCCGAGCGGCATACCGACTTCATCTTCTGTACCGTGGGCGAAGAGTGGGGCTTTGTGGGAACGATGGTCGTGCTGGCGCTGCTGTGCCTGCTGATCCTGCGCCTGATGCGCATGGGCGAGCGGCAGCAGGAACCTTTCGGCCGCATTTACTGCTATTGCGTGGCGGCCATCCTGCTGTTCCATGTGCTGGTGAACGTGGGGATGACCATCGGGCTGATGCCTGTCATGGGGATCCCGCTGCCGTTCATGAGCTATGGCGGCTCGTCGCTCATTGCCTTTACAATACTGTTGTTCATTGCCGTACGGCTCGATGCGTCGACGCGGCAATTCTCCCTGAATAATAAATTCTGACACACATGATCCGTTACAATCCCCGGGGTTTGTCTCCGAACGAGGTCGCCGAGAGCAGACGGCAGCACGGCGACAATGTCATTACGCCGCCGAAGGACGATTCGGTATGGAAACTGCTGGCCGATAAGTTCCGCGACCCGATCATCCGCATCCTTTTGCTGGCTGCGGTGCTCTCGCTCGCCATCGGTTTCGTGCATAAGGATTTCACCGAGTCCATCGGTATTATCTGTGCGATTATTTTAGCCACTTGCGTCGGTTTCTGGTTCGAGTGGGATGCCATGCGGCGTTTCCGGCGACTGAACCAGGTCAACGACGATATTCCGGTCAAGGTGATGCGCGACGGTGCGATGCACGAAGTCCCGCGCCGCGACGTCGTGGTCGGGGACGTGGTCTACATCGAGAGCGGCGAGACGGTGCCTGTCGACGGCGAGTTGGTCGAGGCCGTGTCGCTGAGGATCAACGAATCCACGCTCACGGGCGAACTGGAAGTTGACAAAACGGTGGACGAGGCGCACTTCGACCCCGATGCCACCTATCCGTCGAACGTCGTGCTGCGCGGCACTACGGTCGCCGACGGTTACGGCGTGATGGTCTCGACGGCCGTGGGCGATGCGACCGAAGCCGGGCGCGTTACCGAACAGGCGACCGTCCAAAGCGAAGAGCAGACGCCGCTCAACCGCCAGCTGACACGCCTTTCGAAACTGATCGGCCGTGCGGGCATCGTGCTTTCCATCGCTATTTTCTGCGTCATGCTCGGCAAGGCGATCTTCATCAACGGGTTGCTCGAAGGCGACTGGCTCGCCATCTCGCAGCACGTGCTGCACATCTTCATGGTTTCGGTGGCGATCATCGTGATGGCCGTTCCCGAAGGGTTACCCATGAGCATCACGCTGTCGCTGGCCATGTCCATGCGGCGGATGCTCAAGACCAATAACCTCGTGCGGCGCATGCATGCCTGCGAAACGATGGGGGCGGTGACGGTGATTTGTACCGACAAGACCGGAACGCTGACCCAGAACCGGATGCACGTGCAGGAGTTGGTGCGCTACGACGCGCTGCCGATGCACGATTTCGCCGAGATCGTAGCCGCCAATTCGACGGCCTTCCTCGATGTTTCGGGTGCCGTGATCGGCAATCCGACCGAAGGGGCGTTGCTCGAATGGCTGCATGCGCAGGGCGAGGACTACGAACCTCTGCGTGCGGGCGCGAAGATCGTCGACCGGCTGACCTTCTCCACCGAGCGCAAGTATATGGCGACGATTATCCAGAGCGGTATTTCGGGCCGCCGGATCGTTTGCGTGAAGGGTGCGCCCGAAATCGTGCGTGCGATGTGTGCGCCGGACGGGAAAGACGAGCAGGTGGCGGAACAGCTGCTCGGGTTCCAGGGGCGGGCGATGCGTACGCTGGCCGTGGCATGGGCCGAGACGGCCGAGGACGATTGCCAGCGGGCTGTCGCCGCGGCGCAGCTTCATTTTGCGGGTGTGGCGGCTATTTCCGACCCCGTGCGCGAGGATGTCCCCGAAGCCGTCGGGCGTTGCCTGAAGGCGGGGATCGACGTCAAGATCGTCACGGGCGACACCCCGGCTACGGCGCGTGAGATCGCCCGCCAGATCGGCCTGTGGAACGACGCCCGGGATACCGACCGCAACCACATGACCGGTACGGAATTCGCCGCGATGAGCGACGAGGAGCTGCTCGGCCGCGTACAGGAACTGAAGATCATGTCGCGTGCCCGGCCGCTCGATAAGCAGCGCCTGGTGAGGCTGCTACAGCAGCGCGGCGAAGTGGTTGCCGTTACCGGTGACGGTACGAACGACGCTCCGGCACTCAATTTTGCGCAGGTCGGCCTGTCGATGGGTACCGGTACCTCCGTAGCCAAAGAGGCGAGCGATATCACGTTGCTCGACGATTCGTTCAGCAGTATCGCCACGGCGGTGATGTGGGGCCGTTCGCTCTACCGCAACATCCAGCGTTTCGTGCTGTTCCAGCTGACAATCAATGTTGTAGCGGTGGTAATCGTGCTGTTGGGTTCTGTCTTCGGCAGCGAATTGCCGCTGACCGTTACGCAGATGCTGTGGGTCAACCTGATTATGGATACGTTCGCCGCACTGGCGCTCGCGTCGCTGCCTCCCAGCCGCAGCGTGATGAAAGAGAAACCGCGGAAGAGCAGCGATTTTATCATCACTCCGGCGATGTCCCGTTCGATCCTCGGCACGGCCGCGCTGTTTATCGTCGTGCTGCTGGGTATGCTCTTCTGGTTCGGCGAGGCGATCACCCCGTATGAATTGTCGGCTTTCTTCACTGTCTTCGTGATGTTGCAGTTCTGGAACATGTTTAATGCGAAGGGATTCGCGTCCACCCAGCCGCTGATTTTCTCGTGGAAAGGGTGTTATGCATTTTTTGCCGTGCTGTTGCTGATCCTGGTAGGGCAGTTCATTATCGTGACCTGGGGCGGGGAGGTGTTCCGCACGGTACCGTTGACCTGGAACGACTGGCTGTTGATTATCGGTTCGACGTCGTTGGTGATGTGGGTCGGCGAAATCGCTCGCCCCATCCGCTATTTCAGCCGGAAACGAGGATAAACCACAGTCAGGAAGAAATATTGACTAAACTGATACCGGATAAATATGCTCATCAGGTCGGTCGAACTTCGGGATGTCGACGCTATTACGGATATTTACAACGGGTATGTGACGGGCGGTTCGGCGACATTCGAAACCGAACCGGTCGGCACAGCGGAGATGCGTTCCCGGATCGCCGGCATCTCGGCACGCTTTCCCTATCTTGTCTGCGAGGAGGGGGGAAGAGTGGCCGGTTACTGCTATGCACACGGCTGGAAAACAAAAGCGGCTTACCGGTATACGCTCGAAACGACGGTTTACCTTTCACCGGACTATCTTGGCCGGGGAATCGGCAAGCGATTGATGCGGGAGTTGATCGAAGCGTGTCGCCGGAACGGTTACCGGGCGTTGATAGCCTGCATTACGGCGGGAAACGAAGCCAGCATTGCGTTGCATACGGGACTCGGGTTCAAACAAGTCTCCCATTTTGAACAGGTGGGCCGAAAATTCGGGCGGTGGTTGGACGTGGTGGATTATGAATTGCTGCTGAACCCCGGTGACGGTGAATTCTGAGGAAGGTAACCAGCGGATCCGGACATGCGCATGTAAGTCGTATCTTCCTGTCGAAGAATGTCAGCAGGTCGGTTTGGAGGCTCTCCTGTCCGTTTTTTGCAGAACGAGTTACGTGAAGAGTTCGATCCGGACCTGATCTTAATCCCAATCCCAATCCCAATATGTTTGCTTAGGCCTGTTTCCGTTGTTCAGGAACGGACCGTTGGCGTATTTCCTGTTTGCAGGGACGTTTCCGTTCCGGCGGCGGAGACGGCTTGCAGGCGGGCAGCCTCTTCGCGCATGAACTTTTCGGAGACGACCACCCGTACGGCCCGGTCGATCACCTCGAACTCGAAAGGTGAGTAGCCGAGCGCTTCGCCGTCCACCTCTATGGCGATTTCGGGTGACGATTCGATGCGTATCTTACGCCCCCGGTTGAGGCTCGTCGAGTGCAGGCGGTAGATGCGGCCGTTGAACAGGACCTTGAAATTGTACAGCACCTGCAAGGGGTTCATCCGGCGGATCACCGTCAGGTCGAACAGTCCGTCGTCGGCCACGGCGTCCGGCGTTTGCAGCATGCCGCCGCCGTATTTGCCGATACCGATCGTGGCACTGTATACCAGGTCGTTAACCACCAGTTGGTCGTCGACGTAAACTTTTACGCCGGTGGAGTTGTACCGCATGATCGCTTTGAGGGTACTCCACAGGTAGAGCCATTTACCCCGTTTGCCCTCTTCCTTGAGGTGGTTGTAGCGCCGGTTGACCGCTGCGTCGAACCCCCCCCCCGCCACGTTGGCCATGTAGCGGGTTTGCCGGTAGGAAGACTGGTAGTAGGAGATCATTCCTACGTCCTGCAGGAACGAGTGTCCCTCGACGATCGCGCGGATCGCTTCGGAATATTTGCGCGGAATACCGAACATCCGGATCCAGTCGTTGCCGGTACCTACGGCGATTACGCTCAGCAATACGTCCTGCGTCGGCACCGCTTTCTGGATGAACAGGCCGTTGACGGCCTCGTGGATCGTG
>ENA-ORSG01001672-ORSG01001672.1-human-gut-metagenome-genome-assembly--contig:-NODE-1672-length-12360-cov-4.449980_pt1 | contig 12360 bp, 9 predicted proteins | sample MGYA00242189_ERZ509156 | MGnify/ENA primary metagenome ERZ509156 (study PRJEB26280, sample SAMEA2338666) | human gut metagenome | biome: human gut; feature: human-associated habitat; material: faeces...
ATAACGGAGATACGGTAGAAGTCATTGAGAAGAAAGACAGTACTTACTGGTATGTATATGTTCCGAAGCTTGGAAAAGAAGGATATGTAGATAAGAACTACCTTAAATAAAAAGATAAAGGATGCTTGTTGCCGGATCTGCCTGAAGAGGAACAGAAAGCCGGAACAAGAAACGGGGAGGCAGAAAGATGACTCTGGCACAGCTCAGATATACCATAGCAATTGCAAAAGCCGGATCTATGAACGAGGCAGCAAAAAGCCTTTATATTTCTCAGCCCAGTCTTTCCACGGCAATCCGGGAGCTGGAAGCAGAAACCGGTGTTGAGATCTTCCGAAGAACGAACCGAGGAATCGCCGTAACGCCTGCAGGCGAAGAATTTCTGGGGTATGCAAGGCAGGTGGTGGAACAGTACGAACTGATGGAAGCCAAATATATTTCCAAGGAACAGTCACGCAAAAAATTCAGTGTTTCCATGCAGCATTATACCTTTGCAGTTAATGCCTTTGTGGAGCTGGTAAAGCAATTCGGCATGGATGAGTACGAATTTGCGGTCCACGAGACCAAGACGCATCAGGTCATCGAGGATGTCCGTAATTTCAAGAGTGAGATCGGGATCCTCTACGTAAATGATTTTAACCATAATGTACTTGCAAAAATGTTTCACGAGTATGGTCTGGAGTTTCACGAACTTCTCAACTGTCGGATCTACGTTTATATGTGGAAGGGGCATCCTCTGGCGAAGCGTGAGAAGATCACGCTGGAAGAACTGACCGACGAAACCGCTGCGTCCAACAGTGGGGAACAGGAAGCATCAGCCAGTGCTCCGCAGGAGGACGCGGGCGCCGCTTCGGCCCCGGAAGGTTCTTCTGCTTCTTCGGGGAGCGCTGACTCCCGGACGGAGAGCGGCAGTACCGCTTCCTCCGGCAAGCAGGAGAATGCCGGTACAGCCAATTCCGGTACAGAAAAACCGGCGTCCTCTTCCAGTAAACAGGAAGCCGCTTATGAAAAAGAGGTCAAGGCGTTGCTGCAGCAGCTGTACAGCGTTAAGGCGCGCGCCGAGGCAGAACTGAACAGCTGCATTGCCGGAGCAAAAGCAGAGTTCAAGTCGCTGCCGGAGTCTCAGCAAACACAGGCACGCAAGGTCTCCATCGTACTGGCAAGAAGCGGCAGACTGTACGCGATGCAGGCATCCTACGATAAGGAAGTGGCGAGCATCGTCAGCCAGATGCGCGCCATTCTGACCGCCAACGGTCAGAGCACCGCATTGGCAGATCAGGCCATGGCCTCCTATAAGGCACAGAAGAGCGCCATGTACTCCCAGCTGACCGCAAAACTGTACTCCTGACCCGCAAAACGACCCATGACCACCCGCAACTGTTTCTCCGAGCACTGACTGTACCGGAAAAAGGCTGCGGGTGGCTTTGTTTTGCCGTTTTTGCTGCAATATGGAGAAAAATACTAACGGTATGGATGGATGGTTCCGGGGCAGAGACACTGCTTTTTGCACCGACAGGGGAGGGCAGATTGTACGCACCAACGGAACAATCAACCCAAAAGCCGAAGAAGTAGCACTTTTACCTACAAATATACAGAAAATTTGTATAAAGTATAATATTTCGCTCATGCTTTGCTGAAATGAAGTGAATTTTTTTCATGTAAATTGACAAAATCCGTGGTTATCCTTATAATATATAGAGTGTTTCTCGGGTATGGACGATGGTGTTTATGCGACCGCAAGATGCCATTGTTTTATTATTCGCTTTTTCTGTCCGTGTGCCAAGGACAGACGTCCGCTATGTGTGAGACTGGCAGACTGCGGGAAAGTATGGCTCGGCCTGAGAGCAAAAATAGTAATTCATTGATAGGATTGGAGTGGCATCAAACGATGGCAAAGTACATCATCAAGCGTGTCGCAATGGGTATCTTCAGTATCTTCATTGTGGCCACGGTTACCTTTTTTGTCATGAACCTGGTCCCCGGTGGCCCGTTCGTGGCAGAAAAGTCCATCAGTGCCGCTGCTCGGCAGGCTCTGGCCGAAAAGTATGGCCTGGATAAGCCGCTGGGTGTGCAGTACGTCAACTACATGCAGAGCCTTCTGCACGGCGATCTGGGTCTGAGCCTGCGTCAGCGCGGCCGTACCGTAAACCAGATCATCGCCAGCAAGCTGCCGGTGTCCTGCCGTCTGGCAGGCATTGCAGTGGTTGTGGCTCTGTGCGTGGGCATCCCGCTGGGCTGCATTTCCGCTTACAACCGCGGCAAGTGGCTGGATAACGTTATTATCGTGTTTGCTACCTGTGGCATCGCGATCCCCAGCTTTATTTCCAGCGTGCTGCTATTGTACCAGTTTGGTATGAAAATGAAGGTGCTGCCCACCGTTGGTCTGAACAGCGCAGCTGCCTATATCATGCCGGTCGCTGCACTGGCCATCTATCCCTCGGCTTATATTACCCGTCTGATGCGCTCCAGCCTGCTGGACGTTATGGGTCAGGACTATATGCGCACTGCCCGCGCAAAGGGCGTGTCCCAGTTCATGATCCTGTTCAAGCACGCACTGCGCAACGCCATTCTGCCTGTCATCACCTACGTCGGCCCCATGCTGGCCAGCCTGATGACCGGTTCTTTCGTGGTGGAAAAAATCTTCTCCGTGCCCGGTCTGGGCCGCGACTTCGTGTCTGCCATCACCAACCGTGACTACACCATGATCATGGGCACCACCATCCTGCTGTCCAGCATGGTCATCATTGCAAACGTGATCGTGGATATCCTTTATAAGATCATCGACCCGCGCATCAAGCTGCAGTAAGAGAAAGGAGCGATTTTCATGGAAAACATTAAAAAGAATCCGCTCAGCCTGCAGCTCAACGCGGAGGATTTTCTGCCCGCCAGCAATGAGGAAAAGCAGAGCCTGGTGGTCATGCGCGAAAGCGTCAACTTCTGGAAGGACGGTATCCGCCGCCTGAAGAAGAACAAGATCGCCATGGTCAGCTTTGTGTTCATCATTGCCATTGCCATCTTTGCCTATCTGCTGCCCGCTGTCTGGCCTTACAGCTACTCCGAGCAGATGAAGGGCAGCAACAACCTGAAGCCCTTTGAGTACTCTGCTTCCGAGCAGGCGCGTATCGACGCAGGCGAAAAGGTGTTCCCGCACATTCTGGGCACCGACCGTATGGGCCGTGACTTCGCTGTGCGTATCATGATGGGCACCCGCGTCAGCCTGTCTGTCGGTCTGATCGCTTCTGTGCTGGTGCTGATCATCGGCGCCACCTATGGTGCGGTTGCGGCCTTTGCCGGCGGCTGGGTGGACAATATCATGATGCGTATTACAGATATCCTGTACACCATCCCCGATATTCTGCTGATCATCCTGCTGGGCATGGCTCTGAAAGATCCGCTGGATGCACTGGCTACCAAGCCCGGCTTCAAGTGGATGCAGACCCTTGGCCCCAACATGATCTCCATCTTCATCATCTTTGCTCTGTTGTACTGGGTAGGCATGGCGCGTATCGTCCGCAGCCAGATCCTGATCCTGAAGGAGAGCGAATATGTTACCGCTGCCCGCGCACTGGGCGCATCCAGCGGCCGTATCATCAAAAAGCATCTGCTCACCAACTGCATCGGTACCCTGATCGTTACCACCACCCTGCAGATCCCGGCATCCATCTTCACCGAGAGCTACCTGAGCTTCATCGGTCTGGGCGTTGCAGCTCCGCTGCCTTCTCTGGGTTCTCTGGCTACCGATGCCGTCAAGGGCATGAACACCTACCCCCATCTGCTGATCGCCCCCGCACTGATGATCAGCGTGATGATCCTTGTGTTCAACCTGTTCGGCGATGGCCTGCGCGATGCCTTTGACCCGAAGCTGAAGAATTGATGAGGTGAACAGAAATGAGCGAGAAAATTCTTGATATCAAAGATGAACGCCTTTCTTTCTTCACCCCTGCGGGCGAAGTAAAGGCACTGAACGGCGTTTCCTTTACCATGAATCAGGGCGATGTTCTGGGCGTTGTGGGCGAGTCCGGTTCCGGTAAGTCGGTCACCGCCTACTCTGTTATGGGCCTGACCGCTTACCCCGGCAAGCTGGTGGGCGGCAAGGTGTGGTTCAACGGCCACGAGATCGAGAACATGAAGGAGAAGGACTTCCGCAAGATCCGCGGCAACGAGGTCTCCATCATCTTCCAGGACCCCATGACCAGCCTGAACCCCGTGTACACCATCGGCAACCAGATCGTGGAGGTCATCCGCCTGCACACCGATAAGAACAAGGCCGATGCATGGGCACGCGCCAAGGAGCTGCTGGAGCTGGTTGGCATCAATGAGCCTGAGAAGCGTCTGAAGCAGTACCCCCACGAGCTGTCCGGCGGTATGCGCCAGCGCGTGATGATCGCCATTGCACTGGCCTGTGAGCCTAAGCTGCTGATCGCTGACGAGCCCACCACCGCACTGGACGTGACCATTCAGGCACAGATCCTTGAGCTGATGCAGGATCTGCGCAAGAAGCTGGGCATGAGCATCATCATGATCACCCACGATCTGGGCGTTGTGGCTTCCATGTGCGAGAAGATCGCCGTGATGTACGCCGGCCACATTGTGGAGTACGGCACCACCGACGAGATCTTCTACCAGCCGGGTCACGAGTACACTAAGGGCCTGATCAACTCTATCCCTAAGCTGAACACCGCAGAGCACGAGCGCCTTGTGCCCATCGAGGGCACCCCTGTGGACCTGTTGAATCCGCCGGCCGGCTGCCCCTTTGCGCCCCGCTGCAAGAACTGCATGAAGATTTGTCTGAGCAAGATGCCCCCGCGCACCGAGCTCAGCGATACCCATTATACCTACTGCTGGCTGCAGCAGAAGGCTGCATTTGAGAAAGGGGAAAAGGCAGAATGAGTGAACACAAGACGCTGGTTGAAGTCCAGCACCTGCAGCAGTATTTCCCCGCCGGCGGTGTGGGCAAGAACCGCAAGTACGTTCAGGCTGTGGATGACGTAAGCTTTGCCATCCGCAAGGGCGAGACCCTTGGTCTGGTAGGCGAATCCGGCTGTGGCAAGACCACCACCGGTCGCACCCTGCTGCGCCTGTACGAGCCCACCGGCGGTAAGATCTACTATGACGGCAACCTGCTGTTTGATAAGGACAACAAGATCGCAGTGGATATGCTGCCCTACCGCCGCCGGATGCAGATCGTTTTTCAGGATCCCTACGCAAGTCTGGATCCCCGCATGACCATTGGCGACATCGTGGGTGAGGGCATTGATATCCATCATCTGGCCGAGAACGAAAAGGACCGCCACGATAAGATCATCGCTCTGCTGGAGCGCGTTGGCCTGAACAGCGAGCACGCAAACCGCTATTGCCACGAGTTCTCCGGCGGTCAGCGTCAGCGCGTGGGCATTGCCCGTGCACTGGCCGTGAACCCCGAGTTCATCGTTTGTGACGAGCCTGTCTCTGCACTGGACGTTTCCATTCAGGCACAGGTCGTCAATATGTTTGAGGATCTGCAGCAGGAGATGGGTCTGACCTACCTGTTCATCGCCCATGACCTGAGTGTTGTCAAGCACATCTCCAACCGCATCGGCGTGATGTATCTGGGCAAGATGGTGGAGCTGGCCGACAGCTACGAGCTGATCACCCACAGCATCCACCCCTACACCCGCAGCCTGATCTCCGCAATTCCGGTGGCAGACCCCATTACGGCCCGCCAGTCCAAGCGTATCGTGCTGCAGGGCGATGTGCCCAGCCCCCTGAACCCGCCGTCCGGCTGCCGTTTCCGCACCCGCTGCCCCTATGCAGACGAGCAGTGCGCCAACGAGGTGCCTGAGTTCAAGGAGGTCTCCACCGGCCACTGGGCAGCCTGCCATCACCTTGACCGCGTGAAGTGAGAACACTTCACCACAATGAAAAGTGAAAGCGATTCAACTTAGTGCTGAAATGTTGTCACAAAATGGTTACAGTCCAAGTTTTGGACTTGTAACCGGCGTGAGAACGCATTATAATCATTCGTGTTCCTCCGGTGTACATTTGCACCGGATCGAATATAGAGGCGGCTGGGGGAACCTGGCACACTCAAATTTGATATAAGGGAAGGATATTATTATGAAACGCATTTCTCGTCGTAATTTCCTCAAGGTTGCAGGCGTGGGTGCCGCTGCTCTGGGTCTGGCAGCCTGTGGCGGCAGCAAGTCCGGTTCTACCGCAACCTCCGGCACTGCTTCTTCCGCTGCTGGCTCTTCTACCGGCAGTGTCAACACCGCTGGCTTTACCGTCCAGTACGGCCCCAACCCCGAGACTCTGGATCCCTCTTTGAACAGCGCTGTTGATGGCGCCAACACCATCATCACCATCTTCGAGCCCCTGCTGATCATCAACGAGAACAACGAAGTTATTGGCGGCCAGGCTGAGAGCTGGGAAGAAAGCGAGGACGGCCTGACCTGGACCTTCACCATGCGTGACGGCCTGAAGTGGAGCGATGGCACCGACCTGACCGCTAAGGACTTTGAGTACAGCTTCAAGCGTATGGTCAACCCCGACACCGCAGCTCCCTACGCAGAGACCTGCCTGGGCATGATCGATGGCTTTGACGCAGCTGCCGGCTTCCCCGATGCAGACGGCAACCCCACTGCAGAGCCCGACCCCGATGCTCTGAACGTCAAGGCAAGCGACGACGGCAAGACCCTGACCATCGTGCTGTCCTACCCCTGCTCCTACTTCGACAAGATGGCCGCATTCGCATCCATGAGCCCTGTGCAGCAGGCTACCGTTGAGGCCAACGGCGATGCATGGTGCACCTCCGCTGAGACCTTCGTCTCCAACGGTCCCTACATGATCACCGAGTGGACCCCCTCCGAGCGTATCGTCCTGACCAAGAACCCCAACTACGTTGGCGGCTGGGATAGCTCCAAGATCGTTTCCGACAGCATTACCCTGCTGCTGCTGGAGGACTCTTCCGCTTCCTTCGCTGCTTACAACAGCGGCGAGGCTGTCCTGATCAAGGACGTGCCCACCGACGAGATCCCCAGCCTGACCAAGGCAGAGGACGGCGGCGACTTCTATGTTGACACCATTCTGGGCACCTACTACGTCAGCCTGAACCTGCAGCGTGATGCCTTCAAGGATGCCAAGGTTCGCAAGGCTCTGGCTCTGGCCATCGACCGCGACTATGTTGGCAACACCATCATGCAGGGCACCTACTCTGCTGCATCCAACTTGGTTGGCCCCGGCATCGTGGACGAGCAGGGCTACTTCTACGATAACGCGAACGGCGGTTCTCCCTACATTGCTGATGACTACGAGGCAAATATGGCCGAGGCTAAGAAGCTGCTGGAAGAGGCTGGCTACCCCAATGGCGAGGGCTTCCCCACCATCGAGTACAGCACCAACGATTCCGGCTACCATGTGCCTCTGGCAGAGTACCTGCAGCAGACTTGGGGCGATTTGGGCATCACTTTGACCATCAGCAAGATGGAGTGGTCTGCCTTCACCGCTGCTCGCCGTGCCGGCGAGTACGATGTTGCCCGTAACGGCTGGGTCATGGACTACAACGATCCTTCCAACATGATCGAGCTGTTCTGCTCCGGCAACGGCAACAACGATGGTAAGTACTCCAACCCTGACTTCGATGCTGCTATGGAGGCTTCCAAGGTTGCTGATGCAGCCGAGCACTTTGCACAGCTGCATAAGGCTGAGGACATCCTGATGGAGGATATGGGCTGCATCCCCGTTGCTTACTACAACGACTTCTGGCTGCAGAGCTCTTCTCTGAAGGGCATTTGGCACAGCCCCTACGGCTACTGGTACTTCCAGTACGGCTACATCGAGGAGTGATTTCCTCCCTGTGCTGTGCAGCGTAAGCTGAACCGTAAACTATAAGCACTAAGCACTCCGCTGACCGGAAACGGTTGGCGGGGTGCTTTTTGCTGTCTGCTGATGCGCAGAAAAAGACAACGCGGCTGTTACACATCATTTGATGCAACAGCCGCGTTTAATATTGTTTGAGTGTATGCCGGAACAAAAGGCTTCCCCCGGTCGGGGGAAGCTGTCACCGCAGGTGACTGATGAGGGCGCAGGACAACAGCATATATAGCACATGAAAAAATAGATACACCTTACTTACACCGCAGCCATGGCAGCCAGAACGCTCTGCCAGCTCTTGCTGCGTGCGGCAGGCACCGGGGCGGGCCGGGTGCGCCGTGCAGCAGGGGCACTATGACCGGCCGCAGAGGATACCGTCAGGGCAGGGGAGGGGCAGAAGAACACAGCGGTGTCCTTTGCCAGCCACTGCGCAGCCAGTGCAGCGGCCTGCGGGTCAGACTGCAACGCGCGGCGCTCGTTCCCGGCCAGAAAATCAGCCAGCCAGTACAAAATTGCGGCCAGCGGCAGGCAGGGGGAAGCGTCCTGACTCCAATAACTCCAGCGTGCGCCGCGGCCGAGGTGGCTTTCGACTGTGATCTGTGCACCGGTGCGGGCATTCTGCGGGATGATACCAACATAGTTCGTGCCGGCGCGCTGCCCCAGTTCCTCCACAAGGCGCTGGGTGCGGGCGGCATCCAGCCGATCCTCCCGGCAGTAGGCGCGGAAGTCGGTCTGGCTGAGCAGGCTGTCGGCACTGGACGGAAAACGTCCGGTCAGCTGCCCATCGGCATTGTGGCACAGCTGCCAGCCCTTGCGGAACAGCTGAAAATTCAGGCAGCGCCGCCCCATGGTGGAGTAGCACACAAGGGCGCTCTGCTCCCCGGGCAGCTGTTTTACTTCAAGATAGGCATCGTTGCCGCAGGTGTCCTGCAAACGGATGGTGAGCAGCAGCTGTGCACCGGCGTGCAGGGTGGACATGGCGTTGTGCATGGCGTCAAAATAACGGGAAGCGTCCATGATTGATCTCCTTCCTAAAAAGCAAACAGCGAAACGTTGTAAAAGTGCCAGCCGGGTGATCGGGCCGACAGGCTGTATAAAACTTCTCTGAACGTAGTATAGCATACTTTTGAGGAAAAAACAACTGCAAGTTTCTTCAAAACGACAAAATTTTGCAAAAGCTTATGGCGTAGAGTAAACGGAAGTTCAAAGCATGGTTGTGCTTTATGATAAGCGGTTGTGAAAAATGACCCCTGCGGGAGATGCCGGCTAAGGCAGGAGTTGCTCCCACAGGGGTCATTTTATATTTCTTCAATCGCCAAGCTCCCGAATCTCGTTCTGGATCAGCCGTCCGGCTGCGCGGGCAAGCTGATCCATGCCGCGGATGCGCGCCATATTTTTGCCGTAGATCTGCGTGGCGGCACCGGCGCTGCTGTCCTCGCCCATAAAAACGGCAGACACCCGCACACCCTGCCGCTGCAAGGTGCGCACCTGCGCGGCGGTATCGGTAACACCGGCGGCGTCCTCGTAGGCGCAGCCCAGCGGGTTCTCTGCTGTGGGCGGAATGCGGCGGCTGTCGTTGGGGCTGGCATCGGTCAGCAGGATCATCAGATGACGCGGGGCGGGGCCGGGGGCATACCGGATCAGATCGCCCGCAGCTCGCAGCGCCAGACCGTCCCGGTTCCAACCTGAGGCGAAGTACCGGAAGATGCTCTGCCGGTTCTTGTCAGCAAAGCCTTTCAGCACCCGCAGTACCGTGTAGCCCCGCAGGCTGCTGAAGGCGCTTACTCGCACCGGAATGCCGCAGTTGGCCAAGCTTTCGGCCAATATGACGCCCTGCGCCGCAATTACCTCCTGACAGTGCAGGCGGGAGGCGGAGGCGTCCAGCAGCAGATCCACCGTAAAGGCGGGGCAGTTTTCCTCCTCCGGGCACAAAAACACCCTGTTATCGTTCAGGTAAGGGGCGCGCCACACCCGCCCGGCGCACAGGTTGCCGCTGCGTGCCACCCGCTGGTCGGGCTGCTGATGCACCAGAATACAGTTGCGGATCTGCTCGGTAAGGCGCAGTACAACACTTCGATGCAGTTCCTGATTTTTTGCATAGTAGGCGCGGTTGCGTTCGGCCTGCAATTCGGCCTGCTGCGCCAGCTGCCGCGCTTCCGGGGTGGGTGCCTGCGCCGGGCTGGGTACACCGGCGCTGAACCACAAGTGACAGCCCAAATGCACCCCAGTGCACAACTCCTGCTCAGTCTTGCGCAGCTGCTCCGGCGGATAGAAGCAGCGCCCGAAGCAGCTTTCAATGTAGGCGCGATCCTGCGCGGCGCGTTGCTTCAGGGTAATGTTTGCCCGGCGCTTGTCCACCGCCAGCCCGCTGCCTGTGGCATCCACCGCGCCGGAATGCTCTACTGTCACCCGGTCGGTCTTGATCATCTGGGTGGGCATGGTTTTGGTAGCAAGCTTTGCCCAAAAGCCTTGCAGCCGCAGATGCAGCGCGGGCTTCTGACGTACCTCGCCGTCAAACAGGGCAAATTTTGCAAACAGCGCCAGCAGGTCGTTTTTGAGCTGTGCTGGTTCCGGTACGGTCTCCGGCTCCAGCGCGGCGGCAAGGCTGCTCTCGTAAGGGGTCATGACCGGGGCGGTGTGTCCCAGAACCTTGCGCCAGCGCGCAGCCTGCATGGTGTACACCAGCTGGTTTTTCGCCATCCACTCCTGCCGCGAAAGCTTGTACTGGATGGCAAAAAAGTAGTCTGCGTGGGCAAACCGCAGCGCCTCCAGCACCGGGCGGCGGGGCAGCTCCAGCCGGTATGCGGCGTTTTCCAGATATAGCCACGCCATATCGTCCAGCATGGGCTGGCGCACATCGCCCTCCCAAGCGGAAAAAATGTCCCGGATCAGCGCATCACCGTAGTATTTATGCACCAGCCCTACGATGCAGTTCATGTAAAAATCAATGGTGCCGTCTGTGTTATGGGCCAGAAACAGCGGCTCAAAGCCGTAGGCTCCGGCAGCGGCCCAGACCTGATTGGCCGCACGCCGCTCCTGCGCGGTGTAGCTTTGGGCGTCCATCAGGCAAACAGCTTTCCGGCATCCAGCTTGGCCGGGATGCGCGCGGCGATCACGTCCCGGATCAGCCCCTGCTCGTAGGAGTCAAAGGCCTTGTTGGTGATGCCCATATCCAGCGCCGCCCCGGCCGGGATGCCCCGCCGAATCAGCCGCAGCGCGTCCAGCATACCGCGCAGATCCAGCGCTTTGGTGGAAATCTCGGCACTGTCGCACTTTTTCTGCAGGTCCAGAAACAGCAGTGCAAACTGGTGCACATATTTTGCGGAAAGATCCGGGAACTGCGCCCGCAGCAGCTTTTCCAGATTATCCTGCGTGATGGTAGGCATCTGCACCACTGCAAAGCGGGAGGTAAGCGCCTCGTTCAGCTCCCGGGTGCCCGCGTAGCCGTAGTTCATGGTGGCAATAAAGCGGGTCTCCTCGGCCAGCGGGATGCGGTCGTAACCGGGTACGTCGATGGCGCGGCGGAAGTCCAGCACCGCGTGCAGCACCGCCAGCGCCTCGTTTTTGGCCATGTTGATCTCGTCCAGCACGCCAAAGCCGCCGCACTGTGCGCAGCGGTACACCGGCCCGGGACGGAACACCACCTGCCCGCCCGCAAAGGTATCCATGCCGATCAGGGAGGCGGCATCCATGTTTACATGAAAAGAGATGTCCCATGCGGGGCGGCCAAAGGCGGCGGCAAGGTTTTCTGCCAGCACGTTTTTGCCGGTGGCCTTGCCGCCGGCCAGCAGCAGGTTTTCGCCGCAGAGGATGGCCGCCAGCGCCTGCTCCCACACCTCTCTGCCGTAGTAGACGAAGGCAGGGGAGGGGATGCGGGGGCGCAGGGCCTCCGCCAGCGGGTGGGCGGTACGGTATTCTTCCACAGCGCGTAGCAGGTCGGGGGAGACCCCTTCCTGCCGCAGCGTATCCATTAGAGCAGATGTTTCAGACATCCATGACATCTCCTTGCGGTTGGCAGTGCCAAACCGAAATTTCACCCTTATCATAGCACAACCTGCGCGGTTTGTGTAGGGCTTTGACGGGCAAAAAAGCGGCAAAGAAGCAGAGAAAATAAAGGTGAAGCTATTTTAACAAACTTTCAGCCGGGACGTGCAGATTTCACGTTCAAAGTAAATTGACAGGCCGCTTAAAATACGATAAAATAATTTTCGTTGTGTCAAAGTGAAAAAGAAAGGCGTAAAAGTATGCTCGAAACCATCACAGCCGTCAATCAGGCGGTCAACAGCTTTATCTGGGGCATCCCGGCGATGGTCTGCATCATCGGCGTGGGCCTGCTGCTCAGTGTGCGGACAGGCTTTTTGCAGCTCCGGAAATTCCCCTATGCCATCAAAACGACCATTGGCCGCATCTTCCGCAAAAAGGACGCCTCCGACGGCGCGATGACTCCGTTCCAGGCGGTGTGTACGGCGCTGGCCGCTACCGTCGGCACCGGCAACATCGCCGGCGTGGCGG
>ENA-ORSG01001677-ORSG01001677.1-human-gut-metagenome-genome-assembly--contig:-NODE-1677-length-12332-cov-2.246559_pt1 | contig 12332 bp, 8 predicted proteins | sample MGYA00242189_ERZ509156 | MGnify/ENA primary metagenome ERZ509156 (study PRJEB26280, sample SAMEA2338666) | human gut metagenome | biome: human gut; feature: human-associated habitat; material: faeces...
ATTGTTGCGAAAAGAATGATAAAACTATGCATATTATTTTACTATGTGTAGTATATATATGAATAAGGCGCAGTAGCCAAGTGGTAAGGCGTGGGTCTGCAACACCCTGATTCACCGGTTCAAATCCGGTCTGCGCCTCTTGAGAGATCCCGAAAGACTAATGTTTTTCGGGATTCTTTTTTGCAAAAGGCGAGCGGCACAACTGTCTTGTCATTTGTAAACTCAAGTGTTATAATGAGCATCACGACAGAAACAAAGGCGTATGGATTTCATGCGGGAAAGGGTATACGAATGACGATTAGAGAAGAGATCGAACAGTTGAAGAAGGAAAAAAACGCGGTCATACTGGCGCATTATTATGTAAGACCGGAAGTTCAGGAAATTGCAGATTATATCGGCGATTCTTTTTACCTGAGCAAGGTGGCAGTAGAGTTGGAGGAGCAGACGATTGTGTTCTGCGGCGTTTCGTTTATGGGCGAAAGTGCGAAAGTGCTGAATCCTCAGAAGACGGTTCTTATGCCGGATGCAAAAGCGGACTGTGCGATGGCGCATATGGCAGATGAGGAGACGATCCGTGCGATGCGGAAGAAGTATGATGATCTTGCGGTTGTCTGCTATATTAATTCAACGGCAGAACTGAAAAGATTATCGGATGTATGCGTAACTTCGGCAAATGCGGTTCGGATTGTAAAGGCACTTCCTAACAAAAACATTTTCTTTATTCCGGATAGAAATCTGGCGCATTTTGTGGCGGAGCAGACGCCGGAGAAGAATTTTGTATACAACGAAGGATATTGTCCGATTCACGAGACGGTAAAAATAGAGGAATTAAAGCAGGCGAAAGCGGAGCATCCGGAAGCGGAAGTGCTGACGCATCCTGAATGTCCGAAGTCGCTTCTTGATCTTTCGGATTATATCGGAAGCACGTCCGGCATTATTGATCGTGTGGGAAAGAGCGACGCTGAGGAATTTATCATCTGCACGGAAAACGGTGTGAGATATGAGCTTGAAAAAAGATATCCGAATAAAAAGTTCTATTTTACAAAAACAGAACCGGTCTGTGAAGATATGAAAATGATCACTCTGGAAAAGATCGCTCATGTTTTGAGAACAGGTGAAAATGAAGTTCAGATGGACGAAGCTCTTCGTGCCGAATCAAAGAAACCGTTGGAAAAGATGCTTGATCTGGCAAAATAACAGGTGAAAATGAAAGATATAATTAAGGAATAGTAAGGTAAGATTAGGGGCGCTAAGGGAAGTGGATATGGAAAAAATAAAAGAAAAACAAGATCAGGTCGATGTGGTCATTGTCGGAACAGGAGTCGCAGGATTATTTGCGGCATTGAATCTGCCGCGTGATTTTAAAATTATGATGATTACCAAAGCGGATCTGGAGAGCAGCGATTCATTTTTGGCACAGGGCGGAATCTGCGTTTTGCGCGATGAAAGTGATTATGACAGTTATTTTGAAGATACGATGCGTGCGGGGCATTATGAGAACCGAAAAGAATCGGTCGATATTATGATCCGCAGTTCGCAGGAGATCATCAGGGAACTGATCGGGTACGGCGTTGAATTTGAACGCAGGACAGAGCATAGTGATGATGTCATCGGTGACAGTGATATTTCTCGTACATATGAGTATACAAGAGAAGGGGCGCATTCAAGTCCGAGGATTTTATTTCATGAGGATATTACAGGAAAAGAAATTACGGGAAAACTTTTGGCGCGGGTGAAAGAGCTTGACAATGTAGAGATTTTTGAATATACGACAATGACGGATATTATAGAGGAAGGCGGAGGGTGCAGAGGGGTTGTCATGCAGGAACAAGACGGAACGAGCCGGGCAGTTCGCTCAGCGTATACGATCGTTGCAAGCGGCGGAATCGGAGGATTGTACCGTCATTCCACAAATTTTCCGCATTTGACGGGAGATGCTCTTGAAATTGCGAAAAAACACGGAATCAGACTGGAACATACCGATTATGTTCAGATTCATCCGACAACGCTTTATTCTAAGAAGCCGGGGCGGAGATTTCTGATTTCGGAATCAGTGCGGGGAGAAGGAGCTGTTCTGCTTGATAAAGAGGGAAATCGTTTTGTAAATGAATTGCTTCCGCGGGATGTCGTTACAAAAGCGATTCGCGAACAGATGGAAAAAGACGGAACAGATCATGTGTGGCTGTCTATGGAGAATATAGGAACAGAGTCGATATTGAGTCATTTTCCGAATATATACAGACGTTGTAAAGAAGAAGGATACGATGTGACGAAAGAGCCGATTCCGGTTGTTCCGGCTCAGCATTATTTTATGGGAGGCATCTGGGTGGACAGCGATAGTCAGACTTCTATGGAACGGTTATTTGCGGCAGGAGAGACGAGCTGCAACGGAGTTCACGGAGCAAATCGTCTGGCAAGCAATTCTTTGCTGGAAAGCCTTGTGTTCGCAAAAAGGGCGGCGCAGAAGATCGGAGAAAAAACGGATACCGCCGCAAAGCAGGCGGGAGAGAACGAAAAAAGGAGTGGAAACGTGAATAAAATTACAATGAAATTACAGGCCGATCATTTGATCATGGAGGCATTAAAAGAAGATATTTCAAGTGAAGATGTCAGTACAAACGCAGTGATGAAAGAAGCTGTTCCGGGAGAGGTTGACCTGATCTGTAAAGAGGACGGGATTATTGCGGGACTGGACGTATTTTCAAGGGTGTTTGAACTTTTAGATGAAAATACGAAAACAGAGCTTTACTGTAAGGACGGAGATGAGGTAAAATCAGGACAGCTTATGGGAAAGGTGAAGGGCGATATCAGAGTGCTTCTTTCCGGCGAGCGTGTGGCTCTTAATTATCTGCAAAGAATGAGCGGGATCGCAACATATACACATTCTGTGGCAAAACTTCTGGAAGGTACGAAAACGAAACTTTTAGATACGAGGAAAACGACGCCGAATATGCGTGTTTTTGAGAAGTATGCAGTTACGACAGGCGGCGGATATAATCACAGATATAATCTGTCGGACGGAGTTTTGCTGAAGGATAATCACATCGGAGCGGCAGGAGGAGTTGCACAGGCTGTAAAAATGGCGAAGGAATATGCGCCGTTTGTCCGCAAGATTGAGATTGAAGTGGAAACTCTCGACATGGTAAAAGAGGCTGTAGAGGCAGGCGCAGATATTATCATGCTTGATAATATGACGACAGAAGAAATGCAGGAAGCAATCAGAATCATTGACGGAAGAGCTGAAACGGAATGTTCGGGAAATGTAACGAAAGAGAATATTGCACGTCTGACAGGTCTTGGCGTTGATTATATTTCAAGCGGAGCTTTAACACATTCTTCTCCGATACTTGACATTTCGATGAAAAACCTGCATCCTGTTAAGGAGGATGTCAGATGACAGGCTCTGACAGAAGAAAACAGATTGTAGATCAGATCAGAAACAGCACGACGCCTGTTGCGGGGAAAGTTTTGGCGGCGGCATATGACGTAAGCCGTCAGGTGATCGTGCAGGACATAGCGCTTATACGGGCAGCCGGATATGATATCATCTCTACGAACAGGGGATATATTATCAATGAGCCGGCAGCAGTAAGCCGTGTGTTCAAAGTGAAGCATACAGATGCGCAGGTTGAAGAAGAGCTGACAGAGATCATCGATCTGGGCGGGATCGTGCGCAATGTGATGGTCAACCACAGAGTTTACGGGCATATGGAAGCTGAGATCAACATTACATCCCGCAGAAAAGTGACGGAATTTATGGATGATATTCAGAACGGAAAGTCGAGTCCGCTGAAAAATATTACTTCGGATTATCATTACCATAAAGTAGAAGCTGACAGTGAAGAGACATTGGATCTGATTGAGGATATGTTGAGAAATAAGGGATTTCTTGTGGAGGATCGCGGTTAGATCATTGAAAGCGAATACGGGCAGAGGTTGGAAGATGAAAGAAATTTTTGAGTTGCTGAAACAAGTTTTAAACAGAGAATTTATCCGTGCGGTGCTCAGCAATCCGAGGACGAAGGACGGCGTCGTGAAAGCGAAAGTCCGTCCTCTTGAGAAAAACGGCGATTTCATGTTTCAGGTAGAAAAGTTTACGAAGACGCAGGCGTTTCATGAAAACATAAACTGCAAAGATGCAGCGGAAATACTGGCAGGTCATATGGAAAATTTCCGGCAGATGCAGATCGAGACTGTTCAGGCGGAATATACGGTTCTTGTGAGCAAGAAAGGAAAAATTTCGATCAAGCGGAAAAACCGAAAAAGCGCGGCGCCTCCGGCAGAGCTTTTCACATGACAGGAAGAAACGCTATATATTAGAAGAAGGAACTTTTGTTCCGTTTTTAAATGATCTCGGAGTTATGACAGAAGAAGGGAAGATCGTTCGGACGAAAACGGATAAGTTTCGCCAGATCAACCGTTTTCTTGAATTTATAGAAGATATCCTTCCACAGCTTGACAAAGGACGTGAATTGACAATTCTCGACTTCGGCTGTGGAAAATCATACCTTACGTTTGCGATGTATTATTATTTGAAAGAACTGAAAGGGTTTGACATTCATGTGATCGGACTCGATCTGAAGGAAGATGTGATTCGCCGGTGTAGCGGACTTGCAAAAAAATATGGGTATGAGAAACTGCATTTTCTCGTAGGAGATATTGCGGATTATGAAGGAGTGAACGAGGTGGATGTCGTCGTGACGCTTCATGCATGTGATACGGCGACAGATTATGCGCTTGCAAAAGCGATCGGTTGGAATGCCAAAGTTATATTATCGGTTCCGTGCTGTCAGCACGAAGTGAACGGACAATTCGCGAAAGCGGATAAGACGCAGTGTTATGACGGATGTCTGGATCCGATCATGGATTACGGACTTTTGAGGGAGAGGTTTGCGGCGCTTGTGACGGACGGATTGAGAGCAAAATATTTAGAAGCTGCGGGATATGATACGCAGGTACTTGAGTTTATCGATATGGAGCACACTCCGAAAAATATTTTGCTTCGGGCGGTCAGAGCGGATGAGAAAAGAGTTACGAAAAAAAGCGCGGGAACAGCGATTGAAAAATGTGAACGTTTTTTGCAGATAGAGCCGACGTTGGGGAGATTGTTGGCAGATAAAGGGGAGAATTACAAAGAATGAAGAAAAAAATAATGAAAGCAGGTATTTTGATCGTTGTTTTTTGTGCCGCGGTCATTATTTCAAGCCTTGTGATCAACAAAGATGTGTCGGATGAGGCCGCCGACATGGGGGCTGCATCTCTGCCTGAGATTTCTTTTTATGTCGGAGAAACAGAAGTGAATCCGCTTTTTGGTTATGTAAACAAGATGGAGATACCTGCTGTACGTGATACGATCACTCCGCTTAAAAGCGACGGTTCATTGACTGTAAAAGTAGAAAAATACGGAAATAAGATCGATAAACTTAAATATGAGGTATATTCGCTTGACGGAACGAAGAAACATGCAGAAGGCAAAGCGGATATAGTGAAAGAAACTTCGCAGGCAGAACTGGACTTGAAAGGGATCTTGTCATCGGAAGAGCCGGAGGCAGTTTTGAAAGTGACGCTTGATACGCCGCTGTCTCAAAACGGAAAGACGGCGGGATATTATACCCGCATTGTACGACCGAAAGAAGTCACGACTGATCAGTGCCTTGCATTTGCAAAAGATTTTCATACAAAAGCGTTGAATAAAGAAGCGACAGAGGAACTTACGGCATATTTAGAGCCGGATGAAAAGAGCGATAATACGACATATCAAACGGTAAATATTCATTCAGATATTACGCATATGCAATGGGGAGATATGAAGCCCTCCGTGATCGGAGATGTGGAGTGGGATATAAAAGAAAGTAATACGGTATATACTTCTATACTCGCAAAATATAAAGTTTCCTGTACGGACGAAGAGGGAGCGGAAAGCATCTATAACGTGAAAGAGTTTTTCCGGGTGAGATTTCTCGTAGATACGATCTATTTGCTCGACTATAACCGGAATATGGAACAAGTATTTGACGGAAGAGAAAGTGATTTTGATGAAAACGGAATCATACTTGGCATTATTCCGAAGGATATTTCCTATGAGATCAATAAAGACCAGACTTCCGCCGCGTTTGTGCAGGCTGGTGAATTATGGCTGTATGAGTCGAAAAAAGGAAATCTGACAAAAGTATTTTCCATGCCAGATCAGGAAGGCAGAGATACGCGGGGAGAGAATGATCAGCATGCGGTGCGTGTGATCGGCATTGATAATAAAAATAATATTACGTTTGCCGTTTACGGGTATATGGCGCGCGGCAGCCACGAAGGCGAGGTCGGCGTCGGCATTTATTATTATGATGCGGCTGAAAATAAGATTGAGGAAAAGGCATTTATTACAAGTACGAAATCGTTTGCCATCGCAGAAGATGAGCTTGGTAAGATGGTATATTATAATCAGAGCACTTCCCTTTTGCACGTTCTTGCAGACGGAACTTTATATCGGATCGATCTGAAGAAAGATGAGAAGAAAGTGCTTGCGGAGAATCTTACTGACGAACGGTATGCCGTTTCAGATGACGGTCATCTTATGGTGTATCAGACCGGAGGGAAAACAGATAAGTCCGCGACGCTTCATATAATGAACTTAAAGAGCGGAGAGGATTATACGATCAAAGCGGAAGATGGGGAAAACCTGCGCCCTCTTGGGTTTATCAACGGAGATTTTATATATGGAAAGGTAAATCCTGCCGATACAGGGATCACGGTATCAGGCGAAGAGATCACACCGATGTACGAAGTGCAGATCAGAAACTCTAAGAATAAAGAAGCTGCGCAGTATAATTTCACAGAACAAAGTATTTATACGACGGATGTGCTCATCGACGGGAATCTGCTGACTTTTAACCGCGTTATAAAAGACGGAGAAACATATAATTCCACAAAGCAGGAATATGTTACGAACAATGAGGAACGTAAAGAGTCGAAGATTGTTTTTGAAACATATGTATCGGAAAACACAGGAAAACAGATGCGTTTTACATTTGCGGACGGAGTGAAAAAGAAACAAAAACAGAATGAAAAACCGATATATCAGCCGGGCAAAAAAACGCTGACGATTGAGCTGAAAGGGAAAGAGAAAGAAGAAAAATATTATGTTTACGGCATGGGAGAACTGGCGGCTGTCTATAACAAAGCAGGGTATGCGGTTCAAAAGGCAGAGCAGGTTTCGGGAGTTGTAATTTCTTCCGAGCAAAAATATGTATGGGAGAAAGGAAACCGGGATCTTGTTTATTCAACAGAAGCAGGTAAGTTTCAATGTGAAGAAGGAGAAAGTTCTCTTGATGCGTGTGAGCGTTATATGGAACAGTATCATGCACAGCGGCTTGATCTGACAGGCTGTTCTCTCGATCAGATGTTATATGTGATCAATCGCGGGTGTCCGATGATCGCGATATTGGAATCGGCACATGCGGTGCTTTTGACAGGATATACGATGACGGATATCACATATGTAGATCCGAGTACAGGAGAATCATATACAGTCGGCATGAGCGAAATGGAAAATATGACAGAAGCAGGCGGAAACACATTTATCGGATACATCAGATGATAAAAGGAGAACTTTCCTCAGGAAGTTGATTGGCGCGGCACATACCGGAAAGGTAAATATAAGTGATAAAAAATATCCGTGGGATGCGAAAAACGTATCTCACGGATATTTTTTGTATCGTATGTTAGCAGCGCTTCAGATGTTTGGCCGCAATAAGCGCGGAGTGCGTTTTGCGAATGAGTTTTGCGAATGACGCAAGCTGAACTGCCGCATGCTTTAGAATATTTTATGATATGGAAGGTTTAAATAAAACCCCTTTATATTTATTCAGTGCTGTGTACAGTATCATTCCGAGAACTCCGCAGGAGATCACTTCCCCCAGACCTACTGTCAGCATCATAAACGGGATCGGAAGAGGAACTGCATAACCGTATTTTAAAATAAACGGAACGATGAGCGCGTTTGCGATGATCGGAGGAACCGGCGCTAAATATTTGCTTTTATTGCGAAGCTGCCATGTAAATAAAGCTCCGATCAATGTGGCGATGCTTCCGAAAATAATATCCGGCAAGATTGCTCCGCCTAATATGTTGCTGATAAGACATCCTAAAAATACTCCGGGAATTCCCGCAGGTGTGATTGCGGGCAGAATTGTCAGCGCTTCCGAAAAGCGGATCTGCACTTCTCCGAATGCAAAAGATGCGCCGAGCATAGTCAGTACGACGTAGATTGCGGCGATCATCGCCGCCTGTGCCATGAAAAGCACTTTGCTTTGTTGAGTTGTTTTCATTTTTCAATTCTCCTTTAGTTTTGTTTTACGTGTGGAAGGTCACGAACACACGATTCATTTTCCGCGAAACAATGAGCCATGTGGAGGTGCTTGCACATCCATTTGGCGAATGTCGCGAGAGTCAAATACCGCAGGTATTTGGCTTACGCCGGAAATCGGCGAAACCCTTGTAAGACCTTATTTTTCGGGTTTTTGTAACGTGGGTTAGTATAGCACGGAGAGCGTTGGAATTCAAGCCGTCCCCAGCATTCTGTTAGTTAATTTTCCGATCGTCAGCATCTAATGTAAAAGAGGTATCAAAAGTGCATACCATTGGTAGAATTAATAAAAGCATATATAGTTGTATAACCGAAGATATCGTAACGGATGAAGTTATTATTACAGATAATCAGCTTCAGCATATTTTGGATAGACACCCAGAAGTATATAAAGAAGTTACAGATTATTTGAATGATATCATATCTGCCCCGGATTTTATTATTAAAGATAACAATACAATACATTGTTGGCAACAAATTGTACCGCCCCCAAAAAAACTTAGACCTAAAAGGACGTTATTATGAAGTCCTTGCCCATCAACTTTCCGAGGCGAATCTTTTCGTTAGTGCCATCAATCCCAAACTTTGGAATGTTCATTCTGGCATTGCTGACATTCGTATTTACGTTTATCAGATAGTGCTTTAAGGCATAGAAAACCACCCTCTAAACTTTGACTGGTTTCAGGGTGGTGATTCTATTACAATCTTGTCGAGGTCAACCCCCTTGTGGGCGGTTGTTCCTTTTATGTCTTTAATATAGTATATCCATCAGAGCGATACAAGGGCTATTCAGATTTTACTATAGAAAGTCGGTACGTTTTGTGGTGATCTTCAGAAGGGAGATTCTTAAAGACCTCTTCGTCTATAATCAGATTTGTCCAATCATTCGTCAATATTTCCCCATCAAATAGAGTTACTCTTATGAAATCTGGTAATTTATAAATATCGTCAGTAGTATACTGTCGTTTTGGAGTGGGAATAGTAACACATCCTTTCATGGTGATAGTGTTGCCGGATCATTCTTTAGGAATCGGTCGTGCAAAGTTATTGAAATGTAAAAAAAGAAATGATACGCTGTGTACATTGAAGGTATTTATATGATGACAAACAAGTGCGGGGAAACATTTTTATAATGTTTTCTGTCTGAGTAAAGTGAAAGGAATGGATGGATTTATGGAAATTGTGGCGGCGATTGATTCGTTTAAAGGGAGTATGACTTCGGTACAGGCGGGAAAAGCCGCCGCAAAGGGAATTCATAAAGTTGATCCTGAAGCAAAAGTGCATGTCAGACCGCTGGCAGACGGAGGCGAGGGGACAGTGGAAGCGTTGGTGTCCGGTATGAACGGAACGATACGGAAAGTTTCTGTAACCGGACCGATCGGAAAAACGGTTGTGTGCGAGTATGGTGTGATCGAGAATACAGATGGAAAAACAGGAGAGAAAACAGAAGAGAAAACAGCGGTCATTGAGATTGCGAAAGCGGCAGGGCTGACTCTTCTTTCAGAGGAAGAACGAAATCCGTTGTATACGACAACTTACGGTGTGGGAGAAGTGATAAAAGACGCTGTGCGAAACGGATGCAGAAAATTTATTGTCGGGATCGGAGGAAGCGCGACAAACGACGGGGGAGCAGGAATGCTTCAGGCTTTGGGTTTTGGCCTGCTGAAGGAAAACGGGGAACAGATTCCGATTGGGGCAAGGGGTCTGGAAGAACTGGCGGAGATTACAGATGATAACGTGATCCCTGAACTTGCGGAATGTAAATTCAAGATTGCCTGTGACGTAACGAACGTATTGTGCGGAGAGACAGGAGCAAGCGCTGTGTACGGTCCGCAGAAAGGCGCGGATGAAGAGATGACCGAAAGGTTAGATCGTCTTCTCTTTTCTTATGCGTCTTTGGTGAAGAAAAAGATTCCGAAAGCAGATTCTATGTATCCGGGTACGGGGGCGGCAGGCGGTTTGGGATTTGCATTTCTTACATTTATGGATGCACAGTTGGAATCCGGGATCCAGATTGTAATAAAAGAAACAGGCTTGGAGCAGGAAATTGCAAAGGCTGATCTTGTGATTACCGGGGAAGGGCGTATGGACGGACAGACCGCTATGGGAAAAGCGCCGATCGGGATTGCAAAGATTGCGAAGAAATATGGAAAACCGGTCATTGCATTTGCCGGGGCTGCTGCGCGTGACGCCGGAGCATGCAATGAGCAGGGGATCGATGCATTCTTTCCGATATTAAGAGAGGCGGTTTCTCTTGAAGCGGCAATGAAGCGGGAAAATGCGGAGGCAAATATGGAAGCGGCAGTTGAGCAGGCATACCGTTTGTGGAGATTATGACCGGCTGTGCATAAAAGAAAATTTCGTAAAATGCTCGGGTCTTTTGCGGTGTTTGTGATATAGCAGCCTGTCAGGAGGGCGGATTTACAAAAACAGAAGCATTATGTTAAAATGATAAAAATAAAAGGACAGGAGAGATATTTTGCATAGTTTAAAACCTGTCAAATCTAAATATGTGGAGAAAAAGTATGAAGTGGATGATCGCGTCAGATATACATGGTTCGGCTGTGTATTGTGGACAGATGCTTGAGGCGTATCGAAGAGAAAAAGCGGACAGACTCCTTCTTTTAGGAGATCTTTTATATCATGGGCCCCGCAATGATCTGCCGAAAGGCTACGCCCCGAAAGAAGTGATACGGATGTTGAATGAAGTCAAGGAGGAACTGCTCTGTGTGAGGGGAAACTGTGAAGCCGATGTAGACCAGATGGTTTTAGAGTTTCCGGTCATGGCAGATTATTGTGTACTGCAGCTTGAGGATACAGGCGTGGTTTTTGCATCCCACGGACATGTGCACAATCCTCAGTGTATGCCTCCGCTGAAGAACGGAGATATTTTGCTGAACGGGCATACGCATGTGCCTGCCTGTGAGAAAATAGCGGATGAGAACGGAAATGAGTATATGTATCTGAACCCGGGATCGGTTTCGATTCCGAAAGAAGGTTCTTCCCACAGCTATATGGTTTATGAAAAGGGAACATTTACGTGGAAAAATATGAGTGGGGAGGTATACAGAGAATGGAAGAAAGATTCGCGCTTTTAATTGATGCGGATAATGTGTCCGCAAAATATATTAAACCGATCTTAGATGAACTGTCGAAATATGGAAATGTAACATATAAAAGGATCTACGGAGACTGGACCCGTCCGAACAGCGCGGGGTGGAAGGAAGAACTTTTGCAGAACTCTATCACTCCGATCCAGCAGTTTAGTTATACTTACGGAAAAAATGCAACTGACTCGGCAATGATCATTGACGCTATGGATATGCTGTATGCGAGCGAACTCGAGGGGTTCTGTCTTGTTTCAAGCGACAGCGATTTTACAAGGCTTGCAAGCAGGCTGCGGGAGAGCGGGAAGCGTGTGATCGGAATGGGAGAGGCGAAAACGCCCCTGCCGTTTCGTAAGGCATGCGAGATCTTTACGGAACTGGAACTTCTTTTGGAAGATAATATGATGGGCGTTTCCGAGAGGGAGGAAAAAACCGTTTTCCATACTGTAAGTGGAAAAGAATCGAAAAAAATGATTTCGGCTACGAAAGAACAAGTGGAAGAAGCGGTCGTTAAGATTATTACGGAGAATAAAAACAATGACAGAGAGACGGGACTTGGCGAAGTCGGGAGCAGGCTTGTCAAGCTATATCCTGATTTTGATGTCCGCCGCTATGGTTATAGTCTTTTGTCCAAATTTTTGGAAACGCTTCCTCGTTTAATGCTCATTCAGGAGGGAACAAAAGTATCTGTAGCGCTCAATGAAGATAAGAGCAGAAAAGAAATGGTAGAAGAATATATTTTGTATCAGATCGAAGCAAGCGGGGAATCAGGAATCCCATTGAGCGCTTTGGGCAATCGGATCAGACTGAAATTCGCGGATTTTAAAGTGAGAGATTATGGTTATTCACAATTTAAGCAATACATT
>ENA-ORSG01001678-ORSG01001678.1-human-gut-metagenome-genome-assembly--contig:-NODE-1678-length-12328-cov-5.975556_pt1 | contig 12328 bp, 8 predicted proteins | sample MGYA00242189_ERZ509156 | MGnify/ENA primary metagenome ERZ509156 (study PRJEB26280, sample SAMEA2338666) | human gut metagenome | biome: human gut; feature: human-associated habitat; material: faeces...
GCAAGATCACAAAATCGAGCCGTCATCTGTTGGGACTGATCAATGAAGTGCTGGATATGGCCAGAATCGAGAGCGGGCGAATGAGCCTTGCCGAGGAGGATTTCAGCCTGCCGGAGCTGGTCGATAACCTGCTCACCCTCACAAAACCGGCAATCGACGAGCACAAACATCAGCTCGAAGTCCATGTTGAGCACATCGAGCACGAAGCTGTCTGCGGCGACAGCCTGCGCATCCAGCAGGTCTTTGTGAACCTGATGAGCAACGCCGTCAAGTACACCCCGGATGGAGGAAACATCACCCTTACGATCAAGGAAAAACCGAACGGCTTCTCGGAGCTTGGCTGCTACGAGTTTTCCATCGAGGACAACGGCATCGGTATGACGCCGGAATTCCAGAAGATCATGTTTGAGCCGTTCAGCCGGGCAGACGATCACCGGACGACCAAGGTGCAGGGCACCGGTCTTGGCATGGCCATTGCAAGAAACATCGTCAACCTGATGAATGGTGACATTCAGGTCGAAAGCGCTCCCAACAAGGGAACGAAGATCACGGTCACGGTCTATCTGAAGCTTCAGGAGAACGAGAAGGAACAGGAAAAAGAACTGCTCGATCTGCCGGTACTGGTCGTGGACGATGACAAGACCTGCTGCGAAAGCACCGTTGCAACCCTTCAGGAGATCGGCATAGCGGGCGAATGGGTCCTGACCGGTAAGGAAGCCGTGGAACGCTGCGCGGCGCGGCACAAGACCGGCCGCGACTATTTTGCGGTGATCCTGGACTGGAAGATGCCGGAGATGGACGGCATCGCAACGGCCAGAAAAATCCGGGAACGGGTAGGAGAAGACGTCACGATCATCATCCTGACTTCCTTTGATTTCAGCGAGATCGAAGAAGAAGCCAGAGCAGTGGGCGTGAATGCGTTTATGGCAAAACCGCTGTTCCGTTCTCGTCTGACGGCAACTCTGCGGCAGTTTACATCCGGGAAGAAGGAGAAAAACGCCCGGAACTATCTGGAAGATTTTGCGAAGGAAAACTATGCGGGCAAGCGGATCCTTCTTGTGGAAGATAATGCGCTGAACCGTGAGATCGCAACCGAGATCATAGGCATGACGGGCGTGACCATTGACAGCGCCGAAAACGGAAAAATTGCAGTCGAAAAGGTGATGGAAGCACCGGAAAAGTGGTACGATCTCATTTTTATGGACATCCAGATGCCCATCATGAATGGTTACGAAGCCACTGCTGCGATCCGTGCGCTTGCCGGCAGCCGGGGCAAGGTGCCCATCATTGCCATGACGGCAAATGCCTTTGCCGAGGACGTGCAGCTGGCAAAGAACACCGGCATGAACGAGCATATCGCCAAACCGCTTGATTTGAATAAGCTGAACGATGTGCTGAAACAGTGGCTGTGATCTGTGCATTGCCGTAAGGCACGTGATACTGTTGACCGGGCAATCAAAAAGCATGAAATGAAGAACGCCGAGGAATCCCTTCCCATATGGGAGGAACCCTCGGCGTTCTTTAGTTTATATAGCAGCGGTCCTCACCGGGCAGCAGATAGATCGTATCCACGTTCAGCAGCTCCTTTTCACTATGTTCGTGTGCAAACCGCACAACACGCAACGTCTGCTATTGTACCATGAACCATCAAATTCTTCTATTGACCCTTGCGCCAAAAAGGTACAGGCTTTTTCGTAGGATGTGACGATTGACATCCTCAAAAGCATCCCGCAGGGAGGCGCAGCCTGCATTGAAAATGCAGATCAAAGGGGTTTGGGGTGTTCCCCAACAAGCGTTTTGCAACGCAAAAACTGTTTTTGTATAGACGAAAACATTGCTTGCTGGGTCACTTTTCGTCCGGGGCGGAGTCCGGAGCGCTGCCGCTGCCGGAGTTCAGGATTGCCACGAACTGCTGCAGCTGCTTGAGGGAGCTGACACCCAGTTTTTCGTAGATGTTCTTGTTGTGGAAGCGCAGGGTGCTGTCCTTGATGTCCAGCTGCTCCACGATCTCCCGGGTGCGCAGCCCGGCGGCGTAGCCGTCAAAGATGCGGCGTTCGGTCTTGGTCAGGGTGGGAATGCCCGCCACAAAGGTCTGGAAGGCATCGGGCACCGACTCGTTGCGGCACACGTCCGCCAGCCGGGATAGTTCAGTTTGCATCTGCTGGCGTTCCAGCTGCAGCTCGTCCATCCGCCGCCGGGATTCCCGCCGGTCCTCCTCGAACTGCCGGAACGCCGGCGAGAGGATGCGACGGTGGAAGTTCATGCAGCAGAACACCACGAAAAAGGCGATGAACAGGCCGATGAGCAGCATCTGCAGATTGCCGGAAAAGACCAGTCTCCGGTAGTCTGCCATGGGGATGCACACCGCCAGCCGGTAGGACTGGCTCTCGCTCAGGCGGCACAGCTGGGAGATGCCCGCATAGGCGCTGTCGGGGCCGGTCAACTGGGTCAGCCCGCCGCCCATGCTGCGCAGCACCAGCGTGTTCCGGGGGGCATGGTAGTAGCCGCCGGTGGTGCCGCTGCTGAGGGCGGCATCGGCGGCAAGGCCGTCCCCCGCCGGGGCCAGCAGGCAGCTCAGCCGGTCAAAGCCGGTGGGCTGGGCAAAGTTCTGCTTGAAGTAGCTCTCGCTGATCTCAAAGCCGCACAGCCCGTATATCGTGCCGTCCCGCCCCCGCAGGGGCAGCAAAAACAACTGCACCTCCTCCGAGGTGCCGGGCAGCTCGAACCGCTCAGTCAGCGTGTAAGACTGGTACAGCGGGGCGCTGCCGGGGGCCATCCAGCGGTCGTAGTCCGGGAACTGGTCGGTCTGGAACTCCATGCGCCACTTGCGGTGGGGCATCACGCTGTGGGTCTTGCCAACCTCCGCACTGCCCCGGTACAGCAGCAGGGGCACGGTGGGGGTGTCGGCACCGCTTTTCTGCACATACAGCCCGGCACGGGAATGCTCTGCTCCCTCCATGCGGGTGTTGACGGTGGCATCCAGCAGCACAAAAGCGCCGGAACAGCCGGTCTGGCGCAGACGGCGGCACAGCGGCTCGATCATTTCTTCTTCCAGTGCGTTCAGCACCTCGGGGGAGTCGTTCAGCTGGGCAAAGGACATCTGCCGCAGAGCAAGCTCCTTGTCCACCTCTGCGCTCATGTCCTCGGACAGGTTCACACCCATGACCGCCAGCTGGTCAAAATAGCGCTCCATATCGTTCTGGAACACCGAAAACTGGATCTGCAGACTGCGGCTGATGTCCTTTTTGGTGTTGTGCAGGCTGGCAAACAGGAACAGCGCCGCACCAAAGGTCAACACCAGCAGCACCGCCAGCAGCAGACAGGCCCACAGCAGCCGACTGCTCATGGGGCTTTGGCGGATCTTTTCACGGTGCCGGTCAACAAAGTGCATCAAAGTCCCTCCTTTTCGGCTGAGCGGCAGGCTCAGGCATTGTCACACAGCAGCTGCCATGTTTCCTCGGCAAGGGCTTCCAGCGTTTCGCCGTCCGCAAGGCGCTGGGGGTAGTCCTTCTGGCGCTGGCGCAGGCTGTCGTACAAGGCTTTGGCTTTGGCGTGGTACCCCACGATGCCCGGTTCGGACAGGGGGGTGTTCTGGATGCGCATTTCGTTGTAGACGTCGTACAGCCGCTGATAGCTCTGCTGCTCAAAGGGATAGTCCGCAATGGCGTCAAAGGCGGCGCTGGACACCGGCATGTAGCCGGTATCGGCGGCAAATTCCAAATTGCGCTGCTGTTCGGTGAGCCAGCGCAGGAACACGGCGGCGGCTTCGGCCTTCTGGTCGGTGGTCTTGAAGGCGCACAGGCCCACACCGGCCTGCGGCATCAGGGGTGTGGCGGTGCCTGCGGCGTGGGGCAGGGGAGCCAGCAGCAGGTCGGTGGGCTCGGTGGTGTTGTCCGGGTAGGTGACGAAATCATTGTAATAAAGGATGGCCGCAGAGCTGCCAAGGCCCGCCAGCGTCTCGCCGGTCATCACCTGCGTGTTGGAGTACAGGTCCGAGATCAGAATATCGCCCTGCACCAGCGCCCGGGCAAACTCCATCCACGAAGCGCGGAAGGTCTCGTTGGTCAGATCGTACCAGCTGCCCTTGTACAACTCGCCGCTGCCCTGCTCCAGCGCGTTCAGCTCCACCAGACGCAGGGGGTAATCCAGCGCGCAGAAGGGCTTGCCCTGCGACCACTGCCGGTAGGCACCCGCCATTTCAAAGAAGCCGTCCCATGTGGCAAGGGTGGAAAGCTGCGCCCCGGTGTCTGCCGCAAACCGGGCGTACTGGGAGCCGTTCAAAAAGATGAGCTGGGTGGATTTGGACACCGGGAACACCACCTGCTTCCCGTCAATGATGCCGTCCTGCACAAAGCCGGGCACATAGGCCGCCATGTCCTCGGCGGTGAACCAGTCGTTCCAGTCCACAATGTTCTCAATGCCCAGAGCGCTGGCGTCCGCGGGGTGGGCCGAGAACAGGTCCGGCAGGTCCAGCGCGCCGGGCTTGCCGGCCTTGGCGTCCTGCAGCTGGCCGCCGATGGCGGCACTGTTGGTCATGTTGGTCACGTTGAGCAGGATGCCCTTCTCTCTGCCCACCGTGTCGTTGAACTCGGTCAGCAGGCGGTTCATGGGCGAGTCGGCCTGTTCGCCGTATACATGCCAGATGCTGAGCATGGTGGGGTCCTTGGGCGAGAGCAGGGTCTTACTGCCGCCGCAGCCCGCAAGAGCCAGACCGGGGACAAGCGCCGCAAGCTTTAAAAATGTCCTTCGTTCCATTTTTCATGACTCCTTTCCGCACATTGCAGCCAGAGGGGGAAACCGGCACAGGCAGGGCTGCAGCTGCCCGTTTTGAGGGGGAAAACGCCCCCAAAATCCCCCCAATTTTGGGCTTTTTGGGGGGATTTTTTGAGGGGGAAGCCCCAAACCCCAAAAATTTTTTTGGAATTGCCCCCCAAAAAACGGCTTTTCTGAGGGGGCAATTTTTTCCCGGGTATGATACAGTACAAACAGAAGAGGTCCCGCGCCGGTGCAGAAAGCCTGTCGCCGTGCACAAAACGTGTCAACGGGCATCTGCGGATTCTATTCATAAGGATAGCATAAGATGGAGCGGACTGCAAGTGCAGAGAATACCCAAACCAGAGCCCCTTAAAAAGCAGAGGGGACAAACAGAAAGGAGCACTCTATGAAAGAGATGAACCGACGCGAATTCCTCACCCTCTCCGGCGCAGCCGTTGTAGCGCTCTCGCTGGCAGGCTGCGGTGGGCCCTCCGCACCTCCCTCACCTCCCTCACCTCCGGCCTCTGAGAGCAAAGAGATGGCCCTGTTCAGAGCCATCAACGAGGTCTGGTATGAAGTCAACAGAGAAGTAGTCCCCAATCCCAAACTTGATATCTGCAAGTCTGTGGTCTACTGTCAGGAGGCTGCCGACCTCGCAAAGTTTACAGCCAGCCCCTTTGAAATCTATGAACCTGAAACAGACAAGGAGGATTTCCGCAGTTGGAACTTGCCTGATGATGTATTCCACGAGTACCAACTCCGTGAGTCTGAAATGATAGAGGAAATCAGGAAAAAATATGGAAAAGGAAGCTTTCGGGGGACTGCGGGGGTTTTTAACAGCACCCATGATGGTATGCAATTAAAGCAACTGTATCCTCGTACTCAGAGCGAGGTCAGGGAGTTTGTGCGGCGTCTGGCCGGGCATGGACTGGCGAGTCCGCATCCCGAGCAGTGGATGATCGGGCTCTACTGCCCCACCATTAAGGGCAAGACCTATACGGTGGCGGTAATGGTAAACTTTGCACCGATCTGAAACGGGGCCGGGATGCACGGACTTCCCGCAAGTCCCGAACCGTAATCTATAATATATTGTATCGAAAGGAGCACCCCATGAAAGAACTGAACAGACGCGAATTCCTCACCCTCTCCGGCGCATCGGTCGCCCTGCTGGCACTGGCTGCCTGCGGCGGTGCACCCTCCACGCCCGTAGTGCCCACCGGCAAGGAAACCGAGCTGCTGGCAGCCATCAACAAGGTCTGGAAAGAAAAGTACGCTGCAAAGGAGGTTGACCATGAGCAGCTGACCCTCAATCAGGATGCGGTGGGCGCTATAAGGGCTTACGGGCGTGTTTTTGAAGAGGCCAACGAGACACCGCATACGCTTAATGACTCTGACAACAAGCTCATTTTTGGGGAACTCAATGGACTTGAGGACAAGATACGGAACAAGTATGGCAAGGACAGTTTGGCAGGTATGGCCGGCATCTCCGAACCGTCTCCCAATAGGGTGGTGGCTCTGGAGGATGCGTATTCTTGCGAGGATGCTGCCGTTCGGGCTTTTGTAGCAAAACTGCTGGACAATTCTAATAGCGCCAAGGCAGAGTTCATCAGCATCTACTGCCCGGTGGTTCAGGGCAAGACCTACATGACCGCTGTTGTGTTCCGAAATAACAAGGCATAAGATAACCAGACTTCCCCCTTTTGCCCCGGGCACACTCCCCCTGTGTCCGGGGCTTTATAGAAAGGAGCACCCCCATGAAACGATATGACCGACGGACGTTCCTGAAGCTCTCCGGCGCATCGGCGGTGATGCTGGCGTTGGCAGCCTGTGACGATAGCTGCTCCTCCGGCTCCACAAGTTCCGGCTCTGCCACAGAAACGCCTCCCTCGCCGCCGATCCCTGTGATCCGGGACGGGCAGAAAATTCTGACCATCTTCAACGCAGAACTGGCCCGGCGAAAGGTGGAGAACATCAAGTTCGAGTACAGCAAGGGTCTGGAACACGCCATTCAGGCAGATGTGCAGATGTTTGTGGATAACGGCAGCCCAGAGTTCCCGTCGGACGAAGGGCTCAGGCTGCGGATGGAGGGCGACTATTCCGCAAAGATGTGGGATGGTCTGCACGAGGCGGGTTACAGCTCCGGCTCCACGGCTATCTTCGGTATGCTCAATCAGTACCGGGTAGGCGTGGATTTTGACCACGAAGGAAAGCACCTTTACAGTATGGATCGTCTCTACCCCACCACCGAGGCCCAGTTCCAGCAATTGGTGGATGAACTGATCAAGGACTACGGCGGTGTGCCGGGGCTTCATGAGGACGACCCGGTGGTGAATAAGGTAGGCATCACTGTGGTAGATATCAACGACAAGACCTATTGGGCCGCCTACATCATCGACAAGTGGCAAGGCATAGGAGACGGCTGAACCACACCATAGAAAAGGAGCCCGTCATGAAATACCAACACCTTGTAAGCCTTGCTCTGGCTGCGGCCCTGCTGCTGACCGGCTGCGGCGGCACCCAGAGCAGCCCCAGCGCTGCTGCCGGCCAAAGCTCCGACAGCAGCCGAAGCACCCCCGGCGCGGTGGCGCAGGCCGCCCAGACAGACCGCATCACCGACCAGTACACGCTGGAAAAGAACGTTTCGGGCGTGTGGGGGGAGGAAGCGGTGCAGTGCATTTCCGTCCATGTGCCGCAGCTGGAATGCGACAGCCCGGATGCCGCCTACATCAACGATGAGCTGAACGCCATCTATGCGGCGGATTTCCGGGAGTTCGAGAACAGCGAGGAGGCCGGGCAGCCGGGCGGCGAGTACCCGCAGATCGGTGTGGGCTGGGATGACTGGTGGTACGGCGATTGCGTCAGTCTGGTGGTGCGCAGCCGCTACGGCGGCACCGCCCCGTGGCGTTACAGCGGCTGGTGCTTCGATTTTGCCACCGGCAGGCAGCTCACCGTGGCCGAGATGCTGCAGCGCATGGGGCTGGACCCGGACACTGTGCAGCAGCAGGTGCAGCGGCAGGCCATGCAGGCCTTTGACCGGGAGATGGCGCAGGGCGCGTATTACGAGGGCCTGCGTCTCGGCGGAGAGCTTTCGCAAATGCGAATGGATACGCTGGAATACAATGAGCTGGAAAACCTGTGCCTGCTTTTGCCGGAGCAGGATCAACTGGTGCTCCGGGGTAAGTACAGCTGCGAAGAAGGCTGGCAGCAGCTGGATATGGAGCTCTCGCTGCCCACCGCCGACACCCCGGTGCTGACCGACACCTACGATGGTGTGCAGGTGCAGCTGGAGGAAACGCAGGGCACCATCACCCTGAGCCCCGCGCCAAAGACCGACCAATGGGGAGACATTGGCATCCGGGTGGAACAGGAGCACAGCTACCCCATCCTTGGCGCTTATAACGAGTATGTGGACGTGTGCATCGGGGAGCAGGAGGACGGATTCTTCCACCCGGTGGTCTATCTGCTGACCAAAGACGGCGTGGTGGAGTATGTGGACGTGTTGCGCTGCCTCATGTTCGGCAACGCCATGATCTGTCAGGACCCCATCTACTTTGCCAACAACGGCACTGCGCTGGAACGCAGCGGCAGCGAGGTGAACCTGCGCCGGGCGGATGGCTCTGTGCTGGAACTGGCTCCCCTGTCGGCAGAGTGGAGCGCGCAGGAGATCCCCTATTCCGTCACCGGCTCCTACAACTACACCTCTGAAACCGGCTGGAACTGGATGGACCTGACCAGCGACGGCAGCGTTCAGCTGGGCGTGCAGGACAACAGCCGCATCTATCGGGGCGATGCCGCGTATCTGGGCGTGGTGCCGGAGGGCGTGGTGCTGGGCATCGCTGCCGATGAGGAGCTCGAATTTGTGGCAGCGTTCAAGAACGACCTGTACAACGAGAACCTGACCCTGACCATGATCGCCGGGCAAAACCCCTTTGCCGAGGGCGAGACCCAGCTGCAGATGACCCGCAGCTACGGCTGAGAACACAGGAGAACGACCATGAAACACAAACGCCTTGCCGCTGCGGTGCTGGCGGCGGCTCTCTGGCTGACCGGCTGTGGCGGCGCGGCGGCTCCCGCTGCCCCCGCAGGCTCCGGCGCAGCTTCCCAAAGCGCCGCAGATACGGTGGTGCAGACAGCACAAAAAGACCGCATCACCGAGCAGTTCACGCTGGAAAAGACCATACGGGACGAGTACGGCATCACCCAGAAGCTGACCATCCATGTGCCGCAGCTTGTGTGCGACAGCCCGGACGCTGCTTATCTCAACGATGAGCTTGCCGCCATGTATGCGGCAGACTTCCGACAGTACGAGGACAGCCCGGAGATCGAGCCGCAGCAGGACGAGTGGAGCCCGGAGATTTATATCAACTGGGACGCCTACTGGTACGGCGACTGCGTAAGCCTTGTGGTGTTCCGCTACGACGGCGGTACCGACCCGGGGTATTCCCGGGGCTGGTGCTTCGATTTTGCCACCGGAAAGCAGGTCTCGGTGGCTGAAATGCTGCAGCGCATGGGGCTGGACCCGGATGCCGTGCAGCAGCAGATGCTGCGGCAGGCTATGCAGACCTTTGACCGGCACATGGCGCAGGGCGGCTACTATGAGGGCCTGCTCAGCGGCGGCAATCTGGCAAGCATGCGGATGAACACGCTGGAAAACAACCAGCTGGAGGACCTGTGCCTGCTGCTGCCGGAACAAAACCGGCTGGTGCTCCGGGGCGGGTGCAGCTCCACCGCCGGGTCGGGCTGGCGGGAGCTGGATGTGGAGATCCCGCTGCAGGCTGCTGACCCGCAGCCGCAGACGGTGCTGACCGATACCTACGGCAGCGCTTCGGTGCAGCTGGAAGGAACACAGGGCACCATCACCCTCCGCCGCACGCCGGAGACCGCCGCGTGGGAATCGGATTACGGCATCCGGCTGGAACAGGACCGCACCTACCCCATCCTTGGTATCTATAATGAGTATATCGACCTGTGCATCGGAGAACTGGGCGCCTCCTTCCACCCGGTGGTCTATCTGCTGACCAAGGACGGCGTGGTGGAGTACGTGGATGTGCTGCACTGCCTCATGTTCGGCAGCGCTCTGGTCTGTCAGAACCCCATCTACATTGCAAATCAGGGCGTGGCGCTGGAACGCAGCGGCAGCGAGGTGAACCTGCGGCAGGAGGATGGCTCTGTGCTGGAGCTGGCTCCCCTGACGGCAGAGTGGAACGCGCAGGAGCTCCCCTACGAGGTCACAGGTGCGTTCAACGATATGGGCGACGACCAGTTTGACTGGATGGACGTGGAAAGCAATGGTTCCGTCCAGATGGGCGTGCAGGACAACAGCGTTTTCTATCAGGGCTATGCCGATTATCTGGGCGTGGTGCCGGAGGGAATGGTGCTGGGTGTCTGGACCAACGAGACGGCGGACGGGGCACCCGGCATCACCTTTGTGGCGGCGATAAAGTACGACCTGTACAACGAGACCCTGACCTTGACCATGCTCAACGGTCAAAACCCCTTTGCCGAGGGAAAGACCCAGCTGCAGCTGATCCGCTGCCCGGATAACTGACCACGGCGGGAGCCGCTGAGAACACAGGAGAACCACCATGAAACACAAAGCATTCCGCTGGATACCGGCAGTTTTGCTGGCGGCGCTGCTGGCAGGCTGCGGGGCAGAGACCGCAGCCTCTGCCCGCCCGGCTGGCAGCCGGGAACTGAAATCGACCCCGCCGGATTCCATGCACGCCACCGCGGCGATCACCGAGCAGTACACCCTTGAAAAGGTGGTGCAGGCGGAAAACGGCGGCAAGGTTCGGCTGAACATCCATCTGCCCCGGCTGGAAAGCGACAGCGCCGATGCCGCCCGCATCAACGCCGAGATCGCCCGGCTCTACGAATACGATGTGCAGGAGTACGCAGACTGCCCGGAGGCAGCCGATCCGGACGTGTGGGACATCTGCATTGAGATGAACTGGAATGCCAGCTGGTACGGCGACTGCGTCAGCCTTGTGGTCAGCAGTTATTACGGCGGTACGGATATGCCCTTCCACAATGGCTGGTGCTTCGACTTTGAAAGTGGAAACCAGCTTACCGCCACCCAGCTGCTGCAGCGCATGGGGGCAGACCCCGCCGCGCTGGAAGAAGCACTGTACCGCGACGTGAAGCGCCGGGATGAGCTGGACCGGCAGGTCGCCTGTGAGCGGGGGCTGCTGCCTCCCGGCAGTCTGAAAGAGGGAAACACCGCATGGTGGGCTACACTGGATGAGCTGCCGCTTTCATTTGACGAAACGAGAAACGTTACCTTTTTCGTCCGCCGGTTCAGCGCCTCCCGGGAGGAGTATGTGAACGATGCCCCAACCATCCCGCTGGACGCGCAGCCGCTGCCGCAGGACTGGGAGCAGCAGGTGCTGGCCGAGTGGATGGCAGTCACGGCGGTGACGCAGGGTGAAAGCTATGTCCCCGCCGACCGCAACGAAAGCTTTACCCTGCGGCTGGAAAAGGCCGAGATTACCGGCACGGTGACCGTCTCCTTCATCCGGGAAACATACGTCAGCCCGCAGATCCAGTCTGCTGCCGAGACCCGCACCGGAGAGCTGAACGCCGGAGCAATTACCCGCTGGGACGGGGAAAAAAGTCAGGACTGGAACCTGACAAGTCTCAGCGAGGACGGCAGAAGCCGCTGGACCATCTCCATGATGGAGGACGGCTCACTGCTGATGCAGTCCACCGGCCCCAAAAAGGGCAGTGAGGTCTGGTACGTTTTTCAGCGCACCGAGGCGTGGGACGATATCGGCTACACCGCCATCCCCCGCAAGCTGTGGGGCACTTACCGCGCCGGAGACGAGGCCGCAAAGGGCATCCGCTGGATGACCTTCCTGCCGGACGGCAACTGCTACATGAGTGTGGAATGGGACGGGTGGAACGGCATTCTGACCGGCACCGCAGAGGGAACACAGGGCCGCACCGAGGATGGCACCGAGCTGCACTTCACGCTGACCGACACGGACGGCAAGGCGTGCGAGTTCTGGGCCATTTTGCTGAACGATGACGGCAGCCCCAGCGGCTGCAGCCTGAAATACCGCGCCGGAGAGCAGTTGTTTGACCGGGACACACGTCCCGCTTACTGGAAAAACGACTCCCCGGAACAACCCCTTGAACCGTGACCAAGACCGGAAACCGTGCGATAACAGAAAGTTATCGTTTGCACAAATAAAACATACAGGAGGAAATTACTATGGGTCTTATCAAAGCAGGTATGGGCGCACTGGGCGGAACCCTTGCAGACCAGTGGAAGGAATTTTTCTACTGCGATTCTCTGGACAAAGATGTGCTGATGGTAAAGGGCCAGAAGCGCACTTCCCGCCGCAGCTCCAACAACGGCGAGGACAACATCATCACCAACGGCAGCGGCATCGCCGTGGCAGACGGACAGTGCATGCTCATCGTGGAGCAGGGCCGCGTGGTGGAGGTGTGCGCTGAGCCGGGCGAGTTCACCTTCGATGCTTCTACCGAGCCAAGCGTTTTTACCGGCAACTTCGGCGACAGTCTGGCGGAAACATTCCAGACCGTGGCCAAGCGCTTTACTTACGGCGGC
>ENA-ORSG01001681-ORSG01001681.1-human-gut-metagenome-genome-assembly--contig:-NODE-1681-length-12313-cov-584.275249_pt1 | contig 12313 bp, 17 predicted proteins | sample MGYA00242189_ERZ509156 | MGnify/ENA primary metagenome ERZ509156 (study PRJEB26280, sample SAMEA2338666) | human gut metagenome | biome: human gut; feature: human-associated habitat; material...
CTTTAGCAACTAATAAAATAATAAAAGTTACTGGAACAACCCATCCTCCACATCCTAAATTTACATTTACCTTATCATTTGACAACATTTAATAAAGATTTTATATAATCAATAGATTCCTTCACAGATAAGCAGTTTCCACTCTTTAACATAACGTAAGAGCTTTCACCAACTTCTTCTACTAAGGAAATATCATCTACGGCTATTAAATATCTTCTATTAATACTATCATTGTCTAATGTTAAATCAATAAACACGTTTAATCATATTAATAATTTTTTACTAATAGTCATCTGCGTTATGATAAGTAAGATAATATAATACTATAAAGATTTAATCCTAGTACAGATTGTTTCTACAGCATTATTAAACTCTTGCTTATTACTATCTAAAATAGTTTCTCTTAAAAAATCTAAATACGAAGTACTACGACTAGTGATAGAAGGTAATTTAAGATTTACTACAATACATTTATTACCATCTACTCTAATTCGTAATGCTCCACACTTTTTATACTTAACCATTTAAATTAATAAATATTAGTAATGCTAATACAAAAATAGGGACTAATAAGATAAACTTACTAGTCCCTTTCTTCTTGCCATCAAAGGCTTCTACAATTTCTTTTAATGTCATATGTTCATTATATAATTAATTTATTTAAGAATTTTAACTTTTACGTTCTTAATACTAATTCGTTTAGAATTTTTGGGATGTATTAATATATCAATACGATGTTTATGTCTTTTATTCATAACATCCCTAACTTCATATATCCCAAATCCTTCTATAAACACTTTTTTAGGTTTATTCTTTGGAAATAAATAAAGTAAATCACGAGATATAGCACACCATTTAATTTTATTATGTTTTAAATGATGTAAATTAATTTTAGAACCATCAGCTGTGACTAATGGTTTATTATTACATTGACTCTTTACTGGTTGATAACAAGTAAGAGTTACATGAGTTACAGTTTGAGCAATACTTTTAGTACATAAAAAACATAATAATACTAATATAAATTTAAATCTTTTCATTGTAAATAATCTTTTTAGTTATAGTATATATCACCACTCATAGTGCTAACATTACCTGCTATAGTATTGCAAGTAATATCTCCACTCATTGTTTGTATTCCACCTTTAACGTCTTTACAATTTACATCACCACTAGAAGTACTAATAGCAGTAACATCACCTGTAACTGAAACATTACCACTGCCAGTATGTATACTATTTATAGTACCTTCTACTTTTATTTCTATAGATGGACCTTTAAGATCTTCTCTTAAATTTCCATTTACATAAATTTTACCATTATTAATACTAATGGTTTGTGCTCCTTCTATTTTAATGTTATTAATCCAAGTAGCACCATTAATATTGTCTAATGTTGTTTTAAATGTATTAATTATTCCCATAATATATAAAATTTTTAGAAAATGTATACAAACAAAAAAAGTCGAGCTTATTGCCCGACCAAACATCAGTAAGTACCCCTTTGGTACTTACAAATTAAATAATAAGATTAAATAATTGGAGGCATGTATAATCTAGAATATTGAGTAACATACCAAATCCAACCCTTCTTAAATGCTTTTAAAGTTCTTTTTAAAATTTTCATCATAATAAATCAAATTTAAAGTTTAACTTATAAAATATCTAGGAGGAGAGTTTTAAAAAAATTAAGAATCCCAGGTAAATCGCCCCTGTTAGAGATAATCTTATGGTCTCTATTTTTATTATTTAGGATTCTATAGGAATGCAAAAAACCATCGAATCATTCCAGTTCGTAGGTTCTACGACACCTAATAGGCGAGTATGCATCGTTGAGAGGCACCCTATAAGTTACGTTGCTCCTGTAACTAGTATTCTAGAGCTTTGTTATTGTGCAGGATGTGGGAATCAAACCCACGCAAGCCTTCACATTGGAAGTGTGATGTGCACCTTCAGCTACACTAATCCTGCATTATTTAATAGTGGACCACGGTGGGACTCGAACCCACGACATCTACCTTGCAAAAGTAGCGTTCTAGCCAACTAAACTACGAGCCCAAATTGGAGATTACTCTCCAGTTAATTGTTTTATTTTAAGTTTAGCTTGTGTTAATTTATAGATTAAATCAGATATAGTATTTTTATTATCTTTAAGTCGTTTTCTAAGATCTTTCATAGATAATTTCATACTATTAAAGTTCTTTAAATTATTTGCTATAGATTCTAATTCTTCAAAAGATTTAGTATCATCAAACAAAGATATATTAACTTTAGCTTGTAATTCTTTAATTTTAAGATTCTGCTTTTCAATCTTATTTTCTAAAGATTTAATCTTATTATTTAAAGAATCTATACTAAGTCCACTCTCTAATTCGTCTATATAAGACTCTAATTCTCCAACTTTTTGTTCTAAACCAGCATAATGCTTCTTTCTTTCAGCATCATACTCTTTAAAACTATTTATTTTTCTTTTTAAAACAGCTATAATAAAATCCTTTTTATCATAAAAGTTTGCGTCAGATTGATAATTAAAAGTTTTTTCCATATTATTTATTTTTTTAATTAGTTGTCTAGGAGAGATTCAAACTCCCGAAGCTAAATAGCGGCAAATTTACAGTTTGCTGTGTTTGACCACTTCACATACTAGACAATTTTTAGTAAGATTAGCGTTATCCAATTCACACCACGTGGAGGTTCTTACTATGTGAATCTTGCAGAGGCGGGATTCGAACCACTTTGTGCGACCTCTTGGTTATGAGCCAAGCGAGATAACCAACTTCTCCACTCTGCGATATTAAAAAGAGCTTCAAGTAGGATTCGAACCTACGACCTGCTCATTACAAGTGAGCTGCACTACCACTGTGCTATTGAAGCTTAAATAAAAGCGAATATGGCATTAGACGGGCAAACTATCGTGACCATATTCTAATAATACATTGAGCTATCAGGCATACTCGTGGATTGCCACCGCTACCTCTAACAACCACCCAGTTAACAACTAGGTGCTCTCCATTATTTGCGGAATATAAGGGACTCGAACCCTTAGTTTTACTAGAGTGACAGTCTAGTTCCCTTACCAACAGGGCTTAATACTCCATATATTTTTGCGCCTAGACTAGGATTCGAACCTAGGAACCTTTCGGGGCAAGTTAACAGCTTGCTGCCGTTGACCACTTGGCTATCTAGACGAAAGTCCTGATTAATCAGGACATACAGTTGAATCAATAGCAGTAGTATCAACTACTGTAGTATCAACATTAATAGAATCATTTGAAGTTGAATTTACTGAATTATTTGAACCAGTAGAACAACTCAAAAGTGTAAATAATACACTAAATACAAGTAATTTCTTCATTTTTTATTCTTTTTTATCGTATTGACTATTATAAATCTAAATTTTATTATTCAAAATATAATTTTAATAAAATTTAAAAATGAACCGAGAACTTCCCAATTCTCGGTTCTGTGTACTAAGGTAAGTACGACCCTTCCAATTTCATGTTGAAATCTTCAAAAAAGTCAGTATATTTATAGATATATACATCTGGGAATCAGGTTAATCGTGAAATTCGTAACTATAACAGTCCTAACCCGTTTGTGATGTAAATATAATTTAATTATAAAATTATAAAAGTTAATTTTTGTTTACTTTATTATTTTTAATTAAATTATTTATTTCTGTTTCTGTGAGTTCTATCTTGTAATCTCCATAACTTAAAGAATAATTAAAATCAAATAAATAGACAAATTTATTATCTATATATTGAGCACATTGTGGAATTACACTAATATTAGTAACTGTAAATTTAATATTGTCTAAAACAATACTTTCATACAATTTAAATTTGCTAGTCATAATAAACTAAAAGAGGGAACTCTAAATAGAGTCCCCTCAAAAGATTGAGTTTCCTTTTAATTATCACGACTATAATTCACGTTTCACAACGTTCAATAAGTATTCCTTATTACTGATGTTATTATAGTCGTGAATTTTTTTTCTAAAAATAAAATCTTAAAAATTTTAATTCTGAATCATAGCACGAAGCTCTTCAATAGATTTATTCTCAAGAGCTTCATCCTCTTTCTTTGCGATAAGCTCAGCAATACGTTTGTTACGAGCATCAATCTGTGCTCTATTAATATTATCTTTACGAGCCTTTAATTTAATATTAATTACATCTTTTACGATGCTGAAACGAAGTTCATCATCATTTTCTTCAGCTGGAAGCTCTTCAATGAAAGACTTCTTAGGAGCCTCACTAATTTTCTTATCTAGCATAATAGCTAAAGTGTTAAGATTCTGCAGAGATAAGTCGAACAAATCTTCTGTAGTAATCATACCCTTGTTTGTCTTAAAACGTAATTTTTTCTGTAATGCTTCTTTGTACATTGTTGTCAATTATTAAATGTTTACTTTATAAATTTTACCTGAATCTACTCTAACCATAATAGAGTTACGAGAAGTAGCTATAAATCCTAAACCACTCATCTGATTATCATCATAAGGAGTTAAAGCTTTAGATGCTAATACTTCAAACACTCTCTTATGATTCTTAGTGAGTTCGTCTTTAAGATACTCATTAAAATATCCACGAACAGCATCTGGATTCTTACAATCCTTCAACATAAAGAAATAGTGCTTAGCACCTACTTTATTATTCCCCCAGTAATTTGGAGATAAGCATATAGCAGATACTTCAATGAAGTTCTGAGTCTTTACTCCCCAAATTTCTTTAGATGCTGTAGTACTACTCAAATGCTCCTTAGTAAAGACAACTTCACGTCCATTAGAAGTAAAATCTAATACTGAAACATCGCTTTTATCAGGAATGTCTTTGTTATATACATAAGTATGAACAACTCCATTGAGTTCTACTTCTACTTCAAATCCTAAATCAATATTTTCAACTTTAGCAAAGTTGTTAACAAATACTTTATAAGTACCTGCTTTAGGAATTCCTGAGAAAATGATATTTTCTACAGCATCACGAGAAAACTTCTTAGGGAACTCACGTTCTGCAGAGACACTGCCTCCACAGGCATTCATATCTACATCAAGTAAGTTATGTTTGTTATTGTAGCAGACATGTCCATAAGGACTTATCATATGTAAATCCAAATCATCGTAATTATACCAATGAAGAGAGATTCTCATATAGCCATCTACCTTACCTCCTACTTCTTTAACACGTTGTTTAATAGCATCAGAGATATTACCGTTATATGCCCAAGCAAAACCATTAGTCCATTTAAACATAGAAGGAGCTTCTTTATTAACTGGGGCAGTAAGAGTTACTAAATTATTATTTAACTTGTTGTCAAAGAATAATTCAAGCTTACTAGCCTTAGAAACAATATTATTAAGAAACTCTTCCATAGTTGTTGGGATGGCAGTCTTCTCAAAATCTGTAGCAGCTTTGCTAGTATTAGAAGTTTCATTCATAAGAGAATCAAATCCTCCTAACATTCTCTTACGAGTTTCTCTATTTACAAAGATAACATCTTCAATAGATATATCTTCTACTTTAGCATGACGTCTTTCTAAAGAATCTTCATATCCTAATTCTACTACAGTTTTATAAGCATTTTCTACCTGGGTTTTGGTAATAATACCTTTAGGTCTCTTATAATTATAAGGAGCAACCATAGATTCAAACTTCTTAACTGAACTTTCAACATTGTTAGTATCAGTTATGTCTTTAAGAAGCTGACCTATAGCACTATTAAGTATATGTGTTACAGGCTCTGGAAGTATACAAGAAGATATCCAAGCATAATTATCTAATTCAGAACCTTCCAAGTGCTTACTCTCTATTGTATCAAGAGCAGTCTTTAAAGCACTTACTTGGCGTAGATAAGTGTCACCTCTATAGAGGTTATCATCTGCAATTAAGTCTAATACTGTCTGTACAGAACTATAATTAATTTCAGATAAAGTTCTTACCCATACATCGTGTGAAGATTTAGCACCTGCACGAAATGTTGGAGTTTGAGACTTATCCATAATTAAATTACGTGTAGGAGTAGCATAAAAATGGTTCCAAGTAATTATTTCTTTAGAAGGTAGTATCTGCTGATTACATTTACAACCCATTGTAGTCTCTTCTGTAACAAATGCATTTCTAATTTTAGTATTTTTAAGCACTTGTAACATATTGTCTACAACTTTAGCAAACATTCCTTCAGCGTGAACATCCTCCCAGTAAGAATGTATTTTATAGTTCTCATCTACAGAAACTAATGCTCCATAGCGAGTAATGAAATGTTTACAATTTACACAGTTAAATTCTTGACGTACGGCTCCTTCAGGGAAAGATTCCATATAAGCCATCCATAAAAATTCTTTTTGAGTGTCAAGAATAAAGAGATGTTTGTTCTCTTTAATCATCTTATTACATGCTTCTGTAACAAGATTTCTAAAATCTAAGTATTCCATAAAATTTTTAAAAGTTAGAAAAAGAGGGAGAGATTATTCCCTCCCTCTGTGATACTTAATGTTTACACATTTACGTTGGTGTTCTCTACGTCGCCATTAACGTTAACATTCTTGTTAACCTTAGCTTCAATAGTGTTAGCCTTCATAATTTCTGCCATATCTACACCTGTGGCATCTTTTACCATGTCACGAGTTTGTTTGATAACAGCAGGTACATTACCTGAAATACCAGAAGCCTCAGTACCATTGGTACCATAAACTGTCATACTACCAATCTTACTCATAGGCTCTGCAATATGCTTAGCCATATCAGGAAGAACATCCTTATAAAGATCTGAGATAGTATCAATTATAGCCGCTGGACCATACTTACTGTAAGCCTCAGCCTTCTTCTGCATAGCTTCAGCCTCTGCAAGACCTTTAGCCTTAACACCTTCAGCTTCTGCTAAAAGCTTAGCTTTAATACCTGCAGCCTCAGCAGTCATAGTCTGTTGAGTAGCATATGCTTCAGCTTCACCCTTAGCACGAATACCTGCTGCTTCCTGCTCCTGAGAATAACGATTAGCTTCAGCTTTAGCTTTTACAGCCTTAGCAGTCTGCTCTGCCTTATAAGCCTCAGCCTCAGCCTCACGCTTCTGCTTCTCCAAAGCTGCCTGAGCATCAATCTCTGTCTGATACTTATCAGCATCAGCCTTAGCATTTACATCTGCAAGATACTCATTCTGCTTAATCTTAATCTTCTCCTCAGACAAAGTCTGCTCTTTACGAGTCTTCTCAATATCAGCATCTACAGTCTTGATATTAATAGTCTTCTGTTGCTCCTGCTGCTGAATTTTATATGCAGCATCAGATTCAGCCTTCTTAATATCAGACAATCTCTTCAGTTCAGCTCTCTTAATAGCTAACTCATTATTACGTTCAGCAATAATGGTATCAGCTTTTACTCGTGCTTCATTAGCCTCATTGTCAGCTTCAGCCTGAGCCTTAGCTACATCTCTATCAGCATTAGCACGGGTAATTTTAGCATTCTTCTGAATAGCTGCTGTATTATCAGCACCCAAATCACGGATCAAGCCCTTCTCATCAGTAATATTCTGAATATTGCAAGACAAAATCTCAAGACCTAACTTAGCCATATCAGGAGCTGCCTTCTTCTGAATTTCATCAGAGAATGCATCTCTATCAGTGTTAATTTTAATCAAGTCAAGAGAGCCTACTACTTCACGCATATTACCTTCTAAAGAATCTTTCACCTGAGCAGCAATCTGAACAGAATTCATATTCAAGAAGTTCTTAGCTGCAAGTCTAGTGCCTTCTGTATCAGGTTTTACCCTAACTTTACATACGGCATCTACCATTACATCCAAGAAATCATGAGTAGGAACTGGCTGTGAAGTCTTAACATCAACTGTTACTTGACCAAGATATACTTTATCCAATCGTTCAAGTACAGGAATTTTTACTCCACCATTACCGATAAGTACTCGTGGCTCCTTACGAAAACCTGAAAGAATGTATGCCATCGAAGGAGGAGCTTTAACATACATTGTAGCAATAATAACAAGCAGTACAATAATAGCGACTGCGACAACACCAATAAGAACTAAATGTTCCATAAATTTGTAAATGTTTAAATAATAAAAATTAAATATCTAAGAACTAACTGATGTTAATTCCAAGGGGGCATTTATTTTTTTATAATTTATAATTTACAAGACCTGTAGCTTTACTTGTAGAATAGCAACTATTAATTAAATATATTCTAATATATCCATAATCAGTCATAGTTACTACATACTTTTCTGCAACATTTACCATTAATATACGATCATCTACAAAATAGTCTCCAGTCTCTAGATACTTCAATTCTTTATCTTCAGTAGTAGAACCATAATCCTCATTGAACTTAGAAGCCCATTCGTTATAGAATTCTTTCTCTTCATTGGAACGATTTTCCCAATCTTTCTTTTTAAGTTCTTTATACTTATTATAAATTTTCAATAAATTATTTAGATTTTCAGGAGTAAATTTCAAGTCACAATGTCTAACTTGTACTTCTCTATATAAATAAGTAAATCTAGAGAACTCAATATTAAAGGTTTCTTTAATATCAGGAAGAGATTCTACTCCATGAATATTAATTTCAGTTGCTATAGCCTTAATTAAGTCTATAGTAATAATATTCATAGAATGAGTTAACTCTATAATCTTTTCTATAGCAGTTTTATCTTCTAAGATATCGTTAAGAATTTCTCTAGTAACCTCCTCTGAAAGATTATTGAAAGACTTTTTATATCTTATTCTAGAAGGTCTACCAAGAAGATTTGGATCTACATTTAACTCATTAGTAGTAAGTAAAAATACCTTACGATAAATAGAGTTATAAGTACCATCCATGAAAGAAAGAACATCTGAAGAATTTTTAAATTCTTTCTCATACTCATCAAAGAAGAAGATACAGTCAAAATCAATGGATGTAGATAAATATTTTATTAATTTACTATTAGTATCACCACCCATTGATTGTACTAAGATTACAGGAAGCTGTAAACGATTACAAAGTTCCTTTGCGGTAACTGTTTTACCAGTTCCTTTGATTCCATCTAGCAGAACACCTAAATTTCCTGTAGTGTTCTCATATGTCTTTAAGACATAATCAATAAATTTTTGGTTTAGACCATACAGTTTGTAATCAAACGTAAAAGACTCAGCGATTTTACTTAAATAAAATCCAGTCATTGAGAGTTTTACTTCATAAATACCTTTCGGTAATCCTTCAGGATGAGATACTGTTGTAGCACTACCCTGACTAAAAATGTTACCATCTTGTAACCAAATTTGTTTACTCATTTTGATAAATGTTTAATAATTACTTTAATAAATTTATAAGAATGTCTATGTTGTGTAACATATCATCAATTATTTTAATAGAGTTATTAATGTATTCTTCCATATTTATTTTATAGCTCTTAACTTTTTATATTCTTCAAATACTTTATCTTCAGCTTCTTTCCCCCACATAGTATATATCAATACTCCAAAAGGGCAATATTGAAATATTATTGGATCTACAGGGTGAGAAATTATAACTACTTTCTCTTGTAGATTTGATTTTGGACAAGCTATGAACATTTCATCTCTACGTATATAATGCACTTCTAAACCTACTGCTTCAGCCCATTTCTCATTTTCAAATCCTTCAATATAGTTCATACTATATACAGTACCATGACCTGGAACAATATTAAAGTTATAATTCAGGCATTCACGAATATCAGAATCACTCTTATCACTGGTATTATATATTTTTCTAATTTTCACCATATTTTTGTTTGTATCTAATTTCACATAACCAGAGTAATGATCCATCTTATATTTTATATTAGATAATTCTTTTAAATTACCGTTAGGTATAACTCCAGTAAATTGTTCAAGACGTCCAATAGACAATCTATATTTACGACATAATTTATAAAAAGAAGTTCTACTAACTAATATAACAGAATCTCCTAAAAACTCATTCACAGTTTTTATATAATTTAACAACTCACGAGCTTTTATAATATTTCTATTATATGCATCAATATCACGCATTCTGTCTTTTAAGAATTTAGCATTTGCACTATTGCCTAATCCTAACCCACATAATCTAGCATATTCTCCAGACAAATCATTAGATTTTAAAGGAGTTAATGCCGCACTTTCTGAAACCCCTACTAAATCTATCGCTAACTTAGATAATTCTTTATCTATAGTTATTAAAGGCTTCTGTTCTTTTTTGTTTTCTTTTAAAAAATTACTAAAAATTCCCATAATTAACAGTTAAAATTAAACAAAAATCCCTGAACTATAATAATAGCCCAGGGATTAAAAACAAATAATAATAAAAACAGTTCTATGAACTAGTGGAGCATTGGAGAGTCGAACTCCAGTCTTGCATATTTGCATCAAAGCATTCTTACAGCATAGGTTTTAAAGACTATCCTTGTCTTTTAGGGTTGACAGGATTAATATACTGTCAACTTCCACCACTCTGTTCCTAAAGTATACAGAGAACTTATAGAATTGTCAATGGCGCACCTTTCTGTTCCTAAGCAAGTGCTGCTCGGCTTATTAGGCAGCAGCCTGATAAGCAGGAGTCATATTAATAACTCTAGCATTTATTGTTTTGTTGTCTTTCCAACTGTCTTTGCTGTGCTTCTTATCTCCTATACAATCAAAACCACGAATGCCCCAATTTAAAAAGAGTCCTAAGTTAGAACTCTTTTATGAATTATACTAATGCAGATAATTGTAATTATCTGGATCTATTCTATTTTCATTACTCATAATTTAAAACTTAATTAATGTTAAAAACTAAATTGAATATTTCTATTGACATCTAATAATCCTCCATTCCAATTAGATTGAAGATCCATACTAAACCATCCCCCATTTACTGTTCTAGCAAACCAAACAAGATGATTATCATATCTAGGAATATAACAACCTATGAAATAATCAGTATCCCCATTCCATATCCAATCATAATCAAGAGCACTATTAATTAAATGTATCTTTAGATGTATATTAGCTTTATTAAAAGGAATTACTTTCTTTACATAAGCTTTATATAATCTACTTGGTGAACATTTACCGTCATCAAAGAAATTATAAATCTGTTTCTTTTTCGGAATCATCTTCCAAATAATATAATTCTGTTTAATATACGAAAAGCCCTTTTAACTGCAGGTATTTTGGAATCATCTGGATGTAAATGATAATCCCGGATAACTGCATTAGCTTCATGTAGTTTCTTGATTTCTCTTAAACTATACCTATACATAAATATGACTTTATTATTCTTTATTAATCATACATTGTCTTAATATAGCTTCATTAACTACATTATCATTTGCTCTTGCGAGTTTATCTAACAATTCCAAATTAAATTCTTCCTTTTGGAACTTGAATTGAATCCAATCAGGTTCAAATTCTCTGTAATCTAGATGAGACAGAGGTTTATCTGTATTTAATACATCTTTAACTAGTTTAGTTAAACGTTCTCCAGCTAATTTAGATACTACAAAACCAGATAAATCATAACCTACACCTCTACTTCTCCAATATTCACCTATTTCAGGTTTAGAATCTGGAGCAACATAAAACATTTTATAATAGTCTGAAGAACCTAAAGTTACATAAATACCTAACTGACTACTACTACATATAGATAATCCTACATAAGAATACAAGTTATTATTATGATCTAGTGTGAGGAATACTGGGACTTTATCAGGATCTAAATTATTAATTTCACAATTACGTAGTGCAGTGTGAGCATATTCAAGTAATTTAGATACTGATATAGTACTTAACTTAGTATCTTCTTCATCTTTGTTCTCTTTAATGGCAGCATCAGAACATCTAGTGTGCCAATTTTTCCATTTATCTCCTTCTAAATACATATTAATTAATTTATATAATACAATAAAAAAGTCATAGAAATAATTAATATTCCTATTATAATAAAGAATAGAATTACAAATTAAATATCTGCATCCATATTATAGATACTTAATCATCATTAGGCAAACTATCCAAATACTGAGGAATAGTTACTTCAGTATTATTCTTTTCTCTTTCAAGTTGCTGAATAGCATTTGCCTGTCTATCTACAGTTGTTTGTAACTCTTCAATTTGATTCGAAAGTTTATTACTACCAATAACCATACTAATACTAAATACTAGTAATGCGAATGTTGCTAATTGCCATTTATTCATATTTTTACCATATTATGTAAAGTCCAGGATCTTCATTACCTAAATAAGATGTTTTAAATCCTAAACTATAAAAATAATCAAAATAAGCCTTTTCAGGCTTCATTTCCTTATGTAT
>ENA-ORSG01001688-ORSG01001688.1-human-gut-metagenome-genome-assembly--contig:-NODE-1688-length-12261-cov-6.847370_pt1 | contig 12261 bp, 9 predicted proteins | sample MGYA00242189_ERZ509156 | MGnify/ENA primary metagenome ERZ509156 (study PRJEB26280, sample SAMEA2338666) | human gut metagenome | biome: human gut; feature: human-associated habitat; material: faeces...
CCAGACGTGTGCAGAATGTCTGGGATTCCACAAGGCGAAAAAAAGAAGTTCTGCAGGAGCATCAGAAGTAGTGGATAAGCAAAAAAAACTGCGTGTGTTTTATTCAGATATCAGTGCCTTGCGTGACAGATCAGATCAACCACAGCTGTGGGAGTTTTTGTGCTGCGCCAGACAACAGAAAATAAAACAATGTAAAAATGAAGATGACAGGCTTCGTGCCTTTGGGGCGGGTCTGTTATTGGAATACGGTCTGCGGCAGTATGGTTACACGCAGACAATATCTGTGGGATCGCCTGCTGCAGCAGAGATGGAGCAGACCGGACAAACACGGTCTTTGCAACAGATAAGATTCGTTTATGGTAAAAATGGGAAGCCGTATCTTGGGACAGGACAGGGAGAACGGCTTCCGCTTATGTTTAACCTCAGCCATTCGGGCATGTATGTGGCAGCAGCTTTTGGCACAGAGGATATAGGTGTGGATGTGGAGCTGATGCGCACCGGAAAACAGAAGATCGCACAGCGTTTTTTTGCAGAAGATGAGAGAAAATATCTGGAAAAATGTTGGACAGATGAGGCTTTTACCGGAATATGGACGAGGAAGGAAGCCTATATCAAGGCGGTTGGAACAGGGATCGCAATGTCTTTGGATTCTTTTTCCACGATGGAAGAACAGGTGGGAGAATATTATCTGAAAACATGGAATGTCAAACGGGATGTCTGGCTGTCTGTCTGCCGGAAAGGGAGTGCAATCGAACGCTGTCTGCCGGAGAAAATCGCATTAGAACAGGTGTTTTTATAAGAGACAGATCTGCAGATCATAATGAGAATGGTACAGGATCAGTACCGATAGAGATGGAAAATGGAGGTTGGGATTCATGTATGACGAGTTGACCGAACAGGACATAAAAAAAATGGAAGAAGAGATTGAGTATCGGAAGCTGGTTGTGAGAAAAAATGCGCTGGAAGCAGTCAAAGAGGCACGTGCACATGGCGACCTCAGTGAAAATTTTGAATACCATGCAGCAAAAAAAGACAAAAATCAGAATGAGAGCCGTATCCGTTATCTGGAGAAAATGATCAGGACAGCAAAGATTATTTCTACGGATTCTGCGGATGATGAAGTCGGAATGAACAATACCGTTACGGTCTATTTTGAGGATGATGACGAGGAAGAAACCTATAAAATTGTCACAACCATCCGCGGCAATTCCCTGAAAAATCTGATCAGTAACGAATCGCCGCTCGGAAAAGCATTGTTGGGACACAAAATAGGTGACCGCTGTGAAGTAAAAGTAAACGATAACTATTCCTATTTTGTGGAGATACGAAAAATCGAGAATACGGTGGATGATGGAACGGATAAACTGAGAAGTTTTTAATATATAAGAAAGAAGATTGAGGAACAAAAAGATGAGATTAACAGAATTATTAAACAAAGATGAAGTGACGATTTCCTGCGAGCTTTTTCCACCAAAACAGGGTGCGCAGCTGGAAAATTATAAAAATATCGTAAAAGATATGGCGGCATTAAAGCCGGCATATATGAGTGTCACTTACGGCGCAACAGGTGGAACATCTGATTATACGGTAAAGCTAGCAGAGGAAGTACGTAACAATAACATTCCGGCGTTGGCACATCTGACCTGTGCCTCTTCCACCAGAGAAAAGGTGGCATCTGTCATTGAGGAGTTAAAGGCAGCAAATATCGAGAATATCCTTGCACTCCGTGGCGATATTCCTGCAAATGCAGATTTTCCGCTGCCGGATCAGTACAAGCACGCAAGTGAACTGATCGCAGATATCAAAGCACAGGGTGATTTCTGTATCGGTGGTGCATGCTACCCGGAAGGACACCCGGAAGCAGCAACGATTTTTGAAGATCTCGACCATTTGAAAGAGAAAGTGGATGCAGGATGCGAGTTCCTCACCACACAGATGTTTTTTGACAATAACATTTTATACAATTTTATGTACAAGGCATTAAAAAAAGGAATAGATGTTCCAATTGTAGCAGGTATTATGCCTGTCACCAACGCAAGCCAGATCAAACGTATCACATCTTTGTCCGGCAATATGGTTCCACCGAGATTTCTTGCAATCGTAGACAGGTTTGGAGACAACCCGGCAGCAATGCGTCAGGCGGGAATTGCATATGCAACAGAGCAGATCATTGATCTGATCGCCAACGGCGTCAATCATGTACATATTTACACGATGAATAAACCGGATGTTGCAGGAGAGATTTTGGACAATCTTTCCAATATCTATGTGAGATAGTGGATGTAAAATGATTGCTTAAAATGTGAAGAAAAATCAATATTTATGAAATGACAGGATACCTCCTGAGCAGATGCGGGTAACAACCCCGAATCTGCCGGGAGGTATTTTTGCGTAATTGAAGAAACAAAGTGCATTTTTCGTGCGGTCTGCTGCATAAAATATTCGTGTGACCATTGTGTGACCGGGGATACCTATAATAACACAAGGATTTATAAAAAATTCAATGGATGAGCGGAGGAGATGGAGAGTGAAGAAAAAATACATGCTTATGGGAATCGCTGCAGTATTGATCCTGGCAACGATGGTTGGCGGAACGCTTGCAGCTCTGAATACAAAAAGTGAAAAGGCAGTGGCAAATATTTCCATTAAGAGTGTGGGAGTCACGGTGATCGGGGATCAACCTGTGGCACTGGCAGACGGCGGGGAAAAAGAACCGGTTACGATCGTACCGGGGGAAACGATCATCATGCCGAAGGCAGTACAAAACGATATCCCGGATGGTTATGATGTGTATGTAAAAGTAGTCATTTATCATGCATGGGATACAAAAAGCGGCGGACTTGTGAGTGCAGGGGAGGCAGATGATATCTATGTACATAATCAGGACTGGATCATCGGGTATGAGGATGATGAGCAGACGGTGATGTACTACACAAAGCCGCTGGCTCCAGAGCAGACGACAACAAACTTTATGGACGGAATTCATTTTAAGGAATCTATGGGAAATGGATTTGCAGATGCAGTCTATACGTTAGAATACGAAGTTACGGCAGTTCAGGCGAATAACGCAAAAGATGCGATCGCAGCAGAGCTTGGAGTGTTCCCGGAGTTTGATGAAAATGGAACGATTTTGTCTGTTTCAGAAACAAGATAACGGTTGAAGGAGATTGGATCATATGAAAATAAAAAACATGGCAGCCGTTCTGTTGCTTATTTGGACTTGTGGATTTTCATCGGTGGTCAGTGCGGCGGAAATTCAGACTGTGCAGCTGACAGAGGAAAATCAGCTTGTGTATACAAAAGATAAGACAGAACTTGCCGGTGCTTTTGATGGCATGGCACCCGGAGACAGCAGGACCGTTGTCATTAAAATCGAGAATCAAAACAGTCATAAGGCATCTTTTTTTATTTCGCAGAAGACAACGGATGCTTTGGAAGAAGCAGGAAAAGCGTCTGGCGGAGCATATGAGTTTCAGGTGGAGATCGGCAATGATACCGGAAGGATATCTTTGCTGGATGCAGATGCCGGTGGATATGCGGAAAATGTGGCAAGTGCCGAAGGTTTAGCAGAAATTACAGAATTGAATGAGTATCGTTATATGACAGCTCTGGATCCGGGGGAGTCGGCGGATGTCTATGTGACATTGACCTTAGACGGCGAGGGCATGGACAGCGCAGATGGAATTGATTATTCGCGTGCAGCAGGTGCGATGGAATTTGAATTCCGGGCGTACTATGCAGACGACAGAAAGCCGGTTGTAATCACAAATTATGTGACGGAGCACGGAGAAGACAATGTGGTGACAAAGATTGTAAAGAAAGTGATCCCAAAGACAGTTACAGAACAGCTGGTTCCACTGGCAAACGGTGTCAGGACAGGAGATACTCTGACAGTGACAGTATCTGCAGGAGTTCTGGTGGCAGGTATAGTGATTGTTAGTATAGCAGTGAAAAAAAGAAAGGTGGAGCGCAAGTCATGAAAAAAGTAAAAAAAATAATTACGGGCTTTCTTACGGTTTTTATCTTCATGGCGCTGGTGCTTCCAATGACAACGGTGAAAGCTTCGGAGGAGAAAGAAGCGGTGGAAAAAAGAATGTATACAGTGACATTCCGTGCGGGAAATGTTGCAAGTTTTGATATAGATAAGATCACTGTTTCCGATGGAATGGAAGTGACAAAAAATTATATTAAAGTAAAAGTTGCAAAGGGAGATACACTTGCTTTTACAGTGCCTGGCTGGGAAAGTGATGCAGGGCTGACATCATGGTTTTCTAACTGCCTGCACTATGAAAAAGAGGCAGCATATGGGTTGAAAGCGTTTTCCGGCGTTGTGGGAACTGCGGTGGAACGGAATACAGAGTACGTTTTGGATTATAAGCGTTTGATCGATCCGGTTTCCTATACGGTGAGTTTCATAGACAGTCAGACGAAGGAACAGATTGCAACTCCACAGATCATCTATGGAAATGCCGAAGAAACCATTATGGTCACTCCGGTGACCGTTTCGGATTATACACCGACGGAGAGCAGTAAAATTATAAAACTGGAAAAAGGGAAAGAGAACACGGCAACGTTTGAATACCGCTACACCGGGGCTGTGGAGACGATCACCAGCACGGTGACAAACGTGGTTCCGGGCACAACACGGACAGAGACAGTCGTAAGTGAGGTCGAGGAGACGGTCATCATTCCCGGAGCTGCCCAGCCGTCCGGTGTTACTGCAAATGTAGTAAATAATGCGTCAAATGCAGTGAATGCGCCGGTAGGCAATACAGCAAATAATGCAGCGGACAATGCGGTAAATGCTCCGGCAGATGATAATGAAGACCAGACCGTAGACGATAGCAATGTTGAAATTCCGGAGGAGCAGACACCGTTGGTGGATGGAGATGGGAATGATGGAGTTGTCGCCATCGAAGAGAGCGAGACACCGTTGGCGAACACAGCAGAGGATGAGAGCACCGTTTCCGGTGATGTGGATGGGAAAGATGCAGACCTTGCAGCGCAGGAGATCGATGCAGCATCTGTACCTGTGGCTGTGCCGGTGATCGGCGGTATCACGGCAGTTTTTGTTGTGGGACTGATTGTTTTCCTTATATATAAAAATAGAAAAAAGTCGAAGTAACCAGGATTTTTAGGTACAGTATTCGAGTTTTATAGCAATACATGCATGTTAGACTTACAGGAAAAATCTGGCAGTCAGAGCCGGAAAAGAGGAGGAGAACTGCATGCTGACGATTCGTACTCTGGGGAAATTTCAGATAAGGAATGAAGAACATATTGTGAATGAGGAAGAAATACGATCTCCGAAAATGATAAATTTACTGGCGTATCTGATCCTTCACAGAAATCAGACACTGACGTTTTATGACATGGCGGATGCGTTGTGGCAGGAGGAAGAAACGGGAAATCCGGCAGGGGCATTGAAGAATCTGATGTATCGTCTGAGAGTTCTTCTGAAGAAAAACTTTGGAGAAGAGGACTTTATCCTGACCGATCATGGTTCCTATCGCTGGAATCCCAGACTGGAAGTGGCAGTGGATGCAGAACGATTCGAACAAATGTTTGAATTGGCAAAGCAGAAACCTATTTCAGAGGGTGAGACAATCCAGAAACTAAAAGCGGCGCTTGCACTTTATCAGGGTGATTTCATGACAAAAGTTGCAGATATGCACTGGGTGATGATGCTGAATACTTATTATCACTCTTTGTATTTAAACTGCGTCCGGTATCTGTGCGAATGTTATGTCCGCGCGGAAAAATATGAGAATCTGGAGCAGCTTTGCAGTCAGGCACTTCAGCAGGAAAGTCTCGATGAAGAGTTATATTGTTATCTGATCAAGGCTTTGGCAGGAAAAAATAAAATTGGTTCTGCCCTGGAAGTGTACGAGAATGCATGCCGGACGTTGCAGCAGCAGCTCGGAATCTGTGAACTGTCAAAATTAAAGGGCGTTTATGACAAATTACTGAGACAGAATAAAAGCGGAAATGTGCAGGGAATTGCACAGGTACATCAGGATATTGCAGAACAGAATCCAGCGGGAGCGTTTTTGTGCGGGTATCCGGTCTTTCGGGAAATTTGCAGGCTTCAGGTGAGAAAGACAGCGCGTTTTGATGAAAATGAATATATTCTGCTTCTGACCTTAAAGGCGGGGGAGTATACCGGAAGCAAGGTCAGTGATGTCAATCTGTTCCGCATCCGCAATGCGATGCCTCATCTTGTGGAGACATTGAAAAAATCGCTCCGTCCTGGGGACGCGGTGGCACAGTTCAGCGATTCGCAGTATGTGATTTTGCTTTCCGCATGTACCTATGAGGGTGGAATGTTGGTCGCAAACCGGATTATTTCAAAATTTTATCAGGACAATAAAATTTACCGAAATCTGAAAATCAAAATCCATATAGAGAAAGTGAAAACAGCGGAACATATTTTAAACAAATACAGTGGATGAGATCTTTGGAAGAGAAAACAGTAGATCAAAGGGCAAAAGTAAGGAGGATTCTATGAAATTTGCAGCGAGTGTAAAAAAAGTGATAGCATTCCTGTTATGTTTGGCTTTGCTGACATCCGATGTGACCGTCACCAATGCGACAAGCGTAGACACCATGGATGTTTTTGCGGAAATTTCCACAGAGATGTTGAATGAGACGAAAAATGCGGGGCAGGAAGAGAATGTGTCAGAGGCAGACAGTGATTCGAATGCAGCGGATCTGTCAGACACAGAGAGTAATGTAAGCGGGCAGTATAAGCAATCATCAGATTCAGACGGAACGGGAGATACAGAAAAAGTCAAGAACACAGAGAGCACTGAGGCGACTGAAGCAATCGAGGAGACGGAGAAAACAGAGGAGACAGAACAACCGGAATTAAAAACCGTCTTCGACTATTCCAATGACGCAGTCCGCGTGGTCGTGACACTTTCGAATGAGACCGATCTTCCGGCAGGCGCAGAGCTTGTCGTGGCACCGGTAGCCGTCACAGCAGAAATGGAAGCATCCATCGATAAAGCGATGGAGGGCGAGTCGAAAGAAAAAGAAGAGGTTGTGGCGTATGACATCTCCTTTGTAAAAGATGGAAAAGAAGTGGAGCCAGGGGCAACCGTGCAGGTGCAGTTATCGCTTGCGCAGGTGAAAGAGGGCGATTCGGCGAGCGTGTATCATTTTGATGAGACAAAAAATGAGATGTTGGATATGAATGCGAACACTTCTGCCGACGGCGAGGTGACATTTGGCACGGATCATTTTTCAAAATATGTCATCGTCAATCATGGAGATAACAACGTGACCGTGACCATCGAACATTATGACAACAGCAAATATCAGGCGCAGGATGAGCAGAGTGCAAAAATTTACAGCGATGATGTCTGCACGATGGCACCGGGAGCAAAGATCAACGACTACAATAAGGCGTTAAACTGGGATGTGGATCATGTGCAGGTAAACGGAGAAGCATTTTCCCAAAGTGAACTTGAAAACATTGAGATCCATGAGGACAGTGTTGTAAAAGTTTTTTATCACGCAAAAAATACGGACTATATCGGTGAGGCATCGTTTTATGACTACGAGGTGATTCCTTATGACAAAGCCGGACAGCAGAGGGCGGATCTGAGTATCAATGCGGATTCCAACTATCCGTCTGAACAAAAAGACAACCGTTTCACGGTCGGAACGGTATCTCAGAATTTAAGTGAAAATCAATATGACACCGTCACGAAAAAAACAGGTCAAAACGGAACCACAGACGACCAGCATATCAACGTGTATACCGGAGGAGCTGGAGAAAATGCGAAAAAAACAGGGATCGTTACCGGGTTAAGTGATGATTACAAAGAAGTTCTTTTCAGTGTGAATGAACCGGGCGTTTTTCCGAAAGACGGAGCAGCTGCGGCAGGGACAAAAGGACTGACAGTAAAAGAAGGATACAGGTTAAAATTTTCACAAAGTGGTGACACTTACGAACTGAAAGAAGTTTTAGACAAAGAGGACAACGTGGCAGCAACTGCGGGGGCGGATTTCCTGCCATTTGGAAATAATAATTTTTATTTTGGAATCCGCTATGACGTAACCTTTACACTTGGAGATTATATCGGGGAACTGAACTATTCTTTTGCCGGGGATGATGATCTCTGGGTAATTCTGGATGGAAAACAGGTGGTCATTGATCTTGGCGGTATCCATGACGCTCTGACAGATACGGCCGATCTCTGGAACTATATTGACAGGACAGACAAAAACAAAGAACATCATCTGACCATTTTATATATGGAGCGCGGTGCAGGAAAGGCAAACTGTAACATGAAGTTTACGCTTCCGAATGCGGACGTGATCAAAGTGGTGGACGATGACGTGCCGGATATCCCACCGGAGAAGCCGGTTGATTTTACGGAGAAGGATGTGGAATATCATAAGACAGCGAAACTGACTGACTGGGAGAACAGAGAGTATCAGATTGATCTTGACGCAAGTTCGCTTGCAACCTCACAGAGCACAGTTGAAAAAATACAGACAGTGGATGCCATGATGGTATTTGATCTGTCCGGCTCGATGAATGAAATTTTGTCCGGTGAAAATCAATTAAAGGATATCGGAGAATTCAGCAGTGTGAAGAATCAGATGGATATCAATAAAGTGTACTACTGGAATAAATATGAAAAGAGTGGCTGGTGGCCATGGACGTACGATAAGAGTGTCGGAATGGGAACGGCGGCTGTATCCGGTAATGTGTATGCGAAGTATCCGGTAAAATATATCGACGGACAATGGAAAAAGTATGTGGACGGCAGTTATCAGAGCATTTCAGACAGTGATGTGATGGCAGCATGGACGTCTAAGATTTCTGCGTTAAAAGACGCCGCCAGCGGATTTGTGAAAGGTATTTCCGATACATCACCGGACAGTCTGGTCGGAATCGCCACCTTTTATGGCATTGGCAATGGGTGGAACAGCAGTACCGAGGGCAAATTAAACCACGGTCTTTCGAAAGTAAATAAAAATGAGATGTTAAAGTCCGTCAATGCGCTTTTTGCGGACGGCGGTACCTCTCCACAGAAAGGACTGGAGCATGCATACAGCGAATTGCAGAAGGCAGAAGATGACAACAAAAAATATGTGATCCTGTTCTCCGACGGAGAGCCTTCGGACAGCAATGACAAAACGGGGACAGAAGCATCAGCGGTGAAGCTGAAAGAGGCAGGCTATACGGTCATCACAGTCGGGCTTGGTTTAAATAACGAGACTGCCACATGGCTGGGAGAGAAAGTGGCATCAGCCGGCTGTGCATTTACGGCGGATACTGCGGAGGAGTTAAACAAAATCTTTCAGAACATCCAGAGCACGATTACACAGTCAAGATCCCTGACCGGAGTGCAGGTGACGGACGTTATTGATGCGGAATTTGAGCTGACAGATGCCGAGATCCAACGTCTGAGAGCGGATGGCGCACAGGTAACGGTCAATGAGGATGGCACAACAACGGTCAGCTGGATTGATCAGGAAGTAAAGCCGAAGGAAAACGGCGCCTCCGGCTGGCAGAAAACAATCCATATCGTGGCAAAAGAATCCTGTCTGGGTGGAAATAATATGACTACAAATGTAAATCCAAATTCCTTTTTAAGCTTTGGCGGCACACAGCTGGAATTGCCGCAGCCGACCGTGAATGTGAGAATTGCGTATCAGATCACAGACACAGCAGATACGATTTTCCTCGGGGAAAATCTGGAAAACTATGCAGATGATGCGGCAGTGCGCATGAAAGATGCGGACAGCGCCAGAATGTCACAGGTGTATCTGATGTTCTATACGGACAAAGGCTGCCGTGAGGAGATCACGCAGGAAAACCTGAAAAAAGAGAGACCTAAACAGGATACCACGTATTACGCAAAAGCATTTCTGCCGGTGGAGGAAGCGACAGATGCTTCCAACGCAAACTCAACGTTAAACGGTGTGATCTATAAAAATGAGACACAGGTGGAGGCAGCGCATGCGGATGGGGAAGCCTATGCAGGAAAATATGACGTGAAAGTGAAAACGGGAACGCTTACGATCACAAAGAAAATCAGTAAAAAAGATATCAGAGCGTGTGAGGGTGATCCGATCTTTACATTTAAGATCACCAATCAGACGACAGGCGATGTTTATTATAAGACGTTAAGGTTTGGAGAGAAAAGCGCAGAGAAGCAGAACACGACAACCGGAATGTTCAATGTGAAAGCGCAGACGACACTGGAAGGACTTTCGCAGGGAATCTATAAAGTAGAAGAACTTGACACGATGGGCTTTACGTTAAAAGAGTTTACCGCAGACACAAACTGTGCATCACAGATTGCCGGAAACAGCGCACAATTTGCAGTTGGTATCCGCAGCAGAGACGAGGCCTGCAGCTTTGACGCAGAGGACTTTGTCACAACAGCGGCAGATTTACACTTGCAGGCAGACCGTGTGAACGTCACAGCCAAAAACAATAAGACCAGAAGTGATGGAAAGCTCACGGATACGGATGCCGTGAAAAATCAATTTGTGATCCATGAAAAAGCAACCAGGACGACAGATGTTGATAATCATTCCACAACAGATGTGCGCAAATAATCGGAGGCAGTGTGTATGAAAGAAATATGGAAAAAGAAAAAAATATTTGTGATTACAATTGCACTGATTGTTGGAATTATTGGAACAGCAGCAACATTTGCAATTATCACAGCAACAGCAGGAACGGTGACCAATACGTTTCAGGCGGCAAAAGTGGCAACTGAGATTGAGGAAGAGTTTGAGGGCGGAATCAAAGCAGGCAGCACCGTGAAAAAAAATCCGAGTGTGAAAAATACCGGAATTTCGGATGTGTTTGTCCGGGCAAGAATCACGGTCTCACCGGAACAGACCGAAGTGATGCTGTTAAACGGTACCTGGAACGGTACTGCTTTTTCGGAGAAAGGTAAGGCAGTGGACGGCATTGCAACCGAGCGTACGCTGTATGATCCTGACAGTAATGGAACCGGCTGGTATCAGGGCACGGACGGCTGGTTTTACTACAACAGTCCGGTTGCACCGGGGCAGAGCACGGATAATTTATTTGATGCAGTAAAAATTGGAAATGTGACAAAAAATTTCGATATCACGGTTTATCAGGAGGCAGTGTTTGCCGGAAGTTATGAGGCCAAAGATCAAGTTGAACTTCCGGTTTTGAAGGGATTTTTTGCAGAAGTAACCAAATAAGTCAGAAAGGCGCAAAAGAAAATGATAAAGAAAATTTGCAGTGTATTATCAATGGTGGTATTTCTTGGACTGCTTGTGATTGCGGGCTTTCTGTTTGTCCCGAAAATGCTTGGATATGATGAGTATGCGGTCTTAAGCGGCAGCATGGAACCCGGGATCCCGGTCGGGGCGATCGTCTACGATAAAAATTTTACCGGGAGTGAGGCGAGGGATGGAGTAGTCGTCACTTATCAGCTTCCGGCGGGAACGCTGGTGACGCACAGGATCATTTCGGTGGATAAGGAGGAACAGACCGTTGTCACGCAGGGAGACGCTAATAATATTGCAGATGCAGCTCCTGTTGCATGGCAGCAGATCATCGGGGTGTATGCATTTCATATCCCGTATCTTGGATATATTTCCATTTATGCAAAGACACCGCTTGGTATTGCGGTGGTGTGCGGTGTTTTGATCGTGCTGATCCTTTTAAACTTCATCCCGGATATTTTAGAGGAGGATAAGAAGAAAAATTTAAATACGGAATGAAGAACAGTTGCTGAAATTTCTGATATATGACCGCCGTGTGACCATTGAGTGATAAAACAGTATCGTGACAAAAAGGTTTCTGATAAGGCAGGAACCGCAAGTTGCAGAATGGAAAGTACATAAGAATGAAAAGATTATCATGAAATGAAAAAGGAGATCAGAAATTATGAAGAAAACAAAATTAATCACACTGCTTGGAGCAATCAGCCTGATCGGTGCAATCGGCGCAGGCAGCACATTTGCTTACCTGACGAGCACAACCGGAACTGTCACCAACACCTTTACCGTCGGAAATGTAAACTTTGATGATGATCCGCTGACAGGCGGTTTATCCGAATCCAAAGTGGCAAGAGATGAAAACAGCGGTCTGTATGTGGATGCTGACGGCACCGGAGAGTGGACGGTAAAAGAAAATAAGTACGAGGATCTGGTTGCAGGAGAAGTGGTATATAAAGATCCGACTGTACACATGGCAGATGATTCACAGGATGCATGGGTATTTGCAAAAATCGTGAATGCAAATCCGGA
>ENA-ORSG01001697-ORSG01001697.1-human-gut-metagenome-genome-assembly--contig:-NODE-1697-length-12176-cov-6.561917_pt1 | contig 12176 bp, 10 predicted proteins | sample MGYA00242189_ERZ509156 | MGnify/ENA primary metagenome ERZ509156 (study PRJEB26280, sample SAMEA2338666) | human gut metagenome | biome: human gut; feature: human-associated habitat; material: faeces...
ACATCATAATAGAGAAGTATGTTGGTAAGGATCCAATCGTGGTTATTCCTGATGAAATAGATGGAAAGAAGGTTGTTGGATTTCATGATACTTTTACGAATGATAAAAATATTATAGCAGTTCGAATAGGTGATAATATTACAGAAATAGACCGATATGCATTTGGAAATGCAGAAAATTTGAAATATCTGGTGTTAGGGGAATCTGTGAAGAGTATAGATGGAGGAAATTTCTTTGGAACAAACTTAAAGGAATTGATTCTTAATGATGGGTTGGAAAGAATAGGCGAAGATGAATTTACATATATTGTAGATCCGCCATTAGATAACAGTGGTATGGATTTAAAAATACCTGAGAGCGTTACAGAACTCCATGTTTCTGATTTTAATCTCATTGGTAAACCGGGTTCATATGCTGAACAGTATGCAAATGAACATGCAGATAGCCGTGTTACATTCACAGCAGAATAATTTCGTATGCTTTACTTCTGGTTGACGATTAAGCTAAAGCCCCGGACTGTTTGACATAGTTTGCAACAAGGGGCATCATTATGTAAATTTTAAGGGCTTTCCATCATGGGAAGCTCTTTTTCTTGCTTTATAGGAAATTTCTCAAATCGTCAGAAATAGTGCATAATAAACTGGAAATAAAAAATGACATGACAAAAGAGCGAATGTTGGATTCGCCATGACGTTGTTTATGACGTTTTTTGTTTTGGTTTAGGGTAGCTGCACTATCTGACTATGGAGAAAGAATTATTATGAGCATGGATTTATCCATATTTCATAACCTTTCGATATTGTTCAAATAGTGCAGTTTTTTTGTGGTAAACTTCTAAAACCAACATAGAAGTACCACATTCGGAACAACAGAGAGGGTCGCATCCGAAAGAGAGCAGAATGGAGTGCTGCCAATCCTGAATAGAACGCAGGAAACGTTGTTTTTTAGCAGAAATACATTTACGAAGTTTCTTTTCCTGTTTGTGATGTTTTGCATATATCCCATAGTAGCGAAGCATTTTGAAATGTTTTTCAGGGATGTGGACAATCAGTTTCTGGATGAAGTCCAAAGCAGGAATAGTTTCAGTAACAGTTTTGTTGTTTTCGTGTCTGGTGTACATTTCATTTTTAACTTTACGAAAAGATGGACCAATGGATATGAGGATTCCATTTCACAATGGCGATGAACACAAGAAACAAGCTTACAGGACATATGAAAAGAACGAAGCTGGTTGTATTTGTTTCCGCAGGAAGGGCAAAAACGACTTTTACAGCGAAAGGGAACAAATTTAAGATTTCCACAGTGAGGACAGCCATACATGGCACCAACGTGAGAAGAATCACCACAATGAATCATCTTGTTGACATTTTCGATAACAGAAGGACGAGGATGAAGTTTGTAAATGATAGGTTCATAATCAGTAAAGATAGATTGTAATATATTCATAATAGAATTTTACAATAAAGAGAGACAAAGGAAACCCCCTTCCCCTCATGAATGAGGGGTCAGGGGAGCTGAGAGTGTCGAAGACACTTTTTTATGGATTCCTGACATATCTGTCCGTTATCGTGGCGGTTGCCATGACTTACTTTTTAAAGAAAACAAGAAAAGGACTGAACTTAAGAGCGGTCGGCGAAAGCCCGGCAACAGCGGATGCAGCAGGTATCAATGTCTCAAAGTACAAATATGCTGCCACAGTGACCGGCGCAGCAATCGCAGGTCTTGGCGGACTTTATTTTGTTATGGAATATCTGGGTGGTACCTGGTCGAACAATGGATTCGGTGACAGAGGATGGCTTGCAATCGCACTTGTAATCCTGGCATTGTGGAATCCGGATCATGCAATCTGGGGATCTTTTGTGTTTGGTGGATTATATATTTTATATATCTATCTTCCGGGATTGAACAGGGCAACACAGGAGCTTGTAAAAATGCTTCCGTATGTTGTGACAATTATCGTCCTGATCATCACAAGTAAGAGAAATAAACAGGAAAATCAGCCGCCGGCAAGCCTTGGAGAGGCATATTTCAGGGAGGACCGGTAAAACGGCAGGAAAAGGAAGCGAAGCTGCCTGGGTGCAGCCGCTTCTTTTTTGTTTTGTAAATAGCTGGAAAACAGTGAAAAGTATGCTATAATAAAGAATGCCGAGCGATTTTATGCTTGCGTCTGAATCATACATCATGTAATATGTTAGATAGACTTCATTTTTGAAAAACAAGGAGGAAATTATGGAAAACGAGACTGTCTCTAAGAATTTTATTGAGCAGATGATTGATAAAGATATCGAGGAGGGATACTGCCATGAGGTTCATACCAGATTCCCACCGGAACCAAACGGTTACCTTCATATTGGACATGCAAAGTCCATTCTTTTAAACTACGGGCTGGCACAGAAGTACGGCGGAAAGTTCAATCTTCGATTTGATGATACAAACCCGACCAAGGAGAAAACAGAATTTGTAGAGGCAATCCAGTCTGATATTGAATGGCTTGGCGCTGACTGGGAGGGAAGACTGTTCTTTGCATCGGATTATTTCGAACAGATGTATGAAGGAGCTGTAAAGCTGATCAAAAAGGGAAAAGCTTACGTATCAGACCTTTCCGCAGAACAGATCCGTGAATACAGAGGAACTTTGACAGAACCGGGAAAAGAAGATCCATACAGCACACGTTCTGTAGAAGAGAATCTGGCATTATTTGAAGATATGAAGAATGGTAAGTTCGCCGATGGAGAAAAAGTACTCCGTGCAAGGATCGACATGGCATCTTCCAATATTAATATGAGAGATCCGGTTATCTATCGTGTGGCACATATGACACACCACAGAACAGGCGACAAATGGTGCATCTATCCAATGTATGACTATGCACATCCAATCGAGGATGCGATCGAGGGAATTACCCATTCTATCTGTACTCTGGAGTTCGAAGACCACAGACCATTATATAACTGGGTAGTGGAAGAAGTTGGCAAAGATATGATCCCAAATAAGGATGAGATGCCGCCAAGACAGATTGAGTTTGCAAAATTATACCTCACAAATGTAGTAACCGGAAAACGTTACATCAAACGTCTGGTAGAAGAAGGCATCGTTGACGGATGGGATGATCCTCGTCTGGTTTCGATCGCAGCACTCAGAAGAAGAGGATTTACACCGGAATCCATTAAGATGTTCGTAGATCTTTGCGGAATCTCCAAAGCAAACAGTTCTGTCGATTATGCAATGCTCGAGTACTGTATCCGTGAGGATTTGAAATTAAAGAAACCACGTATGATGGCAATCCTTGATCCGGTCAAAGTAGTCATTGATAACTATCCGGAAGGACAGATTGAATATCTGGATGTTGTGAATAACCTTGAAAATGAAGAACTTGGAAGCAGAAAAGTTCCATTTGGAAGGGAAATTTACATCGACCGTGAGGACTTTATGGAAGAACCACCAAAGAAATACTTCCGTATGTTCCCGGGAAATGAAGTCCGTCTTATGAATGCATACTTTGTAACATGCAACAGCTTCGTGAAAGATGAGAACGGTAAAGTGACAGAGATCCACTGTACCTACGATCCGGCTTCCCGCGGAGGAAACAGCCCGGATGGACGTAAAGTAAAAGGAACGATCCAGTGGGTATCTGCTGAGAAGAATGTAAAAGCAGAGATCCGGTTGTATGAAAATATTGTGGATGAAGAGAAGGGTGTATACAATGAGGACGGAAGCCTGAACCTGAATCCAAACTCACTGACAGTATTAAAGGACTGTTATGTAGAGGAGAATCTTGCAGACGCAAAGGCTTATGACAGCTTCCAGTTTGTGCGTCAGGGATTCTTCTGTGTAGATGCAAAAGATTCTACACCGGAACATCTCGTATTTAACAGGATCGTTTCGCTGAAGAGTTCATTTAAATTACCGTCAAATAACTAATTTACGATCAAGAAAAGCAGTCAATATTGGAGGAACGTATATGAATTTATTCAAGGGACTAGAAAAGTTCGGTCTGAAGACAGAGGGTACAGAAAATCTGTTTGAAGAAGAAAAAAGGACCAATGCATCAACAGAGCAGGGAGAGGCAAAAGAAGAAATACCTTCTGAGGAATCATTTCTGTTAGAAAAATCAGTGCGCTGCACTGTGTGCGATAAAGTGTTCAAAACAAAAATGATCAAAAACGGAAGAGTGAAACGTCTCGAACCGGATTTTGATCTGAGACCAAGATTTATGTATATTGATACTTTAAAATATGATGTTGCATCATGTCCAAACTGCGGTTATACAGCAATGAACCGCTACTTTGAACATCTGTCATCGGTCCAGATCAAACTGATCAAAGAGAAAATATGTGCAAATTTTAAGCCGACTGGTGAAGAACCGGCGGTATATGATTATGATACGGCAATCAACCGTTACAAACTCGCACTGTTTAATACTCTGGTAAAAAAAGGAAAAGCAAGTGAGAAGGCATATACCTGTCTTAAGATTTCATGGCTCTATCGTGGAAAGTTAGAGGGCATGGATGAGAAGGATGCTTCGCTGGAACAGGAACGCAGGGAGTGTCTGGAGCAGCAGGAGGCATTTTATAATCAGGCTTATGAAGGCTTTTTAAAAGCAGTATCAACTGAGATGTTTCCAATGTGCGGCATGGATCAGACAACAGTAGATTACCTGTTAGCTGTTATGTCAAAGCATTTCAAACGTTACGATACTGCGTCCAAATGTATTTCCAGGATCTTGTCTACAAGCTCTGCTTCTAAGAAGATGAAGGATCGTGCATTCGATCTGAAAGAGGAGATCATCCGGGAAATTAAGGATTCCAAAGCGTAAAAGGCGGCAGGGGAAGATCAGACATCAGAATTGGCAAAGAGTAAGAGGATTGCAATGAACGAGATTATGATTGATCTGCAGGGGGGTGCGAAAGCACCCCTTTATGAAAAAATATATGAATATATAAAAAATGAGATTGTTGACGGTAAGATTTCCAAAGGGGAAAAATTACCGTCAACCCGTTTATTGGCAAAAAATCTGTCTGTGAGCCGCAGCACGGTGGAACTGGCATACGATCAGCTTTTGGCAGAAGGGTATATTGAGGCAGAACCATACCGGGGATATTTTGTCTGTGATATTGAGGCGCTGTATCAGTTAGAACAGCGGAACAATATGCAGGAAAAACTGCAGGCAGGGCAGGACTGGCAGCCGGGATGGAAAACTGAGATAAAACGTGGAGCAGGATCTTCAAAACAGAAGGAAATTGATTTTTCCCCTTACACGATCGATACGCAGAATTTTCCGTACAATGTCTGGCGGAAACTGCATAAAAATGTCCTGCTTGATGACAGGGAAGAAATTCTTTTGTCGGGAGATGGACAGGGAGATTACGAACTCCGCAGGGCAATTGCAGATTATCTTCATCAGGCAAGAGGTGTGAATTGTGTCGCAGAACAGATCATAATCGGCGCAGGTAATGAATATTTAGAACTTCTGCTTGCGCAGGTGTTAGGAGAAAAGAAGACCGTATTGATGGATGATCCGACTTATCTGCAGGCGTACCGCACTTTTTCCAATATGGGTTATCTGGTGAAAAATATTCCGGCAGAGCAGGGGAGTATGCCGATCGAGGCAGTGCGCAGGGAAAACGCAGATATCTTATATGTTATGCCGTCACACCAGTTCCCGTTGGGAACAGTCATGCCTCTAAAACAGCGGCTGGAGCTTTTAAAATGGGCATCGGAGAAAGAAGGCAGATATCTGATTGAGGATGATCATGACAGTGAGTACCGTTATAAAGGAAAGCCGATCCCATCGTTACAGAGCATTGACCACGAGGAGAAAGTCATTTATCTCGGTACTTTTTCTAAGAGCATTGCACCGTCACTCCGTATCAGTTACATGGTGCTGCCACAACATTTGTTAAAAAATTATCAGAACTTCTGTGGCTTTTATTCCACAACTGTTTCAAAAATCCAGCAGGAAGTTTTGCGCGAATTTATCCGTGGTGGATATTTTGGAAGACATCTAAATAAAATGCGTGGAATTTACAAAAACAAACACGACTTTCTGGTCAGTGAATTGAAGAAAAGACCGTGGGTGGAAAACATTGCGGGAGATAATGCGGGACTTCACGTTCTGGTGCAGGTGGATACGCAGATGAGTGAGGAGGAATTATGTGAGAGAGCCGCAGAGCAGGGAATCCATCTGATGGGAATATCGGAACATTATATACATAAGCCACCGGTTTCAAAACCTGTTATTCTTCTGGGGTACGGAAAACCGGATGAAAAAAAGATTTTGGAGGGGCTGAACCGGCTGGAACATATGATTTTAAAGTGAAAATGATCATGAAATAAATTAGTAAAAAACGCTGCCACAGATGGATGTGACAGCATTTTACTATGCAGGAGCATTAATTATTTTTATTATTTTCTTTCTGCAGCTCTAACATCTTCATTGCGCGGACTTTTAATGGAAGTCCGAATAATGTGATGAATCCGTCTGCATCGTGATGGTCGTAAAGATCACCTGTTGTGAAGCTTGCGAGGGATTCACTGTAGAGAGAGTATGGGGAAGTAGTTCCGGCTTTGATGATGTTTCCTTTGTAAAGCTTGAATTTTACCTCACCGGTCACATATTCCTGTGTGGACTCTACGAAAGCCTGTACTGCTTCACGGAGTGGTGTGAACCATTTTCCTTCGTATACGATCTGGGCGAGCTTGTTACCCATATCTTTTTTCACTTCCATGGTAGCGCGGTCGAGAACGAGTTCCTCTAACTGCTCATGAGCTTCCATGAGGATGGTTCCACCAGGAGTCTCATAAACACCGCGGGATTTCATGCCGACGACACGGTTCTCTACGATATCAATAATACCGATACCATGTTTTCCACCGAGTGTATTTAATTCACGGATGATATCAGAAACTTTCATTTTCTTTCCGTTGACGGAAACAGGAACACCCTTTTCAAATGTCATTGTGACATATTCACCCTCGTCCGGAGCTTTCTCAGGTGGAGTAGTCAAAACTAAAAGATGTTCGTAATTTGGCTCTAAGGATGGATCTTCCAACTCAAGACCCTCGTGGCTGATGTGCCATAAGTTACGGTCACGGCTGTAGCTGGAATCTACAGAGAATGGAAGATGGATGCCATGTGCCTTACAGTAATCAATCTCATCCTGACGGGACTGTAATTTCCAGTTGCTGTCACGCCATGGAGCGATGATTTTTAAGTCTGGAGCAAGTGCTTTGATACTTAACTCGAAACGGATCTGGTCGTTACCTTTTCCGGTAGCACCGTGGCAGATGGCAGTAGCGCCTTCTTTTCGTGCAATCTCAACCAGTTTCTTGGCAATTCCCGGACGAGCCATGGAAGTACCTAATAAATATTTGTTTTCGTATACAGCGTTTGCCTGTACGCATGGAACAATGTAATCATCACAAAATTCATCTACGATGTCCTCGATGTATAATTTGGAAGCACCGCATAATTTGGCTCTTTCGTCAAGTCCGTTCAATTCTTCTTCCTGTCCGCAGTCTACGCAGCAACAGATAACTTCGTAACCATAAGTTTCTTTTAACCATGGGATAATGGCTGTGGTATCAAGACCACCGGAGTACGCTAAAATAACTTTTTCTTTCATAAGAGTGAATCCTTTCTGTCGGTATATTCTTTTTATCATGTAAACCGTTCTTTCGTGTATGACAATGATTTTGCCACGAAACGATTTCTTCTGAAACTTAATATATACTATGTGGACAGGAAATGCAAGTGAAAAAATATACATAATCTAATAATAAAAATGCATAAAAGTATGCAATAACAACAGAAGTTTATGCAGAAGAATCTATATTAATTAAGGTAAGAAAACTATAAATCTTGAAAAAATAAGAAAAAACATGAAAAACAGTATTGCATAAAAATAATAATGAATGTATAATTATGCAATAAATATTTAAAACCGGGAAACAAAAAATACTTTACTATCCTAAAGAGCTGTACTATGATAGAAACGAATTAGAGTGGTAAAGTGTAAAAAGAGAAAACCCTTCGGGGAGATTGGAGAATAGATTATGGTAAAAGTTGGAATTATTGGAGCAACCGGCTATGCAGGAAATGAACTTGTCCGATTGTTGATGGGACACAAAGATGTGGAGATCAAATGGTACGGTTCCAGAAGTTACATAGATAAGAAATATGCAGAAGTTTATCAGAATATGTTTGAGATCGTAGAGGATAACTGTCTCGATGATAATATGGAAGAGCTTGCTTCCAAGGTGGATGTGATCTTTACCGCAACCCCACAGGGATTTCTGGCAGGTGTCCTGACAGAGGAGATCTTATCCAGAGTAAAAATTATCGATCTGAGTGCAGATTTCCGTATTAAAGATGTCAAGACCTATGAGAAATGGTACAAGATCGAACACAAGAGTCCACAATTTATTGAGGAAGCTGTGTATGGACTCTGCGAGATCAATCGCGACAAGGTAAAAGGTGCAAGACTGATCGCAAACCCGGGATGTTACACAACCTGTTCTATTTTAACGGCATATCCACTCGTAAAAGAGGGACTGATCGATCCTGACACCCTGATCATTGATGCAAAATCAGGAACATCCGGAGCCGGAAGAGGTGCAAAACTTCCTAATCTGTTTTGCGAGGTGAATGAGAATATGAAAGCTTATGGTGTAACGAACCACAGACACACACCGGAGATAGAAGAACAGCTTGGCTATGCGGCAGGAAAAGAGATCGTGGTCAATTTTACCCCACATCTCGTACCGATGAACCGCGGTATCCTTGCAACAGAATATGCAACGTTAAATAAGAAAGCAGACGGCACGCTTCCAACATACGAGGAAGTGAAAGCTGTTTACGATAAATATTATAAGAACGAAAAATTTGTCCGTGTACTGGAAAAAGATATCTGCCCGGAAACAAAATGGGTAGAGGGAAGCAATTACGTGGATGTGAACTTCAAAATTGATGAGAGAACCGGAAGAATCGTCATGATGGGAGCACTCGATAACCTTGTAAAAGGTGCAGCCGGTCAGGCAGTGCAGAATATGAACCTCTTATTCGGTTTCGATGAGGCGGAGGGATTAAATCTTGTCCCAATGTTTCCGTAAGAGACCGTGGAGCAGCCATCCAGCTGAGATGAACAGCATGCGAAGCCGATTTATAGAAAACTGCCCCAGAGAGGCAGACAGCAAGGAAGATGAAAAATAACATGAATGATACAAATTTAACGATCCGTCCCATGAAAATAGATGACTTTGAGCAGGTACACAGCCTCTGGATGGAGATCCACGGCTTTGGCATCCGAAGCATTGACGATTCGAAAGAGGGTGTGGAGCGTTTTATCCGAAGAAATCCGACCACGAGCATGGTGGCAGTGTGTGATGGAAAGATCGTCGGCGCGATCCTCTGCGGGCATGACGGCAGAAGAGCAGGACTTTATCATGTCTGTGTACAGGAAAATTACAGAAAACACGGAATCGGGCAGAAACTCGTGGAGCGGTGTCTCGAAGCATTGAAAGCAGAAAAAATTTCCAAAGTCAATCTGATCGCCTTCAAGCAGAACGAGATCGGCAACCGCTTCTGGCAGAGCCTCGGCTGGAAATACTGCGACAACGTGAATTATTATGAGTATGTATTGAATGAAGAGAATATTACCGTGTTTAATCCGTAGAAAGAATTAATATAGACAATTGCCTAAATAACGAATTAGATAATTGCGAAACTCTAATTCAGATTATGAAGATTGTGAAGCATTAACAAAAGTTTCGAAGACACGCTCTCGCTACGTGTCGCTCGCAACGGTACTAGCATGCCAGCCACAGCAAACGCTATGTCTGCCAAGCAAGAACCGGCGGCTCCCCAGTGTCTTCTCAACCTTTTGTCAATTTTTCACAATTTAATCTACTGTATCTATGAGTTTCGCAATTGTCTAAATAACGAATAATTATAAGGAGATAAATCATGAAACAGATCACAGGCGGTGTGAACGCAGCAAAAGGTTTTCAGGCAGCAAGTACAGCAGCAGGAATCAAATACAAAGACAGAAAAGACATGGCAATGATCTACAGTGAAGTTCCATGTAAGGCAGCAGGAACTTTTACGACCAATATCGTAAAGGCAGCTCCGGTCAAATGGGATCACAATGTGGTATACAACAGCAAAGCAGCACAGGCGGTTGTCATCAATGCAGGAATTGCCAACGCCTGCACCGGAGAGGAAGGCATGGGCTATTGCAGGCAGACAGCTGAGAAAGTAGAAAAAGTATTAGGCATTGCAGCAGACGAGGTGTTGGTTGCATCTACCGGAGTTATCGGCATGCAGCTCCCAATCGACCGTATCTGTAACGGGATCGATGCCATGGTGCCACTGTTAAAAGGAGATACCGGGAGCGGAACTGAGGCTTCCAAAGCGATCATGACCACAGACACAAAAAACAAAGAGGTGGCAGTGACCATCGAACTTGGTGGAAAAATGGTAACGATCGGAGGCATGTGCAAAGGCTCCGGCATGATCCATCCGAATATGTGTACGATGCTTAGCTTTGTCACAACAGATGCGGCAATCTCCAAAGAGTTATTGCAGGAGGCATTGAGCGCTGATGTGCAGGACACCTACAATATGATTTCTGTTGACGGTGACACTTCCACGAATGATACCTGTCTGTTACTTGCAAACGGGCTGGCAGAAAACCCGGAGATCACAGAGAAAAATGCAGATTATGAGGAATTCTGCAAGGCACTGAACTTTGTCAATGAGACGCTGGCAAAGAAAATGGCAGGCGACGGCGAGGGCGCAACCGCATTGTTTGAGGTGAAGATCATCGGTGCCGAGAGCAAAGAACAGGCGAAAGTTTTAAGTAAGTCTGTCATTACCTCAAGTCTCACCAAAGCAGCGATTTACGGACATGACGCAAACTGGGGACGAATCCTCTGTGCAATGGGTTATTCCGGTGCAACGTTTGACCCGGAAAAAGTAGATTTATTCTTTGAGAGTGCCGCAGGAAAAATGCAGATCATCAAAAACGGTGTTGCGGTGGATTACAGCGAGGAGGAGGCAACCAGAATCCTGTCCGAGCCTGCCGTTACTGCAATCGCAGATGTCAAAATGGGCAATGCATCCGCTACCGCATGGGGCTGTGACCTGACCTATGACTATGTAAAAATCAATGCGGATTACCGTTCTTAGGGGGATAGAAAAATGGAAGAAAAAAACATGAACGAACTTTTGAAAAAAGCGGAGGTGCTGATCGAGGCACTTCCATATATCCAGCGCTTTAACCGTAAGATCATCGTTGTCAAATACGGCGGAAGTGCCATGGTGGACGAGGAATTAAAGCAGCACGTCATTCAGGATGTCACTTTATTAAAACTGGTAGGTTTCAAGCCAATCATCGTGCACGGCGGCGGCAAAGAGATCAGCAGATGGGTAGAGAAAGCCGGCATGGAACCGGAGTTTGTCAACGGACTGCGCAAGACAGACGAGGCGACGATGGAAATTGCGGAGATGGTATTAAATAAAGTGAACAAATCTCTTGTAAAACTGGTGCAGGAGCTGGGTGTAAATGCTGTCGGCATCAGCGGAAAAGACGGCGGAATGTTAAAAGTGGAGAAAAAATATTCCAACGGACAGGATATCGGTTACGTCGGCGAGATCACACAGGTCAACCCACAGATTTTATATGATCTTCTGGAAAAAGATTTCCTTCCGATCATTTGCCCGATTGGATCTGATGAGCATTACGCAAGCTACAACATCAATGCAGATGATGCGGCCTGTGCCATTGCCCGTGCCGTAAACGCAGAGAAGCTGGCATTCCTGACGGATGTAGAGGGTGTTTACCGTGACTTTGAGGACAAGAGCTCCTTGATTTCCGAGATGACCGTAAAAGAGGCACAGGACTTCGTGAACAGCGGAAGCCTGGGAGGCGGCATGCTGCCGAAGCTGCAGAACTGCATCGACGCCATCGAGAATGGCGTATCCCGTGTACATATTCTGGATGGACGTATACCGCATTGCCTCCTTCTGGAAATCTTTACAAACAAAGGTATTGGTACTGCAATTCTAAAAGATGATGGGGAGAAATATTACAATGAGCATGAATGAACAGATGGAAGAATCTGAAGCCAGTATTCTTCATACATATAACCGTTTTCCAGTAGTTTTTGAAAAAGGC
>ENA-ORSG01001698-ORSG01001698.1-human-gut-metagenome-genome-assembly--contig:-NODE-1698-length-12173-cov-5.113880_pt1 | contig 12173 bp, 10 predicted proteins | sample MGYA00242189_ERZ509156 | MGnify/ENA primary metagenome ERZ509156 (study PRJEB26280, sample SAMEA2338666) | human gut metagenome | biome: human gut; feature: human-associated habitat; material: faeces...
ACGATGCGAGCATCGTCCCCTACAAATGATTTGCAGAGTTTATCACCATCGGCAAGGTTTCTCCACGGTACGATGGAAACATCACGCCCGGACCAGAGCGACCGAGACATCGTTGACGTTGGTGCCGGTGGGGCCGGTGATAATCAGGCCATTGCATTTTTGCAGGGCATGGTAGGCATCGTTATCAGCCAGCGTGGCAAAGATATCGCAGCCCTGGGCTTTCAGCGCGGCCTGGGGGGTGCTGTCCACAAAGCCGCCAGCGGCATCGGTGGGGCCGTCGGTGCCGTCACTGCCCACGGAGAACACTGCGGCGTTCTGTCCCGCCAGCGCCGGGGCTGCGGCCAGCGCCAGTTCCTGATTGCGTCCGCCCAGCCCTTTGCCGGTCAGGTGCACCACGGTTTCCCCGCCCGCGATAAAGGCCAGCTTTTTCCCCTGCCCCGCATGGGTGCGGGCGATGGCACTCAGAAAGCTGCCTGCCTCCTTGGCTTCGCAACAGAGCCGGTCGGTGAGGAGGATGGGCTCATATCCCAGCTCCCGGCAGGCTTTAGCGGCAGCAGTGCACAGCTCTCGGACGCTGCCGGTGATATGAGTGGTCACGTTGTCAAGGGCTTTCGGCGTTTCCTGTGCCAGCAGCGCCTTCGCCTGTTCCGACAGGTTCAGGTGGTATTTCTCCGCAATGGCAAGCGCTTGTGCACAGGTGGAGGAATCCGGCACCGCCGGGCCACTGGCGATCATATCCAGCGGGTCACCCAGAATATCGCTGAGCACGATGCTGAACACCCTTGCAGGCACGCAGTGCTGCGCGAACCGCCCGCCCTTGACTCCGGACAGCCGCTTGCGGATGGTATTCATCTCCACGATATCGGCTCCGCTGGCAAGGAGCTGATTGGTGATGTCCTGCAATTCCCCGCCGGGGACAAGCGGCTTTTCAAACAGGGCGCTGCCGCCGCCGGAAAGCAAAAACAGCACCGTGTCCTCTGCGGTCAGCCCCTGTACCAGCGCCAAAGCTTTTTCGGTGGCTGCAAAGCCGTTGGCATCCGGTACGGGATGACCTGCCTCATAACAATTTACACCGGGGATTCTGCCTTTTACATGGCCGTACTTGGTCACCACCACGCCGCCGTCCACGCGCCCCAGTGTCTGCACGGCGGCGTATGCCATCTGCCAAGCGGCCTTGCCTGCCGCCACCAGCAGCACTCTGCCGCCTCCGGGCTGAAAGTCCTCCAGCGCGCGGCACACGGCTTTATCCGGCAGAACCGCCTGAATGCTGGAACAGATGATCTCATCCGCATCCCGCCGCAATGTGGTATTCATAATACAGTCCTCCTAACAGAGTTTGCCCATTCTCGATCCGAATGACCTGCTGCGCAATTTCCGAGTGATGCAGGGCTTTACGCGGTCAGGTCTTTTTTGCCGGGGTTCAGGACGAGCCACACGCCCTCGCCTTCACGGTTGCGGTTTTCGTGGCTGCCATAGTAGACATAGAGCTTGCTCAGGGATACCGCACCGATCTCTTCCGCAGTGGGGGCGGCGGCAGTCAGGGCTTCGGCGGTGACTGCGCCGTTCTCGGCTTCGCTCACGTCTGCCCATGCGGTCTCGTTGGCAGTCGTCAGTTCATTCACCTCGGCACGGCCCATGTATGCCGGAATATGTTCCGGGTCAAGGCCGATAGCTTCCGTAAAAGACGCCACAGCCTCGGTGTAGTTCAGCTCGGTCAGGTATTTCCGTCCCAACTCGATCTTATCCGCTGCCGTAACCGCTTTTTTGCTTTTTTCAGTTGCTACATTTTGTATTCCTCCAAAGCGCAACCCCAAAGTTATGCTTCAAACATTTTCCAGCTGACACAGCCGTCCAGCCAGAATTTTCCGTTTCCAGAGGTCATGCGCACCTTATTCTGTGCATCCAGATCGTTAAAGTGCCACCACTCCGAGGCCAGCGGTGTCATGCCTGCATTGGTACAGTACCCCTGCAGCCGCCGCGCACCGTCTGTCATGGATGCCGATGCAGTGGCCCGCTTCCATGCGGTGGCCGAATTAGAAGTTACCGGGCCGGTAAAGCAGGCCGCCGCACTGCTCAGCTCGTGCATGGCAGAGGGCATGGCGTATTCCTCACCGGTCACCTGTACAAAGGGACACCCCGCCATGCTGTGCTCTGTCTGCTCAGTGATGCGCAGCAGGGTCGTGTCCATTGCCACACCGCGCTGATGGTTGGAAAGAGACGTTGCAATAAACCAGCCGATATTCCACGCGCCCTTGTTCAGCGCCGTCATCAGTTCCTTGTCCATCCTTGCCTTGGCGTACACCGCATCCTTTACCAGCATCTGCACCTCATAGGGTCGGAATGTCTCTATGATCTTCAGGCAATCGCCCTCCTTCAAAGCATTTTTCTGCGCTGCACCAACCTTTTTTGCCATAGCGTAATTGATAGGCATTAGATACTCATCCCGCCCAAGGCGCTGGTTGTAGAACAGGCCGTCATACAGTTTCTGTCCCGTAATGCCTTCAATATCCTTTCCGCAGGTTTTAAAGATCGATGCCTTGGCATTGGGGTTTTCGTATACGATGGAAGGCAGAACATCGGGCAGATTGATCATACACAGTTCATTTTCCAACCAGCCCACGGTGCCGTCCAGCAGGCAGACCTGCCAATATGCGCCAGACTCCTGCCGGATATAAAACATATCTCCCGCTGCAAGTCTGCGCAGTACCGTACTGGCCCCATCCGGTCTCTCGTACAGCAGCATCACAGCCGCCCCTGCAAAGCCTGTTGAACCTTCCAACGGCAGTTCGAAGTTCTGGGGAACGCGGATACCATCCCGCAGAACCGCATTGTCGTCCAGTGCTGCATTCCACATCGGTCCGGTTTCAGAGACCGGATCACTGACTTCCTGCTGCTGCCAGCTGACAGCCCGCTCTTCCACTGTGGGGTTCTGGCAGCCCGTCAGAAGCCATGCGCATGCCATGGCCGAAAGGCACAGAAAATCACGTCTTGTTGTTTTCATGTATTTTCCGTCCCTTCTTCCTGCTGTTCCTGTGCCGGAGTTTCCGGCGCTGTCGGTGCCTTCAATGCGGTCTCCTGCTCTGCCGCCGATCCCTCCGGCGACTGCGTCGGCTGTTGTGCCGCCGGGGCAGTCTGCCCCGCTTCCGTTGTTTCGGTCTGTGTCGGCTGCGCTTCCAGCAGTTCTTCCTCCGGCGGTTCGCCCTCTGCATCCTTTGCAAGATCGTCCTCCGGTGCCTGATCCCCAACCGGCTGAACACTGCCGCTGCCGTTCAGGTTGCTGCTAAGTGCGCCCTCCCCGAATGTGCCCGACTGACTGACGCCGTTGATAAAATAGTAGCTTTTTTCATGGGAATGATCCCATCCCTGCTTCGGTTCTCCATTTGTCCCAAAAGCATAGGGCTGGCCATCGATCACACACCACCCGGTCATCTGATTTCCGTTGCCGTCCAAATAGCGCGTGCCCGCATCCGTTTCAACCCAGCCGGCCTGACTGACACCGTCCACAAAGAAATAATCCTTTCCATCGATCTCTGTCCAGCCCTGTGCCGGTGCGCCGCTGTTGTCGTAGTATTTCAGGACGCCGTCCGTTTTTTTCCAACCGTTCAGTCGGTTTTTGACCCGTCCATCGCTATCCAGTTCCCAGACCTTTCCGTCCTCCTGATAAGTACCGGTGCGCGGATGTCCGGTTTCGTCAAAGCAGTACTGCACTCCGTCCAGCATGATCCAGCCGGTGTACAACTGTCCGGTCTCCGGTTGGAAATAGTAGTATTTTCCGTCTATCTTCGCTTCGCCCTGGGTGAGCTCTCCATCTGCGTTGGCATAGCCGACATAGCCGTTCTCTTCAATCCAGCCGACCTTCAAAAAGTTGTTGCTGCCAAAATAGTAGAGCTTATAGTTGATCTCATACAGCCCCTGCGCACGGGTGCCGGTAGTCGGCGAGATATAGTAGCGATGCAGTCCTTCGCCGTGCCACCCCGTAGTCTTACTCTGGATCACATTGTAAACTCCAAAAGCGGCCCCTGTGAGCAGACACAGGCACACCAGTACTACACCGACGGCTTTCAGCGGCGTTGCCGCCCTTCTTCTGCGCGTATTCTGCGTCACGCTAAACCGATATCGTTTGATCTTCTGGCGTTTCATTCTCATCTTCCCATATAAAGATTCAGCCCCCGGTGGAATGCCAGAGGCCGAATTTCATGTTTAATAGGCGTCCTGTACCGTCTCTTTACCGTTTTCACGGTAGGTCGTCACAGTAAAGCCGTTGTAATACAGCAGGCCATCCTCGCCATCACCGATGCAGCTGGAAGCATACTCCGAACTGTTCGGCTTGCCAATAGCGGCATACAGCTTGGAAACGTCTTTGCCCACATACTTCAGGGCAGTTTCCAGGCTGGCAGTTTCTGCCGGAGCAGTCTCTGTAACGGGCTTGCTTTCCACAGGCTCCGTCTTTTCTTCTTTGGAGGAAGCAGCCGTCTCCTGCTTTGCAGGCTTAGATTTTGCCGCAGTCTCGGCCTTGGATTCGGCCTTGGATTCGGCCTTCGACTCTGCCTTGGATTCGGCCGGTTTCTCCGATGCCGCCTCGCTTACCGCAGAAGAAGCTTCAGAAACTGCCTCCGAGACAGCCTCGCTTTCCGGCACAGCCTCCGACGAAGCAGCCTCCAATGCCACAACGGAAACCGATTCGGATTCCACAGCCGAGGAAGCGGTCGTTTCTGCTTTTGCCCCGCATCCCGATGCCAGAAGCATCGCACCGCAGAGCACTACACCCATCATCTTATAGTTTACATTCATTTTGTTTGTTCCTTCTTTCTATTCTTTCAGTCAGTCGGCCAAGGCGCAGAAGACCCATTCACCGTCCGACAGAAATGCTGCTTTTAGTTGCTGCTCCCGCACATTCTGCGGAAGATACGCCGTAAACGGCTGTGTTCCCTCTCCGCAGGGGGAGGCTTCGTAGGTTCCGGTCTCTGCCAGAATGTAGATCGGAGAGTCGTCATCCACACGCTGCCCGCTCAGATCGCCTGTCAGGCAGAAAGTTTCCTCCATTCGGCTGTCCTTCCGTTGTGCCTTCGCACTTGTACCGGTATCTGCTGCCGGGACTGCCGTGCGTTCCGGAGCAGGCATTTCCGGGGCGCGTTCCAGCAGCCAGTTCAGGTTGCGTTCCACCAGTTCCACCAGCAGCACATCGGGATGCTCTTCTGTAACAGCCGTCAAAAGGTAGGGCATATTCCGGGAGAAACAGGCATTGCCGTAGCTCTGTGCCAGAAAAGGATGCAGATTGATGCCAAAGGAATCGCGGTATACAAAAATGCTTTCGTCTGCCGCCGAATTTTCCGTGTGGATCGTGATATCATCTGCCGAGTGGAATTTTTCGTCATACTGATAGGTAAAGTCGTATGCCGTATCCTGTTCCGTCTCGTTTCCGGCAGGGTACACCATCTCATACAGATCGCCGGTATGCGGGGATGTTTTTCCATTGATGCAGGAATCAAACTCCGCTTCAGAGCCTTTCAGTTCTTTCAGCAAAGTCTGTGCTGCCAGCTGTGCGCCCCGCATATTCCAGTGGCTGTCCCGACGGTAATACAGCTGCTCTTCGTGGTCAGACAGTGTTTTGAACAGATCCACATACCGGACATTCTGCTGTTCCATCTGCTGCTGAAGCAGTTGGGCGTTCCGTACGGAGGCTGCCGTATACCGTGTCGGCATCTGACCGCCATACAGGGAATTTTTATTGGGTGCGATGGTAAAGCAGAACCCAATGCCGTTCTCTTCGCAGTATTCCTGCATCAGACCCAGTACATGAGCGGCCGCATAACTCTGCCGGGCTGTAAAGGGTTCTGCGCCGGTATAGTCCGCAAGGGTGCTTTTATAGAACAGCCAATCGTCTTTTCCCAACAGCACACTGCTGCTGTCCAGCGTTTTGAGCACGGTTCCGGTAAGCTGATCGTTCAAGGTGATCATCTCATGACGGAGCCCGAAATGATCCGCAAAATAATCCGAAAACTCATTCAGGATACCGGTATTGAAGCTGCCATCCTCTTTCCGTAATTCAGGAAAGGATGCAAGCTGCTCATTGCCCACCGCTTTTTCCGTCTGCCAAGGCATCACAGCCACAGGCAAAATGCAAATTGTGGCAATGACCCCCACAAACAGGATATATCCTAATTTTTTCACTTGCATTTTTCCACCTCAGAACTGGAAATAGATAAAAGGCACATAGGATGCAGCCGACAGATGCAGGATATCCACCAGCAAAAGCGCCAGCGCCCCTGCATAACTCAGTGCCTGAAGGCATGCATACACGCTTCCGGTCTGCTGCTCTGCTTTACGGCAGACCAGCGGCAAAACCGGCGTACTGCCCACAAGGCCAACCGCCAGTGCAAACAGGGTCAGCGGGGTCAGACACTGCGCCAGCAGCAGCCCTGTCTGCGCAGAGGCAGAGCCCCCGGAAAACATGGCTCCTATCATTGAGAAGGCCTGCCCCATGTTGTCTGCACGGAAGATCACAAAGCCAACCAGCACCACAAGCAGGGTGTACAAATGTTTCAGCACCGCACACGCAGGGTTCCGCCCGCCTTTGCCATGTTTTTCCAGTCCGAACAGCTTTTTAACGGCGTCCTCTGCCACGATAAAGAAGCCATGCCATAGGCCCCAGACGATAAAGGTCCAGTTTGCACCATGCCACAGCCCCGTGCAGAAAAACACGATCAGCTTGTTCCAGTAAGTCTTTGCCTTGCCCTTCCGGTTGCCGCCCAATGGGATATACAGGTATTCCCGGAACCAGGTGGAAAGGGAGATATGCCATCTGCGCCAGAATTCCTGAATACTGGCCGAGATGTACGGATAGTTAAAGTTTTCCTTGAAGTGGAACCCAAAGCACAAGCCCAGGCCGATGGCCATATCGCTGTATCCGCTGAAGTCGAAATAGATCTGCATCAGATAGCACACCGCGGCCAGCCAAGCCGTCCGGCTGTCCAGCACAGAGCGGTCGGCGTTGTAGATCAGTGCTACAACATTGCCGCAGATATCGGCGATCAGCAGCTTCTTGCTCAGGCCCACAATAAACCGGCGCAGGCCTTTTGCCAGCTGCTCCAGCGTATTTCGGCGGCTATGTATCTCATCTGCCACGTCCTCATAGCGGATGATCGGTCCTGCCACCAACTGTGGAAACAGAGCAATGTACAGCAGTACATCCCGGAAATGAGTGCTCTTCAGGCGTTCATTCCGGTATACATCGATCACATAACTCAGCCCTTGAAAGGTGAAGAACAAGATACCCACCGGCAGAACGATGGAAGGCACCGGGATCGTCACGCCCGGCAGCCGGTCTACTGTCTGTACCAGAAAAGTCAGATACTTGAAAATACCCAAGATTCCCAGATTAACGGCCACAGCGGCATAGAGCACGCTCTTTCGCCCGGAGACGAACAGACCGGCCAGATAATTGCAGAACACAGAGAACAACAGCAGCAGAACATACCACAGCCCGCTGAAGGCATAGAACAGCAGACTGGCTGCGACGAGCCAGAGATTTTTTGCTTCCCGCCCGGGCAAAAGATAATAGCATCCCAGCACGATGGGCAAAAACAGAAACAAGAAAATTACGGAACTAAAAACCATTTTTCGGCTACCTCAGCAATCACGGAAACTGGTAGCTGAACACCGTTTTATTCAGCGGCATTTTATACATATTATATTCTGCATGGCCGTATCTGCCGGCACGATAGCCCCACTCCAGTTCCACATCATAGATATAGGGAACTCCGTTCTCGCAGATCATGACCCATGCATGGTCCGAGTCCTTGCGGCCCACACCGCCAGACACTACATAGGCATTGTAGCCCAGCCGCCGGGCCATATAAAGGAACTGGCCTGCAAAGCAGTAGCAGTTGCCCTTTTTGTGTTCAAACATGAACAAAGCGCTCTCTTCTGCCCAAGCCGTTGTGCCTCTTGCCTGATGCGGACGGGCAAGGTATGCGCCGTGATCCCGGACATACAAATAGGCGGCGCGCAGCTTTTGCGCCTTCGTCATGCCAGAGTTTGTGCACGCAGCCAGTGCCTGATCCACATAGCTGTCCAGCGTTGCATTGCCAGAGGTATAGCGGCCATTCGCATCAAAAGTAAGGTATTCTACCGCGCTGTTCGTCAGGAACGAGCCATCCTCTTTGACATAGTACATTCCTCCGTCGATCTCGTGCAAACCCTTGGCGTACCGATCGATGGCATAGCCATTCTTCGAAACATGATACAGCTTGCCGTCAATCGTCACAAAGCCACCTGTGCCGGTGCGTCTACTGACTGCACCGCGTATGCAGTCGGCACCAGAAGCATGGCCGACATTGCAAGAATAACAGCCGTTACACTAAGTTTTTTCAGCATTTTTTCATACCCCTTAATCGATTGATTTTTATTGATACTCGTTCCAGATCTGTTCCTTCAGCTTTTTTTCCTGCTGCGCAGGATCCATGCTGAAACGACTGCCGCAACAGCCGAAACGATCATGCCAACGATTCCAACCACAAAAAAGATCTGTCCGGTAGACGCAGGTATTCCCTCCTTATTTGAGCCATCCGCTGGTGCGGAGCTGGTCGATCAGAAGATAGGCCATCTGCATATCAAAACGATAATCCGATGGATACTGCTCCTGCAGATCTTTCAAAACCTTTTCAGCTTCACTGTACTGATCCAATGCCTGCAGTACAGTTGCCAGATTCAACCGGGTGGCAATAGTATCGTAGCCGCTGTCCACCAGTTCCTCCAGCAGTTGCTGCGCTTCAGCATAGTATTCTTCTGCATTTTCTTTGTCAGATGCTGCCTGCTGCATCATAAGATCCGCAAGCATCTCCTTTTGAAGCACAGCCTGACCTTCCGGAAGGTTCTGGCATCCCTGTTTCAGAATGCGCACAGCCTTTTCCATATCGTCCTGATTCAGCGCTGCATTTGCGGCTGACAGGTAAGCATGGCTCAGGAGCTGCGGGTCCTCCACCTCATTGAACACTTTTATGTAAAGCGCAAGCGCCTGATCATAGTTCTTTTGCAAGGACAGAATCTCTGCCGCAACCAGATCACAGTCACCGAAGGAAGCGCCTTTTTTCTGCAATGTATCCAGCTCCTGCTGTGCCTCTTCCAGCTTTCCATCATTGGCAAGTGCAATAGCAAGACCCCCGATAGCTTTCAGTACCTGCTCCCTGTAACCGGACGGCCGCCTGCAGTTCCAGCACCGCATTGGCGTAATCCTTATCATAATACTTAAAGATCGAGCAGATCGTAGAGTACCCCACTCTACAGCCACTATTCTTTTTTAGATTTTACAGCTAATTCCGCAATCGGTCAATGAAAAACACTCCAAAATCCAATTTTTTTGGGGGGAAAAATTGTTTGACGCAATCGACAGTATTGCCCAAAACCCGACAATTTGATTGTATGCTCCGTCAAACAGGCCCATTAAACAAAAGGAATTGTATCGCCGATGCAGGCGTTGGGCGTGGATATCCAGACCATCCAGAGCATCGTAGGCCATGCCGATACCGAGATGACTGAGCATGATCTCCATGTTCAGGAATCCATTCGGCAGAGTGCGGTCCAGTTGTTCAGCGAGGCGTTTTCGGCCTGAAAATTGGACGGAACGGCACGAATTATCGCAGCAGATGATGTTGCGTCAAAAAAGCCCACTTGCCCCTGCGATTGACCAGATAAAATCTTTGGCATTGTGGTCAAAATTGTGGTCAAAGCCAAATGAGGCCAGCCTATAAACAAAAAAATCCAACGATTTCTAACGTGAAATCGTTGGACTTATGGTCCGAGTGGCGAGAATCGAACTCACGGCCTCTTGAACCCCATTCAAGCGCGCTACCAAAACTGCGCTACACCCGGATATCTGTTTGCGTTTGCCGCTCACAGCTTGATTAGTATACCCGACTTTTCCCGTTTTGTCAAGCGCTTTTTCCAAATTTCTGATGCAGTTTTTACATTTTACTGTCCCGGCTTTTGCCCGCCAAAAGGATGCGCGAAAGAGCGTTATTTTCAAAAATCGCGATACACATCTTCCTCATCGTCCTCATGGATGGGGGTGGTGTCGTCCGGCGGTGCGCCAAACTCCACCGTGGCAAAGGCCAGCGCGAATACGCTGTCTGCCCCGGCGTGAAGCAGTGCCTGCGCGCAGGCGGCAGCTGTTGTGCCGGTGGTGATGACGTCATCCACCAACAGGATGCGCTTGCCCTCCAGCTGCTGCGGCTGTGCCGCCCGGAAAGCACCTGCCACGTTGGCTATGCGCTGTTCCAGCGGCAGACCGGCCTGATGCCGTTTGGCGCGGGTGCGCTCCAGTGCCTGCGGTGCCAACGGCACCTCCATAGCCTTGGCCAGCGGCAGCGCCATCAGTTCCGGCACATTGTAGCCGCGCCTTTTACCGGAGGCCGGCACCGGTACGATCAGGTCGTACCCGATGGCCGCCCACGGCACCGGCTGCGGGAGCAGCTCGCCGTACTGCACGGTCAGTTCACCGCCAAAGGCCAGCTGTACCAGACGGTTGCCCATCTCCACAGCCCGCCACGGCTTGCCCTGATACTTCGCGTTCAGGATGCCGCGCCGCACACAGCCGTTGTAACGGTAGGGCGCAGCCGCACCGGCCAGATTGCTGATATAGTGCTGCGCCGGGTCCAGCCGGATGCCCGGCTTGCGACGCAGCGTTTCCAGCTGCTCTGCACAGTCCGGGCAATCTCGTACATCCCCCAGCACCCGGCCGCAGAAAGGGCACTCGCGCGGGTAGAGCAGCTGCCGTACCGCCCGCAGCGCCCTGCGCCGGGGGTCATAGTAGTCCATCAGTCCTTTTTGACCGCCACGATCACCCGCACGCGCTTGCCTGCTGCGCAGCCAAAGTTATCGTACCAGCCAGTCAGGTAGTAGCCCTCAGAGTTCACCTCAGAGAGCTTGGTGGCGTAATACTGCCCCTTGTACCATAGGTACACCTGCATATCGTCAGCCGTCTCGTAGCGGGTGCCGTTGCTCATCACCGAGGCTGCACCCACCTGATCGATCTTCATAGGCATCAGCTGGATCATGGCCTTTACCGTGCCGTTCACGTTTTGCCGCACTGCCAGACCGCCCGCCAGCACCGGATACTTGATGGAGGTGGAAAAGCTGGCCTGACTGCCGTTGACGTAGCAGATGTAGGTAGCGCCGCCGCCCACAAAGTTGAGGATGGTGCTCATGGGCTGGCCGGTAATGTTGGCCAGCTGCTTGAGGCCGATACTCAGCAGTGAGCCGGAACTGCTGGTGATGCGGTTCCAGACCGTGCTCAGCAGCGAGCCGTCAATGACGCCCCACAGAATCTCGCTGGTGGTGGGCACCAGCACACTGCGCAGATCATCCACCACCGTGGTGGTGTTGGTGGTGCCGCCGGTAGAGCCGGAACCGGAGGAGCCGTCCCCGGTGGAACCGCTGCCGGAGCCGGAAGAACTGTCCCCGGAAGAGCTATCCCCCGAGCCGGAGGAGCCGCTGCCGGTCAGGGTGCCCAGAATGGAACTGGCGTTGAAGGCCAGATTCTTCACATCGTCCAGCACGCCGTATTTCCACAGATCGCCGGTGACATCGTTCAGGATCAGGCGGTCGATCTGTCCCTGCTCATTCAGCGTATAGTAGCGCACGGCCAGTGCGTTCAGCTTTGTCCCCGCTATTCGGCTGGGACGAACCGTCCCAGCCAACCCCTCCGATGTCGTATCCAGAATTTGTACGTCATCGGCCAGAGTATAGTCCCCCAGCGCGGTGGCAGTGTCGTCGATGGTGCCGCTGACCGATTTGGACTCGATGGCGGTCACCTGCTCCCCTTCGGGGGTCACGTTGATCTCCACCAGCCAGCCGGTGGGGTAGTTCAGGCTTTTGTCGATATTCACAGTGCGGAGGATGCCGTCGGTGCACATCACCGAGATCTTTTGCAGCACGTCTGCGCCGTTATCCTCTACAAGGCTGCGGGTAGCGGTCTGCACCACGCCGTAGAACACGCTGTCGGCTTCCTCGCCGGTGATCACATCGGCTACCTCGTTGTCCATGCCCAGCAGCAGGGTGACCACTTCGCCCACGCCGCCGCCGTTCAGAGAGGAGATCTTGGATGCCACGGCAGAGCTGCCCAGCGTGTAATTGCTGCCCGCCACGGTCAGCGCGGTGGGTGCGCTGGCGCTGGG
>ENA-ORSG01001699-ORSG01001699.1-human-gut-metagenome-genome-assembly--contig:-NODE-1699-length-12167-cov-6.036575_pt1 | contig 12167 bp, 11 predicted proteins | sample MGYA00242189_ERZ509156 | MGnify/ENA primary metagenome ERZ509156 (study PRJEB26280, sample SAMEA2338666) | human gut metagenome | biome: human gut; feature: human-associated habitat; material: faeces...
AAATCGACTGACCTTTCTTTTTTACCCAACAATATCTTTAATTAAGGGAGACGGGGCTATGGCTGCTGGATATGCTGCGCCGTGCCGCCTGTGGTCTGCCGCAGGCTGGGGGCACAAACTGGCAGCCCTATGGCAGAGCCGTGCCGGATGCAGCCCTGACCCCTGCCTCCCTCACGGCGGAACAGTCTGCATCGCCGCGCCCGAAGCGCCGCAGGCTGGGCAAGGCACTGGTGGTGCTTTTGCTGCTGGCACTGGCAGCACTGGCTGCGGGCTGGTATTATACCGGCGGCGACCTTGCCGCCCTGCCCCAAAAGCTGCAAAGCCTTGGCGCAGAAAGCCTGCCCCACGCCGGGGCAAGGCTGGTGTGAACGTTGTAGCGGCTATCTTCCATAGAAAAGCAAAAACCAAGCCCGGAGGGTTCGTAAACCTTCCGGGCTTGATTTTGCGCTGGCGTCCCCGATGTGATTCGAACACACGGCCTTCCGCTTAGGAGTAGGGGCTGAAGCCATAAATCCTAGGCAAAAGTAGGTAAAACAAGTAACGTTTTATCAATTGATTTTTTGTTGCGCTGTCAATCTGAGTAAAGAACACAAACCCCGAAATAAAACGAGTAAAAGGCTTTTCATTAGCAGAAAATTAGCAGAGCTAATGAAAAGTGGAAGGTTCATTGTAAAATGCCCACCTTTCATTAGCTGGGAAGTGTACGTTTCCCTACGGATATTTGCTTGTTTAGCATTCGTAAACCAGACCATACAGCCGTAGCTGGTGTGATGGACAAATGTTTTCAATAGAAAAAGACCAGAGCTTTCTGCGAGAAAACTCTGGTCTATGTAACAGTGCGAATGGAAATGCGCATTGTCTTGTAAAAGGAAGGGGCTTATGGTATTCTTACGGGAGTAAAGGCACTGGATGCAAGGAACTTTGCGTGATTTTAGGAGTGTGCGATGGAAAAGAAATTTAATATTGTAGTCGGTGAAGATGGAACTGTAAAACTCCCAGATGCGGTTCTGGAAAAACTTGAAGTCAAACCCGGAGAGGAAGTTCGCTTCGAGGTAGATGACAATTTCTATGCAGTTAGGCTTCTATCGCGGATAGAAGCTGAACGCTTGGATTACTTGAATTGGATGCATAATAAACATTGCCCCTCTATTGAGGAAATGATTGCAGAGTCGAGAAAACAAGCCACTCAGAACATTGTGATCTCCCGTATCCTTGATGGGATGCCGGCAGAAAAAATCGCAGAAGGCTATGAAGTTTCACTCGATTATGTAAAACAGCTTACACATCAGCTGAAGATGGACATAGAGGAAGCTAAGGCGAAAAAACACAAAGAAACGGGATCATCCTAAAACAGATAGCGGCAGTTTTCCATATACGGAAAACTGCCGCTGTTTATGTATAGAGGCTTATAGGTTCTTTGCAAGATTTTTAATGAGTGTAGCCATAGAGGGGTCAGCCAGCAGTTTAGCAAGAGCTGCTGCCGCATCTGTATCGACTGGACTGGCTTTGGGAGTGGATTGCTCTGCGCGAGGGAGGGCTTCAGGCTCTGCACCATGATGCTGATAGAAGAAATCGTCGAATCGTTGTGCGTTCAAACGCCGATCATCATCCAGAATGTGTGCATACTGCTCTGTGACCATCGAAGCCTGTGCATGGCCGGAGTCACCCTGAACGGCTTTAATATCACCGCCGTTCAGTTTGAGTTTGTATGTAATACTGGAGTGTCGGAAGCTATGAAAGACCACTTTGGGGAGATTGTTTTTCTCAATCAACCGCTTCAATGCACCGTTGATGGTAGACTGCTCGGTTGGCATTCCCAATGGGCCGGCAACTACAAGATTGTAGTCCGTATATTCTGCACCCAGCGCTTCCTTTGTCATATCCTGCTCGGCTTTATATTTCATGAGCATTTCCGCAACTGTCTTTGGAAGAAAGATGGTGCGGATACTGCTGTCCGTTTTGGGACTTTTCAGAACCTGAACGGTGGTGCAGCGAGAATTCAGCGATGGAAAACGAGTGATAACATTTTTGTTTTCCAATGCGTCCAGTGAAGCAACGTCCACACGCTGAAGTTCTTTGTTTATGTAAATGGATGCGCGTCCTGCATCAATGCTTTCAGGAGTGATATCTACACAATCCCAAGTCAGACCGAGCAGCTCGCCCAAACGCAGGGAGCAAGAGAACGAGAGGTTGATGCACAGCCGGAGCCGTGGATCATCACAGACTTCTAAGGCATGGAACAGGGTCTCGGCAGTCCAGATATCACGCTTCTTTGCAGTGTATTTGGGCAAGGTGGCATAAATACAGGGATTCTTTTCCATAAGTTCCCACTTTACAGCCTGCTCAAAGGCACTTCTCAAAATTTTGTGAACCGAACGAACCGTGCCGGGAGAAACGTATTGATGCTGACGCTTTCCACACATAGGGTCAACGGCTTCGTATTTAAGCAGCCGCTGATAATATCCCTCAATTACGCGGGTGGTGAGATCTTGCAGCTTCATTGAGCCGATAAGCGGTTCTATGTAGTTTGAAATCAGTGCAGTGTTTGATTGATAGGTTGAAAGTGCCCATTTGGTTCTTCCGTACAGGGTGACGTATTCTTTAAGCAGGTCTTTTAGAGTTCGGCACTGGGGTGCCACAAAGGTACCGACGGATTCTTTGTATTCGACCTCTTTCTTACGGTTTTTGGCATCTGCAAGGTCGGTAAAGGTTTCCCATTTCTGCTTTAGTGTTCCATTAGTGTGTTTGTAGGTATAGACAACGCAGTATCGGTTATTGCGTTTGACAATGCTAGCCATTATACATCCTCCTCTACTTTACGTTTGGACTTCAGAACTTCATCGAAAGCATCTTTTTGGATGCGTTTTACCCTTCCCAACTTCATCGTTGGAATTCCTTCTTTGAGAACCCACGAGTCAAGTGTTGGGCGGCTGATTCCGTAAAAAGCCTGAATTTCCTGAAAACTGTAGTATTTCCCATTCTTGGGACATTGCAGTTTTAGCGGCGGCTCCTCATGCGTTTCTTTTTTCGGTTTTTGAAGTTGGTATGTAGATTGGCTTTTAAGCCATGCCTTAAAACTTTTTTTGGTAATGCGCGGCCTGTCGGCCACGCGCTCAATGACGAAACAATCTCGGTATTTTTTGCAATCAAGAATCCCATAAACATTCTTGCGTGGGATACCGAGCAGTTTTGCAATTTCTGGGATGGAGATGGTTTGTGCTTCTATTTCCCGGTCACGCTCTCGATCAGCCGCAGTGCGGTGGCGGCTTTGTGACCGATACCAACGCTCAAATTCCTCTTTTGGAATCCGCATCCAGAAGTCTACCGTTTCTGCTTTCAACTTTCCCTGACGGATGAGTGTATAGACAGTGTCAGAGTCTACCTTTAATATTTCAGCAACTTCCAAAATAGAATATGACCGCTTGCAAAGTTCCTCACCCGGTGGAGGACCATTGACCTTATGGTATTTGACCTGATTGGCGTACCATTTTTCAAAACTGGAAATAACGATACGCATTTTGTCGTTTATCAGAATGACTTCAAAGAAATTCTTATGAAGCAGCCAATAACTATCCGTTTTGCCGAGACCGAGAAGATGCTGCATCTCACGAACCGACATGGTTGTTTTAGCGGTGGTAAGTTCGGCTTTTCCGTATAAGGTAGCCGAAATATTCTGCACATCATCCATGAAGGACACCTCCATCTATGTAAAAACTTAGCCGGGATTTCTCGTCCCGGCTAAAGAATAGCAGATTTCGCTTGAAATGTTGAGGATGTCAAACAGCAGGATTGGGTTCGATAATGCCATCGTTCAGCCACGCATCGAAGCTGGTTTTGGAGATACGATAGGCACCACCAACTTTGAACCAGCGGAATTCATTCTGCTTCAGCAGACGACAGACGGTGGGGCGGCTTAAAATCAGCATTGCCATCAGATCTTCAATCGTGTAACAGCGGATATCCTGTACTACGGGCGTGGGGGTGGAAGATGCAGTAGGTATTTTTTCTTCGCAATTATTCATTGGATAAAACCTCTTTGATTATACATTGAGTTAAAACTTGAGCGGCAATGCAGCCCGGCGGCTGCCACCATTATAAATAGTATAGACCTGCTGAAGGTACTTCGTCTTGCCGGGAAGGCTTACGCCTGCGGTTCGTGCAAGGCGAAAAATCGTGAATGCATCGACCTGCTGCAGTTTTGCAATCAAGCGGCCTTTGTTATATTCGGAGTGGTACAGTTCTACAAAGCGGCAGATGCCGAGCAGATTTGCAGAACTCATGGAATCAGGTTCTCCGTCCCACGCATTCAGCAAAACATCAAGGGATTCGATATACAGTTCAGGACCAAGCCGGATGAATTCGTGATAGGCGGTTGCGATGCAGCTGATCCGCTGCTTGCCCCGGCCTTCTTCAAAAGAAAGATGAACGCCAGCCAATTCGGTGGCCTGCTGGAATGCAACGGCAGCAGGCTCCCCTGCAAAAATCAGGGCACGGAGCTTCTGTCCTGCACTCAGCCGTTCCGAAATGCCTGTCTGCTGTGCAAACAGGAGGGCTTCTTCCTGCTCGGTCATGTTAAAGTAGACCTTGCAGCGAATCTGCAGATCATCACCACCGTTCAGGAACTTCCGGGCAGCGATGGTGTTCTGCCCGTCCATCACATAGTAGTGACCATCCCGGAAGCTGATCTTCGGCTCATTGGCAACCCGCTCGTCAAATTCTTTTGCGATACGGGCAACACGAGCGGGGTGAAGAGCACGCTGATAAGTGTCGCGCGGCACGATCAGCTCACTGCTGTTCAGGCACATTTCATGGTAAGGTTTTACCACTGCGTTCATCATAAAGGAACCTCCTTCTTTTTTTGCAGAAAATCAATTCCTGATTGGATAATCGAACCGATTTTCTTCTTTTCGTTATCGGATAAGCGGAAAGTGGAATACCGTTCATAACAGATATTCCAGCGGAACATAAGCGATTGAAGCGCATCATCCAGTTCTGCAACCATGAACTCAACAGAAGATTCCGTCGGGGTGGAGAGCATCCTTTCCGATATCTGCTCAATGCTATGTAGATCGCCTTTTGTGTGCTTGGCGAGAGCAGGGGGCTGACTGTTCAGCACCCGAAGATTCTGAAACTGCTGGGAGAGCAGCTCTTTTGCAGCGGCGAGAACATCCTCCTGCGGAGGAGCCGTAAGGTATTTTCGGAATGACTTGTATCCAATGAACCCAAAGCTGTATTGCAGACACACTGACACTTGCCGCATTTCATATTTGGACAGGTGCCCAAGGTAGCTTAACACTCTGGATTTATCTGCGGGGCGCGGGCTTTCGCAAATCGCCATAGATGGCGCACTCAAAAAACGATTGTGCAGAATAAAATGCGTTGGCATATTTCGCTTTTTGATCTGTGTTGTCAGTGGAACGACCAGAAGAACATTGGAATAAAAATTACCGTCATCGTTTTGGACAACAATGGCAGGGCGGATGCCGCCTTGCTCGGAACCGCTGTAAGGATTCAGATCCATCATGTAGACATCCCCGCGCTTGTACATCCAGTTTGCGGGCATAGGCGGATACTCTTTCTCTTTTTTACCTCGTGTGGCCAATTTGGATTTCTCCTTTCTATCCGTATATGTAACAGTGGGCTGCTCGCACAGCCCACCCTACTATCTCAAACAGCAAATTGCTGTGATTTATAGTTCTATACCTTTCCGTATTTGTCCCCGACATCCCCGGAAACCGAAAACTCTGTTTTCGTGTGGGAAATCTTTCAGCCGTCCGGCAGCGTACCGAATCCATAGGGTTCTCACCTCTCCGTGGTTCTCACCGAGCTGCCCGAAGGCAGAAGTATCATTATTCTGTGATGGCTCTTAGCTATGGAGAAGCTGTCATCCATTTACCGTCAACCTACCGCTCATTCCCTCAGTGGGAGATCATCGCATTTGTTACGGACGTGGCTCATCATCACAGGAACGTGACTGAAGAATGCGTGTTCAATTTTCAAGGGGCGGGATAGCTTGAGGGCTGCTTTGAACGCTTGCCGAAGCTATGGCTGTATTGTAACCGATGCGGAACGAAATGAACAGGAACTCAGAGTTCATAATTTTTGAGGAAAATAGGAAGTATCGTTCCTGTTTCTCGATGAGCCGTCAAAAATATATTTCCTGACTTTATGTAAGAAATGAAGTATTATACTCGTAAGAAACTAACTTACGAGTATATAAATTCGATAAATACACTTTGGGGAGGGAACAAAATGAGCCGATTTTACTGCCGCGATGAGGAACTTCGGAAGTTAAATAAACGATATGAGAATACCGTAATGAAAAAATCGGTTTGGACGAACTGGAACTGATTCGGGAGTATGCAGCAGTCTTTGGGAAAGGAACAAACTACCACTACTACATTTTCTCGAAAGGCGGATTTACGGACGGACTACTTCAGGCACAGGAACGCGGAGAAGTACAGCTGCTTACCCTTGCCGATATTTTTGAATAACACAAGAAACGCTCTTGCCGGTGTAAAACTGGCAGGAGCGTTTCTTGTTGAAGTGATTATAAAAGACCTTTGATTTTTTCAAGATGATCTATAGCGGCTTGCAGTTCATTTTGAAACTGATCCCTAGAAGGATCTCGACCCAAAAGAAGATAATCCATACTGACATGGAAGTATTCTGCAATATCGATCAGGATTTTTACAGAGCCATTGGAGCTTCCCCTTTCAAGATCGCCGAGGTGTCGATGGGAAACACCAAGTTTTTCAGCAAGTTTTTCCTGCGATAACTTCGCATTTGTACGCAAAGTAAAAATACGGTTACCAATAGCATTCGGATCAAAGCTCATGTGTGACCTCCAAATTTTCGATAAAGCGTGAGAAGTCGAAAACTCGGAGTTGCTACGGATATCTAGCCGCTTGGGGCATCCACGAAAAACGGACAAACATAAAGCCTGCTCCTTTTTACGGGAGCAGGCTTCCTGAAGGCTAAAAAAATAGCCGGACAACAACCAACTGAGGGATCTTCAATGAAAATCTCTCAATCAGCTGTTGCCCGGCTATTTGGAGCACGTTTCATACATTGCCTTGCGGCAATGGCCCGTTGCTCGGAGCGAACAGTCCATATTCAGGGTGCAATGCACCTGTATTTGTTAAAATGACTGGAAAATCACCGGCATCTAAATGCCAGATCAAGTCTCAGGGTTTCTTTGCATCTATTGCACTTCACTTGTAGTATACCTGAACACCCCTCGATTTTTTGGTATAACTTATTTCCACAAACAGGGCAAAATCTCCAGCCTACCACCGATTCAAATGCGCCAACGACCGAGGAAACCAGCATTCCAAGAAATAACAGAGCGGTCAGCCACGGAAGACGCTTTTTCACACTTTCAAAAACGCTTTCCCTCAAATCTTCCTCGCCGGTCAGACCACCCAGCTTTGCGTAATCATCGCTCATCTCATCGTCAACCAGTTCCACCACATCGGATGATGTTATGATACCCATCAATTTGCCTGCCTCATTCAGCACCGGCAGACTGCGCTCCGCATAGTCCACAATGCGCTCGATACAGTCGCTGATTTTTTCCCGATCTGTAACGTAGGGGTAAGACCCAACGATGAGTTCCGCAAGAGGATCTTCTGCACGTGCAATAATCAAATCTTTTAAGTCGATTGCACCATAGAAATGTTCATTTTCATCCACCACGTACAACACAGAGATGTTGTCATTCTCCCCGGCCTGCTTGACCAGCTCACTCATAGCCTGCCGGATGGTCATATCATTTTTGATGCGGATATAATTCGTCGTCATTTTGCTGCCGATCTCATCTTCGCTATAAGAAAGCAGCATCTTTACGTCTTCAATCGAATCTCTGTCCAGTTTGTTGACGATTTCACCCTTGTCTATCTCGTCAAGGTCTTCCAGCGCATCTGCCGCATCGTCCGAGTCCATGTTGGAAATAACTTTTGCAGCCTCATCTCTGGATAATTCTTTCAGATACGGCTCTGCATCGTCCAGATAGGCGAAGATCTCAGCCACTTCGTCTACTCCCAAAATGGGATAAAGCGACTTGCGTTCTGCAGGCATGAGCGCTTCCAAAGCATCCGCCAGATCTTTTTCATGGTAATCCGACAGTTTTTCGGCCAGTTCAGCCTGAGGTATATTGCCATGAATGATGTTCAAAATTTCCTGCACATAGTTTTTCTGCATGATCTGTCCTCTTGATTCTGTTATGTCAATCAAAAAATATCGTTTCACTTCAAAAATTCGAATTCTATCATAGCACGTCCGTCCTGTGACAGCCACCATTCCGGTGTAAACCCTTTGTAAAATCAGATATAAAAAATTCCCGTCAAAGCAGCAGACTTTGACGGGACGAAAGAAGAAAAGAAAGATACTCAATTGATGCACAGAGCCATTCAAGCTATAACCTGATCTCTTGCACAGAGCATACGTTGATGCCGCTCTGCCCTGTACCATGGCAGATAAAGAAGCAACAGGACTGCAGCAAGAACCGGCAGAAAGCCCAGTAGATAAAAACGTTCTCCAAAGCAGTGGGCGAAAAAGGCAGTAATCGCATTGCCCTGCGGATCATTGAGAAAGAAAAAGTTTGTTTTCAGCAGCCGATTCAGGAAAAAGATCGGCGTTGCGATTGCACACAGAAACGCCAGTACCCAGCGGATATGATGCACCTGCGGGCGAAATCCGCCAGCAAGCAGAAGGACCGGATAGAGGATCAGCAGAACGTGAATGCTATAGGAATGCAGATGCAGCAGGTTCCAGACCGGGAGCCGCTGCCATGAGGGGCTCAACATTGCGACCACTGCTCCCGGAATACAGAGCGCATAAAGGATTTCCTTGCTCCAACGGCTCTGGTGTATGGCATCGTACCAGCAGACAAAGATGTTGATGCTGCACAGGTGGAGAGGCAGATAGGTCACGTTCCATTGACCGGTGTACAGCAGGACGGCCTGCTTCATAAACTCATCGGCCAGCATCAGGACAAACACAGCGCGAAGGATCTGATGCCGGGTCACTTCCCTGCAGCGGTAGTAGATCACCGCACAGAGAAAAATGACCGCCGCTGCTCCCAGCAATTCTGCCCAATGCGTTGCACTGAACAAAGAGAAGGCGCGGTAATCCGCCCCGCGTTCTGCCTGTATCGTCTGCACGGATTTCCAGAAATCTTCCATAGGATTCTCCCTTTCTGCGATTTCATTCTACAATAAAATTGTATCATCGAAATCCAGTCGAAGAAACCGTGCTGCGGTCAAATCTGTGTGAAATCCGAGTGCATCTCACTTCAGACTGGAGTGCACGTTGGCCTGATAGGCTTCCTCGTAGAACTGTGCCTGACAATCCACGGCATCGGCACCGGGCATCCGGCGGACATAGCTGCCGTCCGGCTGCTGCACGCGGGCGTTGCAGTTGTCGGCCAGCATCGTGTCAAAGATGTGCTGCAAACGTGCCTTCAGAGCCGGAGCCGTGACCGGAGCCGCGATTTCCACGCGGCGGAGCGTAGAGCGGGTCATCCAGTCTGCCGAGCCGATGTAGTACCGGGCACGCTCTCCCTGTCCGAAAATGTAGATGCGGGAATGCTCCAGATAGCGGCCCACGATGCTGATGATATGGATATTCTCGGTCTCATCCGGGACACCGGCACGCAGGCAGCAGATGCCGCGCACCACCATATCGATGTAGACGCCCGCCTGACTTGCCTCGATGAGCTTGTTGATGAGCACTTTGTCGGTCAGGCTGTTGATCTTGATGCCGATGTAGCCGCCCTCGCCGCGGGCGGCAGCTTTGATCTCACCGTCTATCCGATTCAGCAGACGGTTCTGTAAGCAATGAGGCGCCACCAGCAGGTTCTTGACCGAATCCACCGTTTCGCCCTGATCCAGTGCGCGGAACACTTCGGTGGCTTCCAGACCGATTTCCTTGGATGCGGTCAGGAAAGAAAGGTCGGTGTACAGGCGGCTGGTCTTTTCGTTGTAGTTGCCGGTGCCGATCTGGGTGATGAAGGAAATACCCTCCTTCGTTTTGCGGGTGATCAGGCAGAGCTTGGAGTGGACTTTCAGCCCTTCAATGCCATACACCACATGACAGCCGGCACGTTCCAGCAGGCGGGACCACTCGATGTTGTTTTCCTCATCAAAGCGGGCTTTCAGCTCCACCAGAACATCCACCTGCTTGCCGTTTTCGGCGGCTTCCACCAGTGCATCCACCACCTTGCTGTGGTTGGCCAGACGATAAAGAGTCATCTTGATGGAGACCACGTCCGGGTCGCAGGCGGCCTCGTGCAGCAGCTGCAGGAAGGGACGGATGCTCTCATACGGATAGTGAATCAACTTGTCCTCTTCCAGGATCTGCGGAATGATGGGCTTGCGCTCGTCCAGTGCAGGGCTGGGCTGCGGGTGGCGGGGCGCAAAGAACAGGTCGGTGTGGCTGCGCAGCTGATCCTCGATCTGGAACAGGAAAGAGTGATCCAGCGGAGAATCGTATTCAAACACCCGCTTGGGGTCCAGTTTCAGGTTTTTGCACAGGGACTGGATAATTTCTTCGTCGATCTCACGGCTCAGTTCCAGACGGACAGGTGCCAGCTTTTTGCGCTTCTTGACCACTTCGGCCATGTGATCCCGGTAGTTCAGGTCTTCGTCATAGATCAGGTCGGCGTCAATATCCGCATTGCGGGTGATGCGGGCCAGCGTTTTGCTGGTGACCTTATAGCCCTTGTAGAGCAGTGGCAGGAAGTGCAGGATCAGTTCTTCCGACAGGATAAAGCAGCCAGTACGGCCCGGCACCGGCACCAGCCGGGGGAAGATCTCATTGCCGCAGGGCACAATGCCGATCTTCTTCTTTTCTGCCTTGGTGCTCAGCACCGCAACCGCATAGATGCCCTTGTTTTTCAGGAACGGAAATGCCTGCTTTTTGCTGATGATGAAACTGGACAGCAGCGGCAGGTAGTCCTGCCGGAACAGCTTTTCCAGTTCGGGACGGCTTTCTTCCTCCATATGGGCAAAGTCCAGCAGACGGATCCCCTGCTCTGCAAGCTGTTCCAGCAGACCATTATAAGCAGCGTCCCGGCGGGCTGTCAGCTTGTGGATAAAAGCCAGCGCTGCATCGATCTGTTCGCCGCTGGTCATATTCGTCTTATTTTCCCGTGCGTTTTTGTCCAGCAGCATCTGGTCTTGCAAGCTGCCGATGCGCACCATGAAAAATTCATCCAGATTGCTCTGGAAAATCGACAAAAAACTCAGCCGTTCACACAACGGCAGACGGGAATCCTCTGCCTCCTCCAGAACGCGTTCGTTGAACCGCAGCCACGAAAGCTCACGGTTTGCATAGCAATGATAGGTGTTTTCCATATTCCTCTTCCTTTTCTCTGACCGGAATGCTTCGGATTGCATGATACAAACGTTTTTATTGTACCGTGCAAATGTAAAATCAGAAATCAGGAATGTGTCTGGAATATGTAAAATCGCTTCTGCACACAGATTTTACCGCAATTTGATTGCAACCGCCTCGAAATCATCTTACAATAGTAGATACTTTCTTTTAATATATGAATCGGGGGCAGAGAACCATGACGTATAAAGACATCAAACACAATGAGGAAGTCAACGAACTGCTGAAAAAAGGCAACCAGAATCTAGGCCTGCTGGGCTACACCGAGCACTCACAAGCCCATTGTGTCCGGGTGGCAGAGACCGCCGCCCACATCCTGAAAAAATTCGGCTATCCGGAGCACGACATCGAGCTTGCCCGGATCGCAGGCTATATGCACGACATCGGAAACGCCATCAACCGCAGCCGTCACGCCGAATACGGCGGGCTACTGGCCAACGAGATTCTGAAGCAATATGACCTGAGCGTCCCGGACCGCATCACCATCGTGTCCGCCATTTCCAACCACGATGAATCCACCGGCGGGGCCGTGGATCCCATCTCGGCAGCACTCATCATCGGCGACAAGACTGATGTGCGCCGCAGCCGTGTGCGGGAAAAGCCCAAAGCATCCTTCGACATCCATGACCGGGTCAACTATGCGGTCACAGACCAGACCCTGAAGATCAACACCGAGAAAAAAGTCATCTCGCTGAATCTGCAAATCGACACCGATATTTGCAGCATGTACGAATATTTTGAGATTTTCCTGCAGCGGATGCTGATGTGCC
>ENA-ORSG01001704-ORSG01001704.1-human-gut-metagenome-genome-assembly--contig:-NODE-1704-length-12148-cov-2.277516_pt1 | contig 12148 bp, 10 predicted proteins | sample MGYA00242189_ERZ509156 | MGnify/ENA primary metagenome ERZ509156 (study PRJEB26280, sample SAMEA2338666) | human gut metagenome | biome: human gut; feature: human-associated habitat; material: faeces...
CGCGCACCAGGCGCTCCGTGCCTTCACGGGAAACGGGCTTGATGCCGAAGCCGGAGCTTTCCGGGAAACGCACCTTTTTCATGCGGTCCGGGAAAATGCGGCTCATGGTATCAAAAAACAGCTTGGCATCCTCCGTGCCTTCCTTGAATTCGATTCCGGCGTAGATGTCTTCCGTGTTTTCGCGGAAAACGACCATGTCCACTTTTTCCGGAGCTTTGACGGGAGTTTCAATGCCGTTGAAATAGCGCACGGGACGCAGGCAGACAAACAGATCCAGATCCTGCCGCAGCGTGACGTTCAGGCTGCGGATGCCTCCGCCCACCGGAGTGGTGAGGGGGCCTTTGATGCCGATGAGGTACGTGCGAAAAGCTTCCACCGTTTCATTCGGAAGCCAGGTGCCCAGATTGTCAAAAGATTTCTGCCCGGCAAAAACTTCATACCATGCGATGGAACGCCTGCCCTGATAAGCCTTGGCTACGGCTGCGTCAATGACACGGGAGGCCGCCGCCCATATCTCAGGACCGGTTCCATCACCGATGATGAAAGGAATGACGGGCCTGTCCGGAACGCAAAGCCTGTCGTTCTGCATGGTGACGGCTGCACCGTCCGCGGGAGGGGTGAATGTTAAATTGGCCATGACGTGCGTTCCTTTATAGGACGCAGCCCGGTTTGGCAAGATAAAAGAGCGGAATGGGGAACTGCGCTTCGTGGAGCAACCGGCCTTGAAAATGTTTTCCTCATCCCGCATGCGCGTGTCTCAGAACCAGCGGTCCTTCCCGGAAGGTTCTTCCGGCCGACTGGCTTCTTCCCGGAGGCGTTTGAGGAAATTTTCTTCAGCCTGATGTTTCAAGCCGCTCTCCATGATATGCTTCCGGGCGTTTTCGTTCAGCTGGTTGACGGCAATGGCGGCATCTTCGGAAGTCAGCCTGTTCCAGATGCCGGCGTCATCCTTCACGATTCGCAGGGACCCCTCCACCATCTCACAGGAAATCAGATTGCCATGAAGGCCTTCTGCCGTAATGGGGCCTTTGTTTCCTGCGGGAATGATAATCCGAAGAGGTTCGGGCCCTTCCAGATTGATGCCCCCGTGGGCGCGGTAGGCCGCTTTCAGAATCAGCGTTTTCCTGCTCCACCACCAGGTGGTGGAGTAACGGTATTCATATTCAAAAGTCCGTTCCACTGTTACCAGGTTGGCCACTTTTTCATCCTTCTGCACAATCAGGGCCACGCCGCCGTGGTTGGAGGAAAAACCCTTATTGATCAGGGTGAGGCCCGCTTCCCTGCCGGCTTCAATCAGTTTTTCCGCTACAGCCATCGGCTTTTCCGCCGGGGCGGTGATGCAGGTGCGCACACCCCAGAACAATACGGCCAGCACACCTATCAGAACGGCACCCCTGGCCAGCGCGACAATGGCGAATGGAAAAAGGTGGGGGAGGATCCGCGCATGAGATGTTGTGCGTGGCGGAAGTTCAGGGTTCCGGGTCTTCATGAGAACCATGTTCCCTGATGGGGGGCATGAACAGGGCCAGGAAGGTGAAGGCAATGACGGTCAGGTCATCTATCTGTCCTACTCCCGGAATGAAATCCGGAATCAGGTCAATGGGGGAAAAGGCATAAAGAGCCGTCAGAGCCAGGAGGACAAGCTTGCGTCTGGTGAACAGGCGCGGTTCTCCTTCCCGGCTGCGGAAGTAATTGATGGCCCTGACCAGAAGCTGCTGCCTGGAGCCGTTGGGCGGAATGGGAATCTTGTTTTTCATGGAGATGCAGGGGTGAATTTACCGTCAATGGAAAAGAAACTCTTTTTTATATGGACCGGAAGCAGACCCGGAGGCGGGATAACGGCCCCCCTTCGTCCTACCTTGTCCCGGCAACGGCACGGGAAGGGATTTTTTTGAAGCCGTTTTCTGTAGGCGTCTTTTCATCAGGAAAGCTCTTTCCTTATTGTCTCATGCACTCCCGGCCGCGTCCAGAGCAATTCCCGGCTTCTTCCGGGAATGAGCTTCCTTGCATTTGAGAGAGAGTATAACGTTTACTTTTGTCCCTGCCGTTTTCCGAGCCTGTTTTCCCCCAGCCGCAAAAACGTTCCGCAGGGTAGAGGAGGGCTTCTTCCCCATTGGCCTGCGTTCCCTTCCCGGCAGAGGTCCGCTTGGGCTTGCGGCATTGACACGGCGGGAGGCACGGGGTACTCTCCTGCGGCATATAATGATCAGTTTTACCAATATCAGCGGGGCCGAGGAAATTGGGGCCAATTGCTATTTGCTTGAGATGGACGGCACCAGGATTGTGCTTGACAGCGGGATGCACCCCAAGAAGGAGGGGAAGGCGGCCATGCCGGATTTTGATTCCCTGGAACCCAATTCCGTGGAAGCCGTTTTTTTAAGCCATTCCCACCTGGACCATCTGGGAACGCTGCCTGTGCTTCAGGAGAAACAGCCAGCGGCGGAGGTGTTCATGACGCCCGCCGCGGCAGCCCTGTCTGAAGTGATGCTGCATAATTCCGTGAATGTGATGAGCGCCAAGAGGCTGGACCTGGGCATTGTGGAGTATCCTTTTTTCACCCATAATGATCTGGACAGATTGAGCGACGCCTGGCATGCCAAGTCCTGCAATGAAGTGTTTCGCGTGGGCTTCCGCCAGAACGTGCTGGCCACGTTTTACGATGCCGGGCACATCCTGGGGTCTGCCGGCGTGATGCTGGAGGGTGAGAGCGGCCATACCGTATTTTATACGGGGGACGTGCAGTTTGAAGACCAGAGCATGATTCCCGGGGCTGATTTTCCGGAATCCGGCGTAGATACGCTGGTTATGGAGTGCACGCGCGGCGGTTTCCAGCGCAGCGCCCACTATTCCCGGCCGGAAGAGATGGTGAGGTTCGGGAAAGCGATTGCGGAGACGCTGGAACGCGGCGGCGCCGTACTGATTCCGGTATTCGCCATCGGCAAGAGCCAGGAGATGCTGTTCAACATTCACCGTTTCAAGCAGCAGGGGGTGATTCCCGCCAATACTCCCGTGTACTTCGGCGGGTTGAGCGCGAAAGTTTCCCTGTTGTACGACCGTTTTGCCGGGTTGACGCGCAGGCATGACCATGAATTCAAGCTGAAGGAGGAGATTCAGACCGTGCCCCTTCCGCGCAAGGGAAAAGCTCCGCTGGTGTGTTCCCCGGGGAATATTTATGTGGTGTCCAGCGGCATGATGACGGAAAATACGCTTTCCAACGTCATGGCGGAGCAGGTTCTTCCCCAGGAGAAGAATGCTATTTTGTTCGTAGGATATGCGGATCCCGATTCTCCGGCGGGACTGCTGAAGGCAACTCCTGAAGGCGAACTGGTGAAAATGAGGCCCAACGGGCAGCCGGTGCGCCGCAAGTGCACCGTGGACTGTTTTGATTTTTCCGGGCATGCCACCCGGGACTCCCTGGTTAATTATGCCGTGAAGCTGAACCCCAGGCAGGTGGTTCTGGTGCACGGGGACCCGGATGCCGTGGAGTGGATGCACCACACGCTATCCGCCAAAATGCCTGATTCCACCATCGTCGTTCCTGAGCCGGGACGCCGCTACACTTTCGAGCCATGAGTTTTACCGGAGAAAGAAAGGGGAGGCTGATCGTCTTTGAAGGCATTGACGGCACGGGCAAGTCCACCCACATCGGCCACTTGCGAAAGTATTTGGAGGAGAAGGGGCTGGAAGTGGTGCAGAGTTTTGAGCCCACACGGTGGGGCCGGATGCTCCGGGACTCCGCCGTGACCGGACGCCTTTCCGTAGAGGAGGAAGTAGCCCTGTTCCTGAAAGACAGGAGGGAACATGTGAAGATGCTGATTGCTCCCGCATTGGCGCGGGGGGCATGGGTTCTGCTGGATCGCTACTATCTTTCCATGATGGCTTACCAGGGCGCGCGCGGCATAGATCCGGAGGTTATCCGTGCCGCCAATGAAGAATTTGCCCCGGTGCCGGATGCCGTGGTCTGGCTGGACATTCCCGTTTCCGTGGCGCTGGAACGCATTGGGAACCGCGGGGAACGCGACGCTTTTGAGACGGAAGCGGGCCTGGCGGCCTGCCGCAGCGTGTTTGCATCCGTCCATGCTCCCTGGATGCTCCGCATAGACGCGGACGCCGGGAAGGAAGAGGTGGCGGCAAGAGTGCGGAAGGCTCTTTCCATGCGTTTCCCCGATGTCATTGGGGCATAGGCATCTCCTTTCGGCCATAGGCCGGGGATTTTTCCTTAGCGTTTCATTCCTGGCATTTGGATGCTATTCCGCAGGCGCATAAGCCGTTGGATCCGGAATTCCGGCTTCCCTGAAGGCTTCCCGGCGTTCCATGCAGGTGGAACAGACGCCGCAGTGGACGGCTCCGCCCTTGTAGCAGGAATAGGTGCGGGAAAAGTCCACGCCCAAATCCTGGCCCATGGCGGCGATGCCGCCCTTGGACATGTGGATGAAAGGGCGCAGGATGCCCAGGCCGGCATAGGTTCCCAGGCGAATGGCTTCCGTCATGGCGGCCATGAATTCCTCCCGGCAGTCCGGATAGATGCTATGGTCCCCGGAATGGGCCGCAATGACGAGCTGCTGCGCCCCGCAGCTTTCCGCAACCCCGGCGGCGATGGACAGGAAGATGCCGTTGCGGAAGGGGACGACGGTCTGCTTCATCAGTTCTTCATCATAGGAACCGTCCGGAATATCGTCCGCGCCGGAGAGGAGGGCTGATTTCAAATGGGAGGAGATGGAGGAAATGTCAATCACGCGGTGTTCTATGCCCAGACTGGCGGCCTGCCAGGCAGCGCATTTCAGCTCTCGTTCCGCGTGGTTGGAGGCATAGTCAAAGCTGAGGGCCACCCGGACGCGGTGGTTCCGGTGGGCCCAGTGCAGGGCTACGCTGGAGTCCAATCCCCCGCTGAGCAGTACGGCTGTTTCCATTTTGTCCATGGTCTGGATTACAGGGGGCGGTTTTCCGGATTGTGTTCGGCTGTTGCGGTCAGCTGGATGCCGCCGCGGGGGGAGAAGCGGCCTTCCACCTTCAGCCACCGCGGGGAAATGGCGGCCACCAGATCATCCGTGATGCGGTTGACGATTTGTTCATTAAAAGCCGGATAGTTGCGGTAGGAGGCCAGGTAGTATTTGAGAGATTTGGTTTCCACGCACTTTTCCGCCGGAACGTAGGTGATCGTCAGGTGACAGGAATCCGGTTGACCGGTAACGGGGCAGAGGGAGGAAAATTCATGGGTGTCCAGCGTGATGGTGTAGGGACGCGTGCCGCGGTTAGGGAAGGATTCCAGCCTGGCGTCGTCGGGATTGGTAAAGAAGGAGCTTTGAGAGCCTAATAGAGTCAGATGGTCGTCGGACATGGTTGTTGTATATGGTAATGGATGTTCAGGTCCCCTGGACGGGGGCTCCGCCGGGGAATTCTTTCACGTACAGGTCCTGTTGAGGGAATGGGATGGAAATGCCGTGTTCGTTGAACGCATTATAGATGTGTTCCCGCACGGAGGAAAGGCTGGAGGACTTTGTCATGACGGGAACCCAGACCCATACGCCCAGATTGACGGCACTGTCTCCGAAACTGTCCAGCACCACGCTGGTTTTCTTGACTTTGGAAAGGAAGGGCAGGGTTGCCAGCGTTTCCAGAATGATTTTGCGCGCCCTTTCCACGTCCGTCCCGTAGGAAATGCCCACTTCCACCTTCACGCATTCGAATTTGTGGTTGCGGGTCATGTTGCGGAAGTTCTTGTTGAAAAGCTGGGAGTTCTGGAAGGCGATGATAGAGCCGTCCAGCGTCTCGATCATGGTGGAGCGGTAGCCCAGGGAGGAGACGCGGCCCCGGTAGCCGTCGCATTCAATCATGTCGCCCTGGCGCAGGCGACCCAGCATTAGGGAGAGGCCGCTGATGATGTTTTCAATGGTATCTTTCAGGGCGAAGCCGATGCCCATGCTCAAGCCTCCCATGACCATCAGCAGCCCGTTGTAGTTGGCGTTCATGATGATAAGCGCCGTAAAAACGAAGAGCCCCCAGAGAAAAAGGGTGGAGAGTGTCACGAAGGTGGGGATGGTGCCTACTTCATAATCTTCTCCATAGATTTCATGCAGCGTATTTTTCCCCAGGAATATCAAGTAGTTGAGAACAATGGCCATCAGGATGACCGTGATGACGCTGCTCCAGCTGAAAGTGAGCAGATCCTTGATTTCCGTGGTTGCGAAAATTTTATTAATGATGAGGTCCCCCATGTCGAAGGTGGCGGCGGGCCAGATGATGCTGAACAGGATGAGGAAAATGGTCAGGCAGGGAAGCAGCAGCTTGGAGATGAAGGGGCGGAACCACAGGATGGCCCTCTTGTTCCGTTCCTTCCGGCGGTTTTCATAATGGTGGAGCAGATCCCACAGCCCCACCAGCAGCAGGATGCTGGTCATCAGCATGATCCAGGTCATCAGCACCAGGAAGGCCATGAAGCTGAATCCAGTCCAGCACAGGACGCTGCCCAGGATGGTGAATACCAGAGATACGGTGGAGAAAAAACGGTCCAGCCGGGGCAGCTTGTGCCTCTGCCGCACCCAGGTCAGCAGGGAGAAGAGGGAAACCAGCGTGAACAGGATGGGCATGGAAATGTCCACGATGATGTTGGGGGCCATGAACATGCGCAGAAGCATGAAGAATCCGCCCAGAAGCAGATAGGGCATGTAGATGCGGATGCCGGAGTTAATGGTGCCATACGGAAGGCGCGTGACCAGGGAGAACAGGATGGCGCTGACCAGAAGAAGGAATTCCGCGCCCAGGGAAGCCGCGCTCTCCAGCAGGTAGTCCGGCGTGCGCAGTGAAGCAATGACGAGGATCAGCGCCACGATAAGAATGGTGGTGACGTTGGTGAAAGCATGGCGTTTGTTGTAGTTGCCCGTCTTTTTCAGCGTTTTTTTGAAGCCCAGGAGGACGATGAAGCGGGCAAGGCAGTAGGAGCACAGGATGACGCCCAGCAGGATAAGGCCGTAGTGTTTGAGCGTTTCCGTGTCTGATGGAAGCTGGAGCTTGCTGTCCGCGGATGTTTCCCATACGCTCATGCATATTTCATACGTTTTGAGCGGCTTGAGAAAGATATACCTGGCCGCATGGGAGGGGGTGTAGAATATCCTGTTGAACAGGGAGGTGAACATTTGGGCGCTTTCATAGTTCAGCGCGTCTATCTTCCTGTCCAGATTATTGAAAAGTTCCTTAAGGTAAATAAACTGCTCCTTTTCTCCCTGAAGGGATTTTTCCAGCTCCTGGCAGGCATACAGAGCTTCGTCCCTCTGCACCAGGGATGGTTCCGACAGGTTGGCCGTGTTTACTTCCTCCAGGGATTCCGCCAGTTTTTCTATGCGTTCTATTTCCTTGCTCAGCCGTTCCTCCTGTTCCTGGAAGTCCGGTTTTTGGGCGTAATACATTTCCACCAGCCTGGTGGCGGCCTTGCAGTAAAAAGCCAGCGTAAAGATTTTTTGATCGTCCAAGGCGTAAAGCACGGCGGACATTTCATATACCCTAGTGTCAAAATAATTGTAGGTGGCGTCCGCATTCTTTACCAGCACTTCCCGGACGGCCATCCTTTTTTCCTCATTCTTTTTCAGGATGGTGATTTCATGGCACAGGGCCATGATAACCGCATCCATTTCCGATTGGTTCGGCTGCGTCTGAGGCTGTTCCTGCTTGGCTTCCTCCGCCTGTTCCGGGGCGGCGGAAGGCGGTTCCGCCTGCTGTGCGGACGCAGAACCTGCGGCCAGAACCCCCGCCAGAAAAAAGGCGGCGCAGCGGCGGAAAAAGATCCGGTAATCAGGGATGCTCATGAATGGTCCCTGTTCTAGGGGCTGCGGGCATTACGGTCAAGGTTATATATTTTTCCTGCTGACGGAGGGGGAGATTCTCAGGAAAAGCCCGTTTTCTTCAAAGCAGGACGTAGGAAAGGGCAGGGCTTTTTCCGTGAATTCGGAAATTGCCCTTTCGTAAACAGGAAACGCTCCGGAAATCTTCCGGAGCGTTTGAAGAGAAAGCTGATTCCGGCGGGAATCAGTCCAGGGAAAAGGAACGGATTCTCCTTACGGTTTCCTCCCGGCCCAGCAGGGAAAAGACGGAGGAAAGATCCGGGCCGCCGCTTAACCCGGTGAGGGCCACCCGGGCAGGGAACATCACGGCCCCCATTTTTACGCCGTTTTCCTTGGCAAAGGCTTTCAGCACGCCAATGAGTTCATGACCATCCCATTCCGGTTCCTGTTCCAGCCTGTCCGCCAGTTTGAAAAGCAGTTCCAGGGCTTCCGGCTGAACCTTGGAGACGGCTTCCGAATCCATGCACAGTTCAAAAAAGAAACGGATTTTATCCGGGACTTCCGCCAGGGTCTGCACCTTCGTTTGCACGGTGGCGATGGCGGCGTCCAGAATCGGGGAATCAGGCAGGCCGGCTTTCAAACAGAAAGGGCGTGCCCGGAGGGCGAATTCTTCCGCAGGCAGGGCGATGATGTGCTGCTGGTTGACCCAGCGGCATTTGGTGATATCGAATTTGGCGGCGGAGTGGTTAACGGCTTCCAGAGAGAAGCGTTCGATCAGCTCCTGAGGGGAGAAAATTTCCGTATCGTCCTTGGGGGACCAGCCCAGCAGGGCCAGAAAGTTCATGACGCCTTCCGGCAGAAAGCCTTCTTCCGGGTAGGTTCCCAGGGCGGCGCCCACGTCACGCTTGGACATTTTGGAGCCGTCCTGATTCAAAATCAGCGGCATGTGGGCGAAAACAGGGGGAGTGACGCCGAAGGCCTCAAACAGCTGGATGTGCTTGGGCGTGTTCATGATGTGGTCTTCCCCGCGAATGACGTGGGTCATCTTCATCTCAATATCGTCTACCACGTTGACAAAGTGGAAGATGTAGGAACCGTCCGCGCGGCGGATAGCCATGTCCGGGGTGTTGGAGGCGTCCCGGTAGTCAATGGTGATGTCTCCGCAAATCAGGTCATGGAAGGTGACGGGTTTGGAGCGGTCAAAGCGGAAACGCCAGGCTCCTTCATCCTCGTACACGCGGCCGGCGTCCTGGAGCTTCTTGAAATAGGCGTCGTAAATATCGTTGCGCTGGCTTTGAAAATAGGGGCCGCAATCGCCGCCTTTCATGGGCCCCTCATCCCAGTCCAGCCCCAGCCATTCCATGCCGGTGAAGATTGCGCGGGTAGCCTCCTCCGTATTGCGGGCGTTGTCCGTGTCTTCAATGCGGAGGATGAAGGTCCCCCCCATCTTGCGGGCGAACAGCCAGTTGAACAGGGCGGTGCGGGCGCCCCCGATGTGAAGGTAGCCTGTGGGGGAAGGAGCGAATCTTGTTCTGACGTGACTCATGATGGGTAAGAGAGTAAGGGCCTCTCTTCCCGCGTCAAGCAGATACAGGGGGTGCATGCCAAAAAACGGGGATGCGGAGGCAGTGGATTTTTTAGGACGTTGTCGGCCTTGCGGCTTGCGTGGAGGAGGCTTTTAGGCTTCATTTAACGCCGTGTTCTTTTTAAAACACATATTCCGTCTGCGGGAGAAGTGGCAGATTAAAAGGGAAGATGAGGAAAAGCCCTTTCTGGAGCATCTGGACGACCTGCGGACCATGCTGCTGAGGATGGCCCTGTGCCTGACCGTCAGCACAATTCTGTGCGCCGGGTTTGCGTCCAATCTGATGGACATCCTGAGGCGTCCCGTCAACCAGGTGTGGGATATGTTTGAAGAATCCCATCTTCCGGCAGGTATTGGTCTGGATGCCTGGGGCAAGGCCAAGGAAATGGCAACGGCCATGACGAGCCTGGGAGCTTCCCAGCGGGCATTGTTTCTCCGCCAGGTTTCCCCATCCCAGGCAGATTTGACGGAGGCTGCCCTGGTGCTTCGCGGCGCGCAGCCGCTGCCGGAGGACAGGAAGCAGATTTTCATCAGGGAAGGCAGCCCCTCCACGGCCGTGAGGGATCTGGCGGAATCCCTGTATTCCAAAGGAGCCGTGCTGGCAGACGGAACGGGGCGGGGGGCCCTCAAGATGATGAGCGCGTTCCAGCCCGGGGAGGCGTTTATGCTGACCATCAAGCTTTCCCTGTATGCTGGAGTGGTCATTTCCTTCCCGCTTCTGTTGTACTTCCTGCTGCAATTCATCATTCCGGGGCTGCTGGAACATGAACGCAAGCTGCTGTACAAGTGCATGGCTGTCGGTTTTGGTCTCTTCCTGGCCGGAACGCTGTTCTGTTACTTCATCGTCCTCCCGCGGGTATTGACGTTTTTTTACACCTATTCCCTGGAATTCGGCATCTCCAATGAATGGCGCATCGGCTACTACCTGTCCTTCGCCACGCAGATGATTTTAATGTTCGGACTGGCTTTTGAATTGCCTGTGGTAGTGATGCCCTTCGTCAAACTGGGGGTGTTGACCTATGACATGATGAAGTCCACGAGACGCTATGCCATTGTGGCTATCGCCGTCCTGGCTGCGGTCATCACCCCTACGCCGGATGTAGCTACCATGATGCTGATGGCCGTTCCCATGTATGCGCTGTATGAAATATGCATCATTCTGGCCTGGATGCATGAACGCAAGGAAGCCGCGCGCGCCCGGGAGGAAATAGCCCGGTTTGAAGAAGATTTCAACAACAACAATTCTCCCTACAACCAGTAAATACATCCAACCCACGCCAATATCATGAACCTTCTGGAAATTATTATCCTGGGCATTGTAGAGGGCCTGACCGAATATTTGCCGGTCAGCTCCACGGGCCACCTGCTCCTGACGGAATCCCTGCTGAACATGTCCCAGAGCAAGGAAGCTCTGGATGCCCTGGCCGTCTGCATCCAGGGGGGAGCCATCCTGGCGGTTCTGAGCCTGTATTTTCCGAGGGTAAAGGCCATGGCGCAGGGCGTGCGCGGCAATAACCCCGCCGGGCTGAAACTGCTGGTCAACCTCATTCTGGCCTTCCTTCCCGCCGCCGTGGTGGGCCTGTGCTGCGCTTCACTGATTAAGGAATATCTGTTCAACACATATACGGTGGCTTATTCATGGATCGTAGGGGGAGGCGTTATTCTGGCGTATTGCGCCTGGCGCACCAGGGAGGGGCGTTCCAATGAAGGGGACTCCGGCGCCTCCATTGAAAGCCTGACGCCGGGCAAAGCGCTGACGGTGGGTGCGCTCCAGTGCGTGGCCATGATCCCCGGCACCAGCCGGAGCCTGATGACCATGCTGGGAGGCATGTTCGTGGGGTTGAGCGTGGAAGCGGCCGTGGAGTTCAGCTTTTTGCTGGGATTGATTACCCTGGGCGCGGCCACGGTCCATGATGCGTATAAGGACGGAGCTCTGATGCTGGAATCCTTCGGGTGGGAAGCCCTTGCCGTGGGGACGGCGGTCAGCTGGCTTTCCGCATGGCTGGCTGTAAAATGGATGGTATCCTATCTGCAAAGGCACAGTTTTTCCGTATTCGGATGGTACCGCATCGCCATTGGTATCGTGACGCTGGTTCTCCTGTCCATGGGGCTGGTGCATTGAAAAACGGATTCCGGCATTCAAGCACCGGAAAACGTTTTTTTCCGGCAAGGCGGTTCTCTCCCGCAGCGGGAAGCGGGTTTTGAACAATCCCGGAGAAGGTTGGCCGCTGCCTGGACAAAGCCATGACACAGGGCCGTTTTGCATCCCCGGAACAAAACAGCCCTGCGATGAATAGCGTTTCAGGAAAACTTATCTCCTGTGCGTTCCGTGGGAATTCCCGGGATTGGAGGGTTTCGGTGAAGGAGATGAATGAGGGGAGGACGGCCTGCTGGGTGCGCTGGCGGAATGGGGCGGGGAAGAAGGCCGGGAAACGGGAGAGGGCCTGCCGGGACGGTTGATGCCGGAGTGGCCTGGATTGGGGGAGGAAGGCCTTGAAGACGGCAGGGTGGAAGGGCGGCTGGGACGTCCGAAATCCGGTCTGGAGGGACGATTGCCTTCCGGGCGGTTGATGACGGGGCGATTCGTGCCGCCGGGACGGGAAAGATTATTGGCGGAGGGGCGAGAAGGCCGTCCGGGCTGGTTGATTCCCGGATGATGTACTGGCGGTCGCTGTAAATTGCCGGGTTTTCCAAAGTCCGGCCGTTGATTGGGCCGTCCGGGCTGAGGGGCCGGCCTGTTGTTTCCCGGACGGAAATGGTCAGGCCTGAAGTGGGGTTTCATCGGCGG
>ENA-ORSG01001710-ORSG01001710.1-human-gut-metagenome-genome-assembly--contig:-NODE-1710-length-12106-cov-2.204796_pt1 | contig 12106 bp, 14 predicted proteins | sample MGYA00242189_ERZ509156 | MGnify/ENA primary metagenome ERZ509156 (study PRJEB26280, sample SAMEA2338666) | human gut metagenome | biome: human gut; feature: human-associated habitat; material: faeces...
CTATGTCTGCATCCTCCCTTGCAAATGGTAACGGCTTCAAGCCTGTTGATAAAGCGGTTGTTGCAGCTGATGATAACTCTACTGCGGATGCAATTGCAGCGCTTCGCAACCAGCTTGCTGGAGGTGGCGAGACTATGGTAAATCAGGATGGTACCGTTTTGAATCCTGCAGATCCTATGTCTGCATCCTCCCTTGCAAATGGTAACGGCTTCAAGCCTGTTGATAAAGCTGTTGTTGCAGCTGAATGGTATCGTACAAATCCGCAGCTTCAGAAGCTTGAAATTCAAGCGATGGCAGATATTCATCCTGATGCTAAAATGGGCTATTTGCCTAATGGTAAGATGTATTGGCAGGTGCGCATCCATCCGGTTGTCTGTGGTCAGAGAAAGGATTGGACATTGCTTGCAGTATATGACTCTGATCATCCTCAGCAGAGATGGGGTGGTTCTGTAAAGTTCTACCCTGTCAAACCTAATTACAACGAGATGATGCAGATGGTTAATCGTTCCAGTGTTACACCGAAGACAATTCCGCATCTGCTTAGAGATGAAGATAATCAAATTTATATGTGCACCCAAGATAGAAACAATATTTTTGCAAGCCACGAAAAGGGCGGCAAGGTTACAACTGCAGCCGCATGTCTTCGCTTTGCAATGCGCTGGATCACTGTTTTTGAACTTGGCCTGATTGACCAGAAAACATGGTCGCTTTTCCATGAACATGGAAAAATCTAAAGAAGAAAACATATTCTGTTGTGGTATGTGACTTACATCTACATACAAGATATAGAAAACAGACTATCCTCATTTACGATTATAAAGAATTACCTCGAACGGATTTGCGTGAAATAAGGGTTTACACACTTATGTGCCCTAGTGTCATTACGGCACAAATGGTGAGCAATGAAAAAATTGTTGTTTTGCAACGGCAATCATACCTTGGACGGTGGTTAACGTATTTTGATAATGAAAATGAAAGTCCCACGGTCTGGGATAGATATGGCAATGAAATTAACAGAGAGGTGATAATTGTGAACACTGAAACCAAAAGAGTAGATGAAACTGAAGATAGTCCGACTCTTGAAGCGTGTGCAGATTCCTCTGACCCAAAAGAATGTACACCACTTGAGAGATGGATTCAAAAAAGTCCACAAGCTCGTTTCCAAGAAATTGAATATATTGAGAACGCGGGATTTCAGCACCAGCTGCAAGTGACGGAAGCCGGGGACATCCAGCAAGTATTAATGATTGATAAGTGGATGTTTTTGATGGTTATCGATAAGACATTTCCAAAAGAAACGGAAAACTTTGAAATCCCAATCAAGATTTGCTTGGTTGCGCCAAACTTGTCTGAATTCGAGAGAATGATTCCAGAAAGAAAAATCCCATGTGTAGAAAAGGATCACTCTGGGGTTGATTGCTTACACTTCCCTGTTTTCCAGGAGGAATACGAGAAATATTTGAATGGACAGCTTGACAAACTTTTAACCGAAGCACTTCTTCTCCATGCACGTGAATGGGTGGGGGCTATGCTCCAGGCAATCCAAAAAGAAAAAAATAAGCGTGCAAGTAGGGAGTGTGGCATAAGAATACCTTCTTTCCTGAATAGAGGACGATCAAGATATGCCGAGGAAGAGTCTTTTGATAGCAGCGAACGTCGCTCCAAGTATGTAGATGGGCGAAAATCCGTGACCGGAAGAGTGAATTCTCGCTGCAAAAAAATTGTTTTATCGGATAGGGCGTATATTCAAATCTTCAACGAATCTCAGTCACGTATTCAAACAGAGACGGGTGGACTCTTGTTAGGACACTTTGATAATGGTGTTTGGTATGTTATTGAGGCCAGCGATCCTGGCATAAATGCAAAGTTCTATAATGCGTATCACGAGGGTGATGATGTCTACGAGAATCATGTATGCGGAGTTATTTCCAGAACGTACAAGCACCCATTAGTTTTTCTTGGCATGTGGCATAGACACCCTGGCTCGTTGGATAGTTTCTCAGGCACGGATGATGGAACGAACTATAAGTACGCAGGTTCTGCTGGTAATGGATGTATCTCTGCAATAATCAATTATGATCCGGAGTTTAGGATAACTTTCTACTATGTGGAGCAAGGCGATTACCAACGTGTTTATTATACGAAGATTGATGTAGAAGTTGGGGACGACAAGATTCCAAACAAAGAACTGTTGAAGGTTGCATCTGTAGAAGATGTTATGCGGAGAAGGCGTTAAAGGAGGAGTCTTAAAATGGCCGAGGAAAAAAATATTTCAACAAACGAGATTGAAACGCTAAGAGACGCTTTGTCTGATGGTGCTTTCGGTACTGAGGGTGCGGCTGATGAAAATGATGCCGTGGCAGATGAATCGCTTGTAGAAGATTTTATTTCAATGTTTGGATCTGAAGGTGCTACTCCGTTAAAGGCACATGATTGGAAAGCATATTTGCCTAGCACAATGGATACATCTTCTTTCTGGGGGCCAATTTTTGGTATTGTCAGAGAAGAGACCGAGTCAATTTATATCTTTGATTCAAAAAAATATGAAGACTCAAAGTATGTGATAGGTTACATTGATAATGGTTCATTTCAGGCTAAAACAGCATATAAAGCTTTTGATTTTCCTCCAAGCAGAGTAATTGGTGTGTGGCAAAATGGTGAATTGACACTAAAGCTTACATCAGATCCTATTGCAACAGCAATTATGGCGCTTCGTCATCAACTTACTGGCGGCGGAGAGACATTTGTGAATCAGGATGGCGTAGTTACTTTGAATCCTGCAGATTCTTATGCACACCTTTCTAGCGATGAAGAGTTTACTCCGGTTGACAGACCTGTGTTGGCTGCTCCAACGGAAAAGGTTGCTTATTCGGACTATTATGGAAATCCAACCTTTGATGTTCGCATCAAAAAATACGATACCGTAACAAATCTGTTTTCCCGAAATACAGGATTGTTAGAGTCTTCTGCTATGCTTGATAAAAGAGCAGTCCTTGTAGGATGCGGTTCGGTAGGGTCTTTTGTCGCTATGCAGCTTGCTCGGTCTGGAGTTGGAAAATTTGTACTGTGTGATACAGATACCCTGGAAATTCATAATATTTGTAGACATCAGTGCGGTTTTGACGACTTAGGCAGATATAAGGTTGATGCTGTCAAGGATAAGATTTTGAATATTAATCCAAACGCAGAGGTTATCACCTACCGTTCTATTATTCAGAGAGTTCCTGAAGAAGAGCTGATGCCGTTGCTTGGAAGAAACACCATCATTATCGGCGGCGGTGATAATCGTGGTTCTGCTGATTGGGCATGTAAGCTTGCAATTAAGACTGACAGCACATTTGTTTCCACTGGATGTTGGACGAGAGCGTTTGCAGGTGAAATTTTCTACTGGGCATCTGGTAGAAATCTTTCGTGTTATTCTTGTGCGCTTGGTGGCTTGATAGATGAAGATCGCCCGGAAAGCCATGCTACTTACTTTGGCAGTGATGAGGAAAAAGAAACTCTTTCGTTTGAGCCTGGAATTGCTGCAGATATTGATTTTGTTACCATTATTGCAGTAAAGCTTGCTCTCGATCTACTCAATAGAGACAACGAGAACTATACGCCTAGGGTTATTGATTATCTGAAGCAGTACACATGGGTTTGTAATACTAACAGTACAAAAATTGGTGGGCCACGAGCCGCAATGTTCCCTGCTCCACTTTGGATTACAAACAATTTGACAGTTAATAAGGATGCTGACTGCCCATTCTGTGGTAATAAATAAAAATTTCTATCAGGATGCGTGATTGTTATGACATCTAGTAACTCACGCATCCTTTTTTAATGGAGAACGACTATGAGCAATATTGCCTATGGAAAGGATGAAATAATAAGCCTGTTCTCAAGTTGGTCGACAATAATGGAATCATGGGATGATAATAAGTCCCATGATGTCGATTCAAAATATTTTCAACCTATTATGCAGTCTAGCAAGCAATTGATGGATTTTGCTGAAGAGATACATACGATTGTTAATGAATTGGCCGATGAGAGCGAAGGAGTGTAGGACAATGGGTGAGACAATGGATAAAGCAATTCTTGAACTGAGAGAACTCCTAACTTCTGAAAACTCTTTTATAGATACTGAAGGCAATCTCGTTCCTGAGAACTATGAGATCAGGTGCGAGTGCTGTGGCTATGTATTCGGTAACACGGAACAATATGGCTTTCATGCGAGATACAATCGGTGATAGAAAGGTATTCTAAAACAACTTTTTTTACAGGAAAATTCACTGATCATATAATTGAAGGCTATGTTATTTCAAATAATTCTGCATTCGGAGCACATCCTAAAAAAGCACGGGAAAGCTGTGTGAAATCCGTAGCAGACGTACTGGAAATAATGCAAGCCCGAGAATTAGAAGAAGTAGGAAGGGCAACGGTTATTCCCTACTTAAAAATCAATACAGCTAAAGAAAGTGCTGAATATTGGAACGCCTATGTACCGGATAGTATTCTTTCGAATCCTATGTTTTGTGGGGCTATATATGGCAAATGTCTACAAAATTCGGTTTTCATCTCCGATACAGTAAAATTTCCAGAGACGGGAGACGAAGAAGATAGAATAGGTTACATAATTGGTAACAGTGATGATATCTCAGCAGCTATTGCTGTTTTAAGAAATGATGGAAGCGATATTATAGGTGGTGAGTTTATTGATTCTAAGCTAAGACTTCGCTTGCTAAATGAGGGAATCCATTCAGACGGAACCGAATGGAAAGATGAAGAATACACTCGTATCGTCATTCATAAGCGAGAGGAAAGTGCTTCTCCGACGGATGAGGCGGTTGCCGTATTGAAATTTCAGCTTTCTTCTGATATTGAAGTTTATGTAGATAATGAGGGCACAACACTTATTCCAGCTGAACCTGAAGCATCGGTGAATAGTCCGACAAATGGTGACTATTTCAAACCTAGTAATACAATAAATCAGGATGGTACCTTCTTGAATCCCGCAGATCCTATGTCTGCATCTTCCCTTGCGAATGGCGATGGCTTTAAGCCTGTTGATCTTCTTATTAAGCCATGGTTTACACCGAATTGGGCAAATTTGGATGCCGCTATTTTGTTTTATGAAAATTCAGATGAATTTCAGAAAGAAAAATGGCTGGAATTTTATAAAAAACTTAAGGAATGGGTTATTGAGTACCCCACTATTTTAGACATTGCAAATTCAATGGAGGGGCTATGGTGGGGTGATGCCTCACGAGTGCGAGGTATTTCCCAAACTTTTCCTGCGAGAATACTTTCCTATGTCATCACCCACCATGCAGATTATGAATTATATGACGCACATGAGTTTGTAAGTGCATTGAGTTTACTTGCGTCATTACTTAAAAATCACATAGTTAGACTTGATACAGAAGGAGATCTGATTTAAATAGTAGCTAAAAGGTAGCGGCAAAGTGATAAGCCGCCCCAAATGATAATGGCAAAATCGAACAGTAAGATTATTTGAGGCTAAAGATGTGGCAATTAATTATCTGATGGATTGAGGCTTAAATCCGGCAGAACGCATTATCGAAAAGTATTGGGGTAATTTCCATGGCTCAAAAAGTTATAGTTCAGGATGTTCAAGAACTTTCCAGATATAAAGCAAAGCTTTCATTACTAGTAAGGGACCTTGAAAAATGTTCATCTGATTTAAATAAAGCGTTTGAGGTAGTACAGATTCATGTTACCCAGATGCTGGATCTGTCTAGGAGTCAATGTAAGAACTGGTGTGATCCCCAATATGAGAGCTTAAAAGATAGCATTGTAAGATGCACAGCCGCTGTAAATGCAAGTGGCGTAATTTTACAATCTAATGCAGAAATCGTCAGCAGGCAACTTACTGGTATTGTTGATTCCGTACAATATATCGATAAATTGATAGACCAATTGCTCTCTATCGCGGGTGTTACAGATAATTCCGCAGCAGTGGCAAGTAGCTGCGCCTATATTAAGCATTTGTCTGCGGAGGAGGTTTCTGCAAGATGGCAATCTGCAGTTGAAAGTATAAATGAACAAATAGAAAATTATAGGAAAGCTTTGTATCAGAGAGGTGTACCAGATTGTAGTTGGTTAGAAAAAACATTGACTGCGCATAAGAATGCTATGCTGGAGCAAGAGGCATATGAATTAGATGTTGCTAGTGGTCACGGAGCAGATAGTATTCATAATTCGGACGCATATCTTTACCCAGGAGATTATTCGGCTTTCTATGATCAACTTGCGGGAGAATTTCGGACACACTGTGCAGAGGCGACAAACCCTAATTATAATTCAGAAGAAGTTAATCAATGGTATGTTAATTGTCAGCGTTGCGTCCCAACATATGAAATGTTGCGCCGCGGATTAGATGTGACTGCCCTGCCATGCGACGGAGGTTATGATTATCTCGCTTCCCATCCATTCTCGGTTTGGGAGAACGCAAATGTAATATCATGTATAGGACAAGGGAAAAGCGAAATTGAAGCCGCCATGAACTCATGGGGAGATTGTGCACGAGCACAGATAACTGTTATGTGGACACGTACCTCTGGGCATACTTTTTTAGCAGAACAACGCGGTGGGCGAACTTACTTTATAGATCCACAATCGGGAAATGAAAACTATTTAGATTGGATTGATTCTGCAATTCCTGGAATGACTCAGTTTTGCAGGATTGATAATTTGGATACTTCACCGTTTATCAACCATTGTTACAGAGAGGTATGACAGATATGATTACATATAAACAAGCATCGCAGATTGCGTTTGATTATTTTAATAAGTGCTTAAATGTAAAAGGAATTGCAGAAGCAATGGAGACTCCGGCGCAGTTTGTTTTCTGTGGTGGACGTAAAAATGAAGTGAACATTGGTGCGGTCACAATTATTGTGGATAAAAAAACAGCAAATATTACAGTTTTGAAATTCCCATCAAAGGATAGTTCACTGATTGTTAATTCAGCAAAAGAATTGGATGTACTTAATGAGTTTACCATTGGTTAACTCTTAGTGATTAAACATGTAAAGGAGATATTATTATGGCATCAAAGGTAGTAGTTAAAGACGTTGGCGAACTTACTAGTTATTGCAGGCAGCTCGCCTCGCTTAAGAGGGAGTTGGAAGAGAATGCAACTAAGTTGGTAGCCCTTTCAGAAGAACTGAAGACAAAGGCATCGGCGATGAATAGTTCTACTGCAAGTCAGGGAAGTAACTGGCAAGATCCTCAGTATGAGAAGTTGAAGAGTCAGATTACCCCTTGCGTTACAGCAGTAAATGCTACGTCTACATCGGTAAAAGAAACTGCCTCGACGATTAAAACTCAAATGGCACAAGTTCAGGGGTCTATCGATTATATTCAGAAGCTTATCAGAAAACTTAATGATATTTCATAACAGTAAAGGGAGGAGCTGAGTTATGGCTGATGTCAATGTTTCGGTAGTTACAATCGATTCCGGTATGGATTGTTTTGAAAGAATACAGGATGCTGTTTCAAACTATCAAAAAGTGGTGCTTTACGACATCAATCAGCTTGGCTCCTCTATTCAGCTGAAGATTCATACCCTCAATCGTGAATTATCTGCCTTGTATGATAGTTTAAGTCAAGCTGATGATGAGCATGAAAAAGATGAAATAAGGGCTGAAATAAGAACTTTGGAGGCACGGTTAGAGCGGATGCAAGCATTGAGGCGCAAACAAGCAATGGTTGCACAAACGTATAAAGAGCAGTCGACCGGTTTAGTGACAAATGTTAATGAAAAAGTATCGAGCGGTGTACGTGACATGGCCACTTATCTAAGGCATATCGCTGGAGTAGACGATGGCGGTGGTTCAACTAACGGCGTAAATGTTTTCTCTGGAGACTCTAATTACACTGTTGTAATAATTGACTCCCAGAAGTACCCGGAATCCGCTGAACACATTAAAGCAGCAGTTAAAGAAGGGCATCCGGCGATGCTGACACTGAATCGATCTGTGGCAGATGAGAATCGTAGACAATCATTGGCAGGAATTCCTGAAAAATCTTATGCAGATCGTGACGAGTATCCCCCTGCTAGCTTCTCTGAAGGTGGGCAAGGAGCGCATGTCGCATATATAGATTCTTCTGATAACAGAGGTTCTGGTTCTTCGTTTCGTTGGCAATTGTCTGGAGTTCCTGATGGAACAAGAGTTCGTTTCCGAGTGATTTGAGGTGGATTATGGAAAATGCATTAAATTTAATTCAGTCATGGATAAATAGTAGCAGATGGAAAATTAAGGTGATATCAAGAACAGATCACAATGATAAGTGTGACAGCCTGCTTGGTCTTTCAGAACATTCTACACTTGGAACGATTATTAATCATGTTGGCGGTATTTCTGCGGCTAATGGTGTAATCCGTCATTTTGGTGGGAACAACAAGTTTAATCTTAGTATTAAATGCGTAAATCAGTTGACTGACAGAGTTCCTACTATGTTCAAGGGAGTGCTGATTGTAGCGGATGACATTTATGGCGGACTATTTGGAATTAACAACTCCATCCCGGTCGCTAAGCCTGGAATTATGCTTTATTTACCTCCAGATTCTTATGTGTGGGAGTCATTAGAGGTTGGGCATTCGGCGTTTGTGAATTGGACTATGTCTGGGGATGTGACCCTGTTTTATAAAAAATACGAAAAGGTTCCGGTGGAAGGAAGTATCCCATTTGATAAGGTGCTGGATTATACCCCACCTCTGTGGGCAGAGAGCATTAATACGGGAAAATTCAAATATGTACTCTCAGATTCTTCACGGATGCATAAAATCCGTGCGCAAATATTGGAGCAGTTGCCATGAGTGTTTTTACAGATCATCTGAAGAGAAGAATACCAAGCTTTTCATTAAACATACCTATGCAGACAGATTCAAAAATATGGGTTGAAAACCAACTTCTTAGTTCACCATATTGTCTCAATACTGTCAGCGGGATTTCATATCGAACGACAGTGTCGAATGGACGAGAAAAACAAGTCCATATATCTGTAAAGTATGTAGATGATGTTCAGTCAGGAATAGTATTTGGGGTCAAGGATGTATTTGAATTGATTACAGCTGTATCTATTTCTCTTAAGTGCCATCTGTCCAAAACGGTTATAGTAATTGATAATAGATCTGGATTTGTTCCAGAAAATGGGGTTGCAAACCAAATTAACGCCTGCAAGGAATATGTTGGAGAGGAGCTGGAGATTCATCAATACAATTCTTCAAAATCTTCGTGGAAGAGTTTTTTTAAGAATCGAATTATTATTTATACACTAGAAACAAATTATTTTGACTCTGCGAAGGATATAAATGATTTATCTTGTATTCTAGCAGAACAAGCGAAGAAAATCCGGTCGAATTGTGGTAATAATTCAAAAGCGATAGTGGATTCAATCATGAAATGGTTTAGACAAAATATCGAGTACAAAAATAACAATCATCTCGCAGATCATTCAGCAGTTGGCTTATATAAGAATAAAACAGCGGTTTGCCAAGGAATTGCAGCATATGCTTATCAGTTACTTTCTTTTTGTGGATTAGAAGTACGCTATGTAAGCGGAGAAGGAGATGGATTTGGTGGCTGGGGACCTCACGGTTGGAATATGGTTAAACTCAATGGGATATGGCATCATGTCGATTATACATTTGAACTAAATTCTTTAAGGCTTTCCGCAATAAAAAAAGAACATGAGTTTAAAAAAGATCATCGCTGGGATGAAATAAGATATAGCAATAGGCGTTCAGACGAGTTGTCAAATGCACGAAAAACACTAAATAACTCTGTAATTATTTTATTGCCGGGTGAAAATTGCATTTCTGTTAATGGATGTCTTATTGACACTACAGCTATGCATAAAATATGTGTTGTTTCAAATAGCATTGTTTATGTATCGCTACTAGATATTATTACTCTTTACGGCGGTTGCTATAACCTAAAGGACGGCAGCATTTGTATTTATATAGGAATCAATTCATATAGTGTTCCATTTGATGAAATTTCGTATAGCAACGGCGCATGGTATATTAATGTTTTATGGCTTCAGAATTTTAAAATACGCATTAAAACCGAAAATAATGCGGTTGTTTTGCAGAGTGCTAATTCATGAATTGTATTATGCAGTTTTGAACTATTGAGTTTAAACGGATCCATAAATTAAATATATGAAAGAGAGAATCATATGGCTAGACAATGTGTAATAACCTCCACATTATAGGTTCGTGGATTTACTTGTATACTAAAATTTGTCAAGAACAATAGTAACGGAAATTTCCTGCATATATCCGACTAGATTCTCTACAACTTTTTTCATTTCCAGAAGCAGGATTACAAAAGATTGGCTGGAATCCGTAATGTGCGGCCAGTTTGGAATAATCATTCTGTGCTGCTGAAGAGACGCGACAAGAATGTGCCCGTGGTGACCGTCTTGAAAAGGCCATGGCTCATGTTGCCAAACTGACCCGTCTGGACAAAGCTGCCATTCGCAACGGTGCAAGGACTTTGCGCAAAGAACGTATGTTCTTGGATGTGCTGTGCTGCGGTTATACAAGCGTTTATTACTATGACGTTGACTCTAATGAAATGGAAGCCCTGAAGATGGTAAATACGGCTACCGTAGCCTGCAAACCGAAGGTTTGCCCGCCGATAGGGGCGGAGAGCAGCTGCTTCATACCATTCGTGGAAATCCGAGCGAGATTTGGCAGATAAAACAATTCATCGCCGGAAAAATCAGACAGTGGCAGAGACTGTGCGAAGTTCTGTTGCAATAACTGTGTGAATTCTTTGACGCTGGAAGTTGAATATTTGTACTCCATCCGCTCAAGTTCAAACAGATGCTTGTCTGAAAGCATTTTGGCAAATTTGGCTCCATCCATGGTACTCACCTCACAGCTGATACTAATTGATACAAATTTGTGTCAATGTGCAGAATACAGATACTCTTTAGAAAAGTCAAGCAAAAATCGATGAGACACTTCCATTTTTTACCCATAATCTTTCTGACGCATCCGCGAGTAGCTCCATCAATTTCAGATATGTCATTTTCTTGCGAAAACAGGACGGCTACACAAATTATCGTGGAGCCGCCCTGTAAGAAGTCAATATGTAATCGTCATTGCACCCTCATGGCAGTCCTGCGCATAGGTGCGGAGCAACTCGAGATGCTTTTGAGATTTTCGGACGATAGCCGTTGCACGGTCGCCAGACATAAACTCAACGACTGCAAGCCGTGGAATCGTCAGCGTGCCACGAATTTTGAAGCCCACAAGGATCTTCTGATTGCACCACCTCTGGATGCTCTGTGCAGAGTAGCCCGTCAGTTCCGAAACCACCGGGGTGGTCAGCAGATCATCGTATCCAACCGTGAGATTTTCCCATAGGGTATACAGCCCTGTTTTTTCCGGTTCTGTAAAATTGAAGCGGATGATCTCTGTGACAGGCTTGTCCGGGTGCCGCTTGGAGCAGCCGTTCTTTCCGATATAAAAGCCCATTGGCACTTTATACTTTTCGGGGTTATCTTCACGGTCGCACAAGTAGGTGATCACATCGTGGGTCGCAATGTGGTACTTGCGCGTTTTCTTTCCAGTGTTGGTACACGGAACGAGACCGGAATCCAGAAGGTACTTTGCGTGTTGCTTGTTGATGCGGGCAACGCGATAGAACTGGTCTTTCGTCATTCCGTTGGGATATTCTTCGAGTATTTTATAGCACTCTAACAGAGTCCTCATGTTCATCCATCCTTTGCTGCTTTGATTTTGTCAGCGTCAGAAGCAACATATTGTATGGATGGATTCTGGCTCCCGGAATCTCTCTCGCTCGTTCTCTCCAAAGGGCGTAAAATCTCTCCCAATTCTCTCCAAAAGGCAGATTTTTCTGCGTTTTGGAAAGTGGGTTCAAATCCGCATGGAGCCTAGTGATTTTGGATTTTGATGAAATTTTGAGCGTAAATTCGATGGTTCGTATCTTCTGGCAAAGTGGGCTAATTACCTCTATCTTCCACCAAGTACCGTGAAGCAGGAAAAACTCGAAATCGTTTTGTCCTTAACCGGGCACGTGGGTTCGAATCCCACCATCTCCGCCAATAAAAGGCACCGGCT
>ENA-ORSG01001724-ORSG01001724.1-human-gut-metagenome-genome-assembly--contig:-NODE-1724-length-12040-cov-2.942595_pt1 | contig 12040 bp, 10 predicted proteins | sample MGYA00242189_ERZ509156 | MGnify/ENA primary metagenome ERZ509156 (study PRJEB26280, sample SAMEA2338666) | human gut metagenome | biome: human gut; feature: human-associated habitat; material: faeces...
ACTACCAACCGTGCTATGCTGGTCACCATCCTTTACCGCCTGGAGGGCAGTCCCGCTGTTTCCGGCGGCGTATCCTTCCCCGATGGCAAGCCCCTTCAGGAAGTAGCTGCCGGCTACTGCACACGCCGGAATGAGCGGCAGCAGCCAGTGGCCGGGTGAGAGGGTGCAGATGAGCATCGTGGCAAAAATCAGGCAGAGCAGGATCATGGCGGAGTTGTGCGGCTCCTTGTGCAGCAGATACAGGATGGGCAGCAGCGGCAGCGCAGGCTTTATCGCGCCGTACCACAGCCTGTTCTTCTTGTCATAGTCGCGGTCCAGCATATCTGCCGTCCAGATCATGAGTGAGAATTTTGCCAGCTCCGACGGCTGGAAGGAGGCACCGCCCGGCAGATACACCCAGCGGTAGGTACCGTTGGTGTCCTCCGGGCTGAGCAGCGCCAGGATCAGCAGCACGATGGTGATGATGTACAGACTCTCACTCATCAAACGCAGTGCGCGGTAGTTGATGTTGGACAGGACCCACATAAAGAACAGCCCTACAATTGCAATCATGACCTGCGGTTTAATGATACTGTACAGTTCACCGCTGGTGGCGTAGGCGCTGGAATAGCTGGCCGAGAACAGCATCGTCAGCCCGAAGAACAAAATGCCCAGCAGCAGGGCGAGAAAGCCCCGGGAGACCGGCCCCCGCTCCAGCTTGGGCAGGCGTATGATGGGTATCATGCGCACAATATTTCCGATGGTATGGTCAAACAAAAGGCCCAGCAGTGTACGCACAATGCTCACGGCAGTGCTCATGGGCGGTCACCTCCCTTAGGGGCAGAAACAGGCAGAGGCCGGGTAGGCCCGGCCCCGCTGCTTATGCCACACAGATGTAAAAAATTCCCATTGCCACACCGATGACGGCAATCAGCGCAAAAAAGCCGTCGATCTTGACCTCGCGCCAGCCGCGCATCTCAAAGGCGTGGTGGATCGGCGTCATGCGGAAGATGCGCTTGCCGTGGGTCGCCTTAAAATACGTGCGCTGGATGACGACGGTCATCGCGTCCCAGATGTAGACAATGCCGAAAAAGAGCACCAGCTCGGGGCGCTGCATCACAAAGGCCAGCGCCGTAACGATGCCGCCGAAGAACATGCTGCCGGTGTCGCCCATAAAGACCTTGGCCGGGTAGAAGTTCCAGACCAGAAAGCCCGCGCGGGCCCCCGCCGTGGCAGCGGCGATCAGCGAAACATGTACAAAGCCCAGCAGACTGCCGGCCAGCAGATAGCCGATCATCGACACGAAGGTCACGCCGGTGCACAGGCCGTCCAGACCGTCGGTCAGGTTGACAGCGTTGACAAGGAAGATGATGCCGAAGAAGGCGATGGGATAGTAGAGCAAGCCCATGTCCACCAGCCCAAAAATCGGGAACTGGACCTGCGTGGTCAGCAGCCCGAGGCTGTGCAGGCCAAACATGAACCCGAAGGTCAGCGCGATCTGCAAAATCATCTTCTGCGCCTCGGTCAGGCCGAGGTTGCGATGCCTGACGACCTTAATAAAGTCATCCAGAAAGCCGATGAGGCCCGAGCCGAACGCGAGAAACAGCACCAGCATACCGGCCTGCAGCTGCGGCATACCAAGCACCTCCGGCAGCTTGGGGCTGTACATGACCCAGACGATGCCCAGTGTGGCCAGAATGCCCAGAATAAAGCAGAGGCCGCCCATGGTGGGGGTGCCGTTTTTCTTGCTGTGCCATGTAGGGCCCTCCTCGCGGATGGTCTGGCCAAAGTGCAGCCGGTGCAGCGCCGGGATCATGAATTTGCCCGCCACCGCCGTGATGGCAAAGCCGCCGACGGCTGCCGCCGCCAACAGGGATGAGATTTGCTCCATGCCGTTGATTCCTCCAAACGTGTGTTGGGGTGCTTACCCCTGCGGCAATTCCTTATAGTATTCCTGCAGCAGCTGCTCCAGGCCCATGCTGTGGCTGGCCTTGACCAGCACAGCGTCACCGGGGCGCACGAATTGCCGTACATATTGTAGCACTTCTTCCGCCGTTTGGCAATGCACCGCTGCAACCCCGCGCGCTTTTGCGGCCTCGGCCATGGCGGCGCTGCGCGGGCCGTAGGCGATGAGTGCATCAACGCCCGCGTCAGCAGCCCACTCGCCGGTATGGCGGTGTCCTTCCTCGCTCGCACCGCCCAGCTCAAGCATATCGCCGAGCAGCGCGATCTTCCGGGCATTGGGCAGTGCCTGGAGGACAGAGAGCGCGGCCTTCATGCTGTCAGGGCTGGCGTTGTAGCAGTCCTCAATGAAGGTGATGCCGCCCTTTTCCACAATATGCTGGCGCATGCCCGTCGTCCGGTAGGTCGCCAGCGCGGCAGCGCAGCGGGCAGCGTCCAGACCCAGGCGGGTCGCGGCGGCGTAGGCGGCCAGCGCGTCGTAGACCGTGTGGATGCCCGCTGTCGGGATGGCGGCGTCGAACGTACCGTACTGCGTATCGACGATTTTGAAGGTCGTGCCGTTTGCGCCGGTGACGACATCCACCGCGCGGACATCGGCATTCGCGGCGTCAATGCCGAACCAGACCGGCCGCAGGCGGCTGGGGATGCTTGCCGTGGGCAGCAGGTCGTTGTCCGCGTTCAGGGCCAGCGGTGCGCCGTCGGGCAGGCCGGTGCAGATCTCCATCTTTGCCTTCAGTATATTCTCGCGCGTGCCGAGATTTTCCAGATGCGAAACACCGATCATCGTGATGATGCCCGCGCTGGGCCGGGCACAGCGGGTCAGACGCTCGATCTCGCCCGCGTGGTCCATGCCCATCTCGACAACAGCGTACTCGGTATCGTCGGTCAGGCGGAACAGCGTGTTGGGCACGCCGATGTCATTGTTCTGGTTGCCCTCGGTCTTGAGGGTCTTGCCGAAGGCGGAGAGCACCGCGTAGCAGAACTCCTTCGTCGTCGTCTTGCCGACACTGCCCGTGACGCCGATCATTCTGGGGTTGAACAGCATCCGGTAGTTGGACGCCATGCGGATCATGGCCTTGCCGCTGTCCGGCACAATGACCGTGCGGTCCGCAGGCACGCCCTCGACGGGATGGTTGGCAACGATATATTCTGCGCCGCTCCGGTAGGCACCGGCGGCGTAGTCATGGCCGTCAACACGCTCGCCGGGGAAGCAGACAAAAACGCAGCCCGGCTCGACCTTGCGGCTGTCGGTCACAACGGCGCGGATGGTGACCGGCTCGGCCAGCGTCAGTCCGGCCAGCAGTTGATTGGCAGGAATGGTTTGCATGAAAAGACCTCCTATACAGAAATGCAGCGTTTCGCAAAAGCCCGGGTGCCCCTGCGGGGATGTTTACCCCTCCTCGTTTGCCGGGTCGATCTCCTCGGTCACCGTCGGGGCGTTATTGGTGGTATCCTCTCCGCTGTCCATCGTCAGCGTTATGATCGTGCCGTAGGCAGCGGAGGTTCCGGCCTCAACGTCCTGCGCCACGACCTTGCCGCTGCTGTCGCCGGCGAACTGCACGTTCAGGTTGGCGGCCTTGAGCATCTGCTCGGCAAAGGTGCCGGTCTTGCCGACGACGTCGGGCGTTGTGGTCATCGAGTTCTGGTCGGTGGCCGTGTACAGGTAAATGGTGGAGCCCGCGGGCACCACGCTGCCGCCGACGGGGTACTGGTAGACAATATTGCCGCTGCTGGGGCCGATCAGCTTATGCTTGAGGCCCAGGCGGTTCAGCGTGACTTGCGCGTTCGTCCAGGTGTAGTCCAGGCAGGTCTGCACGGTCACAGTGCCGGTGGGATTGTAGTCAGCGTCCTGCTCGATGCCCAGATAGGGCGCGATCTCGCTGATGATGTTGCCGACGACGGGGGCCACGACCTGGCTGGCATAGTCCTTGACCCAGCGCGGGTCATCCAGCAGGACGAAAACCTCGATCTCGGGATCGTCGATGGGCAGCACAGCGGCAAAGCTCATCATTTTATAATAGTCGCCGTCGCCGCGCAGATGGCGGTCCGTGCGCTCTGCCGTACCGGACTTGCCACCGATGCGGTAGCCCGCCACGTAGGCGTTGGCGCAGGAGTGGTAGTCCCCTGCCCCGTGGACGTTGTTTTCCATCATGGACAGCAGCTGCCGGCTGACTTCTTCGGAGATGACCTGGCGGCGGATGTTCGTCTCGGTCTGGGAGATAATGTTGCCGTCCTTGTCAGAGATGGAATCCACGACATAGGGCGTAACAAGGTAGCCGCCGTTGGCGATGGCCGCTACGGCGGTGGCCATCTGCATCGGGGTGATGGACTCGTTCTGGCCGAAGGCCGCCGTGTACAGGTTTGTATCGACCTCTGCCATCTGCTCGGCGTTGTAGACGCTGGTCCAGCGGGTCTCGTTGGGCAGGTCGATGCCGGTGGGCTGGGTAAAGCCGAACGCCTGGATATAGTCGTAGAAGATCTGCGGCTTGAGCGTCTCTGCCGCCTGAATGAACCAGAGGTTGCAGCTGTGGTTCAGCGCACCTGCCATATCCAGCAGGCCGTGGACCTCGCCGTTGGCACAGCGGTAGGTGTGCTCCCACAGCTCGCTGCCCTCATTGACGGTCAGGCTGCCGTTGCAGTAGAAGGACTGCTCCGCACTCATAACACCGGAGTCCAGCCCTGCCGAGGCCGTGATGAGCTTGAACACCGAGCCGGGCATATACAGCTCGGTAATGTTCTTATTCTTCCACTGGGCCTCGCGCATCATACCCTGCAGCTGGGTAGCCTCACTGGAGACCTCCTCGCCCTTCTCGTTCGTCGTCTTTTCATGGCTGATGATTCCATCTGCAATGATGTCCTTGACGGCCTTCTCGCCCAGACGGCTTTCCAGCCAGTCAATGTCCTCCGCGTCGATCTCTGTTTTGGCCAGGATCTCGTTCATCTTGGGGTCGGTGATCGTCTTGGGGTCGTTGGGGTCAAATTGCTCAAGGGACGCCATCGCCAGGATCGCGCCTGTCTTGACGTTCATGACAATGGCGCTTCCGCGGCCATGGACCGTAAAGGTGCTCATCGCTTCGGTCAGGTACTCCTCGACGATGGACTGTACGTTCTCGTCGATGGTCAGGTTCAGGTTGCTGCCATCGATGGCTTCATGCACGTCGGCCTGACCGCTGGCCAGTGGGTCACCGTAGGCGTCCGTTTCGGCCACGCTGCGGCCCGGCGTACCGGCCAGCGTCTCGTCGTAATATTTTTCCAGTCCGTAGGCACCCGAGCCGTCCTCATTGCAGAAGCCCAGCACCGAGGCCAGGAACTCCCCATAGGGGTAAGTGCGGGAGGCTGCCTGTTCACTGGTCAGGTAGAGGATACGGGTTGCTTTGCCGGTTTTGGCCTCACCGTCCTTCTTGTCCTCCTTTTCCTCGGTCTGCTGGCTTGTGTCCACCGCAGCGCCGTCCTTGAGGCGGTAGCTGTCTGCATAGGCCAGGATAGCATCCGCCACGGGCTTTTCAACACCCTTTTTCACCACACGGTACTGGTACGGCTCACCGGTATCCTTGTTGGACGCCGTCAGCGCCTTGTACACAGTATCCGCCGTTGTGCCGTCGTCCAGCAGCTCGGCAATGTGCTCTGCCGCTGTGCGGATCTGGTCCTCCGCCGCCCCGCTCTCTAAAATGGAGGACGGGTCGGCCACGATGTTCCATACCGTGCTGCTCTTGGCCAGCAGCTTGCCGTTTGCGCTGTAGATCGAGCCGCGCACAGCGGGCAGCGTTGTGTCCTTCAGCTGCTGGGTCACAGCCTCGGCGCGGTAGCTCTCGGCATCACGCACCTGCCACACATACAGCTGGTAGACCAGCACGCCGTAGCAGACGAGGATAAATGCTATCATGCAAACCAGCGTCCAGTATTTTATGCCCTTGCTTGCCCGGGGACGATGCCCGGGGGAATGGTTGGGTCGTTGCTCTGTCATGGATACACCTTGTTATTTCAAAAGCCTTTTTGCCGACGGCAGCAAGGCCGTGCAGCAAAAAGGCTCGTAGCTGCATATTTTTGGTTGTTTTACGGGTTCAGGCTGTCCAGCAGGCTCAGCGCCGCCGTGCGCACCTCATCCAACAGGCGGCCCGCGGCTCCGGTGTTCCGCTCAATGATGCTCTGGTCCTCCAGCTGGACGTAGGTGATCTGGCTGGGATCGGCCTTGACCAGTCCCAGCTCACCTTCGGCCACCTGCTGCAGACTGGCGCGGCTCGTGATGTCGTTCATCCGGGTGTTCAGGTAGTCGTATTCGCTCTGGGCCTCGGCCAGCTGGACGCTGACCTCATCGACCTGTGCATTCAGTTCCATCAGCGTTGCACCGCTCATCAGGCTGCTGATTGCCAGCCCGCCAAACACGGCAAGGATCAGCACGATCACGGCAGTCCGCATCACATGGCGGACGCGGTTCAGGCCGTGGTTGCCGCCGCGCACCGCACGCACCTGCGGGCGCGGCAGGGGCTCCAGTTTCGGTGCTGCAGAGCCCTCGTGCAGCAAAACAGTTGTCATGAATAATGCCTCTTATGCTTTCTCCAACACTCTCAATTTGGCGCTGCGGCTGCGACGGTTGGTCTCCAGCTCCGCGGCGTCAGCCTCAATGGGCTTGCGGGTAATCAGCTTGGCCTTGGCCACACCTCCGCAGGTGCAGATGGGCTGCTCCGGCGGGCAGGTGCAGCGCTGTGCCCAGCGGCGGAACTTGTTCTTGACGAGCCGATCCTCCAGGCTGTGGAAGGTGATGACGCAGAGCCGCCCGCCCGGGGCCAGACAGTCAAAGATGGCGTCGAGTCCCTCGTTCAGGGCGTCCAGCTCGGAGTTGACCGCAATGCGGATGGCCTGGAAGGTGCGGCGCGCCGGGTTCTTCGCCTTGCGGCGCTCTGCCGGGGGCACGGCGGCGGCGACGATCTCGGCCAGCTGCAGCGTGGTCAGGATGGGCTGCTCCGCCCGCGCGGCGACAATTTTGCCCGCGATCTGCCAGGCATACGGCTCCTCACCGTAGTCACGCAGGATGCGGGTCAGCTCCTCACGATCCAGCGTGTTGACCAGATCCGCGGCGGTGGGGCCCTGCTGGCTCATGCGCATATCGAGCGGCGCGTCGGCATGGTAAGAGAAGCCGCGGGCCGCGTCGTCCAGCTGGTGGCTGGACACGCCGAGATCGAGCAGGGCCCCATTGACCGCCGGGATGCCAAGCTCCGCAAGGACGCGGGCGGCCTCACGGAAATTGACCTGCACCACCTGCGCCGGCAGACCCTTGAGCCTTTCGGTGGCGACTGCCACCGCATCCGGGTCCTGATCGAGCGAGATCAGACGTCCTGTGGTCAGGCGTTTGGCGATTTCTCTGCTGTGACCGGCGCCGCCGGCGGTGCCATCCAGATAGATACCGGCAGGGTCGATGTTCAGCCCGTCCAGACAAGGCTGCAGCAGTACGGGGATATGTGAAAATTCCATGTGTTATCGTCCTGTTTTGTTAAAAGTCAAGGTCTTCCATCGCAGCGGTGAAGTCCTCATCGCTCGTTTCCTGGTTGGCGTTCCACGCCTCGGTGTTCCAGATCTCGGCAAAGCTGCGGCTGCCGATGATGGTCACATCGTGGTCGAGGCCCGCGTACTCCCGCAGCTTGGCGGGCAGCTGAATGCGGCCCTGCTTGTCCGGGGTGACCTCGACGGCGGAGGCGTAGAGCATACGGCTGACCTTGCGGCCCTTGACGAGGCCCTTTTCCTCAATTTTGGCGGCAACCTTTTCGAACTCCTCCGCCGGGAAGGCGGCCAGGCAGTGATCCAGCCACCGGGTCACGATGAAGGTCTCCCCCATCGCGTCCCGGAAGCGGGCGGGAAAGTTCAGACGCCCTTTTGCGTCGATTGCGTAATCATACTGACCGACGAGCATCCGGCTTCCCCCCCTTCGTCATACTGCACAAATCTTTGGCAAGATTTTTTACGTCGCTGCGTTCAGTTTGTTAATAACTCTGTGGAGAACGTGGAAAACTACCCATTTTTCCCCACTCTTGTTGTTATTCACACCACAATTACCCACCTGTGGTAAAATAATAGTACCATTTTATTCAGCAAAAAGCAAGGGCAGGCGGGGAAAAACTGCGCCATGAATTGATTTTTCACAGTTTGTACAAAGGGATCGGGATGCAGGTCAGCAGTTTGCAGCAAATGCGCACGCGGCAAAATTCCTGCCCCCGGGCAAAGAAAAGCGCCGCACCATATTACACGGTGCGGCGTTGTTTTTTACATATTGTGCTGCCATGGGCAGAAATGTGCCGTGAATAACAACACCTCTGTATTTTTTACTTGGGCATGTTATTCTTGGGGCGGGCGGCGCTGCGCAGATTCATGCGGGTGTTCTTGATGTCCGCCATGCTTCGGCCCAGCACCTCCTCGGAGTTCTTCAGGATTGTCTCGCAGTACAGGGTCGCCTTGCGGGTCAGTTCCTTGGCGCTCTTCTGGGCAGCGGACAGGATCTCCGCCGCGTGCTGCTGACTGCGCTTGACGATCTCCTGCTCGCTGGTCAGGACGCGGGCGCGCTCCTCTGCCTGCTGAATGATGCTTTCGGACTCAATGCGGGCGTTCTGCATGATTTGCTCGCGGTCATTCACGATTTTTTTGCTCTCGCGGATCTCGTCGGGCAGGTTGTTGCGCACCTCATCGATAATATCGCGCATACGGTCCACATCGACCATGCGCTTGGAAGCGGAGAACGGAACTATCGTCCCGGCCTCCAGCGTTTCCTCCATCATCTCCAACAGTTCTTCAACGTTCATACCTCTTCCCCTCTCTCATAGCGGCTGACCTTGATCTTGCCGTAGTTGTACTGCTTCACCAGCGTCAGAGCGCCCGCCTGCTCGGGCAGGTCGGCCTCGCGCTCGGTCTCGCAGAGCACGACCCCGCCGGGGGCCATCTTAGCGGCCAGCAGCGGCAGCACGGCAGCCACGGTATCATGGTGGAACGGCGGATCCAGCAGAGCCAAGTCAAACGGCCCGCGGATGTTGGCGAGAAAGCTCTCGGCCTCGCCCTGGCGTATATCACTCTGGCGGTCCACCCCTGCCGTTTTGCAGTTGGCCTTCACAACGGCGAGTGCCTCTGCGGAGCGGTCCACAAAGAGGCAGCTTTTGGCACCGCGGGACAGAGCCTCGATGCCCAGCTGGCCGCTGCCTGCGAACAGGTCCAGCACCCGTGCCCCCGGCACCAGGAACTGCACGCTGGAGAACATAGCCTCCTTCACACGGTTGATGGTCGGGCGGGTAATGTCCTCGCCCGGCAGGGCCTGCAGATTTTTGCCGCGAGCTGTTCCGGCAATCACGCGCATGGTGCCGCACCTCTTTCCTCTCAAAATTTCGTTTATACAGATTCAGTATTTATTATGGTGCTTTGGGGAAGGATTGTCAAGGGTGCAAAATGTAAAATAAAATAGCAAAAGGGTAACAGAGACAGGAAAACACGGCCCGGTGGGCTTGACAAACACCCCCGCAGATGGGTATAATAGGTATTGTTGTTACGCGGCTGTCGTACAACGGCTAGTACATCAGCCTTCCAAGCTGAGGACGTGGGTTCGACTCCCATCAGCCGCTCCAATAAAAAATCCCTGTGTCACATTCAGACGCAGGGATTTTTTTATTGCAGAACGCAGCCGGGGCGAACAGCATTCGCCCGCCGGGCCGGTTTCCGATTACAGCTTCACCAATTCCGCCTTCAGGTTCTTCAGTTCCTTCTCCAGGCGGTCCTTGCCCTTGTTGTAGTCCTGGTAGGCCTGCAGGCGGGCTTCGACGTTGGGGTCCTCGGCGGAGAGATAGCCGCTGTTCATCGAGGCTGTGTAACTGAACTTCTTCAGCGTGCCGTTGAAGTCGATGACCATGAACTGGCCCTCGGCGGGCCGGACCGTGCCTGCGCCGAACATTTTATGGTTGATTTTACAGCCGGTCAGGTCGGGCAGCGCAGCAGGGTTTGCCAGCAGCTCCTGCAGCTCTTGCTCACACTCGCCGATGCGGATGCAGAGCTCGGCACGGTCCGCCTTCTCCTTCACAGCCTTTGCGCGCTCCTTGCTCGTCGAGCCGCGGGTGTAGCCCTTCGGGTAGAACTGCTCGGCGTAGGCCGTGTGCAGGATGTCGTACACAAGCAGGTGCAGCGCGTCGTCGATGCCGCCCAGCTCCTGCTCCGCGTAGGCCTTGTGCAGGGCGATGATCTCCGGGTAGTTCTCCAGCGCGTGCAGCAGGTCGTTGCACATCGTGTAGTAGCGCGGCAGATCCAGCGCCGTGCCGCCGCCAAAGTCTGCCTCATACCCAAAGTAATCCGCCCACGCCTTCGCCTCGCCGGCCTGATAGAAGTAGTTCGCGTGCGGCTCCCACAGGTTCAGGAAGAACACCGCGTTGGCCGTGTTCATCGTATACTTGCTCATGCGCGGGAACACGCGGCGGAACCGCCCGTTGATCTGGTCAGCGAACAGCTCGGCGCGGCCCCGGCGCTTGGAAATATCACCGCCGTCCTCATTGTACAGCCAGCGGAAGCACTCGCGGACGAGTTCGACCTCGCTGTCGCGCAGCATCAGGTTCTGCAGGCCGCCGATGGGCTGCAGGGCCGGGTTGTCCAGCGTCGGCTGGGCCTGCTGCATGGCATCGGCAAACATGGCCGGAAAGTCGCTGTCCTCGATGTCCCAGTTCACGCCAAAGCAGTCCACCGCGCGCCAGACCGTTCCCTCATCGGCTGCCGCGCGGGCTTTGCAGTGCTGAACGTATTGTGCAAGGATCCCATTCAAATTCTCAGTATTCAAACCAATTCCTCCTAAAAAAATCAGCCTTCCCATTATAAAAGACCCTGCGCGGAGCGTCAAGACCGCAAAACGACAAAAAGCCCCCTCTTTCGAGGGGGCAAAATCGTCAGAAAATTTACAGGCTCGAGTAGCCGAAGCTGTTGACAAGCGCATCAATTTTCTTGCCCTGCCTGCACCACGGGCAGCTGTGGGAGTCGTAGGTTTCGTAGTCGGGAAGGTCGTGGGTGTCAAAGATGCTGGCCACGGGGTAGCCTGCGCACTCCTTGACCGACGCAAAGATCGACGCGATGCCGACGGGATCGCCGCCGTAGTAACGGATGGCCTCGACAGCGCCCTGCACGGTGAAGCCGGTGGTGACGGACGCCGCCAGCACCAGTACATGCTTACCGGCGATCATCGGGGCGGTGTTTTCGCGGAAAAGCAGCTGGCTGCCGGTGGTGTGCTCCGGCGTGACGACGTAGATCGTCTGGTGGGCATTCATATTCGTATAGCCGGCCTTTGTCAGCTCACTGGCCATGCAGGCGCCGATGACCTCGGTGCCGTCCAGGCAGAGGATCGTGTCCACAATGGTCGTCGACTTGTACTCTCGCACCAGCTCGGCGGCGGCAGCGCGTGCCTCCGACAGGCGGAACTTTGTCAGCGTGACATCAATGTAGTAGTTGATATGGCTGTGGCTGGTAGCATAGTGCCCCTTGCTGACGCGCAGCTGCAAATTCGATTTGCCGGTGGGCAGTTTTACAAGATTCATCGCCATAGTGGTCTCCCCCTTAATGCTTTAACTGTTTATGGTACTATTGTACAAATTTGTGTATCAAAATACAAGGAACGCATTGCCCAAAATCCGGCGCTGATTTTTGGGCAGTTTTTCTTCGAGATTGACCAAACGGCACTTTTGTGGTATAATAAACCAACAATTTATAGTGGGGAGGTTTGCGGATATGGGCTACAAATTGGCGGCAAGCAACGGCGACACGCTGGCTGTGCCGCAGCTGGTCCTGACCCATCTGACCCAGACCGACGGCGATACGATCCGGGCCGCACTCTACATTTTGCAGACCCACGACACCGACCCGCGCACGATGGCCCGCGCACTGGCACTGCCCAGCATTGAGGCTGCCAAGCGCGCCCTGCAATACTGGGCCGGTGCCGGGCTGCTGGTCAGTGAGCGCGGGGCCGCCCCCGCCCCGGCAGCCGAGCCCGCGCGGGTCGATCTGGCCAGCGTGGCCAACGACCCCTATGTTGCCGTTCTGTGCCAGGAGGCGCAAAGCATCTTCGGCAAAACGCTGAGCCGCAGCGAGATGCAACGGC
>ENA-ORSG01001727-ORSG01001727.1-human-gut-metagenome-genome-assembly--contig:-NODE-1727-length-12026-cov-2.842286_pt1 | contig 12026 bp, 10 predicted proteins | sample MGYA00242189_ERZ509156 | MGnify/ENA primary metagenome ERZ509156 (study PRJEB26280, sample SAMEA2338666) | human gut metagenome | biome: human gut; feature: human-associated habitat; material: faeces...
TGACGCTGTACCGGCTCGCCAAGGACTCCAAGGTGGTCGAGGCTCTGGTCGAAGCCGCCGAAAACGGAAAACAGGTTGATGTACTGGTCGAACTGAAAGCGCGCTTTGATGAAGAAAACAATATCGCCTGGTCCCGGATGCTGGAGGATGCCGGCTGCCACGTGATCTATGGGCTGGACGGATATAAGGTACATTCCAAATTATGCCTGATCACCCGCAAATCCGGAACCCGGATTGAATATATCACGCAGATCGGCACAGGCAATTACAATGAAAAAACATCCCGCCTGTATACCGATTTATCCCTGATCACCAGTAATTCTGAGATTGGACTTGAAGCGTTCGAGGTCTTTCAGGCGCTGTCGCTGGGCGAAACGGTTGAACAGACAGACGTACTGTTTGTCGCACCAAATTGCCTCCAGAATAAGGTTTTAGATCGGATTGACCGGGAAATCAAACTAACAAAAGAGGGAAAAAAAGGCTATCTGGGATTCAAATTAAATTCGCTGACCGATAAACGGATCATCGACAAACTGATTGAGGCTTCCCAGGCAGGCGTGCAGATCGATATGGTTGTGCGCGGTATCTGCTGCCTACAGCCGGGGATCCCCGGGTATACCGATCATATCCGTATTATCAGCATCGTAGGACGCTATCTGGAACATTCGCGCATCTACATCTTCGGAACCGGCGATCGAGAAGAAATCTATATCTCCTCCGCAGACTTTATGACGCGCAATACGCTGCGCCGAGTAGAGGTTTCCGTACCGATTTTTAATTCAAAACTGCGGGAAGAATTAAAAGAAATGTTTGGTCTGATGCTCAGCGACAACGTCAAGGCGCGGGAACTGGGTGCCGACGGCACTTACCGCAAAGTCTCGACCGGAGATACGCAGCTCAATTCCCAGGAAGTCCTGTTTCAGATTGCCTACGACTGTGCCCAGACAGGGAAAGGAGAGGCTTAACGTGGTCTATGAGCTGGAAGACGTACTTCAGGAGTCCTCTCTGGAAACGGTTTTAGAAAATGGAAAACAGGCAGTCATTCTGGTAACCGGGCGGGAATGCCAGGAGACGCTGGCAAAACTCGGAATTTTTCTGGAAAATGAGATAAGTCTATCCAAAATTAATTTCTGCAAGCTCGAGACGCAGCAGGAATACCTGTATGGTACGCTGGCAATCCCCCGCTTTTTAGACATCACCGGCAGCCGCTATCAGATGAGCCTTTTTATCACCAGACAGCTTATTGTCATCGCCGATGATTCCGATTTCAGTATCCGCCTCCTCCAAAATATCCGGATGCGGAAAGTCCATCAGGGTGTGAATAAAGGACGTTTTTTATTTAATTTTGTCACAGAATTTTTAGAACGGGATTATGAGATTCTGGACAGTATGGAACATACTTTGATGTCGATGGAGGAGGAAGCCAGCCAGCGTGAAACAGAAAATTACCAGGAAAAGCTGATGCCGCTGCGCCGCGAGCTTCTGACTCTTAGAAGTTATTATAATGAAATGGTTGATTTTGCGAAGAATCTGGAAGAAAATGAAAATGGATATTTCCGGAAAAAACAGATTTCTTATTTTGACACGATCGAGGACCGCGCCGACCGCCTGATGAATAAGACCGCCCAGCTTCTGGAATATGCGGAACAGGTCAAGGATGCCTACCAGTCCCGCCTGGATGCAAGGCAGAACCGGAGCATGCAGTTTCTGACCATCATTTCGACCATTTTCCTTCCGCTGACACTCATCACCAGCTGGTACGGGATGAATTTTCAAAACATGCCGGAGCTCCAGAATGGATATCCCGGCGTGATTTTCCTCTCAGTCCTCGTCATTATTTTATGCATCTGGATCTTTAAGATCAAAAAACTTTTGTAGGAAAATACCCATTCCGCCCGGACATCCGGCACTTTATTCGTCCTTCTCCGGCACCTCATCCCGCCAGACAACCGTCTCCACATCCTCAAACAGCTCCTGGTTGCGCTCGACCGTCAGATAGACAAAATCATCCGGCTGGTATTCATCCAGAAGCGCCTCCGTGTACGTGTCAAAGGTCGCAAACACCGTTTTCCGGTACAGCTTCGGCATAAAATATTTAAGGTTCTGGCTAAAGGAATCGCCTACCACCAGAAGTGTTTTATCATTCGGCGAATCCGACTCAAACACTGCAAAGCTGTTGTCCTCGTTCATATCCACCGTCGTAGCCGTAACCTCCGGCAGATAATTCTGAATCACATATTCGGTATCGTCGCTGTACTCTGCTGCCATGTTAAGCATCCGCGCCAGGTCTCCGGACGCCGGTCCTGCCGCCTCAATCGAGACTGCACTGAGCGGTGTCGAGGTTCCAAGCAAAGTCTGTGCAATCTGCTGGCTTCCGATAAAAGAGCCGATCTGGTTCCAGTGCGTATCATATTTGTAATAAAGCTGATACGTGTCCGCCTCTTTCAGAAGCTCCGGCTTCATGTCATATACCGGAAGTCCCTGCGCTGCAAGCTCCGGGAGCGCCGCATCCAGACGCGACTCACTTCCGTATACCCGGACCGAATCCGGCATATATTCCGCATAGACACTTTCCTTGTTGGGTGCCTCAAACATCACAAACCGGATGCCGCGCTCTTTCATTTTCTCGTTTATCGAGGTAATCGCGTCCGCCAGCGCTGTTTTCTCATCAGCCGTATAGAGATTTGTCCGCTGATAATCCGCCAGCGCATCCTCGCCGTCCTCCGAAACGGTGTAAAACAGCCAGTTTTCTTTTCCGACCGTCACATCCGAAATCGAGCTTTCATTTAAAAGCTCCAGATCCAGCTTTGTCTTCACCTTGACAAACAGATTTTTAAACGGAACATGGTCGTTGTAATACGCTTCAAATTCCGTCGGAATATTGTCAAAATTGGCAGCCGACAGTTCCGGAAAGGATGCCAATTCCCTGTTTTCATAATTCTGCTGGTCCAGATGGCTCCTGACCGCCGGATAGACAAGCGTCGGCAGCACCAGGCTCGCCGCAAAGGAACCAATCAGAAGTATTTTTGTCCCTGTCTCTCGATTCATATCTCTCGTTTTCTTCTCCCTGCATGAATCCATCTTTCTGTACTTTCACGCCCTGCCGCCCATGCTTTCATTTTTATGTTCTCATTGCACAGGCAAGCATGCTTTCTACACCGCTTTTAAAAACGGAAATAAATAAATGGATTGTATGTATTGTTGACGAGCAGCAAAATGGAAAACCACAGGATCGCCATATAGCCGATCCAACTTGTGACCGTCACCGATCCATCCTGCGCCAGCACGCGCCCTTTCCATTTCATCCAGAACCACTGCACCGGACCGCATGCCAGCAGCGCCGCCGCCAGAAACATCCAGAGTTTCCGGTTCATGTAGCGTTCCATCAAAACGACTGCGCTGTGCGGCACAAACATATACCGGATAAAGGAAAATGCCTGCCCGATCGTGTCCGCGCGGAAGAAAATCCAGCCGATCAGCACGACAAACACCGCATAGATATGCGCCAATGGCCGGAATTTCTCCTGCTTCAGCCATTTTCCCAGAAAACAGCGCTCCAGCACGTTGAAAAAGCCATGGTAAATGCCCCAGAAAATGAACGTCCAGCCCGCTCCGTGCCAGATGCCGGTCAGCAGAAAGACCGTCCAAAGGTTGACATACGTCCGCGCCGTGCCCCTCCTGTTTCCGCCGAGCGGAATGTACACGTACTCTTTAAACCAGCTGGAGAGGGAAATATGCCATTTCCGCCAGAAATCCTGGATCGAAGTCGCTGTGTACGGCAGCCGGAAGTTTTCAATAAATGTAAAGCCAAACATTTTTCCAAGCCCAATCGCCATGTCCGAATAGCCAGAAAAATCGAAATAAATCTGCAGCATATAGAGAAGCGCCGTCAGCCAGAGCATCGCCTGGCTCACATCCGCCGCCTGATACGCGTAGACCGCGTCCACCACCTCGGCAAAGGTATTTGCCAGGATGACCTTCTTTCCCAGACCGAAAATAAAGCGTTTCACGCCGTAAGAAAAGCCCTCCAGCGTGACGGTCCGGTTTTCGATCTGCTCCTCGATGTCATGGTATTTCACGATCGGTCCCGCTATGAGCTGCGGGAAGAAGGAAATATAAAGCATCATGTTGAGCGGATTTTTCTGCGCCTGATTTTCGCCCCGGTACACATCCACCACGTAGGAAAGCGCCTGGAAGGTATAGAAGGAAATTCCGATCGGCAGCGTCACCTGAATCGCCGGAAGCGCTATATCAAACCCGCGAAGCAGCGGATTCAGCACCTCGGCGAGGAAATTGTAATATTTAAAATAGCCGAGGATCAGAAGATTGATCGTCACGCAGAGCGCCAAAAGCCATCTCTTTTTCCCGAATTTCTCCACCAGACGCCCGAAACCGTAGTTGAGCAGAACCGAAAAAATCATGAGCACCACATACCGCGGTTCGCCCCAGGCATAGAAAAAGAGGCTGAATACGGTCAGGATGCCGTTTTTGAACGGTTTGGGGCTCACGTAGTAGAGGAGCAGGATGCAGGGGAGAAGAACCCATAGGAAGATGATTGAGCTGAAAACCATTTTATGTAAACTCCTATTGATAAGTTGTCGCAGAAGGGAGCTGCCGGAGGCGGCACTGGCAGCTTCTCAGATTATCGTTGTTCGCATCTCGATAATCCAATAGCCGTCAACACCATCTACAGCAGCTCCCTTCCCATCTACAGTACGTCTGAGAAATGGGGACGAAGTTTTTTGAATACCTTCAGTCCTATTATCATCAAAATAAATGTTACCACCCAGAAATAAATCGTCATCGTCGGCCGCTCGAAGAACCAGCTTCCCGTAAGCATGCTGTCGCGGTAGCCTGCGGCGATGTAGTAGAATGGGTTAAGCTTGAATACCCACTCCAGCCAGGATGCGCGGCTGGTGAAGATTGCCTCGTCGTACATGATCGGGGTCAGCCACATGCCGAACTGGAGGCAGATGCCGACGATCTGCGCCATATCTTTAAAGAATACCTGCACGGCACTGGTAAAATAGGTAAGCGCCAGTCCAAGCATCGACGCCGCAAAGGAATAGTATAACACCTGAATCCAGGTTGCAGACGGCATACGCCCGTCAATCAGGTACAGCCCCGCCATAATGATCAGGAAGCAGGCATGTACCAGGAAACAGGAGATAAGCTTGATAACCGGAAGCATCTCCACCTGGAATACTACCTTTTTAACCAAATAATGGTACTCCTGCAGGCAGTTTGTACCCGTATTTAAAATCTCGCTGAAATAAAACCACGGGATGATACCCGGCGTCAGCCAGATGACATAGGTTGCCCCCGGAACCGGCGGCGCATTTTTCATGCCATGTTCACCGAAGATGAACGCATAGATCGCGATCGTAACCATCGGCTGGATAAACATCCAGACAATTCCAAAGTACGAGCCGACAAAGCGCTTGCGGAAATCCGCCTTGGCAAGCTCGGTGACCAATTTTCTTTTTCCTATCAGTTCCCGAAACAGGGAAATCAGTTCCCGCATTCTATCCTAACTCCATTCTTAAAATTTGAATGCATCCCGGAAGCCGCCCCATTTCTGGTCTTTCTCCGAAATAATCAACTCCATGCCTTCCTCGATCGGCCACTCAACGCCAATCTCCGGATCGTTCCATGCCATACCGCCCTCATCGCCAGGATGATAAAAATCGGTACATTTGTATGCAAATTCTGCCTCATCGGACAGTACCAGGAAGCCGTGTGCAAATCCTTCTGGAATGTAGAACTGCTTCTTGTTCTCCGCAGTCAGCTCCACACCAAACCACTTGCCATAGGTTTTGGAATTGGCACGCAGGTCTACTGCTACATCAAAGACTGCACCGCGGATGGCACGCACCAGCTTGCCCTGCGGATACTGTTTCTGGTAATGAAGTCCGCGCAGAACGCCCTTGACAGACATGGACTGGTTGTCCTGTACAAATACCATGTCGAGTCCCGCCTCATGGAAATCGTTCTGATTGTATGTCTCCATAAAATAACCGCGCTCGTCCTTGAAAACAGTCGGTTCAATTACATAAAGTCCCTTGATGTCACATGGTGTTACTTTAATCTTTCCCATTTTTCTATCTCCTTCTTATGCAGGTATTTCAATTTATTTTTCAATACGTAACTGGCATCATCCTTTTCGGCTGTGCCATCCTTAACTATATCATTCGTTTTTCTGGCTGACAACCTTTTTTACAGATGTTTGTGCCTCTTTTCCCCGCTCATTTTCATCCAGCGCAATCTTCTGCGCCAGATCCTTGATCTTCGTCTCCAGCTGCGACTGTTTGATCGACATATGGAACATTTTCACAATTAGGAGGAAAATAACCGCCAGATAGATAAAATTGGCAGTCGTGTACGTTCCCGCCAGCTCCGCCAAAAGATCCGGCAGCCCCGGAAAGATACTGAACACAATGAGAATGGACGAGAATCCCAGCCAGAAAATCGAATCCTCGATCTGGAGTTTTGACTGCCGGATCCTCCTCATAATCATAAAGGTTGTCAGGATCGACACGACGATCAGGACAACTCTGAGTGTTGGCGTCATGGCGCTACCTCCTCTTTCTGAAATTCTGGATTAACAGAATCGAAATCAGCATTTTAAGCATATACCGCATCGCATTGACCGGTGTCAGGTAACTGACTCCCAGAATCCGTTCATCCATGATGACCGGCACCTCCGCCACCCGCGCGCCCTGGCGGATCAGGTAGGAAACGGTGTCCGGCTCCGGACCGTAGTTAAGCCCCGATGCAAATTCGCGGATCATGCGCTTGCTGAACATCCGCATTCCCGAGGTCGGATCCTTGATATTGACACCAGTTGTGAAGCGGATCGCCATCTCGATCAGATTACTTCCAAGCATCCGCATCGTAAATGGCTTTTTCTCCCCGACAAACCGGGAACCGATGACGATATCGTAACCTTCTTCCATTTTCTTGATCATGGATTCCAGATACTCCGGACGGTGCTGTCCGTCTCCATCGAGCTGGACCGCATATTGATATCCGTACTTGTCGGCATATTTAAGTCCCGCCTGAAATGCCCCCGCCAGTCCCAGATTGACCGGAAGGTTCAACAGATTATATCCATTTCTCTGGCAGATCGCCGCCGTCTCATCGCGCGATCCGTCATTGACGACCACATAATCATACTGCGGAAAATTGGCAGTCAGATGGTTCACAACCCGCTCTATATTTTCGGCTTCGTTGTACGCCGGTATGACTATCAAAAGTTCGGCTTTTTCCGCCCCAGAAGCTACTTCTGTGGACAATAACGCCTTATCTTCCATCGCCCGCTTCTCCTTCCCAGTATGCCGGATTCATCGTCAGGCTTCGAATCAGCCACTCCGGCAACTTTTTATAATGCTTTCCCAGCCAGTACCCGGCATATTTGCTTCCGCTCGCCATCACAAGCTGCGGCAGAAGAAGCACATGACCATTTTCCACCAGCCATTTCGCTGTTTTCTTCACCAGACGGATTCCCTCGCCCTCCGAATGAAGGCGCCCAAACACCTCGGGGTGATCCGCCTGCGATACGCCGAGGTCGAAATTCCGGTGCAGCTGCTGCATCGCCGTATAATTGTGGGAATGGATGACCTGCGCATCCGCCGCGTAGGCAATCTGATACCCGGCTTCCACCGCGTGTCCGGCAAAAATCATATCCTCGTTGAAAATGGTTTTCTTCGTAAATCCGCCAAGTTTCAGGTAAATATCCCGCCGGTATGCCGCGCAGACATTGGAACAGAAATACGTCTTGATTCCCAGCTCGTCCTCGTCCTCTTTCCCTTTCAGACGGCTCACCGCCGGATAATTAAAGTCCCTCGTATACCGTTCAATCACACCGCAGTCCGCCGCCGGAAGCTGCCTCGCATATGCTGCCGCCACACGTTCCGAAGCATCCAGCGCCTCCAGAAGCTCTTTCACCAGATTCCGGTCATACGGCACGCAGTCATGCGTCATGCAGATGCAGACATCCGCATCTGATTTCAAAATTCCCTCATGGCGCGTCCTTCCATGGTCAAATTCCGACTGGCGGATATGGCACACGGTCAGCTTCGTATCTTCCCCCTCAAATAAGGACTCAAACCGCTCAGCATCCCAGTACTTTTCTTCCGTATTCATGATGATCACACGGTCCACCGGCACACTCTGTTCCAACAGCCGCCGCAGAAGTTTTTCCAGCTTATCCCCCGGTTTGAACGTAGGTATAATCACATCGGCTTTTCTCATTTTTCGTACTCCTTATAGGCTTTTCTGTAAAAATGCATCAGAATCTTTACCATCCAGTCCGGCCACATTTTCCGGAACATCGCCATCTCATCCGCCGGGCGCCGGTTGTCCTCGATGCAGGCTTTCGTCGTCGCCGCCGCATGGACGCGGTAGGCAATCAGCGGTTTTTCCGAACAGATAAAACGCCCTTTTTTGCCCGCCAGCTCGTAAAGGTTGTCCCAGTCCAGCGCAAAATCATACTCCGAATGGAACATATCGTCCCCAATCTGTTCTTTATTGTACGTGCAGGACGGACAGCAGATCGAATTGCCAAACCAGACACTGCTTCGCTTGATCCAGGTGCGGTCCGCCAGAAAATGGAAACGCAGCGGCAGGCGCAGTATCTTTTTTACCAGCCAGACCATGTTAAATGGCTCCGGAATGGCTTTCATTTTCCCCTCTTTCTCCGTCATGCGGATCGTGAGATAATCGCTCGCAAACAGTAGCAGATCCGGATATTTCTTCCATGCTTTTAAAAGCTTTTCGGCATAATCGCTGCGGTATCGGTCGTCCTGATGCGCGATCGTGACAAAACGCCCCTGCGCTTTTCCATAGGCAAACATCCAGTCCTCACGGATATTGCTCGCCCCGTCCCGCACATAGAGCGGCACCTGATACCGCGCTGTCAGCTCCCGGATATAGCTGCTCGGCGTCGAGGTACAGCAGATCACCTCCGATTTGACCGTCTGGCTCGTCACCGAACGCAGACATTCTTCCAGATACGGCGAATCCTTGTATGCACAGATCGCAAATGTATGAATGATTTCCTGCTGCATCTCGTTTCCCTTTCTCTCTCGCTCTTTCATGCCGCACTTCTGCCTTCTCGTTTTTCAAGAGCGGTATCTGCTTGAATTTATTTTTACCAGACTTATGATCGATTTTAACGTTTCAAACATCTTTTCCTGCTACCACCACGTTTTCTTACGGCACTTTCGGTTCCAAAAGTGCCTACCCGTATACAGTAACCTTTGCCTTCTTCTAGCTTGCTTATGCTTACCGGCAGAACTTCATCCAGATATCCAGATAAACCGTTGCCGCCAGAATCAGCGCCGCCGCCCCTAACACCAGCGCATGATAGTTTTTATTCTCCATCCGCACCATCACCCGCTCCGGGTTTAATACCAGCCAGACAAGCGGCAGAAATGGCAGGTAATAGCGCCCCTGTACGCCGTCGATATAGGTATTGCCCGGTCTGGTAAATGCGATGTACATCGAAGTCCAGACCAGCACCGCCGTTCCCACGCAGAGTATAAATATCCACAGCTTCTGTTTTTTTGATAGACGTTTTCCACAGGATGACTGCCCGGCTGTGAGGATAACGACCGCCGAACCAGCATACAGCGCCCACGGAAATGACATCGTTCCCGTGTGTCCCAGAAGCCCCAGGGAATTTTCGCCCAGCACATAGGACGGAAGCGTCCGGAACAGGTTGCACATCAGCACCCATGCATAGGCAAGCGGCTGTCCCAGAATGTATGCCATCTGCCCTTTCTCGCTGGTGCTGTCGCCTCTCGTATCCCCGATATCGCGCGGCGCGATCAGAACCGGCAGGATGAAGGATAGCATCATCAGACCGCAGATCACGATAAATCCGCCCTTCATCAGGTACATTTCCCGTTTAGAACGGAACTTTTCTGCCGGAATCATCAGTCCCAGCAGAATGAGCGGCGCATATACCGCCTTGACGCGGCAGCCCCAGACAAAGGTAAGCACGATGAGCGCATACGCTTTCCAGCCCATTTTCCGCCCGCCAAGCGCCGCTTCCAGAATGCCCGCAAAAGACAGCCACAAAAACGCTGTGACGGTCGGGTCATAGGAATACGCCCCCGCCAGCATCATCGGCTCAGGCATCAGCGCCAGAAATGCCAGGATTGCCTTGCCGACCGGTGTTTTTTTGATGGCAAAATACAAAACTGCCGCATAGACATAGAGATTTCCCAGCCGCCCCAGCTTATACAGGATTCCAAATGGGATATGAAGCAGCCCGCCCGCTTTCAGCACCAGCGCCGAGCCCACATATCCGGTCATCGTCGTTTTGTTGAGATCCGTACTCCAGAGATGTTCACCGTGCCGGTAACCCGCATTCTGATTTAGATACGAAGTGAGCGCCGCCTGCTCGTCCTGGCTTTCCGGCTGATTGTACGGCCAGGTATCTACGCCCGCCGTAAACTCCTGTAAAAGCGCCGGATCCGCCTGCACCGGCGTCCGGTAATTTGCCATCCAGAACGCCTGCGCGAAATGCACTTCCTCATCCCAGCTCACCTTATTTGCCGGGAGCGACAGTGAAAATATTGTTCCAAACGTCAGGGAGATCAGCAGAAATCCAACCTCGATGCGCTTTGCCACGAAATCGCGGAAACAGAGAAGTGCGATCAAAACCGCCGCCGCACACCAGAAAAGTCCCAGCCGGTACCAGTTGATACCTGCCCGCGCCACCGTCGCAAACCCGGTCAGTGCAAGCGGCATCCCGCCAAAATTCATGTAGGAAAGCCCTTCTTCGTCTAGATCCTCCCGCGTGATCAGAAGATCCACGTAGTCCAGCTTCCCATTCACCGGAACCGAAGAAAATTTCAGCACCCGGCAGTTGCGGTCCATGACCATCTTTGCGTCGTGCTCCCGCTGCTCGCCGTAGATGTTGCGGTAACCGAGGCGGACGGTGGCATTTAACAGACCATCGTAATCATAGCGGTAGAGAAACTGGCTGACATAGCTGCCGTCCAGTGGAATGTGAAGATAACCGCTTGCATCCGAAAGCTGCAGCACCTCTGTTTTTTCTGTCTCTACCCGCTCAAATCCGCTCACCCGCACCTCGTCCAGAGCGATCGTCCGCGTCGCCTGCCGCGTCCATCCATTTGCCCGGAGCGCCGGGAAATTGCAGACAAGCTCGCCCAGAACACCGATCACAAAGACTGCCACAAGCGCCAGAAACAGCCGCAGCACATCTTTTTTCTCTATTCGATTGATAAAATGCCTGTTAAACTGCATCTGTACTTCTCCCTTATTTTTCCCGTTTAAATTCGGTAAATTTCTGCTGCCACCACGTTTTCTTACGGCACTTTCGGTTCCAAAAGTGCCTACCCGTGAACCGTGTTTTGTCTTTCAAATCAAGCGCTCTAGCGCACTATCTTCTCCACGCCCCTGTGTTCCAGGATGCGCTCATAATCCTCAATATAATCAACCTCCGCCCAGAAATGCCCGCTGACGTCCTCGACATAGACCGGCTGCTGCCCGGTCATGCTGTAAACAACATTTTCCCACCAGACGCCGTGCTCCTGGCGGTCGATCATCTCCTCCATCCGGCAGATAAATTCCGGCATAAATGCCGCTGAAAACCGTCCGATTCCGATGTACTCGCCCGTCACATCATCCCCGGTCAGCTCTTTTCCATATTTTTTCAAAATTCCATCTTCATAGAAGAACTTATAATCCGCTGTCTCCCGGCGGCTCTCGTCCGCAAACATCACCGGGCTCCTGCCCTGCGCGAGGATCCGGTCAAGCAATTTTTCCTCCAGGTATACGTCACCGTTCATGATCAGCAGATCGTCCCCTGTCAGGAACTCCTTCGCAAACCATGCAGACGCGATGCTGTTTGTCACATCGTAAAACGGGTTGTAGAAAAAGGAAACTCCCTTGTCTGCCAAGACCTCGCGGATCACCTGCGCCTCATAGCCCAGCACGATGCCGATATCCTGGATGCCGCGGGAATGAAGCAGGTCAATCGTGTACTCGATCAG
>ENA-ORSG01001731-ORSG01001731.1-human-gut-metagenome-genome-assembly--contig:-NODE-1731-length-11999-cov-2.367967_pt1 | contig 11999 bp, 2 predicted proteins | sample MGYA00242189_ERZ509156 | MGnify/ENA primary metagenome ERZ509156 (study PRJEB26280, sample SAMEA2338666) | human gut metagenome | biome: human gut; feature: human-associated habitat; material: faeces...
GCACTATTCGTAAAATACTGGAAATTCTATGTTTTTTGTAAAAAACGCTTGCAGAAAGTAAAAAAAAGAAAGTATATTATCAAATGGGAAAAATAGTGTAACAGAATAACAACCGGAGTCTTGCGTGATCTATTCCACAACTCTCCGGTTATATTTATGTAAAGGTATATTTTGTAAGGAGGGAAAGCATGAAGATGCAGAAGAACAAGAAACTTGTGCAAGCTGCCGCGGTAGGACTTTCAGTCTGTGTGCTAGCAGGAGGCGGTCTGTTCGTATGGAATATGTACGGCAAAAATGCAGAAGAAAATGAAAAGCAGATCGTATCAGATGAAGTTGCGGAAATTGAAAGCTTGAATTCACGCGACAATGTTGTAGATTTGGAGGAGCTTTTCGAGGGAGAAAAGGCGTCGGGAAAAGAAGATGTGACGAGCGAGAAAACAGAGAAGAAAGAAGATTCTTCGACGAAGTCAGGCTCTTCTCAAAAGTCGGATTCTTCTAAGCAATCAGGCGGGGCAAAAAAACCGGAGTCATCAAAAGATACAGATACATCAAAGAAGCCGGATAAGAAACCATCCAAACCGGACGAGAAGCCATCAAAACCGGATGAGAAGCCGTCTGTGCCGGATGAGAAGCCGTCCGTACCGGATGAGAAACCGTCCGTACCGGATGAACAACCGTCAACCCCGCAGAAACCGGCATTGCCGCAGGTGAATGAACCGGGGTGGACCACAGGTATATATTAAGGAAGGAATATGAGAGGGATGAATCAAAAGAGAAAGAGATTAGGGTTATGGATACTTTTTCTGGCGGCGCTGCTTTTGACGCAGTTCACCGTTCCGGTTAAGGCATCCGAGCCGCAGATACAAGATGTAAACATACAGATGGTTGGAGGGCAGATTCGTACGATCGATCCGATGGGGCTGCGAATGGTTGCCTGCATCAAGAAATCATATATTCAAGAGTTGGAAAAAAGCGGAGCGACGGTAAGTTATGGAATCGTACTGCTTCCGAAAAAGTATTTGACAGAAGGTCAGGCATTGACGCTTGACGGCAAGTACCTTTATAACGGCTCGGTCTATAAGCCGGCAAAAGTACCGGCAGTAAAGAAATTTTCAGAAGACAATGAGAGGATTTACTTTACAGCCGTTTTGGCAAATCTGCCGAAAGAAAGATATAAAAATGATTACGCGGCGAGAGCTTATGCAGAAATCACGAGAACTGTGATAGAAGACGACGGAAAGAAAAAAACAACGACAGAAGTTGTATACAGTGAGAGTGAAATCGACCGTCAGGTATATCGGATTGCAGAAGAGGCTGTAAACGGAACTACAGAGGCGGAAGAGACAAAACAGTGGCTTCGAGATAACATTCTCGCTCCGGTAGATACGCCGGAAGAACTGCCGGAAGAAGAAAAAAAGATCTCGTTTCGTCTTGGAAAAGTGTCCGGTGTGACATTGTACCATAAGACAACGTCAGAAGCCGGAGTGGAAACTGTAGAAGAAGTATCACAGTTTAATCTTACAGAATTTAAAAAAGAAGATTATCTTGTGAAAGTTGAGATGGAAGATCAGCCTGAGATATTTGCGGGAATTACGGAAGTGATCGCACCGCAGACAGAAACAGGAAAAGTAAGCTTCAAACTTGACAGAAAAGATTATACTACTTCTCAGGCAGGACAAACGATCGAAGGCGCGGTTGTAGAGTTTGGTACGAAGTCTAACGATAAAGTATCTACAAAATATATTACGATGCAGGCGCTGATCGATCAAATGAAGGCAAATCCAAGCGGAACTTATACTCTGGAGCATGATATAGACGCAAGTATGGTTCAGGCATCAGAAAGTCTTGTTCCAACATTTTCAGGTACGTTTAACGGAAACGGGTATAAGATAAAAGGACTGACATCAACTTTGTTCGGAACAGTTTCCAATGGAAAAATAGAGAATGTAAAGCTTGAAAATGTCTCTATTACAAAAAGTATGAGCGATAGCTTCAAAGATGCAGGAGCAGGAACATTGGCGAATAAAGCCGCTAGTAATACGGTGATTGAAAACGTTCATGTAAATGGAAGCTTAAGAAATCCAAATACAAGAAGCCTTCTCGGAGGTCTTGTCGGACGTATGGATCATGCAAAAATAAGTAAATGTTCGGCGAATGTAGAGATATCAGGTTCTTTAAATACGACAGGCGGATTAGTCGGTCAGATGTCAAACAATACAACAGGACCAAATATTATAGAAAATTCATATGCCGTAGGAACGATTTCGGGAACACAGGTAAACGGCGCTGTCGGCGGTCTGATCGGATGGCATAACTCAAGGCAAAGTGGATCTGTGACAAATTGTTACGCAGCTGTTACAGTTAAAATTACAAAAAGTGGAAATGTAAAAGATCCGGGCGGATTGATCGGATATATTGGGAATTCCGATTCAACAGGAATAATCAAGAGCAATGTTTCATTTAGTACAGGAACATCGGGATATAAGTTCGATGGATCGACAGAGAATACCAAATATACATCGGCACAAACTGAGAAATTATATAGTTTAAGAGAGAGTAGTTTGAAAAGAGAGAGTAGTCGTACCGGAAATACGAATCTGACTCAGATCACAGATGTTACAGTGGATAAACTTTCACAAAAAGAGTTTTACACGAACATGGGCTGGAGTGAAGACGTTTGGGATTTTGCTCCTCTGAAAGAAGGAAAAACTCCAATCCTTAGAAACAATGACTCAAATATGACGACAATGCTCCAGACAAAGGAAATCGCATCGGCAGCCGACCTGAAGAATATTAAAAATGATTTGTCAGGTGTGTATGTTCTGACTACAGATATCGATATATCGGAATCAGCGTCGGGAACAGCGGTTATCCCGGGAATATTTAAAGGAACATTAAAAGGAAACGGTCATCAGATCATCGGTCAGAAGATTCCGTTGTTCGATACGTTAGATGGAGCGACGATCGAAAACGTGAAGCTTGTACAAGGCGAGATCAATCAGAAGGGAACAGATAAAGTTGCGGCTCTGGCAAAAACTTCACAGGCAGACACTCTTATCAAAGACGTATATGTCAGAGATATGAGCGTTACGGGACAAAGTAATGTAGCAGGTCTTGTTGCAAGTATGAATAAGACAACTGTAGAAGAATGTTCTGTCAACGCCACAGTAAACGGAAAACGTGCAGGTGGATTTGCGGCAGAGATTTTAGGAGATTCAGTCGTTAAAAACAGTTATGCAAGAAGAACGGCGGATAAAGAGACATTCGCAGCAACTGAAGGCGACCTGCAGGGCGGATTTGCGGCTGTCATTAAAAAGTCAGAGCTGATCAATAACTTCAGTGAGCTTACATTAAGTCAAAAGGCAGAGGAAAAACCGGAAGAGACACCGAAAAAATCATCTGAAAAAGCGGCGAAAACGGCATGTATGGTCGGTAATTTCGTTGCAGAAAGCGGAGTAGGATCAGAAGCGGTTACAAAAGCAGAGCACAATATTTCCTTTGGTCCGAAGGAATATTCTTTTGCAGGAAACAGTACGGCGGAAAATGTTTTAACGAACTATACAGAGAACTACGAGTATACAGGAAGCGTTTCAAATGATGAGGGAACTCAAACTCCTGAACATACAGGAAAAATCGATAAAGCGACAGCAGCGCAGATTACAAATAAAACCTTCTATATAGACACACTTAAATGGGATGAGAAGATCTGGTATCTGGATGATGTGGCAGGTGGAAAAAGACCTCGTTTAAAGGCAGAAGGTGATGTTTACGGAGCTGAGGAAGAAGATACTTCAAAAGGAGAGGGCTCGGAAGGAGATTCAAACAACGCGCCTTCGGAAGAAGTAGTTTACATACAGGCGCCGGTACAGGATGAAGAAACGGAAGAGCCGCAGATGGCAGGAGAGACTCCGGCAGAAGTGATCAGTTTTATCGCGCAGAAAAATGCAGAAGAGATTGCGGCTATGGACAGTCTGGAATCTGTAAAGGATTATCAGGCAGATCGAAAACTGATTTATGAAAACTTGCGGTTGTTTATGCCGTTCTATACATATGAACAGATCGTCAAAGACGGAAATAAGGTTGATCCGTCGCATGTATTAAATAAAAAGACGGTGCTTGCGGTCTATCCGATGGATGACCGTGGCAACAGAATTGTGGCATTATCCGATAAGACAGTTCAGGATATAAAAAAGATCCGTATTCAGTTTACAGATGAAACAACACCGTTGATCTATAATATTACATATATTGATACAAGGGAAAATATTGCTTCGTACAAAGTAGCGCAGATCCCTGTTCACTTTAACTTTAGAAACTATGTTGTCAGTACGACAACAACGCAGTTTAATAAACTATTGACTGCGGCAAAGGGATATGATTTTGACGGAGATATTGAAACGAGAGTTTCTCAAAAAGACAGCGCTTCTGTATTGTCGGTATACCGGAAAAATTATAACAATGTTGTCAAATCAGAGATGGAGCAGGTGCTTATTTCCATGGCGGCATCAAATCCGCAGTATCCGGTAAATACTACAAATAAAGCAGCAGAACTGATGGTAGAGGAAAATCTTATCGCAAATGGATATCTGAAGGACTTCCTCTATGCGTACAACTATATAGACCGTTGGTACGATTTTCAGATCGGCGGTATTAATATAAGAGACGTTGTGCTTTTTGACAACTCGATCTTAAAATCGGGCAAATCTCCGCGCAATCTTGTGGCAGAGATCGTACAGCTTAGCAGCAGCGGGGGACGTCAGGGAAATAGTACGCCGTCCTTCTACATCAATCGGATCTCACAGTATACGGGAATTTCAAACGTCGCTTCTTTCGTAGAATATTTTATGACTGCATACGCAGGATACACGGATGTAAACGACTGGATCATTGATAATTTCCAGGGCGGATTCATCGTAGAAGCAAGAGCGAATAATCCGAAGATCGATTCCAGATTATGGAGAATACTGAAAAACAATACGGTACAGAGAAACAACGAGCTGATACTTCCGGTATTGTCTTATAAGACATCGAAGAACTTGTATCTGGCATCGTTCCCGACATCTCTTGTATATGGAAACTTGCAGATTTACAACGGATATCAGAATACAGATGAGTGGAGACAGCAGAAGAAGCAGCAGGTGATCAATCAGATCAATGATTTCAAGACAAGCTATGATAACTTCGTGGACGTTGCAGAAAACGGAGCACAGTCAATTAATAAAAGTAAATTCCTGATCGTCGATTCCTCTGCAAATAAAGATCACAGTCAGGATGTATTTCAGGAATTTTACAAACCGCTGCAGACGATGTGGAAGAGCAACAACGGAGCGGTAGCCGTAATATTCGGAAATCCGAATTATGATTACATTTATTATAACAGCTCTAACTTTATCGGAGATCTGACCGTCTTAAACCATGAGATGGGTCATGTGACAGATATGTGGATCTGGATGGAGAATAAAGGAAAACGTCCGGGACGTAACGGAGAGGATTACTCGAACGGATTTGCGAACCAGGCAAACGTCGACTATAACATGAATTTCATGAAAACGTATGCAAGAGACGGTTCTATGTTGACGAACCTGACGCCGGACAGAATCAATACACAGGAAGAATTTAAAAGCTATTACAAAGAAGTGTTCGAGACGATCTATACGTTGGATTATCTTCAGGGCAAAGCGTACCTGGAGCTGACGCCCGCACAGCAGTCGGCGATCACATCGCAGCACAGATATGGAACGACGAACAATTACCAGAGTCGGAATCAGTCAAACAGTACATGGAGAACGATCGGCGCCGCCGAGCTTGAGAATATGAATCTTAAGACGTTGGACGATCTTTGGGATAATCAGCTGACGATCAGACCGGGACATCGGTTCGGTCTTAGAAGTATGAACGATGTCGGCGTGAATAATCTCGGGGCATATCAGATCGACAGAGTGTGCTATGCAAGCTGGTACGTGCCTTACGTTGACGGAGGAACGCCGAATGCCCAGACGTTTAGAAGAAACGGATACGAACTCGGCGGACTGTACGGATACAGCGACGGTCTTGTAGAGTATTTAAGTAACCGTACACAGACAGGAGATCTTGCATATTTCAAAAAGAAAATGCAGGATGAGAATTTCTCCTTTGAAACATACAGAAAGAATAAAAATAAAGAGATCGAAGAAAAGATCAAAAAGCAGAAAGAACAGGACAACGCATATTTTGACGAGGAAGCGCTGATCGAATATTTGAAACAAAATATGATCAATTACGGAAATGGTATTAACTCCGGCGTTTCAACCGGAAACAATACGCTCAACAATATTAAAGAATCAAGAGAAAACGTATTCCGTTATCTGCAAAGAATTACGGATGAGTTCAGAAGTCCGGTTTACGCAGATACGGCAGAGTCAAGACATGCGGTAACGATTTCCACAGGGCAGGAGCTGATCGAGAAGATAAACGAGAACCCGAACGGATTCTATGTTCTTGAAAAGGACATTTCTATGGCGGACATTAATCTGACAGGAGAAGTTTATATTGACAAGACGTTTATCGGAAAACTGCAGGGGAACGGTCATAAGATTACAGACGCGCAAGGACCGCTCTTTGCAAAGATCGCCAACTCTTACGTTTCCGATCTTACGATCGTAAATAAAGAAGGCGAGACAAAGGACTGGTTCGGAAAGACAAAACAGTATACGATCATTGTCAATGAGCAGAAAAAAGAAACCGTTCAGGAAATTAAGACTTTAGAAGAATTACAAACAGTCGGACAGAACAAATATACAAAATATGTGCTGAAAAATGATATTGACGCATCGACGGCAACAACAGGTAAGGCAGTTGCAGAAGGCGTATTTAAAGGAGAGTTCGACGGAGGCGGATTCACGATCAAAGGACTGAAAAAACCATTGTTTGAAAAAGTTCAGGAAGGAACAGTCCGCAACTTGAAGATCGAAAATGCAGAGATCAACAGTACAGAAGAAAGCAGCAAAAACGCAGTTATCACAAAAGAATCAAACCACGCTGTCTTTGAAAGCCTGAACCTGGCGGATATCAAAGTCAGCGGAGTGAGCTACAATGCGGTAGTGACAGGATATGATTATACAAGCTCTGTTTTCTCGAAAATACAGATCCGCAATGCGCAGATTACAGGTACGAAAAATTATAACGCCGTTTTGGCAGGCCGCGCATCCGGGTCGCAGATTCAGGATGTCTCTGTAATCGGAAGCAGTGTTGCACTTAGCGGAACAGACTGCGGCGGATTCATCGGAGAAGGCAAAAACGTGACGATCAGTCGCGTGTACAGCGATGCGGATATGACCGTTAATACATACACAGACGATAAGAACCGTACGCAGAGCGCCGGATTCATCGGCAATCTTACAGGCAAGAGCAGCGTAGAATATGTATTTGCGGCAGGAAAAGTAGACAATAAAACAAGCGAACAGCTTTATAACTTCATCGGTACGCCGGACGCGCTGAAAACGATGGTGAAAAACAGTTTTGTTATCCAAAACGCAGGCGGAGTATCGAATATCACAGACGGCGTAGGACAGGAGATCTTGCGTGAAGTAACGTCTCAAGAGGCGGCAACGTCAGATTTCTACAAAACATCAATGACTCTGAACGAAGAGACATGGAACTTGAGTTTAGTTCCGATGAAAGGTTATCCGGAACTGAAAGGAATGGAGAAGCGAGAGGTCATCTCCGTAAAAACGGCGGAGGACTTCATGAAGATGAAAGACTTCCCGACTCAGGAATACCGTCTGAAAGCAGACATCGATCTGTCAGGAACAGAACAGACAGGAAGCGTGATACCGGAATTTTCCGGTGAGAATCATAAGATCACCGGTCTGAAAGCGCCGCTGTTCGGTCAGTTAAGCGGTACGGTGTCGAATGTAGCCATTGATGCAGGTGCGATTGAAATCGGAAACAGCGTAGATACGACTGTCGGTATATTTGCGAATACGATGACAAACGCAACTGTTGAAAAAGTCATGATCGCAAACGGAAGCATCAGCAGTACAGCAGGAAAAGCGGCGGGGTTCGCAGGAACTGTGACAGACTCAACTGTGAAAAATATTTTCATTCAAGGAAGAGTAAATGCAGTTTCGACAGCGTCCGGTTTCGCAGAAACGTCCCACCATTCGGTTATGGAAAATATCTATGCAAACATAGACGTAAACGGGGCAGACGGCGCAGGATTCCTTGTGAACAGTACAGGTGAAAATAGTTACAAAAATATCTGTTCAATAGGAAACGTCGCAGAAAACATGTATAAACTGGCAAAAACAGACATCACGTTTACAAATGCTTATGAGTTGTCGGCAGCAGACGGAATCAGCTCTGCGGCAGAAGCAAACGGCGTGAAAACGATCGGAAAAGAAGTGTGGACGAAAGCGTTCTATACAGAAACACTTAAGCTAGATATATCCGTATGGGATGTAGAGAATGCAGAGACGAACGGATATCCGTTGTTGAAAGAGTTCAATGTGAACTTATCTCCGATGACTGTGGAAATTCAAAAACCGCAGGATATCCGGAAGCTGAACAAACTGCCGGAAGGAAGATTTACGATCACGGCAGATCTGGATTTCACAGAGTACGGCGCGGCAGAAATTACAGAAAACATTGCGGAAAACAGCATAGAAAACAACGCAGATATAAACGCGGCTGACAGCGTGGAAAACAGCGCGGAAAATCATGCGGAAGAAACAGCGCAGGCAGGAACGTGCCTTGTGACAGAGACGTTTACAGGAAGTATAAACGGAGGCGGCCACAAAGTAAGCGGCATGAAGAGCGCGATGTTCAAACAGCTTTCAGGAAAAGTAGAAAACCTTGAATTTAGAAATATTCTTGTGGATAATGAAACAGCAGGAGCAAATGTGCTTGCGGAAACGACGCACAATGCAAATGTGAAAAACGTACATTTCAACGGAATTACACTGCGAGGCGCAGGGTACACAGGTATGATTGGAAAAGATACAGGATCGACATTTAGTCAGATCAGTGTACAGAACGCAGACGTGACGACAAGAGCCGATTATGCAGGTGTGTTCGCGGCAAATGCGGCAGGAACTCAAATTTTCGATGTGCTGATCACAGATACAGAAGTGGCAACGTCGAACGCTTATGTGGGAGGATTCATAGGAAACGCTGAGAGAATCACCGCACAGAAAGTATTCGCAGATGCAGAGCTGGATATTCCGTATACTGTTTCCCCGCAAAATACGGCGGCGTTTATCGGTCAGGCATCGGAAGACAGCAAGATTCAATATAGTACGGCGGCAGGCGGCGTCTATCCGGAAGATCCGTCGTCAACAAGATATAAGCTGACGCATATGGATAACAGCTCTAATCTGAATGAACTAAAGGCATTTACAAATTGCTTTATTAACACAGATACGCCGGGATACGACAGCATAGCAAACGATCCGAAAGGTGTGACGCACGAAGCGCTTTGCGGTACAGAGTTCTATACAAATGAGATGCGCTTGTCTCAGGACGTATGGGATCTGTCGGATGTGGCAGGAACAGGAACGCCAAGCTTGAAGACGATGCCGGAAGAAGACGTGAGAGCGCCGGAGACAGCGCCGACGCCGGAAGAAGAAATACCTATGCAGGAAACAGCTCCGGAAGGATATACAGAGATCCGAACGGCAGAAGAACTGCTCGCGATCCGAGACAGTTCGGATAAATATATTTTAATGAGCTCGATTTCACTTTACGATGCAGAGCCGCAGGACGGCTCATTTCTCGGCGACTTCAAAGGAGAACTGAACGGAAACGGACTGACGATCCGAGAAGTTTACGGAGCGCCGTTGTTTAACACATTGTCAGGAAAAGTTGAAAATCTGAAACTGACAGACGTTAAAGTAGAAGCTTGGAGTCAGAACCAAGGAGCAAATGCATTTGCGAAAACATTAAGCGGCGCGACAGTTTCAAAAGTAGCGCTCAAAAACATCCTCGTCGCAGGAGGTAATAATACAGGAGCGCTTGCAGGAACAGCACAGAATTCAACCGTAAGCGAAGTGTGGGCGGAAGGATTAAATGTCAATCCGTATGGACCGATACATGGACAGAATGATGCGATGGTTGGCGGCTTGATTGCCAAATTGAAAGGTGGATGCCATATCAGCGACAGCTATGTCGGCGGCGAGATAACTGTAAATGGCGAGACACAGGGCGGTGTATTCGGATATAATAGTAATATGGATAATGGACCTGAAAATACAGTGAAACAAGTTGTTTCTAACATGAAGACAAAAGCAATTTCCGGTCAGACAGACGGAGCAGGATTCATAGGAATGATTGGATATGATTATTCGTGGAGCACATGGATGAAAAACAGCATTGCAATCGGTGAAGCGGGAGTAAGCAGTGATCATGGAAGTGTCGGTCAGGCTTATCGTTTTGCGACAAAAGGGAACTCAGAATCGCCGATAAGATTTGGTTTGCAGAACTGTTATGAAGCGAATGTCAGTGGAAGAAGCAGTGTAGTTTCAGGTTACTTGGATGAGACGGGTAGGTATAAAGAAACATCGTTCTATCAGGATACTCTGAAATTCGACAGCTCAAAATGGAACTTTACATCTGTTGAGAAAAAAGGCCATCCGACATTAAGCTGGGTAGCAGACGCAGAACCGCTTCCGCCATTGCCGGAAGGTTCGGCAGTAACGACACATAAACAGTTGAAGACAGAAGTGCCGCAAGGATATACGGCAATCCGTACTCCGGCAGACTTTATGAAGATCGCAGAGAATCCGAGCGGAAAATACATTTTGATGAATAATATTTCACTGGAGCAGGTAAAACTCGCAGAAGGTCAGACGTCCTATATTATGAAGCGCTTTGAAGGAGAACTGGATGGCAATAATCAGGTGATCCACGGGTTAAGAGCATCGCTGTTTGATTCCATCAGCGGAACGTCAAGCAAAAAAGCAGTCGTGAAAAATCTGCGTGTGCAGAATGTATTTGTGAATGCAGGGTACAAGGATATTTTTGATTGGCAAGGAAAACCAGTACTTGCAGAGGCAAACGGACTCGCACGTGAAGTTAGCAACGGAAGGTTAGAAACTATATATATGAACTGCGTGAAGCTAAACGGCGGAGGAAATACAGGCGCTTTGGGTGGTTTGGTAAATGAAACCTATATCGGAAAAGTTTGGTTGGAAGGAATTGATATCAACAGTGGACTTAGCGAAGAAGAACTTGGAAGATTTAATCTTGTCGGAGGAGCAGTCGGAAGTTTATCAGGTTATAATTCCAAATTTGAAGATTCCTACGTAGAAGGTAAGATTATTATGGATAATAATCAGCAGGGTGGAGTTGCCGGACAAGTAAAAGCGGCAGTTGTGAGAAATGTGATAAGTAATGTGGAAGCGAGATCCAATAAACCGGATTCGTGGACAGAAAAAAGCGGATTTGTAGGAGATGTTAATACAAGTCTCCAATATGATAATCGTTGGTATCTTGACAGATGTATTTCCATAGGAAATTCAGGAAACAATTATAAGTTTTTAGGCAAAGATCTTAAGGCTGTTACAAAAAATAATTTGAATTTATGTTATGAAGTTACAGGAAAAACAGGAAGGTCTAACGTTACAGATGCAACGAGTCAAAGCGGTACACTGCTGACAATAGATAATATCAATAATGTAGAGTTGTATCGTGATACGCTTTCTTTTAATGACAATACGGCACAGGCAGATCCGAATGCATGGGATTTCAGTTCTGTTGCGGAAAAAGGCTATCCGACGTTAACATGGCTCTTGACATATGACGGCGCAGCGGCTACTATGGTAGAGCAGACACCTGTACAAGACCAGGAGCAGGAAGCAGCGCAGGATGAAAATCTTGCTGAAGCGGAAGTAAACTTACCGGAGCAGGATGAATATTTAAAAGAAGACTAAAAGATATATAGAAAAGAAGATGAGGAGGTATGGAAGTGAAAGAAAAATACGAAACTCCGATGATGGAGATGATCGGATTCAACAGAGAAGAAG
>ENA-ORSG01001732-ORSG01001732.1-human-gut-metagenome-genome-assembly--contig:-NODE-1732-length-11996-cov-1.961896_pt1 | contig 11996 bp, 10 predicted proteins | sample MGYA00242189_ERZ509156 | MGnify/ENA primary metagenome ERZ509156 (study PRJEB26280, sample SAMEA2338666) | human gut metagenome | biome: human gut; feature: human-associated habitat; material: faeces...
CTCGCTTAATGGCTGGCGTAACGCAGCATCCATCACGTCGGTACGCAACTGTTGCACTACGCCTACTGCCGCCCGATTAAACAGCAGCGACTGCGCGTAATGTAGCCCGGCTGCAAACAGTTGCAGCCCAACATACGCCGCCGCCAGCCCTGCAACCACTTTCAACGGCAGGTTATTTTTCGCTACCATATTGTCGATAAAATAGCTGATAAGCAGCGGCCCACTGACTTCTGCCGCCGCCGCAACCCACATCATCAGGACCGCAATCCCCAACGGTTTACGCCACGGTGAACCGTACGCTAACAGACGCTTGAGAGTCGGCCACAGTTGGCTAAAACTACGCATCAACGGCCTCCTCGCGAATTTCCGGAGCGTCGTCGAGCGCCGCCTCCAGTTGTTGATAGCGATACATATCGCGATACCAGCCGCTTTGTTGCGCCAGCTCATCATGATTGCCACGCTGAGCGATATGTCCGTGCTGCATCACAATAATTTCACTGGCTTCCGTCAGTGCCGAAAGGCGATGGGCACTGATGATTACCGTTCTTCCCTGCCCCCACTGCCGCAGGTTATGCAGGATCTGGTGCTCTGTGCGTCCGTCCACTGCCGAAAGCGCATCATCAAGGATGAGGATTTCCGCGTTGACTAATAACGCACGAGCAATGGAGATACGCTGTTTTTGCCCACCGGAAAGCATCACGCCGCGCTCGCCCACTTCTGTATCGTAACCTTGCGGTAAACGCAAAATATCGTCATGCACGCTGGCTAACCGCGCGACATGCTCAATCTCTTGCTGGGTGGCATTCGGGCAACCCAACGCGATGTTGTTCGCTACGGTGTCAGAAAAAAGGAACGGTGTCTGGCTAACTACCGCCGGGCGGCTACGCCAGCTATCGAGTTGCAACTGCGTCAGAGGAATATCATGAAAGCGAATATTACCCTCGCTGACGTCGAAATGACGCTGGATGAGCGACAACAGGGTACTTTTGCCGGAACCAGTCGGCCCGCAGATACCCAGCATCTGACCGGGTTTCAGGGCGAAATTGACGTTTTCCAGCGCAGGATGGTCAGTCTGCGGATACGTGAACTGGCGAATATTTACATCCAGTTCGCCACGACCTTCCGGCACGGGTTCGCTACCATCATTCACCACCGGCGCTTCCGCCAGCATCGCGCGAATGCGGCTGTACGCAGCACTACCACGTTCCACTATGTTAAACATCCATGCCAGCGCCAGCATTGGCCAAATCATCAGACCTAAATACATCATAAAACTGGTGAGCTGGCCCAGCGTTAAACTACCCTGCACCACCATCCAACTACCGCCGCCAATCGCCAGCAAGTTCGCCATACCAATCGCGATATAGATGGTCGGGTCGAAACGAGCATCAATACGCGCCACCCGCATGTTTTTTTTGCCGGTATCTTCGGCATCCGCGGCAAATAACGCCGACTGGCGATCTTCCAAAAGCTTTGATCATGCGGATACTGGTGAGGCTTTCCTGGGTGCGGTCATTAAGACTGGAAAACGCCGCCTGCGCCAGCTTAAAGCGTTCATGCAAGGCATCGCCGTTGCGCTTAATCATGATCGCCATCACTGGCATCGGCAACAGGGCAAATAAGGTCAACTGCCAGCTAATTTGCGTAGACATCATAATCAACACAGCGCAGCCCATTACCAGTGAATCCACCAGCGTCAGCACCCCTTCTCCGGCGGCAAACACGACGCGATCGACGTCATTGGTCGCACGAGCCATGAGGTCACCCGTGCGATGACGCAGGTAAAACTCAGGATGCTGCCGGCTTAGCTGGCGGTAATAATCTTCACGCAGTTCAACAGCCAGTTGATAAGACGCACCAAACAGCAATACGCGCCAGACGTAACGCAGGAGATAAACCACAACGGCAATCAGCACCATGGTGGCGATCCACATCAGGATCTGCCCGGTAGTAAAGTGTTGTTCTGTCACGCCATCGACAACAATACCAACCACTTTTGGCGGAACCAGTTGCAGCATCGCGATAATGACAAGCAAGGCGACAGCCCCGAGATAGCGACGCCATTCCCGACGGAAATACCAGCTTAATTGAGCAAATAATCGCACGCGTTGTGTCCTGACCTGATTCTGGATATTTATTCGATGGGTAAAGAAGTGGTGTATTTAATCTGTTCCATCGCGAAGCTGGAAGTGACGTCCGACAGCCCCGGCACGCTGTTTACCAGACGCTTATAAAACTCGTCGTAGCGTTTCATGTCGGCAACCTGGACGCGCATCAGATAATCGTATTCACCGGCCATGCGCCAGAACCCCAGCACTTCTGGCATTTCGGTAACCACCGTGACAAAGCGGCAATACCATTCGCTGCTGTGATGTTGCGTTTTTATCAGCACAAAGGCGGTCAGGCCGAGGCCTATTTTTTCCGGATCCAGCAGGGCGACTTTGCCGATAAGGATACCGTCGTCCTCCAGCCGTTTCAGACGCTTCCAGCACGGGGTGGTTGTCAGATTAACGGCTTCAGCCAGTGCCTGCAAAGAGAGGGTGCAATCCTGCTGTAGTAAGGCCAGCAGCTTACGGTCAATTTTATCTAACATAGCCCTTCCACGGAGAATTTTTTTCTCTTTTAATTCTATTTTAAAGGTGAAATCGCGACAATTTATTCTGTGCGGTTTAAACACCACGGCACAAAATGACAAATTCAACGCAAAAAAAACCGGGCAATTGCCCGATGCTGGAAGGGATCTCGTTATTCGGGGGAATAAGGTAGATGTGGATAGTCCAGCCAGTGCGTCAAATAGTGAGAGACAGCCTGATTTCGGCAATGTCCAATCACCGGTAAATGCGGGAGCTCCGCGCGCAATTGCGGCATCGCATTGCCCATAATAAATCCGCTACCGACGCAGCCTAACATTTCGCGATCGTTCATCGCATCACCAAAGGCCATGCAATCGCGCAACGATAAACCTAAATGTTGGGTCAGCACCGTCAATGCAGCGCCTTTATTGCAGCCCACCGGCAGCACTTCGAGGCAATCCGTGGCGGAAAAACACAAATGTGCACGCTCGCCTAATGCTTCGTATAGCTGGATCTGCAAGCGTGTAAGATCGTCGTGATCGCCACAGAAGCAGATCTTGGTGACGCTGCCGAGTGGCATTTTTTTGACATCGATTATCTGATAACGAAAACCGCTATAGACAAATGCCTGCAACAACGCAGGGATCTCTTTCCCGGTAAACCAACCGTCGTCATTGAAGATATGCATGCTGGCTCGGGTATCCCATTGCTGATACAGCACCAGCTCCGCGACATCCGCAGGTAAATCATCACGATGTAAAAGTTCACCTTCCAGAGAATGCACGCGCGTTCCGTTGCCGGTAATCAAATATGCATCCAGCGATAGCGCCCCGAGAATATGCTGCATCTCCAGCGCATGACGCCCCGTGGCAAAAGTGAGGGTAATGTCGCGTTCACGCAGTCGCGCCAAAGTAGAGAGGGTTTTCTCACCTAAATGATGGTCAGGCATCAATAAAGTGCCATCCATATCAAATGCTGCCAGACGAGCCATTTCTTTCTCCACTCTGTGACACGGTTAATGGTGATTGAGTATCACCTGATATATACGGAAGTAATAGTGAATAGTTAAATAATATTGTTCCGGGTTTATATGCGACTGCTCAACCGTCTTAACCAGTATCAACGTCTGTGGCAACCTTCCGCCGGAAAGCCGCAAACCGTCACCGTCAGCGAACTGGCCGAACGCTGTTTTTGCAGCGAACGCCATGTTCGTACGCTGTTACGCCAGGCACAGGAGGCGGGATGGCTGGAGTGGCAGGCGCAGTCAGGACGCGGAAAGCGCGGGCAACTACGCTTTCTGGTCACGCCAGAATCGCTACGCAATGCGATGATGGAACAGGCGCTGGAAACCGGAAAGCAGCAAGATGTGCTGGAGCTGGCGCAACTGGCCCCAGGTGAGCTGCGCACTCTGTTACAGCCGTTTATGGGCGGACAATGGCAAAACGATACGCCCACGTTGCGTATTCCCTACTATCGCCCGCTCGAACCGCTACAACCGGGCTTTTTGCCCGGCCGTGCCGAGCAGCATCTCGCCGGACAGATATTTTCCGGCCTGACCCGCTTCGATAATAATACCCAGCGCCCGATTGGCGATTTAGCGCATCACTGGGAAACCTCTGCTGACGGGTTACGCTGGGACTTTTATCTTCGTTCAACCCTACACTGGCATAACGGCGATGCAGTAAAAGCCTCACACTTACACCAGCGATTATTGATGCTGTTACAACTGCCAGCACTGGATCAATTATTTATTAGCGTGAAGCGTATTGAAGTCACCCATCCGCAGTGTCTGACCTTCTTTTTACATCGCCCCGATTACTGGCTTGCGCACCGGCTGGCGAGCTATTGCAGCCATCTGGCGCATCCGCAATTCCCCCTGATCGGCACTGGTCCTTTTCGCTTAACACAATTCACAGTGGAACTGGTGCGCCTGGAGAGTCATGATTATTACCATTTACGTCATCCGCTGCTTAAAGCGGTTGAGTACTGGATAACTCCGCCGCTTTTCGAAAAAGATTTGGGAACCAGTTGTCGGCATCCCGTGCAAATCACTATCGGCAAACCGGAGGAGTTGCAACGGGTCAGCCAGGTCAGTAGTGGCATCAGTTTAGGTTTTTGCTATTTAACGTTGCGCAAAAGTCCCCGACTGTCCCTCTGGCAGGCGCGAAAAGTGATCTCCATTATTCATCAATCCGGTTTATTACAAACGTTAGAAGTCGGAGAAAACCTGATCACCGCCAGTCATGCATTACTGCCAGGCTGGACTATTCCGCAATGGCAAGTACCGGATGAGGTCAAACTACCGAAAACCTTGACACTGGTTTATCACCTACCGATAGAACTTCATACCATGGCAGAACGTCTACAGGCGACACTGGCAGCGGAAGGCTGTGAACTCACAATTATTTTTCATAACGCAAAAAACTGGGACGACACGACCCTACTGGCACACGCAGACCTCATGATGGGCGACAGATTAATTGGCGAAGCACCGGAATATACCCTGGAGCAATGGCTGCGTTGCGATCCACTATGGCCACATGTTTTCGACGCTCCAGCATATGCACATTTGCAATCGACACTGGACGCGGTGCAAGTAATGCCTGATGAGGAAAACCGATTTAATGCCCTAAAAGCGGTTTTTAGCCAGTTAATGGCAGACGCGACGCTGACGCCGCTATTCAACTATCACTATCGCATTAGTGCCCCTCCCGGCGTGAACGGTGTGCGACTGACACCGCGCGGCTGGTTTGAATTTACCGAAGCCTGGCTTCCCGCGCCGTCGCAATGAATAGCTGGTCCGGGTTAATCGCAGGCGTTACCATAACGCTTTTATTGTTCAAGCAGGATTATCTATGAAACGTGCTGTCGTTGTGTTCAGTGGAGGCCAGGATTCCACCACCTGTCTGGTGCAGGCATTACAACAATATGATGAAGTCCATTGCGTGACGTTCGATTACGGTCAGCGGCATCGCGCAGAAATCGACGTGGCACGCGAACTGGCGCTGAAACTGGGGGCACGCGCGCATAAGGTTCTTGATGTAACGCTGCTTAACGAGCTGGCGGTCAGCAGCCTGACACGTGACAGCATTCCGGTGCCTGATTATGAACCTGAAGCTGATGGCATCCCGAATACGTTTGTCCCAGGGCGTAATATTTTGTTCCTGACACTGGCGGCAATATATGCGTATCAGGTAAAAGCAGAAGCCGTAATTACCGGCGTCTGCGAAACGGATTTCTCCGGTTACCCGGATTGCCGCGATGAGTTTGTGAAAGCACTAAACCATGCCGTCAGTTTAGGCATGGCGAAAGATATTCGTTTTGAAACTCCGCTGATGTGGATTGATAAAGCGGAAACCTGGGCGCTGGCAGATTATTACGGCAAACTAGATTTAGTCCGTAACGAAACGTTGACCTGCTATAACGGCATTAAAGGCGACGGTTGCGGTCATTGTGCGGCGTGTAATTTACGCGCCAACGGTTTGAATCATTATCTGGCCGATAAACCGACGGTGATGGCAGCGATGAAGCAGAAAACCGGGTTGAAGTAATTATTCCGGGTGTCGCCGGATGCGGCTTGAGCATCCGGCACCACAAAACGTTTACTTAACCATCTGCTCCAGCTTTTCGCGCAATTCCCCTTCCAGAGCTAATGCTTTCTGCGTTTTAAGATCAATACAAACAAACGTAATAAGCGCATCCGCTACCACCTGCCCTTCCGGCTCCAGTGTAATGGCCTGGCTTAAGATGCCGCTTTTACCGTTTAATTGCTGCAACTGACTGGTAATGGTTAACAGGTCGCTTAATACCGCCGGGCGACGATAGTTAATATTGATATTGACCACGACGAAGGCGATGTTATGGGCCGTCATCCACTGAAAACTGTCGCTATTTTCCAACCCATCCCAGCGGGCTTCTTCGAGAAACTCAAGGTAGCGAGCGTTGTTAACGTGCTGGTAAACATCGAGATGATATCCACGAACTTTGATTTGTGTTTGCATAGCGCAATAACCTTACGTTGTTGTTATAAGTACAGAGGCCATAACTGGTATGACCTCTTCAGTCTGGCAAAAAATTGCCACTATGCAAATTAATTACAGGGTTAATACCGCCAGATTACGTTCCACCAGCGAATTGCCCATCCCCGGCACCTGCTTTAGATCCTCCACCGTTTTAAACGGACCGTACTCTTCGCGATAACTGACAATCGCCTGCGCTTTCTTCAGGCCAACGCCATTCATCGCGCGGGCTAACTCTTCCGCGCTGGCATTATTAATGCTGACCCGGGAGCCTTCTTCGTCACTGGCTTTCGCCGGTACTGCTGCTTTACTTTGTGCTGCAGGAGCTTCCGCTTTGGTTTCTACCGTTGTCGGTTTCGCCGCAGGAGCTGCCGCCAGCGCGCTATGAGACATTCCGGCACAAGCCAGAGACAGGGTAATGAGCAGTGCTTTAATTCCGTGTTTCATACTGTTTTCTCCTTGTTTGTTAACAGTGGAAACACCTTAACGGCAGTGAAAACAGGAAACAAATGGCAATGTTCAGAAATGGAAAAGGCCGCGAAAGCGACCTTTTCTTGTTACAGCTGCAAAGCATTTTTTTGCGAGGCGCCTTCAGGATTATTGCTGTTCCAGCGCATCGCCAATTTTGATTTTCGCCTCTTTACGCAGGTTACTCATCAGCGCTTCAAAGACGATTTGTGCGTTGTTCTGGGTGATACCCTGCACCATCGCTTTTTTCTGATCTTCCGGCATTGAACCTTGTTTCACTTCATCCAGCGCCAGCAGAACCACATTACCTTGCATATCGGTCGCCATACCGTAGCTCGGTTTGTCTTTCGCTGGCAGTGGTAGTGCAAACGCCGCCTGGCTAATCGGGTCACGACCGGAACGGCTTAAGGTTTTCGGCTCGCCAAATTTCAGACCGGCAGCCTGCATAGCTTCCGCACCTTTGCCGGCTTTCAAATCAACCAGCAGTTTCTCAGCATCCACTTTCGCCTGTTGTTCAGCTTTGTTGTGCTGAACCAGTGCCTTAACTTGTTCCTGAACATCTGCCAACGGTTTCACCGCTTCCGGTTTGTGCTCGCTGATGCGCAGCACGAATGCGCGGTCGCCGTCTACGGTGATGATGTCAGAGTTGATGCCCGGCGCGCCGTTTTCACCTACCAGACCGCCGTTGAAGATAGCGTCGGCAACTGGCTTGAAGTTCAACTCTTCCGGCAGGTTATCTTTGCTGAACCAACCCGTCTGAGTGGCTTTAACGCCGGCTGCTTGCTCTGCACCGGCCAGAGACTCGGTGTCGTTGCTTGCCGCATCGCTCACTTTCTGCTGCAGCGCATAGTACGCATCGAGGGCTTTTTCGTGTTTCACTTTCGCCGCAATGTCGTCACGTACTTCGTCTAACGATTTCACTTTCGCTGGCTGAATGTCGTCCAGACGTACAATCAGGAAACCGACCGAAGATTTGATGACACCAGACAGTTGGCCTTTTTCTTTCAGACCAGCATTTTTCAGTTCGTCCGGGATAGTGGCATCTTCTAACCAACCCATATCGCCGCCGTTACGAGCAGAGATAATATCGGCAGATTTTTCTTTGGCTAATGCAGCAAAATCACCGCCTTTATTCAGCTCATCAAGTACCGCTTTCGCTTCATCTTCAGTTTTGGTCTGGATGATGCTGTAGCGGGTACGCTGCGGCTGGGTGAATTGATCCTGATGCTGATCGTAGTAGCTCTGGATATCCGCATCGCTAACCGGTTGCTGCATCGTTGCGGCATCCAGCTTGATGTAACTCACGCGGAATTGTTCCGGCGTCATGAAATTGTTTTTGTTTTGTTCGTAGTAGCTGGCAATTTCCTGTTCGGTCACAGGCTGCTTCGCCGCCAGCGCGTTAACATCGATAGTCGCTTCACGCACCACGCGTTGTTGAGCTACCAGTGCCGCCAGCTCGTCGGTTTCACCTTTCAGCATAAAATCGGTACCGGCAACGCCGTTAATCAGCTGTTGGGTAGTGAGCTGGTTACGCAGCGCCTGGGCGTACTGATCGGCGGTCATCCCCATCTGGTTGAGGATACCGTTATAGCGGCTGTTATCAAATTTGCCGTCAACCTGGAAGGCTGGGGTCGCAAAAATCGCCTGTTTAACCTGCTCATCGCTGATACCCAGTTTCAGCTCACGAGCGTACTGATCCAGCAGCGCCTCGTCGATCAGACGATTCAGCACCTGTTGACGCAGGGTTTTCATATAGCCTTCGTTCGCTGCCAGCTCGGAGTATTGATCGCCCAGCTGTTGCTGCATGCGATTACGCTCGCTGTTGAAGGCATTCTCGAACTGCCCACGGCTGATTTCCTGGTCATTCACTTTTGCGGCGTAGTTATTGCCTCCGCCAATCAGGTAACCACTCACGCCGGTCAATATGAACGACACGATAATGATACCGAAAATAATCTTGAGCACGAGACTGTTTGCAGCCGTGCGTAAGCTGTCCATCATGGTGTAACAACACTCCGCTGTAGATGACTGTGTACCTCACGCAACGTATCGATGCGCGCAAAGGCCTATTGTGACAAGAAACGGGGGCAATTGTCAGCCCACAAGACGCAGAAAGTCACCGAATACAAATAAAAAAGGCACATCAGTAGATGCGCCCTTGAACTTCGTCACATCCCCACTGGGGACAACGCTTAGTTTACCGCGTCTTTCAGTGCTTTACCTGCACGGAAGCTCGGTACTTTAGCGGCAGCGATGGTGATCTCTTTACCGGTCTGCGGGTTGCGGCCAGTACGGGCAGCACGCTCTTTAACGGCAAAAGTACCAAAACCTACCAGTGCTACATCATCCCCTTCTTTCAGAGATTCAGTTACGGAAGCAATAATAGCATCTAACGCACGGCCAGCCGCAGCTTTAGAGATATCAGCCCCTGCAGCAATCTTGTCGATCAATTGAGATTTATTCACTCTTCTCTTCCTCTTTATAATTTATATCGCACTTGAATCCTTCAAGGTACGAACGCGCAGCAGTTATATCAGGCCAGCCATCCCCTTACAACACCCCTTAATAAGGGCAAGCCCGATCCGCCATCTAACTTAGCGAGACAAAAAAAGGCTGGCAAGCCCGAATTAGCCTGCCAGCCCTGTTTTTATTAGTGCATTTTGCGCGAGGTCACTATTTTGCAGTCACAACCTGCATGCCAGACGGTTCATTTTGCAGCGCCAGAGTCAGAACTTCCTCAATGCGCTTCACAGGATGAATGTCCAGATCGGCAATTACGTTGTCAGGAATCTCTTCCAGATCGCGTTTATTTTCGAACGGAATTAGCACTGTTTTAATCCCGCCACGATGCGCTGCCAGTAGTTTTTCTTTCAAACCACCGATCGGCAGTACCTGACCACGCAGAGTGATCTCACCGGTCATTGCCACATCGGCACGAACCGGGTTACCGGTCAGGCAAGAAACCAGCGCGGTGCACATAGCAATACCGGCACTCGGACCATCTTTCGGCGTCGCACCTTCCGGTACGTGGACGTGGATGTCGCGTTTTTCGTAAAAATCAGGGTTGATCCCCAGTTTTTCCGCACGCGCACGAACCACCGTTAACGCCGCCTGAATGGACTCCTGCATCACTTCGCCAAGCGATCCGGTATAGGTCAGTTTGCCTTTACCCGGAACGCACGCGGTTTCAATGGTCAGCAAGTCACCGCCCACTTCCGTCCACGCCAGACCAGTTACCTGACCGACACGGTTTTCGTTATCAGCGCGTCCATAGTCGAAACGCTGAACACCGAGGTAGTCATGCAGGTTATCACCGTTAATTTCGATATGTTTTAATGACTTATCGAGCAGTAACTGCTTAACCGCTTTGCGACACAGTTTGGAGATTTCACGCTCCAGACCACGCACGCCCGCCTCACGGGTGTAATAACGAATAATGCCGATAATGGCGCTATCGTCGACGGTCAGCTCACCTTTTTTCAGTGCATTACGTTCAATCTGCTTCGGCAACAGGTGACGTTTGGCGATGTTCAGTTTTTCATCTTCGGTATAACCGGAGAGGCGAATCACTTCCATACGATCCAGCAGCGGTGCCGGAATGTTCATGGAGTTCGACGTCGCGACAAACATCACGTCGCTGAGATCGTAATCCACTTCCAGGTAGTGGTCGCTGAACGCTACGTTCTGCTCTGGATCCAGCACTTCAAGCAGTGCGGAGGCCGGATCGCCACGCATGTCAGAAGACATTTTGTCGATCTCATCGAGCAGGAACAGCGGGTTTTTCACGCCCACTTTCGCCATTTTCTGGATCAGTTTACCCGGCATAGAACCGATGTAAGTACGGCGGTGACCACGGATTTCCGCTTCATCACGCACGCCGCCCAGCGCCATACGGACATATTTACGCCCGGTGGCTTTGGCAATGGACTGACCAAGAGAGGTTTTACCTACCCCCGGCGGCCCTACCAGGCAGAGGATCGGTCCCTTGATTTTGTTGACACGGCTTTGAACCGCAAGATACTCAAGGATGCGATCTTTCACGCGCTCCAGACCATAATGGTCGGTATCAAGGATTTCCTGCGCCTGACGCAGGTCTTTTTTGACCTTGCTGCGCGCATTCCACGGCACCTGTACCATCCAGTCGATATAACCACGCACTACGGTCGCTTCTGCCGACATCGGAGACATCATTTTCAGCTTCTGCAACTCTGCTTCCGCTTTCTCTTTTGCCTCTTTCGGCATTTTCGCCGCGTCAATTTTGCGCTTCAGGGCTTCGTTTTCGTCCGGCGCGTCGTCCATTTCACCGAGTTCTTTCTGAATAGCTTTCATTTGCTCGTTCAGATAGTACTCACGCTGGGATTTCTCCATCTGCTTTTTAACGCGGTTGCGAATGCGTTTCTCAACCTGCAGCAGATCGATTTCCGATTCCATCATTGCCATCAGATATTCCAGACGTTCGTTAACGTCGGACATCTCCAGAACGGACTGTTTGTCAGCCAGTTTCAGCGGCATATGTGCAGCAATGGTATCCGCCAGACGCGCCGGGTCGTCGATGCTATTCAGCGACGTCAGCACTTCTGGTGGGATTTTTTTGTTCAGCTTGATGTAGCCTTCGAACTGGCTGATTGCAGTACGCACCAGCACTTCCTGTTCCCGCTCATCAATGGTCGGCGACTCCAGATACTCCGCCTTCGCAGAAAAGTGTTCGCCATTGTCAGAGAGCGCAGAAATACGCGCGCGCTGTAACCCCTCGACCAGCACTTTGACGGTGCCGTCTGGCAGTTTCAGCATCTGCAATATAGAGGCCACGGTCCCGACGGTGAAAAGATCGTTTACACCCGGCTCATCCGTTGAAGCTTCTTTCTGCGCGACCAGCATAATTTTTTTATCATGGTCCATCGCCGCTTCCAGACAACGGATAGATTTTTCCCGCCCG
>ENA-ORSG01001733-ORSG01001733.1-human-gut-metagenome-genome-assembly--contig:-NODE-1733-length-11993-cov-2.007288_pt1 | contig 11993 bp, 10 predicted proteins | sample MGYA00242189_ERZ509156 | MGnify/ENA primary metagenome ERZ509156 (study PRJEB26280, sample SAMEA2338666) | human gut metagenome | biome: human gut; feature: human-associated habitat; material: faeces...
TTGAGCTTCTGCTGTACTTCTCTGGTTTCTGGCTTTATTATACCCAAAGGTCAGCGGTTTGTCTATTCGCAGAGTGCACAATAATATCCACATTATTTTTCCATATTCAACAGATAAATTAGATAGATTTTACAACATATTCAAATCAATCCAGTTCATCTTTGTCCGGCAGAGCTTTTTTCAGCCGAGCTTCTCCCCCTTACAGCTTTCCACAAAACTTATTGTTTTCAAGGGGATCGTTTTCGGCAAAATAGGAGAACCCTTTCTCAGCCTCTTACACGACGCCTGAAATTGTGCTATGATAAGCGGCAATGAATGGTAGTCGCGCAAAGACAGACGAAGGTTCCGCCCTCGTCTGTCTTTTTTTGTGCGGCGAAAGTTCCGAAAGACTTTACCCCACAACACAAATGAGGAGAAAATCAAAAATGCCTAAGACTCTGCTTGAAAAAAATCGTCTTTACTGTCGTTATGGCCGCTATCATGGTCTATGGAATGATCGTCTACAATGTCGCCCTCGCCACCGGCGGCGTGACCAACGCCACCTTCGGCATGGCCCTGCATGAGATGCCCATTATGGTGCCGGTGGCTTTCGTGCTGGAGTTCTTCGTGGTGGAAAAGCTGGCGACTGCGCTGGCCTTCACCTTCATGCGCCCCACCGACCGGCCGCAGTTCATCACCTATGCCGTTTCCATCTGCATTTGCTGCATCATGTGTCCCATCATGAGCTTTATCGCAACCATACTCTTTAAACCCCCAGGAAAAGAAATCATTTCTGTTTGGTTTATGACCATTCTATTCAATTTTCCTATAGCTTTCTTCTGGCAGATTTGTTATTGTGAACCATTTATTCGCTGGATCTTTAAAAAATGTTTCCATTAAAGTAATATCTCTAAAAAAATAATACTTCTCATTTATCAACAGCCCCTATCTTTTGGATTTGGGTTGTTTTTTTCTTACCAAATAAAAAAGTGGCTAAGCCAAATGACTTCACCACCTATATTCCTTATTTCCAAACTTCTTCAGCAATCTCTTTGACTAAAGCTAATTTAGCCCATTGTTGTTCTTCGCTTAATTTATTTCCAATTTCACAAGAAGCGAATCCACATTGTGGACTTAAGCATAAACGATCCAATGGAATATATTTTGCTGCTTCATGAATACGTGCAATGACCGCTTCTTTATCTTCCAATTCTCCCGATTTTGTTGTAATTAAACCTAAAACGACTTTTTTATCCCCTGAAACATATTTTAAGGATTCAAAGCCTCCGGAACGGCTGTCATCAAATTCCAAGAAGTAAGCATGGACATTTTCTTTTTCAAATAAGAAAGATGCCACATCATCATAGGCTCCACTTGCTGCATATGTAGAATGGAAGTTTCCTCTACAAACATGAGTATTCACAATTAAATCTTCTGGCAAATCGGTAAGTACCGCATTATTAATATCTAAATATTCTTGTTTGATTGCATCCAATCCCGCTTGGTCTGTATTAAAGAATTCCGGACCACGAGGATCAACTAATAAGCCCCATGAACAATCATCAAGTTGAAGATTACGACATCCAGCTGCATAAATTTCTTCAATAAAGGCTTTATACATCTTTACTAAATCAGCTTTGAAATCTTCTACGGAAGCATAATATTTCAAGGTATTTTCCAAGGCAAAAGGCATCGTAAATTGTTCTAAGAATTGTGCCGGTGCAGGAATTGTTTGTTTTGCAACCGTATTTTCATCTTCCAAAGCTTGAACAAATTTGAAATGATCCACAAAAGGATGGTGTTGATAGGCAAGTTTTCCAACCAAGTATGTATCATCAATCATAGCGGCTTCACCATGGAATGGTAAACCTGTCTTGGTAGCTTGATGGGCAATTCCTTTAAATCCCCACATAAAATCCAAATGCCAAGTTTCACGACGGAATTCCCCATCGGTTAAGACATGGAAGCCAGCAGCTTTTTGTTTCTGTACCAATAAACGAATTTGCTCATCCTCGATTTCTTTTAATTTTTCAGCGCTGATTTTATTCGCTTTCCAATCTTTTCTTGCTTGTTTTAAAACGTCTGGTCGTAAAAATGAACCGACGAAATCATAACGATATGGTGTTTGTATCATAAATAAATCCTCCCTGATGAAACAATCATATCCATTGTCTACACTCTCGTAAAATATTTATTATCTTTCAATCTCCATAGCTTTAAACTATAATGAGTGCATGACTTTAAATCAATTACGCTACATAGTAAAAATCGCTGAAGTGGGAAATATCAGCGAAGCAGCCCAAAAACTCTTTATTTCCCAACCTAGTCTGACCAATGCTGTCCACAGCTTAGAAGATCAAATGCATGTCACTATCTTTAACCGGACCAATAAAGGAGTCACGTTGACCAATGAAGGAAAAGAATTCTTAAGCTATGCCAGACAAGTTTTAGAACAAGCTGACTTATTAGAAGCTCGCTTTACGCATTCCAAACCCAAACCGCACTTTAGTGTTTCTTGTCAACACTATTCCTTTGCGGTCAATGCCCTGGTCGATGTCATTCAAACCTTTGATGCAGACGAGTATGACTTTACCTTACGGGAAACCCAGACTTTTGAAATCATCGATGATGTCAATCAAAGAACTAGTGAAATTGGTATTCTTTATTTATCAAAAAACAATGAAGATGTCATCACAAAGATGATCAAAAAATACGATTTACAATTCAATGAATTGTTTACCGCAAAACCCCATGTATTTTTAAACAACCACCATCCACTTTCCCAGCAACAAAGCATTACTTTAGAAGACTTAGAGCCTTACCCTTACCTTTCTTTTGAACAAGGCTTGTACAATTCTTTTTATTTTTCAGAAGAAATCTTGTCCAGCCTTGACCGTAAAAAGAACATCAAAGTAAGAGACCGGGCTACCTTATTTAATCTATTGATTGGTTTAAATGGATATACGGTTTCCAGCGGTGTTATCTCAAAAGAATTAAATGGGCCCAGCATTATTGCCAAACCTTTAGAAGTCGATGAATGGATGAAAATTGGAACTATCACCCAAAAACATCAAAGCTTATCCCCTTATGGAAAGGTATATATGGATGCCTTGAAGAAACACATTCCGCATAGCGACTAACGCTGTATATTGCGCTTGGTTCCTCGAATTTAGTAAAATATAGAAAAAGCTGTTCTTCGAGCCAAGAGTAAAGCAGTTAGAGGGAGATTAAACTATGATTAACACACATGAATTAAAACAACAGGCCCGAACTCATTTCAAAGCCAACTACTGGCGTGCTGTATTAGTAGCCTTTGTTCTGGCAGGTTTAGTTAGAGGAACCGCCTCAGGAACCGCAAGTTCTGGCAATTCCAGCGATACCTCATCCATGGTACAAGACATCGCCAGCAATCATACTGTACTCGCACTTATCCTTGGTGTATCCGCTGTAGCCATGATTATTGGTGCTTTAATCAATGCATTGCTTATCAATCCATTACGTGTCGGATGCTACAATTTCTTCAATAAAAACACAGAAGAAAAAGCTCCGCTTGGTGCTATGGGATCTGGTTTCACAAAGAATTATAAAAACTCTGTAAAAACCATGTTCTTAAAAGATATCTACATTATCTTATGGACTTGTGTTCTGATTATTCCTGGCATCATTAAAATGTATAGTTACCGCATGGTTCCATTTATCTTATCAGAAAATCCAGATATGCCTTCCAGCGAAGTCTTCGCTAAATCAAAAGAAATGATGGATGGAAACAAATGGCATACCTTCTTATTAGATTTATCCTTTATCGGATGGCATTTCCTAACCGCATGTACAGCTGGTATTGCAGGGGTTTTCTGGACTCAACCTTATGTCCAACAAACCAATGCCGAATTGTATCAATTCCTAAAAAATATCGCATAATAAAAAATTGGGAGTCCTTCCCAATTTTTTTATGCTTGAAAACTTTGTTTCTTTTCTTCTGGTAAAAGTTCTGTCATCGAACGTAAGCCCGTAATAATGGTTGAACCATTATGTAGTAAAGCCGAGGAAGAAGGCGTTAAGATTCCCAAAACACCCAACGCAATTAGTGCACTATTAAAAGAAACAATAAAACGATAATTGCTGGAAATTCGTTTCATTAAGGCTCGACTCACCTCATTTAAAATCACAATTTGCCATAAGCTATCCGCAGAAATCGTAACATCCGCAATTTCTCTGGCAATCGCTGCGCCATCACTAATCGCAATACCACAATCGGATTCGGATAGAGCTGGTGCATCATTTACACCATCCCCAATCATAATGACCTTTTTGCCTTGTTTATGGCAAGCGGCAATAAACTGAGCTTTTTGTTCTGGCAATACTTCGGAATGATATTCATCCAGTTCTAACATTTCCGCGATACGATGCGCTGTCTTTTCATTATCACCTGTCATCATACATACGCGAAGTCCCATATCTTTCAAAGAAGAAACGACTTGTTTCGCTTCTTTTCTTAGCGGATCAAAAATACAAATAGCCGCTTGTAGAACGCCATCGATAGCTAGATACAAGTGCGAATATTCGGGTGGCAAGGCATCAAAAATTACTTGTTTATCTTCGGGAATCGTACACTTTTCATCTTCAAAGACAAAATGGTAACTACCGATAATCGCCTTCTTATCTTGAATCTTGCTCGAAATACCATGGGCGATAACGTATTCTACTTTAGAGTGCATCTCATCATGAGAAATACCTCGTTGTTTCGCTTCTTCTACAACCGCATTCGCAATCGAATGGGGATAATGTTCTTCCAGACAAGCAGCAATACGTAAAGCTTCCATTTCATCTAAGGCATCAAACGTTACAATATCAACAACTTTTGGCGTTGCATGCGTTAAAGTACCGGTTTTATCAAAGACGATGGTATCTGCTTCACTGACTGCTTCTAAAAACTTTCCACCTTTAACCGAAATCTGGTATTCACCTGCTTCACGAATAGCAGATAGAACCGATAATGGCATAGATAGTTTCAAAGCACAAGAGAAGTCAACCATTAAGAAAGCCAGAGCGCGCGAAACATTTCGCGTTATAAGCCATGTCAAAGCGGAACCAACTAAAGAGTAAGGAACCAAACGATCCGCTAAATGGAAAGCCCGATCTTCCGTTTGTGATTTAAGCTTTTCACTGTCTTCAATCATCTTAACGATTTGATCAAATTTCCCGGTACCACTCGCTTTTGTGACTTCAATCACACATTCACCTTGTTCAATGACCGTACCAGCATATACATATCCACCAACTTCTTTACTGACTGGCACTGACTCTCCAGTCATACTGGCTTGGTTGACAGTAACCACTCCTTCAACAATCTTTCCATCTAAAGGAATAATATTTGAAGTTCGCACAACAATATGTTCCCCGACTTGTACCGAAGAAACATCGACCAATTCTTCTTGTTGACCATTTTTAACCCAAACTTTATCTACTTGTAAAGTAAGTGTTTGCGCTAGATCTGCTACCGATTTACGATGTGTCCACTCTTCCAGTGTATCTCCTATATCTAATAGGAACATAACCGAAGCTGCGGTTGAAAAATCACGAACCAACATAGAAGAAGTAATCGCAACCGCATCTAAAACTGGCACTTTAATTTGGCCATGGCATAAACAAGTCAAACCGGCTTTTATATATTTCAAGCTGGAACCAATAGTCCACGCAATCCGTAATGGAGTGGGAAAGAACACCGTTCGAAAAGCTTTTCCTACAACCAAATTCATTAAACGATTTTGGTAGTTTCGGTTCATAGCTCGCGAAGTGTGTTCTGGAACCAAAGCCTGAATGGATTCATCCATATAATCAAAGTTAGAAAAAATTTCTTCTAACTGTTCCCATTGGGTAAAGGCTTTGGAAAAACACAATGTCGCATTACAAGTTTGTTCATTCACACTGGCTGACTTGATAAAAGGCTGACTTTTTAAATAATACTCAACTAAATCAGCTTGCCGATCATCCATGCGGACATGGGGCAAGTGTAAACGTAAACGGTATTTGGATTGATGTAGAACAATATAGTTCATAACACATCCATCTCCTTAGTCTTCCTGATTTGCTTCTACCAATGCCTTTGCTTGTGCTAATTCCATTTCCGCTGCTTTCGCATAACGAACTTCGTTGATATCTGATGCATCCGCAACAATATCTTCACAGTTTTCTTTGAGTACATTAGCTTGCTTTACAACGCAATCCTTCCCGCGCAACACTGCTGCTGTACATTCTGTATATACTTTTTTAGCATCTTTACTTGAAAGAATAGCTACACCTCCAGTGCCAAATAAAGCACCTCCGGCAAATAATCCTAATTTTGTTAAAAATGACATACTATATCCTCCTTATTCATTTTCCCTATCATAAAGAGATAACAGGCATTATGTAAAATAGGTTTTTTCGATTCCTTTCCCTACGTTTTCCCATACGGAGAATCATTGAAAGATTTGCATGCTTAAGGTAGAATAATAGCCGAGAGGATGGTAATTATGAATAGAACTAGAACCCGTTTTGCACCAAGTCCAACTGGTTATATGCATATTGGAAATTTACGAACTGCCTTATTCGAATATCTAATTGCCAAACATGACAATGGCGATTTTTTATTGCGAATTGAAGATACAGATCAAGCTCGTGAAGTAGAAGGTGCTACAGATATTATTTACGATACGCTAAAAAGCGTGGGAATGAATTGGGATGAAGGACCCGATATTGGTGGTGATTTTGGACCCTATATCCAAAGTGAACGTTTACCAATGTATCGTGGCTATGCCGATCAATTGATCGAGTTAGGAAAAGCCCACTATTGTTTCTGTACCGAAGAAACTTTGGAACAACAACGTCAAGAACAAGGAGATTCTTTTGTATTTAAAGATCCTTGTAAAGATTTAAGCAAAGAAGAAATTCAAGCTAAATTGGATGCGAATACACCTTATGTCATCCGTCAAACAATCGATCATGTCGGAAAACAAGAATACGATGATCAAGTATATGGCCACATTGAAGTAGATGGAGATTTATTAGATGAACAAATCTTAATTAAATCCGATGGTTTCCCTACCTATAATTTTGCGAATGTCATTGATGACCACCAAATGGAAATCAGTCATGTTGTAAGAGGAAACGAGTACTTATCCAGTACACCAAAATACAACTTGTTGTATGATGCCTATGGATGGCAACGTCCTACGTATGTACACGTACCACCAGTTATGAAAGATGAGCACCATAAACTATCCAAACGAAATGGTGATGCAAGTTTCCAAGACTTAGTTGCTAAAGGTTACTTACCAGAAGCAATTATCAACTATATTGCTCTATTAGGATGGTCTCCGGATAACGATCAAGAGATTTTCTCTTTACAAGAACTTGTAAAAGCGTTTGATGTCCATCGTATTTCAAAACGTCCAGCGATTTTTGACATTGACAAATTAACTTGGATGAACAGTGAATACATCAAAGCTATGGATCCAGAGGCTTTCTATGAAAAGGTCTTACCTTATCTACATAAAGCTCTCACAAAGGATTTTGATTTACATTATATTGCCAATTTAATTCAAAGTCGGATTGATCGATTCGACCAAGAAGAAATCAGTGAAAAAATTGATTTCTTAGACGAATTACCTGCCAACTATGACTTAGAGATGTATCGTCATAAACGCCAAAAATCAACCAAAGAAAAATCAGTTGTTTCTTTAAAAGCTGCTTATGAAGCACTTGCTCAATTAGATGACTGGAATGAAACAACATTAGAAGATACGATGATGGCTTTACCAGCTCAATTAGAAGTAAAAAACAGTGTTATCTTCTGGCCAATTCGTACTGCACTTTCCGGTAAACGTGCAACTCCAGGTGGCGCTATTGAAATTGCTTACTTACTAGGCAAAGAAGAAAGTTTACGCCGTATCCAAGTAGGTATTGACCGTTTAGAAAAAGATTTAGCTACAGCTTAAGATGGGAATTCTTCCCATCTTTTTTTCATACAAAAAAGTTGCCTATTTAGGCAACTTAAATGAGCTTTTCATCGAAACAATGCGGTTGAATACAAAGTGGTCTTCCGTTGAATCTTTACTATCAATGTTGAAGAATCCTTTACGTACAAATTGGAAAGCATCTCCTGGCTTATAGTCTTTAATAGCTTCTTCTACATAACATGTATCCAATACTTCCAATGAATTTGGATTAATGTTTACCGAACCATCTTCGTTATAAACACCTTTTTCTTCATCAACTAAGTTTTCATATAGACGAACGGTAACAGGAACCGCTTTTTCACAAGATACCCAGTGAATCGTTCCTTTTACTTTACGACCTGTAAAGCCACTTCCCGATTTTGTTTCTGGATCATAGGTTCCGTGGATTACTGTCACATTTCCATTTTCATCTTTTTCGAAACTTGTACATTTCACAAAATAAGCATTCATCAAGCGAACTTCATTTCCCACATAGAAACGTTTGTATTTTCTTGGTGGTTCTTCCATGAAGTCATCTCTTTCAATCCATACTTCTTTTCCAAATGGAACTTTCTTTTCGCCAAGTTCTGGATTTTCCACATTTAATGGTGCATCCAAATATTCGATTTGTCCTTCTGGATAGTTATCAATCACCAATTTAATTGGATCAAGCACAGCCATCAAGCGTGGTGCCTTTGGTTTTAAATCGTCACGAATACAATATTCTAACATGGCATAATCTACAGAAGAATTACTCTTGCTGACACCAGCTAATTCCATGAATTTTTTCAAAGATTCTGGAGTAAATCCACGTCGACGTAAGGCCGCAATTGTTACTAAACGTGGGTCGTCCCAACCATCGACAATTCCTTGTTCAACCAAACGCTTAATATAACGTTTTCCCGTAATTACATTCGTTAAGTACATTTTGGCAAACTCAATTTGTTTTGGTGGATGAGGATACTCTAATTCTTCTACAACCCAGTTGTATAAAGGACGATGATCTTCAAATTCCAAAGTACAAATGGAATGCGTTACCCCTTCAATCGCATCTTCAATTGGATGTGCAAAGTCATACATTGGATAAATACACCATTTATCTCCTGTATTATGATGTGTCATACGGGCTACACGATAAATAATAGGATCACGCATATTGATATTTGGACTTGCCATATCAATCTTAGCTCGCAAAGTACGCGAACCATCCGCAAATTCTCCATTCTTCATACGTTCAAACAAATCTAAGTTTTCTTCAACCGAACGATTGCGATAAGGTGATTCCTTACCAGGTTCTGTCAAAGTTCCACGATATGCATGAATTTCATCCGCACTTAAATCATCTACATAAGCTTTGCCTTTTTTAATCAATTTGACGGCTGCTTCATACATTTGATCAAAATAATCTGATGCAAAATATAGCCTGTCTTCCCAGTCCGCTCCGAGCCACTGAATATCCTCTTTGATTGAATCAACAAACTCCATTTTTTCTTTTGTCGGATTTGTATCGTCGAATCTCATATTAAATGTGCCGCCATATTTCTGGGCCAGTCCGTAATTAAGCAAAATTGATTTTGCATGTCCGATATGCAAGTAACCGTTCGGTTCAGGCGGGAAACGAGTAGCCACATGATCATATACTCCCTCCGCCAAATCTTTGTCTATTTCCTGCTCGATAAAATTCTTTGAAACAGTTTCGTTTTCCATTGTCTCCTCCTCTAATAACGCAAACATTCATAGCAATTATCTTATCATAAAATTAAGATATCTACAAGTACTCGGTTTACTTTGCCGCGTTGATGTGATACAATAAGCCCGCTGTCTAAAATATGTATCAACGCATTTCATTTTTTCAAAAGTATGCGCTATTTTTATTTTAGAACAAATTTACCTGATTACAAAAAACAAAGAAAGGCTTTTAGTTATGAAAAGAGAAAATTTTGGTTCACGACTCGGCTTCATCCTAGTGTCGGCCGGATGTGCTATCGGACTGGGCAATGTATGGAAATTTCCCTATATGGCCGGACAATACGGAGGAGCCGCATTCATTTTAATCTACCTGCTGTTCCTTGTGATACTCGGATTACCGATCATCGTATGTGAATTCAGTGTAGGACGCGCAAGCCAGAAAAGCATCGCCACATCTTATAACGTACTGGAACCGAAAGGAACGCGTTGGCATTTTACAAGATGGTTTGCAATCGCCGGAAACTATCTCCTTGTTATGTTTTATTCCATGGTCGGCGGATGGATGCTTTATTACTGCTTCCGGATGGCAAAAGGAGAGTTTGCAGGCATTGATTCCACAGTAGTTTCCGCAAAATATGATTCCATGCTGGAATCTCCTGTCACACTGACTTTTTGGACTATACTTGTAATTTTACTTGCTTTTTGGATCTGTAGCATCGGTCTTCAAAAAGGTGTCGAAAAGATCATGAAGATAACTATGCTCTGCCTTTTGGCAATCATGGTCGTACTTGCCATAAGGTCAGTTACTCTTCCGGGTGCAGCAGAAGGACTCAGATTTTACCTCATTCCGGATTTCGGAAAAGTACTCGAAAACGGGGTCGGAAACGTTATTTTCGGAGCAATGAGTCAAGCTTTCTTTACACTAAGCATCGGAATGGGCGGAATGGCAATCTTCGGAAGCTATTTAGATAAATCCCGTTCTCTCACCGGAGAATCTTTAAGCATCCTTCTACTGGATACTTGCGTTGCTCTTACTGCAGGTTTAATTGTATTTCCTGCATGTTTTTCATTTAATGTACAGCCGGATGCAGGTCCCAGACTTGTATTTATCACTCTTCCGAACATTTTCACTCAGATGCCGGGAGGACGAGTTTGGGGGGCTCTGTTTTTCCTCTTCCTTTTCTTTGCAGCCCTGTCCACGATCGTCGGCGTATTCGAAAACATTGTTTCCTTCGGGATCGATCTTTTTGGATTCAGCCGCAAAAAATCTGTCGGCATCAACATTGTACTTATTATTGTATTAAGTATTCCTTGTATTCTCGGCTTCAATATTTTATCGGGGATACAACCGCTCGGAGCAGGGTCGAACATTATGGATTTAGAAGATTTCCTTGTGTCAAACAATATCCTTCCTCTTGGTTCCGTTATATATCTTATGTTTTGTACACACAAAAACGGTTGGGGATGGAACAATTTCATTCAGGAGGCAAATGCAGGAAACGGATTGAAATTTCCTCAATTTATCCGTAAATATATGACATATATTCTTCCTTGGATCGTTGTCATCATCTACTTAAAAGGCTACTATGACAAATTCAGTTCTCAAAGCAACGTCGTCTTCGGCGTATGGATGGCTGTCGCATTTGCATTTCTTCTCCTTGTTTTTTCCGTCACCCGGAAGCAAAAACAGACCAAACTATAATCGTTTTTATAAATTTGCTTTATTAAGTGCAGACAGTAAATAATATCAAAAGAAAGTTCTGTGGATCTCCAAAGAACTTTCTTTTTTTACAGTAGCGAACTACATTTAATATTCTTTTGCAAATTCTACATTGCCCCGTTCAAAATATTTTCCCACATCAGCAAGGAGTCTTGCAAAATACAAACATACCGTCGGATCAATGTCCGGATGTTCCCTCCTCAAATCATAATTCTGTACACCGATAAACATTGTATGCGATGCCTTCCAATCCCTTTCCAATATCGGGAAGAAATCTTCAATATCTTCACATTCCGCATAAAAAAAGATATTAATATTATTTTTCATCGCATCAAAATACCAATAAAAATCCGGTAGTTTCACTCCCTCCATTACTCTGATAAAATGTGTCAATTTTTCCAATCCTTCTTTTAAATCTTCCAGTTCCTCTCTTCCTATTTTCATCTTTCCCTCCGCCCCATAGCGAAAATCACCACTAAATTTTGTACAAGTATACCACACAATCAAAAAAAGAACAGAAAATGACAGGAATTCTTGCATTATTCTGTCTTTATCCTGCCATTTCATATCTCCGAGATACAAACAGGCGACACTGAACAACACTTTTTAATCACAGCCGGGCAGTCCTT
>ENA-ORSG01001735-ORSG01001735.1-human-gut-metagenome-genome-assembly--contig:-NODE-1735-length-11980-cov-3.739874_pt1 | contig 11980 bp, 10 predicted proteins | sample MGYA00242189_ERZ509156 | MGnify/ENA primary metagenome ERZ509156 (study PRJEB26280, sample SAMEA2338666) | human gut metagenome | biome: human gut; feature: human-associated habitat; material: faeces...
CGGGAGGGATTCATCCCTCCCGGGTGCTTCATTTTTACGCACTGTTTGCTATGGAATAACGGTTCAGGTGTCCGCCAACTCCACCACCAATTTGGCTTCGGTGGCGGCAATGGCAAGCTGGAGCTTATTCTCTAAGTTCGTCTTTTGCAGCATATTGATGACGTGGAACTTCACGGTGGATGGCTCGATGCCGAGTTCTTTTGCAATCTCGTTATAGGACAGCCCGCGCACGAGACAGCGCAAGACCTTCATCTCGCCTTTGGTGAACTCGGCGCTCATGGCCGTGCCGATCTCCACGCTGGGCGGTGCATCGGGGAAGATATGCTCCCCCGCCATCGTGCGGCGCACGACCTGCATCAAGGTCCCTTCATCGCCGTCCTTATACCACAGGCTGTCCGCGCCCACGGCTTTTGCGCGTGCCAGGACCTGTGTGTCAATAAGCGAGGTCGCCACCACGATCTTGATTGCGGGGTGCGCTTCTCGTATCTTTTTGGCGGCGGCCAAACCGTTTTCGCGGTGTTCGGTCTGCACATCCATCAGCACAAGGTCGATGTCCTCGGTATCGCACAGGATCGGTGCCTCTGCAGCGCCGGGGATAGATATGGCAAGCTGATACCCGTCCTCGTCCTGAATATAGCTTTCAAGCAGGCTCCGGACCAGCTTTTGGTCCTCAACGATCATAACGCGTATCATAAATGCTCTCCTTATCAGGCAGGGTGACTTCCAGAACAAACACAGGCAGGGAGTGTACGGTTACCGTACCCCCTGCTTTTTCAATACGGCGGCGGAGCGAGGAAAGCCCGCCGCCTTCCTTTATCTCCGCCCTGGGCGGTGTGCCGTTGTTCGTGATGCAAAGGTGCCATCCCTGTGGCCGATGCTCGGAATCGGCGTACAATTCCGTGGCGCCCGCATGCCGCACAGCGTTGGAGGTACATTCCCGCAGGATCAGTGCGTAGAGCTCGCGGGTGGCGCGTGCCGCAGGGTACGCACCGCGCAGCTGTACGGCTGCGCCCAGCACAGCCGCCCGCCTTTGCATACAGGTCAGCGGGTCCTCGGCAGTATCCTCCTGCCGGGCGCGGCACAGCAGGGAGATGGAGCTTTCCCACTCCGCGGCCTCGCTCTTGATCCGGGCAAGGTCATGCTCATGCCGCAGTGCGCGCCGTGCGGCAAGCAGGGTATGGCCGATGTCGTCATGCACCTGCATCTTCATTTTCAGGATTTCTTCCTCCCGCACAATGTCGGGCATATTGTCATATAAGCGCTTTGCGCGGCGGTTCGCATCGGCAAGGCGCTCGTTTTCCTGCTGCAGCGCAGCGTGCAATGCAGCCAGACGGCTGACATCGGTGGCCATCACCTCGGTGTACGGTATGCCGTATTTGTCCTGAATAGGGCGCACCGCAAAATGGTACACCGTCCCGTCCGGGAATGCGTAGATGCGGGCGGCCTCATCGCGCGGCTGCACACCGCCGCCGGGACTGTGCAGTGCCTGCTCCAGATCCGTAAGGGTCTGCAGATCGCAGCCGCAGAGGACTGCGGCGATCTCCTGCATCCTGTGATTGATCAGACGCAGCAGACCGTTGCGGTCAAAGTAGCAGATGGCTGCCGGCAGCGTGTCAAAGCCTTCCTTGACAGCGTTGCGGGAGATCCGGAAAATCATAGGCTGCCTCCTTCTGCCGGAAACATCGTGAAATACAAAAGTCCGTCCTCATCCCGTTCAAGCTGCATCTGCGGCAGGCCGGGCAGCGCAGCGGGTGCATCGGTGCATTGAACGCTGCAGCGCAGTCCCCAGCCTTGCGCCGTATGCTCGGCGCAGAAAAGAATCTCCTGCAATCCCGGCAGGGTCGCTTCTATGATGGCTTCAAAGGCGTCATAGATCGCCACGGCGGACGCAGAGGGAATCTTTGCTGTGTCGGCGATCTGTACGGCGCAGCGTATATCACTCAGGCGCAGGCTCTCGGCTGATTCAAACAGGCTCAGCCGCAGCTCCGTGGTGTCGATGTCCTCCGCCTTGTCGCAAACAAAAACAAGGTTGCTGCGCCGCTTGATATAGGTTCCCAAAATGACGATGTGCTTCAGCAGCCGGCGGGCGGTATCGACATCGTCCGTGGCCCTGAGCGCGATCAGATATTCCTGTATCCGTGCCAGCTGGCGGGCTGTGACGGTCTCAATTTTGTCATACAGCCGGTTCTGCTCGCTCAGCTTCAGCCATTGTGCCTTTTGGGCTGTTTCCGCCTGTATGACGTCCCCGATGTCATGCAATTCCTCCTGCGTGAGGCGCAGCTCCTCCAGCAGTGCCACCAATTCGGTGATATCCTCCTGCCAGAAAATATACCCTTTCCGGATCGGGTGGCCGTGAAGCTGGGTCGTGGCGTCCAGCTGGACACTGCCGGTGAGCGCCTGACGCAGCTGCTCCTCGCGGAGCGGCGCTGCCTGCATCGAGCATTGCACAGGCACAAACGCCCGGTCCGTGATCAGACCCTTGGCCATAGATACCTCAAACAGCGTGGCATACCCCATGTTGGATTGGATAAGCCCGCACTGGATGCACGCCTCAAAGGTCGCTGTAAAGGTCAGGCATTGCACCACGGTCATATCACCGGCAATCGCATGCATCCACGGCACATTCAAAATATGCTTGTACAGTAAAGCATAGAGGGTGGCAAAAAAAATCGGCACAAGCGGCAGCCAGAGGATGCGCTTTGTATGCGGAATACGGCAGCGCCGTACAAGGTACACCACCGTGAACACGGCACAGGAAAATATCCACAGCAGACAGAGGTAATATACGAACCGATAGGTGTAATCGGGGCTGCCCAGTACCTCCTGCCCGGGTGGGAACGCAAACGCAAGCTGATGGCAGTCGTTTGTCAGCACGAGGCTGAACAGCACCACAGGGAATACAAAGATCAGATGCCGATATTTGTACAGCGGGGCGGACTGCCCCCGATCCAAAAAGAAAAGCGTATAAAGTGCAAGGGTCGGGATCAGCAGCATCGGAATATAGTATGCATACCACAATCGCCGCAGCATCTCCGGTGTCTGGGCAAAGTCATAGCGGATCAGGCGTATATCCAGCCAGAACAGCATCAGGGCGGCGGCGCCCAGCAGGCAGCGGCGGGTCTGTGCGTGCAGGATACGCCACCAGACCGATACCGCCCAGGAAAAAATCAGAATATTATACAGCACCGTGCGCAAAAAGCCGGAATACGGCATATAAAACGCCCGCATCAGGACAGCGCAGAGAATCACCCCTGCAACCGCAGCGGCTAACCACAAATTTCCAAGCCGTACTTTTGTCATAGCGTCTGTCCTTTCCAAAAAGGGTCAGCATGTCGAAAAACACCGGCTTTGCCATATAGAGAATGTAGGGGCGACCATTGGTCGCCCGCCAGCTTGGCGCAGCAACGCGCTTTCCGGGATGACTTTCTTACAAGGCATACGGGCACGGGCGAGCAATGCTCGCCCCTACAGGAGTTTTTCGACAGTCTGCCCAAAAGGGTGTCGTGCTGTCTTTTCACACTATTATTATGACGCAATCCGCCTTATTTTGCAATAGTGCTGAAAAAAAGCAGTAAAAAGCGCAAAAAACTATCCAAATGGTGGGGGCAGAAATCGTCCGATTCCTGTATGATGAAGGTGACAAATCGTATTCTTTGCAGGGAAGGAGGGCTGCGCCGTGCGGAGGATCGTTTTGGACGCGCAATACTCTGTGATGACGAGCGCATTGACAATGGCACTGAAACACGGCAGACCGGATTTCCAGGTACAAAACGCTGGCCCTAAGACAAAGGATATTGTAAAGCTATGCCGTTCCTGCAGGGCAGATGTCCTGCTGCTGGAGGTCTGCCCGCATCCGCCGCGCACCCTGCAGGACAGACTGCTGCTGGCAAACGACCTGCGGGATGTCTGCCCGCACTGCAAAACGGTACTGCTTGTGGATGAGGCCGAATATCCCGAGCTGGCCACCGCCGTGTGCCTGGCAAAAAAGGATCACATTGTCGATGATTTCGTCTACGCTTCCGTCTCGCCTGCCTATCTGAGCGCTATGATGGACACTTTATGACCAAAAGGAGGACAGCTATGAAAAAAGTACAACGAACGCTCGCTGCCGCATTGGCAGCCATGATGCTTATGGCTTTGGCCGGTTGCTCCAAGGGGGATGTGACCAAAGAGGTCAATTCCGGTTTATCCGACCTGAAAGCGCAGGCCGCCGAACCGGCTGTTGAACCCCAGACGGAGACCCCGGCAGAGCCCAAGACCGACGCGGCATCCGAGCCTGCATCCGAACCTGCATCGGAGCCTGCTGCAGAGCCGGAGCCGGAAGCCACCGCCGAACCGACCCCCGCTTCCGCTCCTGCAGAAAATCCCGATTATCCATCGGCCGCTGGCCTGAACACCCAGACCCTGGAGGCATTCGGTTCGGACTACACGCTGACACTCAACGTGACCTGCCCCGACCAGGGCTGGTACAAGCGCGTTTCGCCCCGTTTCGCGGATGTCAATCTGTTCCCGACCGATGACCCCAGCCATATCTTCTCCGGCGACCCGCGCATAATATTTGAGCTGCAAAGAGATCTGGACAGGATCAACTACTATTACGACAGCTTTGAAAACGTGGAGGAGCTTGCCCCGCGCACCATCGGCGGCGTGGAGATGGCCGGACGCACCTACAAAAACGTAGGTATGTGGTGGACCGAATACTACGGCGAAATGCCCACCGGCGGCTGGCTGGCCATCAGGATCTCCGGCGTGGACATTGACCCCGGCACCGAGGGCGACACCGTGCTGAACAGCGTTACCTTTGGCTAAACACAGGCAGTTTGCCGCACTCTCAACCGAAAGACGGGTGAACCAACCATGAAAAAACGCTGTGCCGTACTATTGGCGGCGGCAATGCTGCTGTCTGCGGCAGGCTGCGCACAGGACAGCAAACAGCCCGAACCGACCGAACCGGCTGCAAGCGCAGTGAGCGAGACCTCCGTTGAAAATGTGGAAGCCGCGGAGGATACCCCGCAAAAGCCGCAGTCCTCCCGCAGGCTTGATGATTCACGCATCTCTACGCTGTATGACGAGCGGTTTACCTACACCGACCCCTACGGCATCGAGGACACCTACTTTTACCAGGTGCCGCAGATCGACGACGACACCGAGGGCGCAAAGAACATCAACGAGATGATTGGCTACCGCTTCGGCTATCTGGTGGAGCGCGCGCTGGACGCCCGTTCCCGCAATGACTTTATCGACACAAGCTACATCATCTGGGTCAGCAACTGGGACGGTCCCCTGCTGAGCCTGCAAATCACCAGCTCTGACGCGATGTACAACCACGATGTGGGTTCGTACCATTACAATTTTGACACCGGGCAGGAGCTTTCCAACCCGGAGATGCTGGCGCATCTGGGCTACACCGACGACGCCAAGGTGATGCACGCGCTGGAACGCGCAGTAGCGCAGCATTTTGACACCTACTACGGCTACATCGGCCCCGACCAGAGCGCCATGCTGTACATGATGCGCGCGCAGAGCCTGAGCAATCTGGACGGACTGTACAGCTACTATTCCCTGTATCCGAAATACAGCCACGGTTTTGTTGCCACGGTTCCGATGTACACCCCCGCCGGGTCGGGAATGTACTGGACGGATGTTCAGGTCGACCCCGACAAGCGCCAAGGCAGCGGCCAGATCCTGCACGGGCAGGATGAATGGTTCACCTGCGATGTAAGTGCCGACGGCGCTGTGACGGTGCGTGCCTTGACCGACTATGTTACCCCTGACGGCGCTATGACCTATCAGACCATGAAGGAATGGTACGAGTTGGGCGACAAGACCGAGTTTGCGGTCAGCGGCTGCTACAGCGACTATATAAAGATGCTGATGACCAGCATCGGGCAGGACTACGCCCCCTATGTTTTCCTTCTGACCGAAAACGGCAATGTCGAATACATTGATGTCATCAGCGGCGCACAGTGCGGCACGATGGTCAACGGCGGTCCGCTCTTCGGCATCAACGGCATTGTCCGGTTTGAGACCGGCACGGCCTACGATGCGGAGTACGGAGCCGAGTACGCGACTGTGTACGGCGTTTCCCGCGATAATGAAAAATTCAACCTGATGGAGGCTGTCTGGAACACCGCCCCGCTGAGCATTCCGAACATGGTCGGCTCCTTTGTGAGTGACGAGACCGGCACCTGGTTTGAAATCTGCGAGGATCAGCCAAACTTCTACACCGGCGCATACACCAACGGCCAGAGGATTCCGGCCACATGGGACAGCAGCATCTCCTACCTTGGTATGGATGACCGCGGCTGGATCTGCTCCGTTTCGCTGTTCCGTATGGATTCAGGGCGCACACAGCGCGAAACGCTGGCTATGATGCCCGCTGATTACGGCGGCGTCAATGTAATGCACATCGGTGGGGAATCCCTTCTGAACCTGCCGCAGCAGGAAGCTGTATGGTTTGAAATGACACAGGAATAAGCAAGGCTCTAAAATATTACTTTATAAAAGGAGGCAGACACTATGGCAACATGTACGCAATGTGGTGCCGAGTTAAAGCCCGGTACTAAATTCTGCGAGAATTGCGGTGCAAAAGTATCCGTACCGCAGCCCGCCGCACAGCCCGCAGCACAGCCCGCAGCTGTGCCCCAGCCCCCGGTTCAGCCTACCCAGGCTGCACCTGCGCCCCCGCAGCCCCAGGCAAGCGGCGGCAATCCCTATGCAGGCGGCGCACCTGCCGCCGCCCCACAGCCCCAGACGAACGCAGCGAATCCTTACGCGGGCAATGCGCCCGGCACACCGCCGCAGACCGGCGCAGGCGCACCGCTTTACGCCAGAAACACACCCCCGCCTGCGTCCACACCGCCGGATGCTCCCCATGCTGTCACGCCGCCGCCACCCGGCGGCACGGGCGGCAACCCTTACAGCAATATGGCCCCCGGTGGCAAGCCCAAGCGCCCCCGCGCACAAATGACCCCCAAGCGGATGATCCTGATCGCCATCCCGGTGATATTCCTGCTTATGATCATCGTAACAATGATCAGCGGCTCCATCCGCACCGGCAAGCCGAACGCCAGTGACCCGAATCAGGGCACCTGGGAAGCAGCCTACGCCGAGATCGGCGGCTCCGTGACGCAGGTCGAGGATGCCTTCGGCAGCGGGTTCCTGATGGACCTGAATGATAAGGGCAAGTGCGTTGTAACGGTGGACGGCACCAAGTCCTACGGCAAGTGGACGCTGAACGGCGGGGCCTTCCAGCTGGATTGCGGCGGCCTGAACTGCACCGGCACCCTGCAAGACGAGATCCTGACCCTGAACGATGTGCAGGGACAGGGCGTAACGCTCTACTTCGTCAAGCCCGGCAGCACCATGCAGCAGCCTCTGGATGGTGACAACATGACCCAGGGCACCACCGCAGGCAGCGATACCGATGTGGGCATCTATGTGCTGGAATCCGCCTCCGACAGCGAGTACACCCTCTCCAAGGAGGAGCTTGCCCTCGTCGATATGGAGGACTTCTACATTGAGCTGCGTGCGGACGGCACCGGCGAAACCTACATGGAGGATTTTGTCACCTTCCAATGGAAGGACGGCAACTTCTACGCGCTGACCGACCCCGATACCCCGGCCATGACCTACACCCGCGAGGGCGACCTGCTGACCATTGAGTTTGACGGTATGACCATGGTCTTTAAGCGCAGCGACACCAAGCCTGAAATCGACCCCGCCTTGCTGGACGGCGGCGATGACGAATATGACATCGACGGCACGGATGAGCCGGACCCGCCCTACACCTACGACGACGGCAACACCTACGATGATTTGGGCAACACCAACTGGTACGGCTGGTTCCGGATGGAAAACTACAAGAATGTACCGAACCGCGACTACTTTGACACCGACACCTACGATTGCTGGGGCTACATCGGTGAGAGCGAGGACGGCAGCCACTACTTTGAGGTTTACCGCGACGGTATGCCCGATGACCCGGTCATCACGATGTGGGTCAATGTCTATGATGACCATATCGAGCCTATCCTGGACGGCAACGACTGGGTGCTTGACCAGAACATAACCGAGAGCGATGCGTATAAGTTCAACCTGTACCCGTATGACGACAATATCTCGCTGTTCATGTATGACTACGAGGGCGACGACGGCACGGCCTGTGCGGTCAGCTTCTACATGAGACTGGACGGCACCGAGTGGAACGAGGAACTCGAGGAGCTGCCGCCCCGCTATGAGGAGTACAAGGCCGCCCTGGCCAACAAATGACGACCTGATTTATCTGTAACAAAACGGGGCGGGTCCTGCCCGCCCCTGACATAGGAGGATCACTATGGGACTTATCAGAGCTGCAATGGGCGCTGCTGGCGGCGTTATGGCCGACCAGTGGAAGGAATACTTTTATTGTGAAGCCATGCCGGCTGACCTGTTGGCTACCCGCGGCTGGAAACGCCAGAGCGGACGCAGCGCCAACACAAAGGGCAGCGACAACATCATTACAAACGGCTCCATTGTGGCCGTTGCCGACGGCCAGTGTGCCATGATCGTGGAGCAGGGCAAGGTCGTGGATATCTGCGCCGAGCCGGGTGAGTACACCTACGACACCGGCAGCGCCCCCTCGCTCTTCAGCGGCGACCTGTCCGACTCTATCGGCGCAGTGTTCCAGAACATCGGCAAGCGCTTTACCTTCGGCGGCGAGGCCCCGATGGATCAGCGCATCTATTACTTCAACACCAAGGAGCTGGTGGGCAACAAATACGGCACGCCCAGCCCGGTGCCCTTCCGCGTGGTGGATCAGCGCGCCGGCATCGACATCGACATTGCCATCCGCTGCTTCGGTGAGTACAGCTACCGCATCACCAACCCCATTTTGTTCTACACCAATGTCTGCGGCAATGTGGAGGAAGGCTACACCCGCGATGAAATCGACGGGCAGCTGAAATCCGAGCTGATGACCGCCCTGCAGCCCGCCTTTGCCAAGATCAGCGATATGGGCATCCGTTATTCCGCACTGCCCGGCCATACGATGGAGCTTGCCGAGGCCCTCAACGATGTGCTCTCCGCCAAGTGGGGCAAGCTGCGCGGCATTGAGATCGTATCCTTCGGTGTTTCCAGCGTGAAGGCCAGCGAGGAAGACGAGCAGATGCTCAAGGAAATGCAGCGCAACGCAGCCTTTATGGACCCGACCCGCGCCGCTGCGCATCTTGTCGGCGCACAGGCCAGCGCTATGCAGACCGCAGCCGGCAATCAGGGCGCAGGCCCCGCCATGGCCTTTATGGGCATGAATATGGCCGGTGCAGCGGGTGGTATGAACGCCCAGAACCTGTACCAGATGGGCGCGCAGCAGGCCGCTGCACAGCCCGCCCCGGCTCCGGCATCTGCCCCCGCCGGGTGGACCTGCAGCTGCGGCCAGACCGGCAACACCGGCAAATTCTGCGCAAACTGCGGCAGCCCCAAGCCTGCCCCGGCCCCCGCAGCCGGCAGCTGGGTATGCAGCTGCGGCACCTCCAACACCGGTAAGTTCTGCAGCAACTGCGGCAGCCCCAAGCCCGCACCGGCACCCGCCAAGTGCAGCCAGTGTGGTTGGACCCCGGATGACCCGGCCCATCCGCCCAAGTTCTGCCCGGAGTGCGGTAAGCCGTTTGGCCAGTGATGCGCAAAAAAATCGCTGCGGTGCTTTGCGCCGCAGCCGCTTTTCTGACAATGTCCGGCTGTAAAAAAGCGCCGCCCGGCACACTGACCGGTATCAGCATCAGTTATTCCGGTATGTGCTATGACGACACCTATGGGTTCAGCATAAGAAACGACCCGGCTGACGGCTGCCTGTTCAGCTGTAATTACAAGGAGGATGAATGGGTGGAGCTGGAAAATATCCCGGTTGAGGACACCCATTGGCAAGAAGCCCTGGCTCTGGCAGAAAAGCTGGGGCTGGAAAGCCTGCCGGACGAAAAGAAAAATTCTCCCGGCTTATTTATCACCGATGAAACGTTAGATAGCGTTTGCCTGATTTACAAGGCCCCGGATGACGAGATCGTCTACCGTTATCTGGATGCCGATGGCAATACGCGCAGCGCCCTGCGCGATTTTTTTGAGGCTCTGGCAGGGCAGCTGCAAACCGAAGGAAAGAGAGGTGACGCATAATGGCAACGCAGCTTACCAACTACCAATGCCCTGCCTGTACCGGTCCGCTTCACTTTGACGGTGCCAGCGGAAAGCTGGTCTGTGACTTCTGCGGCAGCAGCTACGATACTGCCGAGATCGAAGCACTCTATGCCGAAAAAGAAGCCGCTGCCGAAACCGCGGCACAGAATAAACAGGCACCGCCGCCCGACTCCGTCTGGAGCGAAAACGAGGCCGCCGGGCTGCGCAGCTATTCCTGCCCGTCCTGCGGCGCAGAGCTGATCTGTGACGAGACGACTGCCGCGACAAGCTGCCCGTATTGCGGCAACCCAACGGTCATTGCGGGGCAGTTCAGCGGTATGCAGCGGCCCGAGCTTGTCCTGCCGTTTGTGCTGGATAAGAACGCCGCCAAGGCCGCGCTGAAAAAATACTATCGCGGCAAGAGATTTCTGCCCAATGCCTTCTCCTCGCAGAACCATATCGAGGAGATCAAGGGCGTGTATGTCCCGTTCTGGCTGTTCGATGCCAACGCCTCCGGCTCGGGCCTATACGAAGCCACGACCAGCTCCAGCCACCGCAACGGCGATTACGTCATCACCACGACCAAACACTATGATGTCCGCCGCGCAGGCACCACGCAGTTTATGGGTGTGCCGGTGGATGGCTCGACCAAGATGCCCAACGGCCACATGGACGCCATCGAGCCGTATGACTACCGCGCCTTCCAGCCCTTCTCGACCGCGTACCTGCCGGGCTATATGGCAGACAAATACGACGAGGACGCCGACACCTGCCAGGCCCGCGCCCACAGCCGGATGCAGAATTCGGTCAGCAGCGAGCTTTCGGCCAGCATTACCGGCTACAACAGTGTAAGCACCCTGAGCGAGAATATCAGCATTGATTACACCGCCAAGCACTACGCGCTGCTGCCGGTGTGGATGCTGCACACCAAATGGCAGGGCAAGGACTATCTGTTCGCTATGAACGGGCAGACCGGCAAGCTGGTCGGCGATCTGCCGGTTGATAAACGAAAGGTAGCCGCCTGGTTTGCGGGCATCAGTGTTCCGCTGATGATCCTGCTTGCCATCCTGCTTTGAAAGGGGGAAACAGCCTTATGAAGAAAAACCTGTTTTCTCTGATGACAGCCCTGCTGCTGTGCCTGTTCTGCGCCCTGCCGGCGTTTGCCGAAATGCCGCTGGTGATGGACACCTACGAGCTGTTCAAACCCGAAGCAACCGCTGAATTGGAACAAAAGGCGCAGGACGCCAGTGCCGGACACGGTGTCAACGTCTACCTGCTGACGGTGTCTGACATCGGCGGGCAGAACGTGCGCGAGTTCGCCAAGGACTGGTACCGCAACTATGACCTTGGCTACGGCGAGGGCAAAAGCGGCATCCTGTTTTTGATTGCGCTGGATTCCCGCGATTATGTGACCATCACCTACGGCGGCGGCGTGACCGCCTTTACCGACTACCGCATCGCGCAGATCGAAGATAAGATCGTGCCGATGCTCTCGGACGGATCGTATTACAAGGCCTCCGACACCTACATAGAAATGTGCGCTGACACGCTGGATTTCTATGCCGAAAAGGGCGCGCCGCTGGACAGCGGCAACGACCCTGCCAAGGGTTGGATCAAGTGGGTGTTTGTGTTTGTCATTCCGCTGGCTGTGGCGAGCATAGTCTGCGGCATCTTCTATGCGCAGATGAAAACTGCCAACGAGCAGACCCACGCCAACGCCTACATGCCCGCCGAGGGTCTGGCGCTGTCCGTGGTGGAGGACACCTACACCCACACCACCGAGACCGAAACGTACGACCCCGTCAAGGACGACAGCTCGAGCAGCTCGAGCGGCTCG
>ENA-ORSG01001738-ORSG01001738.1-human-gut-metagenome-genome-assembly--contig:-NODE-1738-length-11960-cov-2.263335_pt1 | contig 11960 bp, 16 predicted proteins | sample MGYA00242189_ERZ509156 | MGnify/ENA primary metagenome ERZ509156 (study PRJEB26280, sample SAMEA2338666) | human gut metagenome | biome: human gut; feature: human-associated habitat; material: faeces...
TTGCATACCATTCACGAGAGCGGGAAAACATACACATTTTTTATTCTCGTCCCACTCTTCCCTATCCGGAAACTGGATGGCCTGATTCACGCTGACAACTCCTGTTGCAATAGTTTGATGACCGGTTCTACATCAGGCAGAACGCCATGCCAAAGAAGAAAGGCATGAGCCGCCTGTGCCACCAGCATTCCTAAACCATCAGCATTACGCTTTGAGCCTCGCTGCTCACACCATGCCAGAAAAGGAGTTTTTCCTTTCTGATAGAACATGTCATAGCAATAAATGCCAGGATGAATGAGCGATGACGGGATCGCCGGAATATCACCACTGATGCCACTGGATGTTGCATTAATAATGAGATCAAACTCATGACCTTCCAGTTCGTCCATACCCAACGCCTGAATACTGCCAGTGTGCGCAAACAATTTAGTCAACTCTTCTGCGCGAGATACCGTCCGATTAGTGATTGTCACCGCACAGTCCAGGGAAAGGAGTGGCAGTAGTACGCCGCGAGATGCTCCACCAGCGCCAATGAGCAGAATACGTAAACCAGGACGGATAAAAGACAGACGTTCCAGATCGCTTAACAAACCTATACCATCGGTATTGTCACCCAGCAGGCGTCCATCTTCTAACCGCTTGAGGGTATTAACAGCACCAGCCAACGCTGCCCGTTCAGTAAGCTCATCCGCTCTGGCAAAAGCCTCTTCTTTAAAAGGTACCGTCACATTCGCACCTTTACCACCAGCACTAAAGAAAGCGTTCAGTGTGTTGATGAAATCATTGATGGGTGCCAACACGCGCCCATAGGGATGTTCAATATTCAGTTGCTGAGCAAATTGCTGATGAATGAATGGCGATTTGCTGTGGGCTATCGGATTACCAAAAACAGCATAGGTTTCCATTATGTTACCCCTGTCGAAACAGTTCACCCGTCAGGGCATCGCGGATTTCTGAAGGATTTAAACGCCCCCCCGTTTCACCAGGCACAACCGGGAACGCCGCGCCAAATTGTGCGCGAACTTCGTCTACTGTTCGACAAGGTGGCAATCCACTCAAGTTGGCACTGGTAGAAACCAGCGGTTTACCATAAGCCTGGCACAAAGCAACCACCAACGGATGGTCGGTGACTCGTACAGCAAGCGAATCAAAGCGGCCCGTCAACCAGCGCGGTGTTGTCGCAGGCGCGGGAAAGACAAAGGTGACAGGACCTGGCCAGCGGGAAAAAATGGTTTCACGCTGCGCATCAGTCAGCATGGTGTCATCAATATAGGGTTTAAGCTGCTCGTAATTTGCTGCGATTAAAATCAGCCCCTTATCAACCGGACGCTGTTTTAACTCCAACAGTCTCATCACTGCTATTTCGCTATCAGGATCACACCCAACACCGAAAACGGCTTCCGTTGGATAGGCGATGACACGTTCTTCATTGAGAACATCTATCGCAGCTGCGATAGCGTCTCCTTGCAGGTTATTATTCACGTTATTATTCCGCCGAAACCGGCTTTCCACATTGTTTACTGGCACAAAAGTGTTTTACACCCTGCGCGGTTTTCTTTTCGATGAGTAGCGGATAATGACACTCAGGGCATTCTCCAGCTATGGGTTTGAAGTTAATGGCAAATTGACACTCCGGGTAGCGATCACAGGAGTGAAACGTTTTGCCATAACGGGAGCGGCGCTGGACCAGATGGCCCGTCCGGCATTGGGGGCATGTAATTGCTGTTTCGTCCGGTTTATCGATAAGTTCGGTATGTTCGCATTCAGGGTAGTTACTGCAACCAATAAACATACCAAAGCGTCCCTGGCGTAATACCAGATTTGCGCCACATGCAGGGCAAACCTGCCCCTCCAGAACTTTGACGATATGTCCATCCGCTGAAGATTTCAGAGGACGGACGTAGTCACACGCCGGATACTGTGAGCATCCAAGAAACGGACCGTGTTTCCCGGATCGAATAACCAGTTCAGCCCCGCACTTTGGGCAGGACTCATTATTACGCACCGTGAACAGTGCTGATTTTGCCATAACAACTTATGCTGAATTAAAGAAATGATTAATGCAGCATACCTTCATTCACTTCAAAGAGTAATTCTTCCATTTGCTGGTACGCATTTTCGCAGCCCGGAATATTGAACAACACCATCAGGATTACCCATTTCAGGTCTTCCAGGTCGAACTCTGCGGTATCCAGCGCGAGCACTCGCTCTATCACCATTTCACGGGTTTCAAGGTTAAGCACCTGAATTTGCTCAAGGAAAAGCAGAAAACCACGACAGCTGGCATCCAGCCTTTCACACTCTTCAGGGGTATAAATACGCATGGAGAGTGGATCAGAGGCCAGTTGCATCGGTTCTGCCAGTCCTTCCTGATAATCCGCAAGCTTTTCCAGCCAAAGCAGGGCATTGTAGATATCTTCTCGATCAAATCCTGCGTCGGTAAGATCCTGTTCAAGTTTGTCTTGATCCACACGCAACTCAGCTTCTGTGTGAATATAGGTTTCAAACAAATACATTAGTACGTCGAACATGGCATGCCCTCCTCAATCGGACATAGCCGCCGGGTACAGCTGCGATCCATCCTGCTAACTCCAGTTCGAGTAGTTGAGTTACTACCTCTGGCACAGGTTGGCCGGCACGTTCAGCGACGACGTCAACAGGTGTTACCTCATCTCCTACGTTAGCCAGGAGCTCAGGAAATGGCAATGCCACGTCTTCCTGATCTGGTGAATAAAATGAATTTTCAGGGGCGTCTGGCAACCAGTGCAATCCAAATTGCAAGTTTTCCAGAATTTCTTCCGGTTCCGTCACAAGAATCGCACCTTGTTTTATTAACCAGTGAGGCCCTTCGCTTCCCGGATTCCCTAATGGACCCGGCAAGGCAAAAACTTCACGTCCCTGCTCAAGCGCACAACGTGCTGTCACCAGCGAACCACTGCGCAAAGCCGCTTCCACCACCAGTACACCTTTACTTAGACCACTGATAATGCGATTTCTTCGTGGGAAATTGTAAGCAAGGGGAGGAACATCGAGGGGAAATTCCGAGACAAGAGCCCCACCATGTTCAAGCAAACTGGTAGCCAGTCGGGCATGGCGACGCGGATGAATGGTATTAAGTCCATTCCCTAATACAGCAATGCTGACGCCATTTACCTGTAAGGCCGCTTTATGCGCCACACCATCGATTCCACGCGCCAGTCCACTCGTAATTGTCACTCCACGCGTCGCCAGAGTTTCGCAAAATAATCGTCCCCATCGCTCGCCATACCATGAATGCGCCCGACTCCCCACTACGGCAAGCTGAAATGAATGCAGCGCGTGCAGTTCTCCTTCAACAAACAGTGCGCCGGGGTAATCTGTCGTCGCAAGAAGTTGAGGAGGATAAAATTCGCTGTCCGCAGGGATTAAATGATGGTTGGGTTGCTCCAACCAACAAAGTGAGCTTTCGATACTCTTTCGCGGAAATGAAAGAAAGCGTTGTGCCTGCCGCAATGTAAGCCCTGTTTGCTGCAATACAACCGCATCAATATACGACTGTTTTGCCAGCCAGTGAGCTATACGGACCATATCATCGCCGTACAAGCTGCTGATGCTCATTAAACGCAGCCAAATTTCTGTATCGACCATCCTTATCTCCCTGCCATAAGCAGCCTTAGCAATCTTTGCGATTGGTCAGTGATGCTGTCAATCAGAGGGGGATTTGTCTAGAATAGAAGAAATAATCTTTCTAACTCCTGAACACATCTCTGGAGATTTATGTCAGTTTTGCAAGTGTTACATATTCCGGACGAGCGGCTTCGCAAAGTTGCTAAACCGGTAGAAGAAGTGAATGCAGAAATTCAGCGTATCGTCGATGATATGTTCGAGACGATGTACGCAGAAGAAGGTATTGGCCTGGCGGCAACCCAGGTTGATATCCATCAACGTATCATTGTTATTGATGTTTCGGAAAACCGTGACGAACGGCTGGTGTTAATCAATCCGGAGCTTTTAGAAAAAAGCGGCGAAACAGGCATTGAAGAAGGTTGCCTGTCGATCCCTGAACAACGTGCTTTAGTGCCACGCGCAGAGAAAGTTAAAATTCGCGCCCTGGACCGCGACGGTAAACCATTTGAACTGGAAGCAGACGGTCTGTTAGCCATCTGTATTCAGCATGAGATGGATCACCTGGTCGGCAAACTGTTTATGGATTATCTGTCACCGCTGAAACAACAACGTATTCGTCAGAAAGTTGAAAAACTGGATCGTCTGAAAGCCCGGGCTTAAGGATAAGAACTAACGTGTCAGAATCACTACGTATTATTTTTGCGGGTACACCTGACTTTGCAGCGCGTCATCTCGACGCGCTGTTGTCTTCTGGTCATAACGTCGTTGGCGTGTTCACCCAGCCAGACCGACCGGCAGGACGCGGTAAAAAACTGATGCCCAGCCCGGTTAAAGTTCTGGCTGAGGAAAAAGCTCTGCCCGTTTTTCAACCGGTTTCCCTGCGTCCACAAGAAAACCAGCAACTGGTCGCCGATCTACAGGCTGATGTTATGGTTGTCGTCGCCTATGGCTTAATTCTGCCTAAAGCAGTGCTGGAGATGCCGCGTCTTGGCTGTATCAACGTTCATGGTTCACTGCTGCCACGCTGGCGCGGTGCTGCACCAATCCAACGCTCACTATGGGCAGGTGATGCAGAAACTGGTGTGACCATTATGCAAATGGATGTTGGTTTAGACACCGGTGACATGCTCTATAAGCTCTCCTGCCCGATTACTGCAGAAGATACCAGTGGTACGCTGTACGACAAGCTGGCAGAGCTTGGCCCACAAGGGCTTATCACCACATTGAAACAACTGGCAGACGGCACGGCGAAACCAGAAGTTCAGGACGAAACTCTTGTCACTTACGCCGAAAAGTTGAGTAAAGAAGAAGCGCGTATTGACTGGTCGCTTTCGGCAGCGCAGCTTGAACGCTGCATTCGCGCTTTCAATCCATGGCCAATGAGCTGGCTGGAAATTGAAGGACAGCCGGTTAAAGTCTGGAAAGCGTCGGTCATTGATACGGCAACCAACGCTGCACCAGGAACGATCCTTGAAGCCAATAAACAAGGCATTCAGGTTGCGACTGGTGATGGCATCCTGAACCTGCTCTCGTTACAACCTGCGGGTAAGAAAGCGATGAGCGCGCAAGACCTCCTGAATTCTCGTCGGGAATGGTTTGTTCCGGGCAACCGTCTGGTCTGATAGTCCACTCTTCTAAGCCCGGTCTTGCCGGGCATTTTTATACTTATGAAAAAACAACGTAATTTACGTAGCATGGCGGCCCAGGCCGTTGAACAAGTCGTCGAGCAAGGGCAATCATTAAGCAACATTCTGCCACCGCTCCAGCAAAAAGTTTCCGATAAAGACAAAGCACTTCTTCAAGAGTTGTGCTTTGGCGTACTGCGTACGCTTTCGCAGTTAGACTGGCTGATTAATAAGTTAATGGCCCGTCCGATGACCGGCAAACAGCGGACCGTGCATTACCTGATTATGGTTGGTTTGTATCAACTGCTTTATACCCGCATTCCACCTCATGCTGCGCTGGCTGAAACGGTTGAAGGTGCTGTCGCAATTAAGCGCCCGCAACTTAAGGGGCTGATTAACGGCGTGTTACGCCAGTTCCAACGTCAGCAAGAAGAGTTATTAGCCGAGTTTAATGCCAGTGATGCATGTTATCTGCATCCTTCCTGGTTACTGAAACGTCTGCAAAAAGCGTATCCAGAGCAATGGCAATCCATCGTTGAAGCCAATAACCAGCGTCCGCCAATGTGGCTGCGCGTTAATCGTACGCATCATTCCCGCGACAGCTGGCTTGCATTGCTGGATGAAGCAGGAATGAAAGGTTTCCCGCATGCGGATTACCCTGATGCTGTACGGCTGGAAACACCTGCACCTGTTCATGTGCTACCAGGTTTTGAAGAAGGATGGGTTACCGTTCAGGATGCATCAGCACAAGGTTGCATGGCCTGGCTTGCGCCACAAAACGGTGAACACATTCTGGATCTTTGCGCTGCCCCCGGCGGTAAAACAACGCATATCCTTGAGGTGGCACCAGAAGCGCAGGTTGTTGCGGTTGATATTGACGAACAGCGCCTCTCTCGCGTTTACGACAATTTAAAACGCCTTGGTATGAAGGCGACCGTGAAACAAGGTGATGGCCGCTACCCTTCCCAATGGTGTGGCGAGCAACAGTTTGATCGCATTTTATTAGATGCGCCTTGTTCAGCAACCGGTGTGATTCGTCGCCATCCGGATATTAAATGGTTACGTCGCGATCGCGATATCCCGGAACTCGCGCAATTGCAGTCTGAAATTCTCGACGCCATTTGGCCGCATTTAAAATCCGGTGGAACCCTGATCTATGCCACCTGTTCGGTGTTACCGGAAGAGAATAGCCTGCAGATTAAAGCCTTTTTGCAACGTACCGCTGATGCCGAACTTTGCGAAACAGGAACACCAGAGCAACCGGGTAAACAAAATCTGCCTGGTGCCGAAGAGGGCGACGGCTTCTTTTACGCTAAGCTAATCAAAAAGTGATGAGATAACGGGTCGCGACTGATGAAAATTATCATTCTGGGTGCCGGCCAGGTTGGCGGCACACTGGCGGAAAACCTGGTTGGCGAGAACAACGATATTACTGTTGTCGATACCAACGGTGAGCGTCTGCGGACCTTGCAGGATAAATTTGACCTGCGAGTCGTGCAGGGGCATGGCTCTCATCCACGCGTATTGCGGGAGGCAGGTGCCGACGACGCCGATATGCTGGTTGCTGTAACCAGTTCAGATGAAACCAATATGGTTGCCTGCCAGGTAGCCTACTCACTTTTCAACACCCCTAATCGCATCGCTCGTATCCGCTCACCAGACTACGTGCGCGATGCCGATAAGCTATTTCATTCAGATGCTGTACCGATTGATCATCTGATCGCACCAGAGCAGTTGGTTATCGATAATATTTACCGACTGATTGAGTATCCCGGCGCATTGCAGGTGGTGAACTTCGCTGAGGGTAAAGTCAGCCTGGCTGTGGTTAAAGCCTATTATGGCGGCCCGCTGATTGGTAATGCACTTTCGACCATGCGCGAACATATGCCACATATCGATACTCGTGTGGCAGCAATTTTCCGCCATGATCGCCCCATTCGTCCGCAAGGTTCGACCATTGTTGAAGCTGGTGATGAAGTGTTCTTTATTGCCGCTTCACAGCATATCCGCGCGGTGATGAGTGAATTACAGCGACTGGAAAAACCGTATAAGCGGATCATGCTGGTTGGTGGTGGTAATATCGGTGCAGGGCTGGCGCGTCGTCTGGAAAAAGATTACAGCGTCAAACTCATCGAACGTAATCAGCAGCGCGCTGCCGAACTGGCGGAAAAGTTGCAGAATACGATCGTCTTTTTTGGTGATGCGTCGGATCAAGAACTGCTGGCCGAAGAACATATCGATCAAGTTGATCTGTTTATTGCCGTCACCAACGATGACGAAGCCAATATCATGTCCGCCATGCTTGCCAAACGTATGGGTGCGAAAAAGGTGATGGTATTGATCCAGCGTCGCGCTTATGTGGATCTGGTTCAGGGGAGCGTGATCGATATTGCGATTTCACCGCAACAAGCAACTATTTCTGCGTTGCTTAGCCATGTGCGAAAAGCAGATATTGTTGGTGTTTCCTCATTACGCCGCGGCGTAGCAGAAGCTATTGAAGCCGTTGCTCACGGTGATGAAAGCACCTCACGCGTTGTCGGCAGAGTCATTGATGAAATCAAGCTACCGCCAGGAACGATTATTGGAGCGGTGGTACGTGGAAACGACGTGATGATTGCCAATGACAATCTGCGCATTGAGCAAGGCGATCACGTAATTATGTTCCTCACAGATAAAAAGTTTATTACCGACGTCGAAAGACTCTTCCAGCCAAGTCCTTTCTTCTTGTAATTAATAAGGCGTCTAATGACGCCTTATTATTTCCCTTTGATTATCAAGGATTAATTAAATCCATTCCTGGCAGGAAAATAGCTTAACATTTGTTAGACTTATGATTGTCGGCTTCATAGGGAGAATAACATGAGCATTATTAAAGAATTTCGCGAATTTGCGATGCGCGGGAACGTGGTGGATTTGGCGGTGGGTGTCATTATCGGTGCGGCATTCGGGAAGATTGTATCTTCATTGGTTGCCGATATCATTATGCCACCTCTGGGCTTATTAATTGGCGGGATCGATTTCAAACAGTTTGCTGTCACGCTACGCGATGCGCAGGGGGATATCCCTGCTGTTGTGATGCATTACGGTGTCTTCATTCAAAACGTCTTTGATTTTCTGATTGTAGCCTTTGCCATCTTTATGGCGATTAAGCTAATCAACAAACTGAATCGGAAAAAAGAAGAACCAGCAGCCGCGCCTGCACCAACTAAAGAAGAAGTATTACTGACAGAAATTCGTGATTTGCTGAAAGAGCAGAATAACCGCTCTTAACAAGCGCCTGAAAGCAGAAGGCCAGTGGTAAAAAAGTGATTTACTTTCTTGCCACTGGCCTCCCAGTTCCCCCGATTGCCATGTTTTCCTTTTCGCATGTAACTGCCTTTCCCTTTCTTATTTTTCTCTACGCGCTGTCGGAATAAGGGATCATGTAGTAATGCTTCTATCGCATTATCCTTTATCTGCCCTTTAGTATGCTGATATCGGCTCATAAAAACTCCAATTGGTTATTTAACGGCGCGAGTGTAATCCTGCCAGTGTAAAAAATCAACAGCCACTCTTAACGCCACTCGCCCCTTGTTCAAGAGCTTCAAGAATCGAGCAATAAACACTGCTATGGGCGGTCCCACAACAGGCATCGTTAAGGCGTTGGAGGGAACGCTGCATACTCTGCAACTCGGCTATCCGTGCTTCGACTTCCTGCAATCTTTCCTGCACAATGCCTTTTGACTCCTGACAGGTATGGTGTTCAGGATCGATACGGATCGACAGCAACTCGCGGATCGACTCCAGACTGAAACCAAGTTGTCTGGCATGGCGGATAAATTTCAATCGCTGGAGATCGCTTTCGGTGTACAGGCGAAACCCACCTTCGGTGCGTACTTCATGCTCCATCATCTGCTGCTTTTCGTAATAACGAATCGTGTCGGGTGTTACTTCCGCCATTTTTGCCAGCTCGCCAATGCGATACATACATACTCCACTAGTTATCGTTGATTTTGTTCAACAACTTGTCAGCATAATCGCCGCGTAAAAAATCGGTACTCAATCCAGCTTGTCGCAGCTTCAATTCCAGTAATGACAATCGACGACTAACCTCTTTATATTGCGGATCATCATGACGGATACCTTTGAGGATATCCAGAAGCTGTATTGCTTCCCTCCGCTGCTCAAGTTCTGGCGGTAAGCAACCGGCATTCTTCAGCAAGCGATACCCCGCACGTAATTCTGGTGGCACGTGTGAATCATCATCCAGAATCAATGGCTCGCCACTTCCCGGAAGATTATCAAACTCACCTTTGGATTGTGCCTCAGTAATATGACGCTCTGCCCACTGGTCAAGTAACCACATAAATACTCCAGGGGATGAACAAAAAGAGTACAGCTATTGTAGATAAGTGGGGATACTAAGGGTATAAAAAAACCCGCCGGGGCGGGTTTTTTTACGTTGCTTCAGATTACTCTGCAGCAGCTTCTGCTTTCTCTGAACGATCAACCAGCTCGATGTAAGCCATCGGCGCGTTGTCGCCTGCACGGAAGCCACACTTCAGAATACGAGTGTAACCCCCGGCACGGCTCGCGAAACGCGGGCCCAGTTCGTTAAACAGTTTTGCCACGATCTCGTTATCACGAGTACGGGCGAATGCCAGACGACGATTAGCAACGCTATCAGTCTTGGCAAGAGTAATCAGCGGCTCAACTACGCGGCGCAGCTCTTTCGCTTTAGGCAGAGTCGTCTTGATGATTTCATGACGAACCAGTGAACCTGCCATATTGCGGAACATAGCCTGGCGATGGCTGCTGTTGCGGTTCAGTTGACGACCACTCTTACGATGGCGCATGACCTTATCCTTCTCAGTAAAACCTTAACCTGTGATCCGGTTACTCGTCAGCGATGCTTGCCGGTGGCCAGTTTTCCAGGCGCATGCCCAGAGACAGTCCACGGGAAGCCAGCACGTCTTTAATCTCAGTAAGAGATTTTTTACCAAGGTTAGGCGTTTTAAGGAGCTCAACCTCGGTACGCTGTACCAGATCACCGATATAGTGGATAGCTTCTGCTTTAAGGCAGTTAGCAGAGCGGACAGTCAATTCCAGATCGTCAACAGGGCGCAGCAGGATCGGATCGAACTCTGGTTTCTCTTCTTTCACTTCAGGCTGACGTACATCACGTAAGTCAACGAAAGCTTCCAGTTGTTCAGCCAGAATGGTTGCCGCACGACGAATCGCCTCTTCAGGATCGATTGTGCCGTTGGTTTCCATTTCGATGACCAGCTTGTCCAGGTCGGTACGCTGTTCTACACGCGCTGCTTCAACATTGTAGGCAATACGCTCCACAGGGCTGTAGCATGCGTCGACCAGCAGACGGCCGATTGGGCGCTCATCTTCTTCCGAATGAATTCGGGTAGAAGCCGGCACATAACCACGACCGCGCTGAACTTTGATACGCATGCTAATAGACGCGTTCTCATCGGTCAGGTGGCAGATCACGTGCTGCGGCTTGACGATTTCGACATCACCGTCGTGGGTGATATCGGCTGCAGTCACAGGGCCAATGCCAGATTTATTCAAGGTAAGAATAACTTCATCTTTGCCCTGAACTCTCACCGCCAGCCCTTTCAGGTTGAGCAGGATTTCCAGGATATCTTCCTGAACGCCTTCTTTGGTGCTGTACTCATGTAGTACACCATCAATCTCAACCTCGGTCACCGCGCAACCCGGCATCGATGAGAGCAGAATACGGCGCAGTGCGTTACCCAGAGTATGGCCAAAGCCACGCTCTAAAGGCTCAAGGGTCACCTTGGCGTGCGTCGAACTCACTTGCTCGATATCAACCAGGCGCGGTTTTAGAAACTCTGTCACAGAACCCTGCATTGTGTCCTCTCTTTGGTACTAAGCTTTACTTGGAGTAAAGCTCGACGATCAGGTGTTCGTTAATGTCCGCAGACAGATCAGAACGCTCCGGCTTACGCTTAAACGTACCTTCCATCTTGCCAGCATCAACTTCCAGCCAGGTTGGCTTTTCACGCTGCTCAGCCAGCTCCAGAGCGGCTTTCACGCGAGACTGCTTCTTCGCTTTCTCACGAATGCTTACAACGTCATTCGGACTAACCTGATAAGAAGCGATGTTAACAACACGACCGTTTACCATAATTGCTTTATGGCTAACCAGCTGACGTGCTTCTGCACGAGTGGCACCGAAGCCCATACGGTATACAACGTTGTCCAGACGACCTTCCAGCAGAGCCAACAGGCTTTCAGACGTGCTGCTTCTTTGTAGTAGTTACGGAACTGACGCTCCAGCACACCATAGATACGGCGAACTTTTTGCTTTTCACGCAACTGCACACCATAGTCAGACAGACGCGGTTTACGCGCACCGTGCTGGCCAGGAGCTTGTTCAATTTTACACTTGGTATCGATCGCGCGAACGCCAGACTTAAGGAATAAGTCGGTGCCCTCACGACGGCTCAGCTTGAGCTTAGGACCCAAATATCTTGCCATTTTCTTTCTCCAACAAACCTGGAAAACGAAGCGTTATACGCGACGTTTTTTCGGCGGACGACAACCGTTATGAGGGATCGGAGTCACATCAGTAATGTTAGTGATGCGGAAACCTGCGGCGTTCAGAGCACGAATAGTAGATTCGCGGCCTGGACCCGGACCTTTAACCATAACTTCCAGATTCTTGATGCCGTATTCTTTCACGGCGTCAGCGCAACGCTCTGCTGCAACCTG
>ENA-ORSG01001746-ORSG01001746.1-human-gut-metagenome-genome-assembly--contig:-NODE-1746-length-11892-cov-2.272197_pt1 | contig 11892 bp, 10 predicted proteins | sample MGYA00242189_ERZ509156 | MGnify/ENA primary metagenome ERZ509156 (study PRJEB26280, sample SAMEA2338666) | human gut metagenome | biome: human gut; feature: human-associated habitat; material: faeces...
ATACTGACCTCGCCGGTTCGGTCAGAAATGAATTCCGCCGTCAGGGCATCCGTACAGCCAAGAAAAAGCTGCACATCGCAGTTGCCCAGAATTTCCTGCCATTGGTTATAGGGATAGCGGTTTTGAAGGCCGGCTAAATTCTGAAACACGCAAGACATGGATAGGTTTCGGGAGCGGATGACCGAGATCTTTCTCGACAGGTCGGGAATGACGCCGCAGGCACACAGTTCTTCACCGAGTATATGAACAGGGACCGGAAGCACCCCGCCGGGACAATGCTCATCCGCATAACGAACCAGACGGATAAACACGAAGGAAAGGAACAGGGAGGAGAGAAAATCAAAGGTGCTGTCCTGGTCGCTGGTGATGCAGTAATAGGCACAAGGCTGTTTTCCCGGCAGCTCCAGATCGATCTCGTTATAGGCCGTGATGCTGCGAATATCTTTATTTTGGAAAACCTGCAATCTGGAGCCGAGACCAATGATGACACCGCCGCGCACACCCTCTGACGCCTGCTTGAAAATGTTGTAGGGTGCTTTGGCGGGGTGCGTGAGGGGAAGAACATCAAAGAGCGCCTTCAGATCTTGTTCGGAGCTGGCGGTGAGTAATTGGTACACCTCACCGATGTTCTGCTTTTCCTTGGGGTAGCTGATGGAAACGTAGAGAACCAGCGCCTTGAGCAGATTCATCTCGGCACTGTCCCAGAAGTGGTCGCGTTCTTCGCCGCCGGTATTCTTGATAATGACATCGCAGAAAAGCTGAGCCATCAATTCCTGACCGCCGACCTCCGCAAGACAATTCCATGAATCGGAGGCTGACGGTGTGACCAGATTGAACACACGGACGGTATAGCTCTGATCCCGCAGATATTCGCTGGTCTTTTCATAAAGCTCGGATTTGGGGTCGCAGATCACAAGACTTGTCTTCCGCGCGGCGCACTGAAGGATCATGTTGACGCAAAATGCTCTTGTTTTTTTGGAACCGCTGGCACCGTAAACGGCGAGATTTCCATTAAAACGAGTCTTTGGGGGAATACAAATGACCTGATGCTCCAATTCGCCGAGAATTGTGCCGGAATGCTTGCGAATATCCGGGACAAGGTCAAGCACCTCGGTCAGCTCCTTACGGGACATAAAGCCTGCGGTGCCGTAGGTTCCCTTGTCGGAATAGACCAGATTGCGCCGCCGGTCATATTCGCCGTCCTCACTGTACCCCATTCGCATGACCATGAGGACCAACAGCGCCAGTCCCCCAATGCAGAGGCCAAGACCATACAGCCCATACGGAAAGTGGAAGGCTGCCGCAAGACAGGCGAAGAATCCGGTGTCTGGAAATGCGGGAGAAGTCCCGAACACGGCACCGGCCGCCTGCCATGCATGGTAATTGGAAAAAAGCTGCGAGAGGTAGCCGCTTCCATAGAGCAGCGCCAGCACGGTGATTGGGATGAAAATAAAAAGCTGGATCAGCTTCTTTTTAGGAATAGGGCAAACTCCTTTCAAACTGTTGAAAATCAATACTTTGCAGCGTTACACGATGCCCGCAGATCTCCCGCAAGGCATCCTCCTGATAATCAAAACAGATCAATGTCCCCGTCATTCCGTGCAGCTCCAGCGCGGTGTCGAAGCGTCGGACACGGGGGAAATCGCAGGTGTAGGCGAACAGGACGGGATTCCCGGCACTATCGACGGCGTCATTCTCCACGAGCCAATTTGGTATCTGCTCATAGAGGCCGTCTGCGAGGATCGCATCGAGCGTCCTGCGCTGCTGTGGGTCGCATAAAAGGCGGAGGATCGCTTCGCCATAACGGTCATTGGTCAGATAGTAGAAATGCGGAAAGCTGCCGTCCAGCAGGAAATAGCTGTGTGCGTCCGGCTGCATCAGAATGGGTAGCTGTTCCATAGCGGAGCCGAACACGATCCCGGAGATCTCCGTGTCCGGCATGACCCATCCGGTTTGCAGCAGAGCCTTGAAGCGCAACTCGGCTTTATATTCCCATTTCATCTGCGCTTTGGCTGTGTTATAGGTCAAAAAAACACCGTCATCCGTCAGCAGGATGCCGGTTGCGCGCGAACCTCTGATTTTCGTCCCTTGTGGGCCGATCTCCTTGATCTCTCTGGAGGTGTAATAGGCGGGAGACTCTGCGTTCTGACCAACCATAGCGGAAAAAGGGGCCTTTTCCCACGGAAAGGCAGGAATGTCGGCATTGTGCATGATGGTCAGAATTTCGGCCATCCGGTGGAGCCGAAGCCGTCTTGACAGCTCACTTTTGAGCTTGTTCGGCTCAGAGCTGCCGGTTAGATAGTCTGAAAACCATTGGGGGGCATCGGCCAACAGCAGCCGTTTGGCTGGTGAGGTGAGCCGAAGACCGCGCAGGCCGTCTTTGGAGAAGGTGTGAAGAAGTCCGCTTTGTCGGAGAGAAGTGACCATGCTTTCGAGATATGCGGGACCACCCGGCAGACGGCTGATTTGGCTGATGGGGGATTCGCCGCAGAGAGCGGTCAATGTCAAAAGCAGATACGAGAGCGTGTTTTGCGCCGGTAGTCGGCGGGGGGGTCGAGGCATGAGCCGCACTTTCTCCTTGTACGAAATTTTACCGTAGGGCTTTATAGCTTGGGTAATTTTTGGAGCTGTATGACTTGAAAAAAGGCAGGATTTCCAGTATGTGCGGCCAGCTTTTTACACCTCGGGAAAAGTCGGCCTGAAAACCGCTAAAAATCCGATATGGTTTTTACGCTGTTCTGGCGCTCTGCAAGCCAGGCAGGGAATCGTGCGCAGTCCATGAGAAAGAGCCTTGTGCAATCCTCATCCCCCAGCTCCGTGGTGTTGTAGGCATCACACAGCAGCCCACTGTCATCCGTCAAGATAAAAGAGGCCGCGACATCCAGAAACTGCTTTAGCTCCAGATTGTCATAATCACGGATGCGGCGCTCCGGCAGTTCCTGCGCATAGATATGGGAAAAGCAGACCACACAATGCCGGAACTGCGGCATTGTGTGGTGAGCGGCATAATCGGAGAGCGCGGTGGTGAACGGGTCCAACAGAAACTCCGTACTCTGGCGCTGCCTGCGCTTTGGCAAAAGGCAAGGCAGCTTGATCTCCAGAATACCGCCATGCTCGTGGATCTCGATGCCCTGCATGGTTTCGGCAGAACGCAGATAGTCCTCTTTTTTGATGCTGGTAGTCGCGTAAATCAGATGGCGCAGCCGACAGGTGAGCCGCTCGGCTCGCAGCGCCGCGTCCGTAGACAGCACCTCGTAGTTGTCGGGATAGCGCTGAATATCGGTCGTGTTCATGGCATAGAGAGCGTTATTTAACCGTTCAATCTCAGCCAGAATGGATGTAATCCTCTGTGATATAATGGCTCTATTCAAGAAAAAACTCCTTATTCGATTTGATAATACTGCACCTCCCCGCTTGAGGAGACCGTGCAGTATCCGCCGGTGTTTGGGGTGTGGATCGCTGCGATCTGTTCCGGATGCTCTACCAAAATGATATATTTGGGCGGAACTTCCTTTACAGTGGAAAGCATTTGGTTGATAAGCTGCTCTTTGCCCGGTTCCACATAAATGATCTCGTAAACCTCATCATCCGCAAAAAAGATGATTTTGGCGGGATAGTCGCTGACAGAATGATATTCCACCTGCTCCATAAAATCGGCAAGGACCCAAACGGCCTTTGAAAGCCCGAGATCAATGCTATCCTCCATCTCGGAGGGGATGCGGTAATACTCGCCGCACAGCACCATACGGTCCTGTTTTTGCAGATAGGAAAGCAAATTCTTGATTTTGCTTTCCTTATGCGGATAGAGCTTCAAGAGCTGCGTTTCTGTCAGAGCGTGGTACATGGAAACATCCCGCAAAATACCGGCTGCTTCCTGACCGTAGATTTGTTCCCTCGTTTTCATCGCAACATCTCCTCGTATGCGTATTAAAACCGTATAATTGCCGCACTGTTGGCCGTCTTAGGGCCTTATGCGTCTTAAAGCCGTATTGTGTACGGATTAGCTTGGATTCTGCTTTGTCGCGGCACGCTGAGCAAGCTCTGCCAATTCCCGGCGGTCCGTGGTGATCAGATCCTTTTCCATTTGGCTGCATTTGATCTCCACGGCGATATTATTGTTATTGGTGCTGATAAGGGCGCTGCCGCGTTCGAAGTGCGTAATTTCCATCAGCTCAGCTTCGGAAAGGTGCAGGACACCTTGGACACGCTGGGCTTCTTCCTCCTCCAAATTCAGCAGGATCTTCGTTTTGCTGTTATTGATGATGCCCTTGCCGTATTTACCGTCATCCAGAGCGAAAAAGTCATTGAGGTCCTGTGTGGCGCAGACGAGACTGCCGCCATAGCCGCGGATCGTCTTAGCAAGCTCCAGAACGGATTCGGCGGCCTGCCGGTTGCTGCTGGCACCAATGAGCTGCCAGCACTCGTCTACAAAGATAGCCTTTTCTGCTGTGCGGTTTTCTTTTGCCTTGTCCCATACGAAATCGAGGGCTACGAACATTCCCACAGTCAGCAGGTCTCCGGTCAGCTCAGAAATATCGAGAACGATGTACTTGTTGTCCAGCGCCACATTGGTTTGCTGGTTGAAGGAGCGGGCAGAGCCGTTGACCAGCCGGTTCAGGATGTTTGCAAGGCGCTTGGTTTCGGGAGAAGCGGCGAGAATTTCGTACAGGTCGCCCAGGATCGGCATTTCTTTATAGTGCCCGGGATGTTCCGGCTGCTCCAGAGAAGCGTTATCATGCGTGATGCCCTTTGTCCCGTAGGTACAGATCATGGCATCATCTAAAAGCTGCCGCTCTTCATGGGACATATCCGGGATCAAGAGACTGAAAAATGTATGCAGCCGCTGAATTTTGGCCGCCAGCAGAGATTTTTCTACGCCGGGGCCGTCCAGCAGATCGTCCACGGACTTATCTGCCTTGCGGATCTCCATGATGTTGATGCAGTTTTGAGAAGCCGGAGATATGGAGATAAACTGTCCGCCGATGTTGGAACAGGCCCGGTGAAACTCGTGGCCCTTCAAGGGAGCCACGATAAATACTTGTATGCCCTTGCGCCGCATACGCAGGGCCATGAGCTGCATCGTAAAGGTCTTGCCGGCGCCGCTGGTCCCAAGAATGGAAATGTTGGCGTTTTTGTAGACGCGGGAATCGAAAATGTCCACAATGATGAGAGAATTGTTGTGCTTGTTGACGCCGAGAAGAATGCCGTTGTCATCACACATCTCATAGCTTGTAAATGGATAGCAGCTGGCCGCGCCGGAGGTAAGGACATTGCGCTTAGACCGCTCGTAGAGCTGGCGTTCCAGTGAGACCAAGGGCAGAGAGGACAAAAAAGCCTGCTCCTGACAAAAGGAACAGGTTTGAACATCCATGTCCTGCGAAAGCAGGAGCTTTTTCATTTCCGCGACCTTCCATTCAAGGTCATCCACACTGTCGGCTGTGACAGTGATGAGCAGGTTTAGATAATAAAAATCTTCATTATTGGAAAGACCGTCTTTGAGAAAATAGCCGCTGCGAATGGCACCGTCCAGATCATCAAAGTCTGTATTGGTATCGCTGGCCTCTTTGATTTTGCTGCGGTTGATGCGTAGCTGCTGTCCAAGCTTTCGGATCATGCGATCCTTTGGCTGCCGCGTCAGAAATACGTCCAGATCGATCCCGTCACCTGCGTTGACCAATAGACTGAGCCAGCCAGCAGGCACTCGTGCTTTATAGCCGTCCGAGGGGACCAGAAGATAAGCATAGTATAGTCCGTCTATACAGAGATAACTCCCATGGCTGAGGTCGATCCGGTCAGGCGCATAAAACTCATTGACGGGAATTGTATTGATGTCCCGTCCGGAGGCTATGTAGTCCGCCAGAACGGACTTCACCCGCTGGTAGAATGGCTCACTGCTGGCCCTGCGGCAGAGGATGTTATAAAGGATCTCTGCCGCAGCGTTGTCCTCATCTTCGGGGGAAATGACTTCATTGCCGCATTGCCGCAGATAATTTGATGCCGTGCGTGCGGCCGTTTGCAGAGAAGCGATTGCATCCTCTTCCTCGTGACCTCGTTTGGTGCCGGGCAGCGGTTCGTACTCAAATATGAGGAAAAAGCGTCTCGTGATCGCCTCCCGGGAGCCGAGCTTTCGAATGAGTTTCAGGTAGTCCTTTTGCAAGGCGCGGCAATGCGGGTCTCGCTCCTGTTCCAGCTCCTTGCGGACGGTATCCAGATGCCGGTTAATATCCGCACGCTTTGTCAACGCCTTGAATTGCACCTTGACCGGAGCAATTTTCAGATAGGAAATAAAAGAGTAAATGATGCTCTGCTGCTCTCTCGCGCTGCGAAGCAGGAAGTTGACGGGAACCACCTCTACAACCTTGACATAGCGGTGATCTCTTGTATAAATGACGCCGTGCTCAATCTTCTCAATAGGGATATAGTCCGCCAGGGCATTGAGCGGATGAACGGCTTCTTCCTCCTGCAAGAAGGTCTTGAACTGCGTCACGCTGCGCTGCTTCAGATCAACAGAAAATCGGCTGCGGCTTTTGGGGAGCGGAGGATCTTCTGCTTCGCAGTCGCTTTTCCGCTGCTGCACCCAGCTGGGCAGCAGCGTTTTTCCGTTTTTGCCGCCCTGCGTCCCATCGCGTGAAAGGATTCTGCGGTTGTGCAGAAAGCAAAAGAACAGGCGGATAAAAGCGGACAGGCTCATGCCGGATACGCCAATCAAAGCGAGAAGCACCAGCGGAAGAGCTGTCAGGCATAAAATCACAACGCGGACGGTGAGGGAAAACGGAAGGCGCAAAACCGGCACACCAACCGCAAGGCCAAGGATGACCGCCTCAATCGTATTGCGGGTTTTCAAAAGTCCACCAAATAGCGTCCCGCCCTCCATAAAGTTTGGTGGAATTATGTAAACTTCAAATTCTTCCGGTTTCATAGACAGCCTCCCTTACATCCGATCTTTCCGCTTCGGCGGATCGGGCATTTTTTTGACGATCTCCTTGTGATAGTCGATCTCGCCGTCTGGTGCGGTAAAGGGTGTCTTTATCACGGTGTCGGCGGCATACTGCTTGTACCATTGGACGCCATCGGCAGAGAAGACCTTTTGGTGTTCACCGTCCGGCGCCGCGTACTGACCGGTGTGGTACATCCCAAAGGAAATGCCCTCCGGATGCTCCGGAGAATACTCTGTGCCGGTGATACGCCCGCCGCCGATCTCAATGTCGGAATAGGATATTTGCGGGGCGGTATCCCCCTGAGCGGTAATGCCCATATAGGAGGACAGCGCCTGTGACGCAAACTCTCCGGTGATGGAGCCGGTAGAGTGCAGGTCTCCGGCTGCGACCATACCGATCACATCGTTGGCAAAACGCCCACCCTCAAGCAAGGAATTGGCAAAAAGGCGCCCACCAAGCCCAACAGAATGCTGTGACTCCCTGTGAAGTGAGGAAACCGAGGTGGTTCGGGTACTGGAAGCGACTTGCTGATGGGTCACGCCCATCTGCGACTTTTGAGAAGCGCTTTCGCTGCGCGTCTGCTTTGTCTGATGAACAACGCTTGCCGCCTGCCGCTCGGCATTTACAGTACGCTCCGTGGCCTGATGCGCAGCGGACGTGATGGACGAGGATGCTTTCTGCGTTGTTTGTGTTGCGGTTCTTACGGCGTCATTGGTGATTTTCCGACTGACAACGCCGGCCAGACCACCTTGCAGAAAGCCGGAAGATCCGGATGCGGTTTTGCCACCGGCGCGAGCTTTGTCGGTAAAGCCGCCGACCGCTTTCCCAACTGTCCCGGCGGCGAGGGAGACACCCTTGAATGCCACCATCGCCTCACCCAGCATCGAGCCGCCGGTATGCCCCACGTTGACGCCGATGCTTGCCATGAAGCTGTCGATTTTCTGCGAGACTTTGAGAAAACCAACCGCGCAGAGAAACCAGACCAGGACATTTCCCGTCACGGCCTCGCGGCTGGAACTGCTGACTGCGGCTTCGACATCGCTTTCCTCCAGAGCAAACGCAGGTACCGCCAAGGTGAGTGCAAGCAAAAGAACGGTGCCCAGCAGCGGAATGATTCTATGATATTTCTTCGTGGTAATGACCTCCTACATGGAAAGCGGATTTGAGATGAATGTGCCGACCATCGTGATAAACAGCCGAAGACACCATGCGTTCATCAGCAGCAGGAATATCTGCCCACCGAACATCCGGCACCAGCTCTTAAAAATATTTGCGGTGGATTGCGATGCGCCCATGGCAAAGGCTACCGGTGCGGTATAGACCAGGACGCCCAGCAGTACATACCGTTCTGCCGCTTCAAACAGCAGCTTAATGTAGTTCCACGCAAGAATCAGTGTCAGAATCAGAACGATCAGCGCAACGCCGCCGTTGGCACAGACGCCGATGATGGTCAGCAGAACAGAATTGAAGCTGGCAAAGTCCAAAGAAGGAAGCTCTGAGGACAGTATCCACGCATAAGGCGTTCCGCCTATCGTCAGCGCAATGTTTACGATTTCATCTGCATAGTACGCAAGCACAATGAACAGAATCGCCTTGGCGGTCAGCTTGACCGGATCCTCTGCGTCCACGCCCAAGCCCAGTCCATAGTTCTTGAACAGATTCCAGACCCAGCCCAACAGGATCAGCCCGACGGCAAGTGCCACCAGAAGGCTATACATGGTTTCCGCTGCGGGAAAATATCGCAGAAATGTGTTCATGTCACAGCCCAATGCCCCCAAAACAGAGGTGTTGATCATATCCAGACCGTACATGATCTGCTCCGCGATCCACTCTACAATACCGTCTAAAATTCCCATAGCTTTTACGGGGCGGTCCACTGCCCGCCGCTGAAGAAGGGCGTAACATAGCTCATAATGAAGCCAAGGCCATTCAGCACGGCCCAAGTGATAATGATTCGCTTGAGCCATGCCCGGCTTTCATCGACGGTTCGGCCGCTGCGGGAGAAATTCATCATCAGCAGTGCGACTGCGGCCGTAACGATGGCTGCAATCGTGGAGATGCCGAGGATCTGCGTATAGACATCCCGCATAATCTCATTGGCCTTCTCCCACACGGTTGCGGCAGAGGCCGGCTGACAGAGAGAAGCGGATAGCGTGGCGGTCAGAAACGCTGCATACAGCCAACGGCCGATATTGCCACGCGGCTTTTTCCCAATACGGGGAGACGGACACTTGTGCTTCAAAAGCATTACCTCCTTGTGTTGCCCAAAAGCAGGAAACAGCACCCAGCGAAAGCCGGATGCTGTTTCATTGACCGCAGAAAGGCAGAAAAAAAGACGCGCATCAAAAATGGCGTCCCCCTGCGGCTGCTTTTGGTTTGTTTATAGTTTTGAGCATACTTAGTTTAACATACGGCGATTTTGCGTTCAATAGCAAAACACTTCCAATTTTCTACCAATATTGATTTATGTAAAAAATTAGGTATAGGGATTGATGAAGACCTATTTATTCGAGCTATTATTGGCCTCAAATATAAAGAGGGATATGAGGCAACAAATAAAATACAGGTAATCAAAAACGCAATGATTTGCTTGCTTAATGGAGATTTAATTGATGTAGACAAATTAGACTATGTTATACGCGATGCGTATGTTACTGGTTATAATAGTCTTACGCTTGATCTTGAGCGGCTTCTTGCAGGATATACCATCGTTGAAACTACAGACCACAGTTATGAAGTGGCATTTAAAAAGGGCGCATTAAGTGTCATTGAAAATGTTATTTATGCAAATGATTTGGAGCGCAGATGGATACAAAGTCACCCTGCAATTTTGTACGATTGTTGGCTGGTAGAGGGACTTTTAGTTTGCTTTGATGAATATGCAAAAAGAAGAATTATGGAAGCAGCACAGGCAAAGAAAGACAAGCCCGCTTCAGTGCCTGCCTTGAGAACAATTTATACAAAGGAGGCATTGTCTGCGGAAGGAATATCAGAAGGTGACTATAAATTAAGATTATTGTGTGATGATGATATTATTTGCTATGGAAAGAATATAGATGATCCACGGGAAGATAACCAACAAAGCGATTTTCAAGATCAGCAATCGTCGTATCTTTGTGTATTTCTATTGCGGGCGCACCGTCGATTTCCTTATATTGAAAATAGTCAGAGAAGTCAAAAATAGCGGCTGAGATACTATTACCTGAAGTCATGATAATAGCATCTAAGCCTTGCTTGTTAAAAGAAGTTTGAATTTTAAATCCGATTTCCCGCAATTTTTCAAATGTAATAAAATCGATGCCTTTCCGTTTCAAAGCTATTAGTGTGTTTGCCATTACATATTCTGCACCAACAAAAGTGTTCATAAACGTCCTCCTCCGCCACTTTCCTCCAAAAGCGATACCTAATTAGGTACTGATTATAATATAAAATATTCGCATCAAAGTCAAGATGTGTCAGTGAAATACTGCAAAATTTTTGCGGTATTTCATGGTATAGATATATTGCTGGTGTTTACTGAATATGATTATAAACTTTCGGGAAAAAAGAGATTTAGAGTTGATAGGGCTTCTTTTGAAGAATAACCCCAGAGAATGGAACTCAATGTTTGTACTGCTTCTTTTCGAATGCGATAATAGGTACTGGGACTGATATCACGAATATGTGGACGAAGTGCTTCGATAATTTCTTCAACATTTTTTAGCTTTTGCGGTGACAGAAATGAGTAATACAGAATCCAATAGTATACCTCGCCGCATTTATGATGAGCACGAAGAAGATTGATAGCATTTTCAAGCAGGGTCAGCATTTTGTAGCTGCGCTCAATGCACCTGGCATGATTTTCGATGTCCGTGCCACCGAGATCTGCCCCCGCCATATAGACGGACTCCAAAAAGTCTTCAATGCTGCAATCGTAATCAATGCGAAATTGATTCTTCACTTGCTGGACCGAAACCTCCAGGCTCCATATCACATCCCGATATTTTTTGAGCAGTTTCCAGGTGTCGTGATAGCGGGTATCCTCCTCCGGCCGCTTTTCAAACTTCCTTTTTGCCATGATCGCACACTCCTTCCACTTCGGCGCTTGGGGTAATCGACAGTTCAAACCGATACAATGGGTTGCCGGCACCGCAGCAGATCGTCAGGCCCGCGAAGACAGTGTCTTCTTCTATTCCTACCGTGCAGTCGTCGGATAATGGATATAACATATATTTGGATTTGTGGCATGAAAGGCAGGGAATCCCCTGTGTCTCAAGGGCTTGTAGCACTTTTCGGATGAAGAAGAGTATGTGCGGTTTTGAAACGCTGGAGAGTCCCGTTGAAACGCTGATTTGCTCATCGGAAATTGTGCTGGCCTCTGGCGGAGTGGTATCCGGCACGGATACGCGAAGATTCAGACACATAGCGACCTCCTCCTTGTCGATCATGACATCTGAAATTTGGAACATGGTGGAAAGATAATTTTTCAGATAGATCACGGTTCCGCTGCGACCAGGGAAGGTCAGCAGCGAGAGGTGATCGAGTTCAGACAGCTTTTTGAGCAGCCGGCCCACACTGGAACGGGAGATCCCCCAACGCGCGGACAATTCGGTATAATTGACAAGTGGATTTCCTGTGCCGTTCCTGAAGTACGCAACTGGTCCGATTTCAGAGCCGCGCACCTGCTGATCCTTGTAAATTGCGGAGATCCAGAGATCCAGAAGGGCATCCATCTCGGAACATTTTCCCATGTGAATCAGCTTATGAACATTTGTGATTGGAAAGAAGAAAAATCCAATGTCTTTTTTGCAGGGGAAATTGTAGGAAAGCGCTGTATTGTCTTTGGGCCAGTCTGATATTTTGAATTTGACCAGGCGGTTTTTGCCGAGAAGAGAGTAGGTAATGTAATTCTGCTCTTCAAAAAATCGAAGGATGGACAACGCTTGATGTTGGAAACGGCAGCGAAACCATTCCT
>ENA-ORSG01001753-ORSG01001753.1-human-gut-metagenome-genome-assembly--contig:-NODE-1753-length-11847-cov-3.225661_pt1 | contig 11847 bp, 9 predicted proteins | sample MGYA00242189_ERZ509156 | MGnify/ENA primary metagenome ERZ509156 (study PRJEB26280, sample SAMEA2338666) | human gut metagenome | biome: human gut; feature: human-associated habitat; material: faeces...
CGCCCGCCGCGCCGCCTGGATGCGGGAGAAGGACGCACTGGCACAGGAGGTATCCGTGCCCGTCGGCAGTGACCCGCCGCCCGCGCCCAACTGCGGCTGGGTGCTTGTGCGGGAGTCTGCCTTCCCGGACGGCATCCCCGCCTGCACAAGCCAGCGTGACGCCTGGAAGCTGGCCCTGACCGCCCAGAAAAACGGTGCCTATGCCGCCGCCTTTGAGCCGCTGACCCGGTCTGCGGCGCGGGCGGATATTTTAAATGAGTATGAGACCGCCGCCGCTCAGCCTGCCGCTGTAGCCAAGCAGCTGGGGCGGCTCGTCAAGCACAGACTGCAAAAGTAAAAGGGGAGACCACCCATCAAAAAGCAACGCCTGTTTTATCTTGACCTTGTCCGTGCCGCAGCACTGATCTGCATCTTGATCGTGCATTTCAACGCGACGGTCACGGGGTATTTTACACTGCCGCACAAGCTCTTTACCAGCACGCTGCCGCTGGGCATTTATCTGGGAGATTTCGGCTCCTCGCTGTTTTTCATTGTGTCCGGCGCATCGCTGGCGCTGACCGTCCCGGCGGAGCAGAACCCTGCGCAGTTTTACAAAAGGCGCGCGATGGCTGTCTACCCGCTGTTCTGGCTCGCGTGGTTCGTCGTGTTCAGCTATCGGTTTGTGGCGCACCCCGGCAGCTTCGGCGGGGCCAGGACCGTCACGCTGGTGCTGACGCTTCTGGGTCTCGACAACTTTGCCGTTGCCGCGGGCTGGGTCGGAACAGACTTTGCCTGTGTGGGCGAGTGGTTCCTCGGCAGCATCCTGTTTTTATACCTGCTGTTCCCGCTTTTGCAGCGGGGGCTACGCAAAAGGCCGTGGCTGACCTGGGCGCTGACGCTGGCGGTCTGCATCCCGGTGCACCTGCTGGGCTGGGACGCGCGGCTTGTGGCCGTGCATATCCCGGAATTTCTGTTCGGCATGACGTTTTTAACGCTCGCCGGACGCACACGGTATATTCTGGCCCCGCTGCTGCTGGCGGGGGCCGTGCTGGCACAGCCCTGGGACGGTAAGATCACCTGCGCACTGGCCGGTGCCGGGGTGTTCATCCTGCTGGCGCTGGCGGCCCCGCTGCTGGACCGCCCGTGGCCCCGCGCGGTGGGCGCGCAGCTTGCCAAAATATCCTACGCGGTGTTCCTTGTGCATCACGTTCTGATTCAGGAGCTGGCCGCGCACTTTGATCTGGCGGTGCTGTCCCGCCGGGACACGGCGTTTTTGTTTGTCGTCTATCTGGCCGCAACATTTGCCGCAGCGCACGCGCTGCTCTGGCTGCAAAGAACGCTGCGCACCGGCCTTGCCGCCCTGTGCCCCCAAATATAAAGCTCCGCCCGCTGTTTCCACAAAAACAGCGGGTGTTTTTTTAACATTGTGCGCCCGCGCCCTCTGTACAAAAGCGGGCGGGTACGGTATAATAGAAAATAATGTTTGAAACTAGGAAAGGGGCGTTCCACTGTGTCCGAATTCTCTGTTTCCCTTGCAAAATTGACCGAGGAAGCCAACCTGACGATTGCCTACACCCCCTGTGAGCTGGATAAAATTCAGGTCACAGCCACCGAGGTCTACCGTCCGGGCATCCTGCTGGCCGGTTACTACGAAAACTTTGACAGCAAACGCATCCAGATCATCGGCCTGACCGAGATGTCCTATCTGGATGAGCTGTCCACCTCACTGCGCAACACCCATCTGGAAAAGCTGTTCTCCTTCCAACCGCCGGCCATCGTGCTGACCCGCGGCATGCAGCCGCTTTCCGAAATGATGCAGTTTGCCAAGCAGTACGGTGTACCGATCCTGATGTCCACCGAGATGACGTCCGCCCTGATGGGGCAGCTCATCACGACTCTGAACACCGAGCTGGCCCCCCGCATCACCCGCCACGGCGTGCTTGTCGAGGTCTACGGCGAGGGCATCCTGATTCTGGGCGACTCCGGTGTCGGCAAGAGCGAGACGGCCATTGAGCTCGTCAAGCGCGGCCACCGCCTGATCGCTGATGATGCGGTTGAGCTGCGCCGGGTATCCTACCGCAAAATTTTGGGCACCGCGCCCGCCAACATCCGCCACTTTATTGAGCTGCGCGGCATCGGCATTATCAACGTGGCGCGGGTGTTCGGCATCGGCTCGGTCCGCTCGAGCGTCGAGGTCGAGATGGTCGTCCAGCTCGAACCCTGGGACCGCACCAAGAACTATGACCGCACGGGCCTGGAGACGGAGTATTACGACATCCTCGGTGTCAAGGTGCCCAGCATGCTCATTCCCGTTATGCCGGGCCGTAACCTGGCCGTCATTCTGGAAACGGCTGCCATCAACAACCGCCAGAAGGAGATGGGCTACAACGCCGCCAAGGAGCTGCTGACCCAGCTGGGCCTGGCAGACGACATTACAAAATAAAAGAGGTTTTTCCGTTCCATGCAGATGATCGCAGACCTGCACACGCATACCCTGTGCGCAACGCACGCATACAATACTTTTACGGAAATGGCCGCAGCCGCCAAGGAGATCGGCTACTGCGCGCTGGCTGTGACCGACCATGCGCCCGCCATGCCGGATTCGCCCCACGCCTGGCACTTCCAGAACTGGAGCGCGATGCCCCGGGAAATCGGCGGTGTCGTCATGCTCTACGGAGCGGAGGCCAACGTCATGGACACCAAGGGCGGGCTGGACCTTTCGGAAAGCCAGCTCAAAGCGCAGGATTGGGTCATCGCATCCATCCATAGCTCCTGCGTGCCGGGTCTGCTGACCCGCAGGGAGGCTAACCGCCTCTGGCTGGCTGTGGCCGAGAACCCCTATGTTGACATCATCGGTCACTCCGAGCAGGAAAACTACCGCTATGACTACGACCTTGTTACGAAGGCATTTGCCCGAAATCACAAGGTTGTGGAGCTGAACGGCAACTCGTTCAACGTCCGCAGGGACGGCATCCCCAATATGCGCGCCCTGCTGCGGGCCTGCCTTGCCAACGGCTGTCATATTTCAGTGGACAGTGATGCCCACAGCACCCACCAGCTGCAGCACGGCCTGACGGCCCTCTACGCCATGCTGGAGGAAATGCAGTTCCCGCAGGAGCTGATCGTGAACGCGACGCGGGAAAATCTGGTACAGGAATTACAACTGCACGGCAAGCCCTGTGCAGAAGAAGTAGGAGGAATTCTGTTATGAGCAAATACACGATTGGTATCGACCTGGGCGGCACCACAATGACCGCCGGTATTGTCAACGAAAATTATGAGATCGTCGGCAAGCTGACCTGGGCCACCCGTCTGCCGCGCCCGGCGGAGGATCTGGAAAAGGCACTGGCCGACCTGTGCCGCACCGTGGCCCGGGATAATAAGGTCGATTTTGCCGACATCAAATATGTCGGCATCGGCACGCCCGGCAGCGTGAACTTTACCACCGGCTTCGTAGGCTTCAACACGAACTTCGGCTATTACGACTGGAACCTCGGCCCTGACCTCGAGGCCCTGCTCGGCTGCAAGGTCTATGTCGAGAACGACGCCAACGCCGCCGCCTACGGCGAGTACATTGCGGGCGGTGCAAAGGGGTACAACGATGCGGTCGTCATTACTTTGGGCACCGGCATCGGCAGCGGCATTATCCTGGGCGGCAAGATTTTGCGCGGCTTCAACTTCGCCGCCGGTGAAATGGGTCACAACGTCATTGTCAAGGACGGCATCCAGTGCACCTGCGGACGCAGGGGCTGCTGGGAGCGCTACGCCTCCGCCAGCGCGCTGACCCGCGAGACGAAGGCCGCCATGCAGGCCAACAAGAACACCATTATGTGGAAGATGACCCAGGACATCGACCACGTCAACGCCAAGCTGGCCTTTGATGCCGCTGCCAAGGGCGACGAGACCGCCCGGAAGGTCATCGACAGCTGGATCGAGTATGTCGGCGTCGGCATCGCCAATGTCATCAACACGTTCGAGCCGGAGGTCATCTGCATCGGCGGCGGTGTCTCCAACCAGGGCGAGGTCCTGCTGGCCCCCGTCCGCGACTATGCGGAGAACGAGACCCGGAACATCACCACCGGTAAGTTCCCGGTCATCTGCGCCTGCCAGCTGCACAACGATGCAGGTGTGATCGGCGCTGCCGCACTGGGCAGTTCTATTTGATAAAACGCTGATACTACGGAGGTTTCCATGCAGGAACAGACGATCACGGCTCTTTGCGCGGCGCTGACGGCACAGCAGCTGCCCTTTGCGCAGGGGGAGCCGCTGGCCCCCCACACGACGTTTAAGATCGGCGGCCCGGCAGCCTTCTGGTGTACGCCCCGGGATGCAGAGCAGTTGCGCCGCACCCTGCAGCTCTGCCGGGAAAACGGTGTCCGCGTCTACCTGCTCGGCAACGGCTCCAACACACTGTTTGACGATGCCGGGTTTGACGGCGCGGTCATTGACATGCGCGGCCTGTCCGGGATGGAAAACTCCGGCCTTGATACGGACGCGGTGCGCATCACCGCCGGGGCCGGGCAGACGCTGGGGCGGCTGTGCAGCAAGGCGCAGACGCTGGGCCTGACGGGTCTGGAATTTGCCTGCGGCATCCCCGGTACGGTGGGCGGTGCGGTCTATATGAACGCCGGTGCCTACGGCAGTGAGCTGAAGGACGTGCTGGAGAGCGTGACCTTCCTTGACAGTGATTTGCAGCTGCGCACACTGCCTGCGGCAGACCTGGCCATGGGCTATCGCACGAGCATTTTCGAGCAGACCCCCGACTGGTGCATCCTGTCGGCCACGGTGGTGCTGCACCGCGGTGACGGAGCCGCCGTGCTGGCCCGTATGCAGGAGCTGCTGGGCAAGCGCAGGGAAAAGCAGCCCCTTGAATGGCCGAGCGCCGGCAGCACCTTCAAGCGGCCCCAGGGCGCGTTTGCGGGCAAGCTGATCGAGGACTGCGGCCTGCGGGGCTTTACCGTGGGCGGTGCACAGATCAGTGAAAAGCACTGCGGCTTTGTCATCAACCGCGGCGGCGCGACCTGCGCCGACGTGGTCGCACTGACCGAGCAGGTCCGGCAAATTGTTGAGGCCAGGACCGGCTTTGTGCTGGAACGCGAAATTCGCGTGGTAAAATAAGAGAGCGGTGGGGAAGATGAATTTTCTGATCGTGACCGGCCTTTCCGGCGCGGGCAAGTCAATGGCTGTCAACGCACTGGAGGACATCGGCTTTTTCTGCATTGACAACATCCCGGTGGCGCTGCTGCCGCGTATCGTGGACTTCGCCCTGCAGGGCGAAAACCAGCTGAACCGCGTTGCCGTCGTCATGGACGTGCGCGGCGTGCGCAGTATTGAAAAGCTGCAGGAGGCGCTGGCCGACCTTGATGAAAAAAAGATCGACTACGATATTCTTTTTCTGGATGCCAACGATGCAGCCATTCAGCGCCGCTACAAGGAGACGCGCCGCCAGCACCCGCTGGCTGCCGCCGAGAAAATTCCCATCACCGAGGCCATCGCGCGGGAACGCCGCCTTCTGCAGCCGCTGCGCGATAAGGCAAAGTATGTCATTGACACGTCGCTGCTCTCGGCGGCGCAGAATCGGGAGCGGGTATGCAGCCTGTTCCTGGACAAGGGCGAAAGCCCGATGGAGCTGATGGTCGTATCCTTCGGCTTCAAGTACGGTCTGCCGCAGGAGGCAGATCTCGTGCTCGATGTGCGCTGCCTGCCGAACCCCTTCTATGTGCCGGAGCTCAAGCACAAGACCGGTCTGGATCAGGAGGTCGTTGACTACGTCATGGCCTCCGAGGAGTCGCAGGAGCTGCTGCACCGCTATGAGTATATGCTTGAATACGCGCTGCCGCTCTACGTGAAGGAGGGCAAGAGCCAGCTGATGATCGCGGTGGGCTGCACCGGCGGCAAGCACCGCTCCATCACATTTGCGCGTAAGATCGGTGAGTTTTGCAAGAAGCTCGGCTACGCACCCAGCGTACAGCACCGCGACGTGAACCGAAGTCTATAATAAGGGAGAACACCGCCTTGAGCTTTTCTCAAGAAGTGAAAAACGAAATACTGCGCCGCAAAATTTCAAAGCCCTGCTGCAACATGGCCGCCGCGTATGCGGTGGCCTGTTTTGGCAAATACTTTGATGACCGCGGCGTTGTTCTGCAAACTGAAAATGAGGGCGTGGCCCATTTTGCCCAAAAGCTCTACCGCCGCTGCGGCGTGCAGGGGACGGTCATCAGCAAGGAGCGCCCCACCGGCCCCGTGTATGAGTTCAGCGTGAAGGACCCTGACGAGGTCGCCAAAATGCTGGCGCTCTTTGGCCACACCGGCAAGGAGCCGACCCTGCGCATCCGCCCGGAAAACTTCAAATGCCAAAACTGTATGCAGGCGTTCATCGCCACGGCGTTTCTGTGCTGCGGCACGATGACAGACCCCGAAAAGAGCTATAATCTGGAGTTCCTCTCCACGCGGCATTACCTTTCCCAACAGCTGGAGGCCATGCTGGCGGAGCATAACTTCCACCCGCACCGCGCACTGCGCAAGGGCGCGAACACGATCTACATCAAGGCGGCGGATCATATCGAGGACCTGCTGACCTTTATGGGCGCGGGCGGCGCGGCCATGCGTATCATGGACCAGCGCATGTACAATGAAATGCGCAACAAGACGAACCGCCTTTCCAACTGCGAGACGGCCAACATCAGCAAAAGCGTGAATGCCGCCGTGCAGGTGCAGCTGGCGATTGAAAAGCTGCAGGCGGCGGGGGCGCTGAACACCCTGCCCGAGACCCTGCGCCACACCGCCAGGCTGCGGATGCAGTACCCAGACCTGCCGCTGGCCAAGCTGGCGCAGAAGTTTGACCCGCCGGTCAGCAAGGCCGGACTTTCCCACCGCATGAAGAAGATCCAGGAGGCCGCCGCCCGTCTGGATGCTGCCCCGGAGCCTACCGAAAAGGAAGCAACGAATGCCTGAAACGACCCAAAGACAATTTACCCACCTGCATGTGCATACCGAGTACAGCCTGCTGGACGGTGCCTGCCGCATTGACCGGATGTTTGACCGACTGAAGGCGATGGGGCAGACGGCGTGTGCCATCACGGATCACGGCGTCATGTACGGCTGCGTGGCGTTTTTTGACGCCGCCAAGGCCGCAGGCATCAAGCCAATCATCGGCTGTGAGGTCTATGTGGCGACCCGCACCCGGTTTGACAAGGTCAACCGCATCGACGGCAACAACCACCTGATTTTGCTGTGCAAAAATGAGACAGGCTACAAGAACCTTATCAAGATGGTCTCCGCCGGCTTTACCGAGGGCTTTTACTCAAAGCCCCGCATCGACAAGCAGCTGCTGGAAAAATACCACGACGGCCTGATCTGCCTGTCTGCTTGCCTCGCGGGCGAGATCCCCAAGGCACTGCTGGCGGGGGACTACGACCGCGCCAGGCAGACGGCCCTGTGGTACCGTGACCTGTTTGGTGCGGAAAACTACTATATCGAATTGCAGGACCACGGCCTTGAGGAGGACCAGGCCGTGCTGCCGCAGCTCATCCGCTTAGCGCGAGAGACCGGCATCCCGATGGTCGCAACGAACGACGCCCACTACATCACGAAAGAGGACGCCAAGATGCAGAGCATTCTGCTGTGCATCCAGACCGGCAAGACCATCAACGATGTGGACCGCATGGAGTTCCAGACCGACGAGTTCTACCTGAAATCCACCGACGAGATGTACGACCTGTTCTCGATGGTGCCGGAGGCCTGCGAGAACACGAACAAAATTGCCGAGCAGTGCAATTTCGAGTTCACCTTTGGCGAGACAAAGTTGCCGTACTTCAAGGCCCCGGACGGCATGGAGAACCAGGAATACTTTGAAAAGCTCTGCTGGGACGGCCTCGAGCGCCGCTATCCCGGCAAGGTAACGGACGCTTTGAAGGAGCGCCTGACCTATGAGATCAATGTCGTCAAGACGATGGGCTACACGAACTACTACCTTATCGTCTACGACTTTATCAACTACGCCAAAAGCCACGACATCCCCGTCGGACCGGGCCGTGGCTCCGGCGCGGGCAGTCTGGCGGCCTACTGCGTGGGCATCACCGACATAGATCCCATCCGGTACAATCTGATTTTTGAACGCTTCCTGAACCCCGAGCGCGTCTCAATGCCCGATTTTGACGTTGACTTCTGCTACGAGCGCCGTCAGGAGGTCATTGACTACGTCAACGAGAAGTATGGCCGCGACCATGTGGCCCAGATTGTGACGTTCGGTACGATGGCCGCCCGCGCCGCCGTGCGCGATGTGGGCCGCGTTATGGGCATGAGCTATCAGGACGTGGACCGTGTGGCAAAGCTCATCCCCACAGACCTGAAAATGACGCTGAAAAAGGCGCTGGAGGTCAGCCCCGACTTAAAGACACTGTACGATGCCGACAATCAGGTGCATGAGCTGATCGACACCTCGCTGAAGGTCGAGGGCATGCCGCGCCACGCCTCCACCCACGCGGCGGGCGTCGTCATCACCCGTGACCCCGCTACCGAGTATGTGCCGTTGTCCACCAACGACGGCCTGCCCGTGACCCAGTTCAACATGGTGGAGATCGAGCGTCTGGGCCTTTTGAAAATGGATTTTCTGGGTCTGCGCACGCTGACGGTCATCCATGATACCGAGCTGGCCGTGCGCCGCAAGGACCCGGATTTCCGCATTGCGAACCTCGACTATGACGATCCCGACACCTACGCGATGCTGGCAAAGGGTGAGACCGAGGGTATCTTCCAGCTTGAATCCACGGGCATGACGCAGGTGCTTGTCAGCATGCGCCCGAAAAACCTCGAGGACATTATCGCACTGATCTCGCTCTACCGCCCCGGCCCGATGGACTCTATTCCGACCTATCTGCGCAACCGCAAGGACCCGTCCCATGTTACCTATAAGACGCCGCAGATGGCGCACATCGTCGATGTCACGAACGGCGTTGTCATCTATCAGGAGCAGGTCATGCAGATCTGCCGCGAGCTGGCCGGCTTCAGCTTCGGCCAAGCTGATAACGTCCGCCGCGCCATGAGTAAAAAGAAGCTCAAGGTCATGGAGGCAGAGCGTGAGCACTTCGTCCATGGCTGCAAGGAGCCGGGCAAGGAGTGCGCGGGCTGTGTTGCCAACGGCGTGCCGGAAAATATCGCCAACGAAATTTACGACGATATGATCAGCTTTGCGTCGTATGCGTTCAACAAATCCCACGCCGCCTGCTACGCCTACGTGGCGTTCCAGACTGCGTATTTGAAATGCCACTACCCGCATGAGTTCATGGCGGCGCTGCTGACGAGCGTGCTCGACAACACATCCAAGGTCATTGAGTACACGACGGAGTGCCAGCGCTTGGGGATAAAGGTCCAGCAGCCTGACATCAACGTGTCGCGCGGCGGCTTCACGGCGGACGGCGAGCGGATCCGCTTTGGCCTGAACGCTGTCAAGAGCGTGGGCCGCGACCTGATCGAGGCCGTCATTAAGGAGCGTGCCGAGCGCCCCTATAGCAGCCTCTATGACTTCTGCAAGCGGCTGCACGGCACGGGTCTCAACCGCCGCGCGCTGGAGAACCTCGTCAAAGCCGGTGCATTCGATACTCTGGAGCCGACCCGCCACGGTATGCTCGAGAGCGTCGAGGGTATTCTGAAAAGTGTCGAGACCGACGCCCGCCAGAATCTGGACGGCCAGATGGATCTGTTCGGCCTGATGGGCGGAGGAGGGGACGAGAAACCCGCAAATGACTATAAGGTCCCGAACCTGCCGGAATATTCCGCCTCTGATTTGCTGAAAATGGAGAAGGAGGTCTCCGGCCTCTACCTGTCCGGCCATCCGCTGGACGCCTACCGTGCCCAAATCGCGCAGGTTTCCACCTGCACGATTGCTCAGCTGCTGGGCGAGGACGCAAAGCAGTTTGACAACCAGACGGTGACGCTTGTCTGCACAATCGTCAAAAACAAGATCATGACCACCAAGTCCAACACGCTGATGGCCTTTACCACCGTCGAGGACCTGACCGGCAGCATGGAGCTGCTGGTGTTCCCGCGCATCCTGGCCGAGTGCCGCGCGGCCTTGCAGGAAAACGCCGTTGTGGTCGCCAATGGCCGCGTCTCCGTCAAGGAGGACGAGGCCGCCCGCCTGATCGTCGAGGGCGTGCAGCCCATCGAGACCTACGACCCCGGTAAAAACTTTGGCATGAACCGCGTGGAGCGCGTCAAGCGTGAGACAAGCGGGGGAGGGGCCGCCGGGTATTTCCTGACCGTGCCCTCTCGCGACAGTGCGCAGATGCACAAGGTAGAAAACCTGCTCTGCAACATTTTCGACGGGGGCACGGTGCGGGTGTATTTCCGCTTCCAAGATACCGGCAGGGCCATGCTGGCGCGGCACATGGCGGTAAAGGATGACCCGCTTCTGCGCGCTGAATTGGAGCGCATTTTGGGCAAGGACTGCGTAAAAGTTCAGGATGTTGAACGCTCTGCAAAATAAATCCATACGTTTTGCGCGATTTATCCATAATTTCAGGGCGCAAAGTGTGGTATAATGTGTATGGTCGCGAGATTGTTAAAAATTTATTGTAACGTGATGACCACGCCTGAATAAATCGTAATGGTTCAGGCGGGTCCATAGTTCCCGAAATAGGAGGGGCTCGCTTTATGGCTAAGGAAATCAAAACGATCGGTGTGCTCACCAGCGGCGGTGACGCACCTGGCATGAACGCTGCTGTGCGTGCCATTGTTCGTGCAGGCATCAGCAAGGGCTACCGCATGATGGGCATCCAGCGTGGTTACAACGGCCTGATCAACGGCGAAGTTTATGAAATGAACGTCCGCAGCGTATCGGAGATCATCCACCGCGGCGGTACGATTCTGTATACCGCGCGCTGCCTGGAGTTCAAGACGAAGGAAGGCCAGGCCAAGGGTCTTGCCCGCTGCAAGGAGCTGGGCATCGACGCACTGGTCGTCATCGGCGGCGACGGCTCCTTCATGGGCGCCCGTGCGCTGGCCAACCAGGGCATTCCCTGCATCGGCCTGCCCGGCACCATCGATAACGACATCGCCTGCAGCGAATACACCATCGGCTACGATACGGCTATGAATACCGCTGTCGAGGCCATCGATAAGCTGCGCGACACCACCCAGAGCCATGACCGTTGCTCTGTCGTTGAGGTCATGGGCCATCATGCCGGTTATATTGCCCTGAACGTCGGTATCGCTACCGGCGCTGTGGCTGTTCTGCTGCCTGAGATCCCGTTCGATTTTGAGCGCGATATTCTCGAGCGTATGCGCCAGACCCAGGTCACGGGCAAGAAACACTTCATTATCATTGTGTCCGAGGGCGTTGTCGGTGCGCAGGAGCTGGCCAACCAGATCCAGGCGGCCACCGGCGTTGACTCCCGAGCAACCGTTCTGGGCCACATCCAGCGCGGCGGCTCCCCGACGGTCCGTGACCGCGTGAACGCCTCGCTGATGGGCTACCACGCCATTGACCTGCTGGACAAGGGCATCTACAACCGTGTTGTTGCCGTCTCCGGCGACAAGATCGTTGACTACGATGTCAACGTTGCACTGTCCATGCACAAGACGATTGACCGCGATATGATCGAGATCGCCAAAGCAATCTCCATCTAAAAGTATAGCTTGCAGGGCCGCATTCCGCAGGGAATGCGGCCTTTTTGTCATTCTGAAATATTTTATAAGCGTAACCCAGCTTTTATAAGATTTATAAGATTTTATAAGATTTTTGCAAAAACCTGTTGACATTTGAAAAAAGGTTTGCTATAATAGCAAACGTCGTCAGGAGCGAGCGCACCGAGGCGACGCCAGCTATGGGGGATTAGCTCAGCTGGGAGAGCGCTTGCATGGCATGCA